>Ga0099364_10000831_pt1 | contig 52341 bp, 62 predicted proteins | sample TergutTh196P3_FD_73070 | JGI IMG/M metagenome (GOLD analysis project Ga0099364, IMG submission 73070) | Microcerotermes parvus P3 segment gut microbial communities from Pointe-Noire, Republic of the Congo - Th196 P3 | ecosystem: Host-associated > Arthropoda: Insects > Digestive system > Gut ... | reverse complement strand
CGCAATTCGAAGCCAAAAAACGTAGGCGTAGCATGCGCTGTCCCATGCTTCGCATGGGTGGCGAGGCTTTTTGGCAAAGAAGTGCGGCAAAAGGCGCAGTAAGGGTGCGTGACAGGGGTTTTCGGAGGTTGCCAAATACTCCCCGGATAAAAGTGTGTTGTAACGCCAAATAGTCCTTGCATGTTTTGTGAATGAGTGTTACATTATACCAAGAGGCCATGGAGATTATGCTCATGTATCGCAATGCAATGAAAGAGCTATACACCTGGAAAGCAAAAAACCCGGGAAAGCCGCTTATCATCCGTGGGGCGCGGCAAGTCGGCAAGACTTGGTTGATGAAGGAATTCGGCAAACTGGCCTTTGCAAACAGTGCCTATATCAGCTTTGACAATAACCAACGCATGAAGGAACTCTTTGCGACCGACCTTGATGTCCCCCGCCTCGTCACCGGCCTTGAACTTTACCTGGGACATAGGATTGATCCGACGAATACGCTGCTAATATTCGACGAAATACAGGAAGTTCCGCAAGCATTGACCGCCCTAAAATACTTCAACGAGAATGCTCCGCAGTATAAAATAGTCTGTGCCGGTTCGCTTCTCGGTGTCGCCCTTCATCATGGCACATCGTTTCCCGTTGGCAAGGTGGAGTTTTTGGACTTATACCCGCTATCACTGCCGGAGTTTATGCTAGCCATGGGCAAAGAACAGTTTGTCACGCTGTTGGAGCAAGGCGATTTCCCCATGATTAGTACGTTCAAACCGGAATATATAGACCTGTTGAAGCACTATTTTTATCTGGGAGGGATGCCGGAAGTGGTTTCGACCTTTGCAAATAACAGGGATTGGAACGAAGCCCGCCAAGTACAGCAACGTATACTCGCGACCTTTGAACAGGATTTTTCCAAACACGCCCCGATGGAGGTCGTGCCGCGTATTCGTATGCTATGGAATAGCATACCGTCGCAGCTTACGAAAGAAAACAGAAAGTTCATTTATGGCCTCATCAAGGACGGGGCCAGGGCGCGTGAGTACGAATACGCCTTGATGTGGCTCACTGACTGTGGGCTTGTTCACAAGGTTCATCGTGCCACCGCGCCAAACCTACCCCTGAAAGCTTATGAGGATTTGCGTTCATTCAAGCTGTTCATGGTGGATGTCGGATTACTCTCCTGCATGGTGCGGCTCCGCCAGGATGTGCTGCTGGATGGCAACGCATTATTCAAAGAGTTTAAGGGTGCATTGACAGAGCAATATGTCCTACAACAACTAAAAACCGTGCCCAGTGTGAGTACTTATTATTGGACGAACGAACGCAATACATCTGAACTGGATTTTCTGCTGGATGCCGGAAGTGCCGTTGTTCCTCTCGAAGTGAAGGCGGAGACAAATTTGCAAAGCAAGAGCCTGAAAGCCTTCGCCGATAAATTCCGACCCCGTATTTCGATTCGCTCATCAATGTCTGACTACAAACGTGAAGATTGGTTGCTCAATCTGCCTCTGTATGCGATTGGGAATGTTGTGTCTTGTATTGAGTCGTAAAGCCTTTTATCGATTGCCCCGGCAATGTTTTTCCATGCGAGTAGCTTTTTTTACAATTTTACGTTCCATAAAGCGTGTTCTCCCTACACTTATTGTAACATGGCTGAATGAATATTTATCTTATTAGGCATCGGGTGATCATTCACTTGTATCTTAATATTTCTTTTTTTTTACTTGACATCAAGTTATATCTGCGATATTCTCGTGTTGTGGTCTGAATAGCACATGGGGAGATTTTGCCATGATCAAAAGAGAAGCATATATGAAACTTATCCGCCCGTTTATCGACGGTGAACTGATTAAGGTATTGACGGGACTTAGGCGCAGCGGCAAATCGGTGATGCTAAAGTTGATTCAGGATGAGCTGTTTGCGCAGGGAGTTTCCCGTTCACAGTTTATCGAACTAAACTTCGAGGACATGGGCAATGCCCGGTTTTGCAATGCCGAGACCCTGCGCCATGAGGTCATGGAACGGATTGCGCTGGTTGGGGGAAAGCCTTATCTTTTCTTTGACGAGATTCAAGAAGTCAGCGCCTGGGAGAAATGCATCAATTCACTGCGTGTTGAGTATGACTGTGATATTTACATCGCGGGCTCCAATGCAAAACTGCTTTCCGGGGAACTGGCGACTTATCTGGCGGGGAGATATGTCGAGTTCGTTATTTATCCTTTCTCTTATGCGGAGTTTTTTGAGCTTTATAGCTTGGATTATCCCGGAGCGCGTCAAGAAGAAGCGTTTTCCCGTTATCTGCTTCTCGGCGGCATGCCTTATTTGGGGCATCTGCATTATGCTGAAATGCCCTCATTGATTTATTTGCAGGATTTATATAATTCCGTCATCCTCAAAGATGTCGTCAGGCGCCACAAAGTCCGGGATGTCGATTTGCTGGAACGCATCATCCACTATGCCTGTACCCATATTGGGATGACATTCTCGGCATCATCAATTTCAAAGTATTTCAAAAGTGAAAACCGCATTGTAGCACCGGAAACGGTGATGAATTATATCAGTTATTTACTGGATGCTTTCTTGTTTTATCGTGTCCGCAGACAGGATTTACCGGGAAAGAAGCTGCTCATGATCAATGAAAAATACTACCTTGCCGACCACGGTATCCGTGAGGCGGTATTTGGCGGTAATATGAGCGATATCCAGTTGGTGCTGGAGAATATCGTCTGCATGGAAATGATTCGCCGGGGCTATAAGCTGAGTGTCGGAAAGATAGGGGATAAGGAGATTGATTTTGTCGGCGAGAGCAAGAATGGGAAAATATATGTGCAGGTTGCTTATCTGTTGGCTTCAGAAGAAACGATAAGGCGTGAATTTGGTTCATTCAAGTCGATACGTGACAATTTCCCTAAGTATGTGATATCATTAGATGAGTTTGACTTTAGCCGCGAAGGGATACGGCATATGAATATGCGTGATTTTTTGCTGATGCCGCAGTGGGATTGAGGGTGAGGGTGTCTGCACAACCAAACGGAACAACCCTCAATCCGATAGCAAAAAATCTAACAACAGATTCCAATATGCGGCCCATATCGCTGTCCGAGTAGCCCATCAGCGCGTTACGTGTTCCGGTATCGGTAACATAACATTTGGAAAGAGTCTTTAACTGTTCTTTATCTTTGATGTCGAAACGCTTGACCTGATAAATAATAGGCAACCTCCGAAAACTCTGTTGCACAGATTTGCTGCGAATTTTGTCGCAATTCGAAGCCAAAAAACGTAGGCGTAGCATGCGCTGTCCCATGCTTCGCATGGGTGGCGAGGCTTTTTGGCAAAGAAGTGCGGCAAAAGGCGCGGTATGGGTGCGTGGCAGGGGTTTTCGGAGGTTGCCAATATACGCTTTTTCTAATGTGTTGAGATATGTGGTAATAGTGGAGGATTTTACGGTTTCATTATGATGAACTCTTGCATATATAAGCATCTCCTCACACCAGTGGCTCGTCTGTCCGGCCCAGATGGCTGAAACGCTTTCCCCCGATGTCTATGTATGCGGATTCATATGAGGGTGAATAATCGGTCGCGCGGATGCGCAACAATATCTCTTCCGTGTCCATGGTGGCCGGGTCGATTCTCTTTAGTTCCTCGAACTGCTTCAATGTGGACGGCGGCCTAAGCCACTTCTCTCCGGACATAGGCAGCGCTTCATTTTTGTATATCCTTTGGATTGTTCGCGAAAAAAGTGCCAACAGATGATTCATGGATTTTAATTTTAATGTTTCCACGCTCTCCAGTGGGGAAATGTCAAAATATACCGTCTGAATGATGTCGCCCGTGTCCACCTTTGCCGCCATGTGATGACAGGTCACGCCGTACCTTTTGGCCTGTTCATGGATGGCAAAACCATAGCACCCACTACCGGGGTATTCGGGAGGGTCCGGATGAAAATTAATTGCTGCCTTCTGGGCTGCCGCCAATAAACTTTCCGGTATAATCCACGGTGAAAGAAAGGAAATAAGGTATTCCGGCGCGAGCTGGGACAGTCCAGCGTCCAAGGGTTCATCCCCCTTTCCGCTGACTATATGTATCTGCTCCGGCAGATAATAGCTCTCAATGATTTTTATCGCATATTTGCAAAACAACGTTTCCTTGCAGAGTAATAATATCTTTTTATCCATTTTTGCTCACTCCTATGCATCTGCACACAACAAACATTCTTTTCCTAGTATGTATATGGAACTAATTTTTTATGTTTGGTATTTTATCATAAAAACGGGCAGAATGCTATTATTGGGTATTGGGCAAGCGTTCATTTGCATCTTAACAATTCAGTTTTTTGCCCAAAAAAATCATCTTTCTCTTTACCCGTTTAGATGTTATAATAAAGTCGAGAGGAGCGTTAGACAAGAATGACGATATGCCGTAAAGCCATAGATGAACTTCAAATAATCAATGCTAATGGGGACGTCAGGATTTGTGGCTGGTCTAATGATAATTTTATCGGTAATATTTTTAATGACGATATTCCGGCGATTATGCATAGCGATAGGGCGGCCGCCTTATTCAAACCTTTATTTGATAAAACGTATGACAATTGCCCTGTGGATCAGTGTCCTTATCTGGCCAACCAAAGCATGGATGAGCATCTGATTTCCATCGATGAGATACCGGATTATCCTAAAACGCTCTTGCTTGCCTATGAAGGGATATGCAATTATCAGTGTCCGTATTGTAGCAGTTTTCAACATATGATAGATACTCAAAATAAAGACTTAACTGTTCAATATGATAATCTTGCCAAACGATTGGAACAGGTACTACCACACATTCATCACATTGGCGCAAATGGGAAAGGGGAGCTATTCTGCAGTAAGCATATTTTACAATTGCTCAATTCGTGGAAACCTATGGCGCCGGCAAGTGAAGTTCAAGTCACCCTGGAAACCAACGGCTCGTTGTTTAATGAAGCTAATTGGCTGAAAATTGAAAACTTAGGTCAGTATAAGTTAAATGTCATGGTGACTGTCGCGAGTTTTGACGAACGGACATATAAATGCTTACATGGAACAAAAACATCACTAGATAGAGTCTTTGATAACCTGCGATTTATCAAGAACCTGCGCGAGAAAGAAACCATCAATTATTTGGAAATAGCTACGGTAGTACAAGAGCTTAATTTCCGGGAAATGCCGGAATTTACCAAACGTTGCTTGGATGAGTTTGGAGCCGATTGTGTTAGGCTACGCCCAATTAACCCCGCAGGAGGATGTGTTGATAAAAATATTGCTTGGTTTTGGGATGTGAGAAATACGGAGCATCCCTATAATGGTCTCTATAAAGATGTAATGGCCCATCCCATCTTTAGCCATCCCAAAGTTTTATTATGGTCGGGAAATCATGATTCTTCCCTGGGTGTTCATCCGGGCAAGAAGTTGAGCAATATTCACAGTGTAATGGCTGCCATTTTGGATCGCGATGACCTCTTGGGCCAATTGGCAGAAAGAATGGCACAAACAGAGATATGTTTATATGGTTTGGGGTTGCTGGGCAAGTTAATCGTTAAGGAAAACAAGGGGGTATTTCAAATAAAGAAAATACTCGACAAGTATGCAAATCTATCTGAATATCAAGGAATACTCGTCGAAAAACCGACTAATCCTTGTCATCATGCGGTTTTAGTGACCACTTACGCTTGCTTTGGTGAAATCAATAATGAGTTGCGAAAAAAAGGGTTCCATGGGAAAATTTATAACATTTTTGAACTGATGGATGGTATCTGTAATTGATAAAATTGTGGCGGTATGCAATGGAAATTAGCATCTTGGTTTTGACTTATAATCATGAAAGATTCATACAGCAAGCCCTCGATAGTGTGTTTGCCCAAGATATAGATTTGCCTTATGAGGTACTGGTATGCGATGACGCTTCCACCGACAATACGCAAGCTATTCTTCGCCGATATCAAAAGAAAAATCCCCATAGAATGAAAACATTCCATAGTAAGCATAACCGATCTCATCCAACAAGAAATTTTTATCATCTTGCTAAATGTGCAAAAGGTAGGTATCTGGCAATATTGGAGGGTGATGACTTTTGGTTTGATTCACAAAAACTTATAAAACAATTCAAATTTCTTGAAGAAAACCCGCAGTATTCAGCCTGCGTAGGCACTAATTCGTATATTGATGAAGACGGGAATGAACTCAATGAAATAGATGTAGGTATAAATTATCCCAAATGCAATAATGACATATATACAATCGAAGAGTTTCGCGCGGGAAAATTGCCCGGCCATACTGCCACTTTTTTTGCCCGAAACCATTTCGATGAAGACAAATATAGATTCCTATATAGGGCCCATAATATGATGGGTGATTATACATTTTGTATGTTATGCTTGTTAGAAGGACCAATATATCAAATGAAAGAGGTATTGTCGGTAAGGCGTATAGTGCAGAAAGAAGGAAAAACAAACTTTAATTCGATACGTATAAATAATAAGTACCACCATTATGTACTGTTATGCTTTTATATACGAGTAGAAAAGTATCTTCGGGAAAATTTTGATTCTGATTTTCACTTTCCTTTTGTTAACGATATGTTTCTTGATGTTTGTCGCAGTTTGCCTATTAAACCCATTGTTAAATTAATATGGATTAGCTCTGACAAATGGCGATATGCAAAGCTAGCAGCAATAAGGTGTTTATTATCTGCTGACTATGCATATCAAGTTTCAGGGAGCGCAGAGAAGCGACGCAAGAAAGATCGAAAAATCCATAGAAGAGGCAAAAGAATTGTGATTTTTGGTGCCGGAGAATGCGCGAGGGAGTATTTAGATAATGAGGGCTGGAGAGAAAGCGTGCTGTTTATAGTTGACAACGACCATGAAAAGTGGGACAAATCATTAAAGGGATATCTTATCAAAAATCCGGAGGCCTTACTCCCTGTAAAAAATAAGGTAACAGTATTAATCGCCAATCTTCATTCCGAAAATGAAATAGCCGGGCAGCTTGAAGCGATGGGTATTTCTGATTATTATTCATATCGTTATTTAAAACAAAGACCAATTAGGCATATGTTGTCGCAAATGCTTAGGGAATCACTTTAGGCAATGCATATAAAATCGTTTCATGATAATGTATCTCGCTATGGTGGCGTAAATACAGATGGTAATCGCCGCAGAGCTCATGAAACAAAAGCGGGATGTGCCATAGGTCATCTGCCAAATGGTAAAGGCAGGCTGCGAGCTTGGGCTTGTGAATCCTTATCAGACTTGCCATACCCGATATGGCTTTTCGCTCCGCCCCCTCAATGTCCAACTTGATGAATGTCGGGGCGTGTGCAAGGTTCATATCGTCCAGGCGTCTACATTCAATTACAGTGTCACCCGCCTTTTCATCTACATGGCCCGAATTGGTGTTTATGCCTGTGTTGAATCTTTTTAGGCCGTTCTCGTCATAGAGACCGTAAGGTAGAAGCGTCACTCTCCCGTCATCTTCCACGTTCAGGGAGAACCTTTCTCTGTTCTCCTCAAACGGCTCGAAAGCATAGATATGGTAGTACTCGCCCTGAGTCTTTTGCCTGAACAACTCGACCGTGTCACCGATAGAGGCTCCGCCATCGACAAAAACCTCTCGCGTCGAAAGCTTGAATAAATCCGCCGGGAAATAGGTGTCCGGCGAATATATGCGTTTAAATCCATTGACCTCGCCGCTCTTTCTGATATCTATTAGTGACCATAAGACTTCGCGCGAATGGTCGTCCGCGAGAAGGGGGCTTAGTTTTTCAATCTCTTCCTTGTTCTGTTCAATCGCTTTGCCAAACTCAGCCAAGCGTCCATAAAAAAGCTGATCCATAACATCGGCCAAGCCCCAGGCATAGACATTGTGAAAACCCGCTGCCACAAGGGACTCCTGTATTTCCTTGCGGACATCCGGAGCACCTGGAGTGATGACGATTATTGCCTTACGATCCATGCTAAGGAGCGTGTCAAACGATATGACTTCGACGCCGTTTATCCTCGTGCCGACTTTTAGATTGTCCATGTCACAGATGAAACGCGGACGCAGCCCCATGTGGGTAGAGCAATAGGTAAGCGCGTTCCGGCATACCACCCCCGCCCCATAAAAAATCAAGGGGCCGCTATCGGCGGTTGGGTTGAGCATTGGCTTCATCAAAATAAATTTTTGCAAATGAGCGCTCCTTTGCGGATTTATGTACCCTGCTATAATAATATAACAAATGTCAGATTACCTTTCAAGTCCAATATCACCTCATATTGTAACACATAATAGTAATATGTAGCACTATGTGATATGATGAGAGTGTGAAGCGGGGAGTCTGTGCTGTATATTTGGTGCTTTATATAAAATACTAATCTCTGTCTTTTTCCGATTGGTCTTTGCCAAGCATGGATTGCATAATTATATTAAAGAAAAGAAGATGCGTTTATTGGGAGTGTGCTTATATGCGTAAATACCACCAAAAATTAATTTTGGATGCAGTGAACTCTTTGATAGAAACAACGGACGATGCCGAAAAATTGTCTTCCACCAATTTACTTGCAGACTGTCAGAAATCCGCGATAGAAATCGGACATCTTGTTGAGCAGCTAGAAGGTGAGGGACACATTTTAGTTCAGCATCTGGAAGAGTATTGTGAGCTGTTATATCGGGCTAGCCTCGAATTGACCAATCAGGTCAATTCGAGCAGTATTTTTGAAGATTTGCAAAGGCTACTGAGCCGTATCGAAAAAAGTACTAAAAATGATATTAAACCAAGGATAGAAGTAGTCTTTTTGTCTTACAAAGCCAGTATGTGGGATTCGCTGGAGTCTATTTGGTTGTCCGCCAGTAAGTGTTCCTACTGTGACGCCCATGTCATTCCCATTCCGTTTTTTGAAAAAAATACTGACGGCAGCTTCGGTACTTTTTTTGACGAGAGCAATAATTATCCGGATTATGTTCCCGTTGTTGATTGGAAAAACTATAATATCGCCGAACGCCATCCGGATATTATTTTTATCAATAATCCTTATGACAATGCCAATTTTGTCACTAGCGTCCATCCTGATTATTATGCCGAAAGACTTAGAAATTTTACGGACATGCTGGTATATGTTCCATATTTTGTGACAGATGATAAACTGGAAGAACACTTTGCTGTTTTGCCGGGAACTATTTACAGTCATAAGACGATTGTTCAATCTGATAAAATAAGAACAGAATATCTTAGACATTATAAAGCATTTGAAAAGAGCAACGACTGCATAGATATGTTCGGAACTGCTGAAGATAAATTCCTTGCCTTGGGAAGCCCCAAGTTCGATGCTGTTATGAATAAAAAACGGACGGATTTTCATGTTCCGGATGAATGGGAACGGCTAATCAAAAACCCTGACGGAACAAACAAAAAAGTAATCCTCTATAATACAGCGGTGGCGGGCTTACTTAATGGCGATGAAAAAGTACTGCATAAACTTCGCCATGTCTTTGCCTGTTTCAAGGAAAATAATGAGCTGGTATTATTATGGCGCCCCCATCCCCTAAGTGTGGCGACTTGTAAGTCGATGCGTCCACAATTATTGAATGAATATCAACAACTCATTGATGACTATCGGCATGACGGATATGGAATATATGATGATTCTCCGGATTTACACCGTGCGATCGCTATTTCAGATGTATATTATGGTGATGGCAGTTCACTGGTTCCCATGTATGGGATTACGGGAAAGCCAATAGTTATACAAAACATTAGGTGTCAAACGAGGGATAAAGCCTTGTTTATTAGTGATTTCTCTATTGATAAAGATGGAAAAATATGGGGGTTTGATGCGTTTTCAGATGGTCTTTTTCGGTTAAACTTTAATATGAATAGCGCTAAATTTATCACGCGAAGCAATAGCACACCTAGAGAAAATGGTGTTGAGATGCCCTTTATTACAAGATACCGGAAAGTGCATTGTACAAAAGAGCAAGTTATATGCTTTCCTTATTATTCGGATAATATATTTATATATAATCTCCTAACCAAAGAACAAGCGAAGATTGCAATAGACAAAAAATATTTGCTTCCTATTGACGTATACAATAGCTCCCGATTGCGTTTTACTATTCAACATCTAAATAAAATATATTGTTTTGGAGTTGGTGTAAAGGCAATTGTGGTTTTTAATGCCAATAGCTTTGAAGTAGAGTATCACACCTTGCTTTTCGAAAAGATAGGATTTTGGACGGACAATAACAGACATTACAAATACCCCTTATATATCAGCAAATGTGACGATGATGGCCAGATAATACTAATTATGAAAAACTTTGGACATATTATACGCTACTCACTTATGACCCAAGAGATTGAATATTTATTTTCTATTACTCTCTTGGAAAAATGTATGTTGGCAACAATAAGTGATAATCATGTGTGGCTGGTTGCGAATAAATACGAAAAACTAATTAAAATAAATATTGAAGCAAATACAATCACTGAGTACTCAATACCACTTGCGGACATCAGTTTTTCAGACGAAGAGCATCTCTTTAACCATATTTACGATTTTGGACGCGACATTTTTCTTTTTCCTTATACCAGCGATAAGATTCTTAAATTCGACAAAGAGTTCGGTGTTTTCGTTGAGTATCTTTTAGATGTAAGCGAACTGTCCGAAGATAGAGTAGACAAAATGATGGAGGTAAAAGATTGTGATAGTGTTTTATACATCTTTTACCCTTATAATCGTACTGTATACGAACTAGAAAAGCTATCCGGCAAGGTCACGCCCCACAAATTTATGATGGACGCTCAAGAACACAAGCAATATTATTCATACTATTTTGGTAATAACAACGAAATAGTGTGTGAAAATGAAATATGTTGCATTATTGATTTTTTCGCAGCCTCATTCAATGGCATAAACGCGAAGCGAAAAAGGAATTTTCTTGATTATAGTGCCAACAAGGATGGTAGCGCCGGAAAAAAAATATTTGACAGAATTTCTCGGAAGGTGCTATATTAGCCTTTTATCCATAAGAACGGTTTACAGACGCTTGTATGACTTATGAAACGCTAATAGATATTGATACGATGATAATAACAGTTACAAACGAAAAAAGGTAGCCTACCCCGTATTAAGTATTGAGGAAGTGGTCAATTATTAATGAAAATCTATAAACACAAAAGTTTATTGATATCTAATTGCTTAATATGACTATGATTAGCCGCAAGAGTAGTTGAAACCTCATCATAAAACTCACTTGTTGAGACAATTATTATATCAAGCTCTTTGAGTATATCATCATTATATTGAACTTGATAATTTCCGATAAATAAACCGTGTTTATTTTTATCCCTGTCTATTATTGCATCCAAAGAAAGATGGTTTAATTGGCAAAATTCTATGATGGCTTTTCCTCTTTTGCCGCAACCCCACAACCCGATACTCTTTTGATTGATTTTGGCATCAGCAAATATTTTGATTACAATTTCGTCGTTATTCATTAAATGAAGACTTAGTATGTCCTCTTCCTCCCACCATTTAGACTGATATGGCTCGTTGATAAATTTTTCATATCTTGTTTTGATATATGGCTCGAGTTTTTCATCGGAACCCAAACCTTCAAAAAGAGTGGAAAAGCCTTCTGATTGAATAAACTTGTAAAATACTTCTTTTTCCGCTTCGTTTTTACATTCAGACATTTCGCCAAAAATAGTAAATATTGCCTTGATGAAATAATGATTATATAGAGTATTCCAAAGCCCTCTCTTGACTAATCCGTTCTTCGTTTCATATAAGGCCAGATAAATGCACATTATATTTCTGTTTGTAGATATTCTGGAAATAGTATCATGTTGGCGGACATGAGCTAAAGCCTCAGCAGAATCAATTCTAAAATATTTATCTGCAAGCATAACCGACATAAGAGTAAAATAGACATCATTACAACATTCCAGATCTTGAAATAAGAGTTGGTACTTATGAATAAACGCCTTTTTGTATAATTTATTAATAGGGCCATTAAGATGCTCGAGTATGATTTGTGACGGGAATTCTTTTATCGTAATATTCTTTCCATGAAATGACTTTACTCCCTGATAAATAAGAGTCGCCATTTCTTTTGAATAATCATTACCCGCAAATATATCTATCGTAAATTCGACAACATCAGCATGATGATGAATCATGTTTTCGTAAGCTATTTTCAACATATCTGGAGCATAAATATCGTCGGAGTCAAGAAAGATTATACATTCACTGCTGGCAAGCGATAAACCCTTATTCCGGGAATGTGCGGCTCCCAAACGACATTCATTATTTATAATAATTATTCTTTCGTCCTTTTTTTGATACTTGTCTAGTATTAAAGTCGTCAAATCTGTAGAGCCATCATTTACGCAAATCAATTCATAGTAAAGAAAGCTTTGGTCAATAATGCTCTCCAAGCATTGTGATAAATATTTTTCTCCGTTAAAGACGGGTAAAATAATCGAAATCAATGCAGTATTCAACTTTTCCCCTTGTTGCCAAACATCATGATAAAGCTTATACTATTATAGACTATATCACTTATGCTAGTCAAGCTGGGGGCTGTATAATGAGAAAAAAACACATCATATATATTTGGGGCTGTGGCTACTACCTGGATATTGTTCTTGATTCTTTAAATAAAGATTTATGCCTAATAAAAGGATTGATTGATAAAAATCCCAGCAAACATGGAAGAAAATGGCATGAGCAGTATGAAATATTTTCGCCGGATATTCTTTTGCGTGAGCAATATGATTTCGTTATTATCTCAGTGAAAAATTATGAGGCTATACTAGATTTATATAATCAAATGGATTTAGACGCCTCGAAAATCGTTGTTGCATGGAATGAAAATGAGAATCGGCATTTCATTGATTATAGTATATTAACATCAAGCGCACCGGATTTTGAGAAGCAGAAAGAAAGAAGGCGTATAGAAAATGCTCCATATGAATTAAATCAAATAGAAAGTTTGACCGTTCGCCCATCGATCGAATCACTTTCTTTAATAGAAAGAAATAAAGTTTCATTATGCCGCTTTGGAGATGGTGAATTTGAAATTATGCGTGGTAATAACCGGGCTTGGTTTCAGCAGCATGATGAACTTTTAGCCATGAGACTAAGAGAAATAGTATTATCCGTAGATGATAATATTCTTATTGCTATCGCCAATAATTTTGGCTGCCTTGATCAGTATACAGAAGAGGCTGCGGATGCAATCCGCGACTATGTATGTAACGGAAGCCGTGATGAAATTATGAAAATGATTAATCCGGAACACATATACTATGATGCCTATGTTACTCGCCCCTACATAATACATAAAGACAAAAACATGGCGATTGAAATATTCGCCGCTTTCAAACGAATATGGTCACATCAGGATGTTCTACTGGTTGAAGGGGAATATTCAAAAATCGGAGAAGGTAATGATTTATTCTCATCAGCAAATAGTGTGACAAGATTTTTGTGTCCATCAACAAATGCTTTTGCTGAATATGAGTGGATTTTGCGCGAAGTGACCAAAGAAATGGCGACAGCGAGATATAGCTTAATTCTTATTTCGTTGGGGCCGGCAGCCACCGTTTTGGCATATGATTTAGCAAAAAGAGGATATTGGGCTTTGGATATAGGTCAATTAGACAATGAATATGAGTGGTATCTACTAGGCATTGACAAGCGGGTAGAAATAAAGGGTAAAATGACTGCTGAAATACCTAACCCACTTGAAGGATTTGAGCCGCAGAAAATCATCCTTTTTGGCTACGGTAATAAAGGCAAGGAATTAACCGCCAAATTACATTTGTCCGCTCATTTTGAATTAGTTGAAATTTGGGATAATGATAAAAACAAGCAAAACCAGCTTGCTTTTGATATGTATCAAATCAAAGCGCCACAAAACTATACGGGTATTCCGATAATTATCGGCGTTGTTGATCCCACAAACGAGATTAAAACTGAGCTCATGCAAAAATATAACTTTCCTGAAATAGCCTTACAAGATCTCAACTATGTTTCTGAGTTTAATAAAAGCATATTGATTCAAAAATATAAAAAAAATAATGAGCATGAGATACAACAAGTTTTATCGTTTCTAAAGTCTAATGATCTGGTGTCCTATAATTATGATTTTACCCAAAAATACATGAATTTAGATATTGATATTTTGTGGGATAAAGACGCGGAATTGTTTTACTCTGATTTGAATGGAAAAAACGTATATTTCAAGAAGAGTCTGGACTGTGAGCAAAAATGCCTGGATTATATGCGTTTTATCTTACTGGAGCAAGATCCGGAATCACCGCATTCCTATTTTGCCGGGGATTTGCCTGTCAAGGAAGGTGGAGTGGTTATTGATGCCGGTGCCGCAGAAGGCATATTTGGCCTGGCAATAATTGATAGGGTAGAACGACTTTATTTAATTGAGTGTGATGAGGAGTGGCATGAAGCACTAAAATTTAGTTTTGCTCCATATGGCGATAGAGTTAGCATCATAAAGAAGAAGCTAAGTGATACCGTTGATGATGAGTGCATAACTATTGATGAAATCATTAGCGGTGGACGACTGGATATAGTCAAAATGGACATCGAGGGCTTTGAGTCACTAGCCATCTTGGGGATGAATGAAACTATTAATACACAAAGCGATTTTTTGGCTTTGGTTTGTGCTTATCATAATAGCTACGACGAAGTAGCGCTAAACGAGCAGTTAAGTAAGATGGGCCTAGTCACCTCGTATTCACACGGATATATCTACTTTGAATTTTTTGATGAAGCCATTGTAAAGCTGACCAGATGTTTAATATTTGCGGCAAAAGGCGATTATACAAGAATAATTGAGGACAGTGGATGAATAAACGCATCGCCATTCTAGTAACATATGACGCAGAAGGAATCATTGATAGATATGTTGGCTATCTATTGAATGAACTACGTTTGTGTTGCGATAAGGTTGTGGTGGTTTGCAATAATAAAAATATTCACCGGGGCTTAGATATAATTAAAGAACATGCTAGCGATGTTTTTTTCCGTGATAATATCGGCTATGATGCCGGTGGGTTTAAGGATGCGCTGTGTAGCTTCATTGGCTGGGATGAAATTCGCGAATATGATGAGCTAGTATTGGTTAATGATTCCTTTTTTGGTCCTTTTGTTCCACTAAAGAGTATCTTCGCTGATATGGATAGTCACACGGTTGATTTTTGGGGATTACTGAAACATGAGGATATGTATCTGGATTCAAAACCATTCATTACCGAGCATATTCAGACATATTTTATTGTTATACGAAAGGAAATGTTGAGTAGCCCTATCTTCGTGGAATTTTGGGAATCAATGCCCTACTATGATAATTTCATTGATGTAATAATAAATTATGAGCTATGTTTCACATCACATTTCGGCAAGAATGGATTTGATTATTTACCATACGCCGACAACGTGTTTAACGAATCAGATAGTATCTATAATACCTATAATCCATATAGCTATTTGTCTTATGAACTGATAAAAAAAAGGAAATATCCGATTCTAAAACGCCAATCGGTAAAAGACAACACATTGTTTTGCCAAACACAGGAAAACTGCCGGCAATCATTGGAGTACATAAAAAATAATACCCCTTATGATATATCGTTGATATGGGAGCATCTGATTAGAACCACGAATGTATCAACCATGTTCAATAATTTTTGCCTCTCTTATGCTATTACAAAATGCGAAAATATATTGAACTTGAAAGATGATGATATTTGCATCTGCGTATATATCAATCACGGAAATTCATTTGAATATGTAATCGACTATTTGGATACCATAAAGGAACTCTGTCATGTATCCATATATGCCTGTGAGGCAGAATTGCTGATGCCTTATAGCGATGCAAACTATCACTGCGTTGAGATTGCTTCCCCGGATGTTTATTTGCCATACGTGAATAAAAACGCCTGTGAATTTCAATATATTTGCCTTATTCATGATGTTGACATGTCATCGATGGAACGAATGAGCCGTATTGGTAAATCGCATTTTCATAATATATGGAGCAATCTAATCGGCTCGGGAAACCATATAATGAACATCAAAGGGTTATTCATGGACAATCCTCATCTAGGCTTTCTATCCCCACCGATGCCGGATTTCGCAGAACTCTTTGGTGATTATGGCAGGGGATGGAATGGAAAATACGACCAGATAAGTGAAGCCGTTAATGTTTTGGGCGTAAGTTGCGTTTTATCAAAAGACAATCCACCGTTTACTGTTACCTCGGCTTTTTGGATGAGGCGCCTGGTGCTTAGGACTTTTTTTGAGAAAGCCGATGGTCTTGCGAGGAAAGATGAGGGGATTTACTCGCATATTTTACCATATTTATGGCTCTATATAACCCAGGATGCCGGATATTATTCCGGTTTGCTTATGAGCGATGATTTTGCAGCAATGGAGTTTGTAAACAAGAAATATTACATGGATAAAGTAACAGGGCAGATTAGGGAGCAACTGGGTGGTTTTGAAAACTTTAACGATTTACAAACACTAATTTTCAAAGCCGGGGTCAGTTTGTTTGCTCAAAAACACAAGGAAATATATATTTATGGTATTGGTGACATGGCCAAGCAACACCCTATTGCGCTGCATAATTTGGCCGGCTATATCGTTTCTGACGGAAAAGAAAAGCCGAAAATGTATAATGGCCTTCCGGTCAAGTATCTTTCAGATGCCAATCTTACAGCAGATGACGGCATCATTGTGTGTATGGACAAAAAACATCAAGCGGAGATTATCCCTATCTTGAACAATAAGGGCATCACTAACTATTTATGCTTATAACCACGGAGACCAACCATGACCCCCAAACGCCTGGCCATTTTCAAACCCACCACCCCCGCCAACATCGCGGAAGACTATGTCGCTTTCATGCATGAAAGCTTGTTAGAATATGTCGATATTATACTAACTGCGGACGAACTGCCCGGCACCAACGAATCCCTGTCAACATATGATGAAATAATACTATTCGACGACTCCGTTTTTGGCCCCCTCCATCCCCTCGCAGCAGTTTTTAACCAAATGGCGGGCCGGGATTGTGACATCTGGAGCATCAGCACGTCGGACTATTATTTTATCGGCCTTAGACCGTCGGTTTTTATGCAGGATGGCTTCCGGGAAATATTGGCCCGCTACCCCAACGATGGTTTTACGGAGGCACTCGCGCATCTGATAAAGGCTAAAAATTATCAGCTTTCCACATATGCAGACACCACTGCACTGGATACAGACTACGACAAGCATGACCACTATCTGGTCTCCCCACATACCTTGATAAAAGATTTTCAGATACCGTTTCTGAAAAAAGAGATATTCAGCCAAAACCTTAATCTGTCCGTTTCCATGCGCGAGGAAACAAGGGCGGCCTTCGCCTTCATTGAACATTCCCCGGACTATGACATGGATTTGATTTGGCGCCATATAATAAAGACTTGCAACATGGTTGACATAAAAAGAAATCTCAGCTTGAACTACATACTGCCCGCCAAAGTAAAAATAGCTGATTATCACAATGGCGGCGAAAGGGTGGCCATCATTGTCCATCTGGCCTATCCTGCGTTGATGGAGGACTGTTTTTCGTATCTTACCCGCGTTCCGGAGTATTGCGATATTTTTGTCACTACATATGACCCGGGAATGCGCCACCAGATAGATGAGCGGCTGGCTATGTTTACGCGGCATGAAACCAAAAAAAGCATCCTGGTGACCAATCGGGGGCGGGATGTCAGCGCCTTGTTGGTTGGGTGCAAGGAAATCATCGGAAACTATGATATTATTTGCTTTACCCATGATAAAAAGACCGCCGGCGGCCGTGGCCCGATGGCCGTGGGGAGATCGTATTTTTATAACATTTGGGAAAACACCCTGAAAAGCCGGGAATATATCAACAATATCCTCTGGACCATGCAAGAAAATCCCCGGCTGGGTTTGCTCTCGCCCCCCCAACCACTGCACTACGGATATATCAATATTCGCGGCAAGGAATGGACGAACTGTTATCAGGGATTAAACGAATGGGCGCAAAAGCTGGGCCTAAAATGCGATATTGACCCGGACAAGCACCCCTTTTCTTTGAGCACGGCCTTTTGGTGCCGGACAAAGGCCATTAAAAAGTTGCTGGATTATCCCTTTGCCTATGAAGACTTTCCGCCGGAGCCGATGGCTACCGATGGAGAATTGGGGCATTACTTGGAGCGCTTGTTCATGTTTGTGGCCCAGGATGCCGGCTACTACACGGCGATGGCTTCAAATAACGAGTATGCCGCCCTGGATTTGGAAAATGCCAGCCATGTCATCGGGGAAATGAATAGTTTGATTCGGCGTGGCGGCCTGCAATGGGTAAAAAGCCGCGAAGAGATAATCGCGTTTATCCGGCAAAATAGCACGAAAAATGTATATATTTATGGTGCCGGTGTAATCGGAAAATCATTGGCCAATATATTGCAAAAAAGCAATATCGACATAACGGGCCATATCATATCAGACGACCAAACGATACCCGTCACGCAAGATGGCTATCCCATATACCACGCCAGTGATTGCGATTTGAATACTGCTGCGCTAATTGTCGCCCTGGACTATCAGCATACAGAGGAAGTAAAGCCCTATCTGCGCGAAAAGGGTGCCCGGAGCGTTTTTTATCTTAATGAGATCGACATCATGTCTGATGGCAGTTGGCTATACGGATAACCCCCCTCCCCTCTTATATGTTCATGTATTCCGGTCGATATACATTACAATAGGTGGTTTATTTATGGACGAAACAAATACTATCAGCAATATTTATAAGTCAGACATTTCCGATATTGTCGCCGATACCGGCATCCCCTGGCACAAGCTGCGGGAAAGTACGGTGTTTGTCAGCGGCGCGACCGGGCTTATTGGTTCGGCGCTTGTTCGTGTGCTGAAAGCGGCTGATAATGAACACGGACTCGGGCTGCGTATTATCGGGCAGGGCAGAAATACTGCCTTGGCCACGGCCCTGTCCCGGGAGCTGGCCATGGAGTTTATTTATGGCGATGTACGCCATCCCGCGACCTTATCGGCACTCCCGGAGCGTTTGCATTACATTTTTCATTGCGCGTCCATGACAAAATCCTCCGAGATGGTTAAAAAGCCCGTCGATGTCCTGGAGGTATCAGTGGGCGGAACGAAAAACATATTGGACTGTGTGCGCGAGCGCGGTCCAAAAAGCTTTGTTTATCTATCTTCGATGGAAGTATACGGACAGCTGGGGTCCGGCGAAGCCTGCGAGGACGACTTGGGTTATTTGGACTTATCCCAGCCAAGGAGCACTTATCCGGAGAGCAAACGCTTTTGCGAGATGATGTGTGCGGCCTATGCCCGGCAATATGGGCTGCCGATAAAAATTGCCAGACTGGCGCAGACCTTCGGTGCCGGAACCCCAAAAACAGATAGCCGCGTGTTCGCGCAATTTGCCAACAGTGCGATGGCCGGTCAAGAACTCGTATTGCATACCGAGGGCAAATCACGGGGTAATTACTGTTATACCGCCGATACACTGCGGGGCTTGTTGGTAATACTACTAAAAGGCACTAACGGCGAAGCATACAATATCGCCAACCCCCATGCCAGTCATACAATCCGCGAAATGGCGGACATGATTGCGGCAAATTTATATGATGGCAGGATAAAAGTAGTCGTTAGACCGCCGGAAGACATAAATAAATGCGGCTATGCCCCGGATAGCGGATATATTCTCAACACAGACAAGCTGAAAGCATTGGGCTGGGATGCCCAATACGGGTTGAATGAAATGTATGGGCGCATGATATTGGATTGGCAAAACGGAGGTGGTTCATGAATGTGGCACTTATTTTTGCCGGCGGTACCGGTGAGCGGATGAATACCCACACAAAGCCCAAGCAGTTCCTGGAGCTGCATGGCAGGCCAATTATTATATATACCCTGAATCATTTTGAAAACCATCCGGAAATTGATGGGATTTTGATTGTCTGTGTGGAAAACTGGATAGATGAGCTGAAAAAGATGATCCGGCAGTATAGCTTCGAGAAAATCATCAATATTGTCCTCGGCGGGGACGGCGCTGACATGTCCATTTACAACGGCCTTAAATCTTTGGCCGATGTGTGCCAAAATGATGATATTGTCCTCATTCACGATGGGGTGAGGCCCTTGATAAATAAAGAATTAATTTCTGCAAATATCGCGAAAGTAAAGGAACGCGGAAATGCCATTACCGTCGAAGCCGCCCGCGAAAGCATTGTCCGCCTATGCGATAACGAACGTATTATTGAAGTCCCGCCCCGGGAATCCATGTATACGGCAAAAGCGCCCCAGTCCTTTAAGTACGGGGATATTTGGCCTTTATACCAAAAAGCCATAAGCGCCGGTACGCGAACGACCGACTCCGCCCATCTTTTAAGTTTATACGGTATCGAAATGCATACGGTTGTAAGCACCGCCAACAATATCAAGATAACCGCTCCGGCGGATTACTATATCTACCGCGCCCTATACGAAGCGATGGAAAACCAACAGATCTTAGGCTTATAAAAACTCGGGTTGGATGGGAAGGGGTGGCCTATGCCTCCAACAGTCAGTGTTGTGGTTCCGATCTATAATATGGAAGATTATCTGGAGCGTTGCGTGTGTTCGATACTCGGCCAAAGCTACCGCCATCTGGATATTATTCTCGTGGACGACGGTTCCACGGATCACAGCGCCCGGATGTGCCACCAGTTCGCCCGGCAAGACAAACGCATTGCTTATCTGTGGCAAACAAACGCGGGGTTGGGCGCGGCGCGTAATGCGGGTATCCAAGCTGCAACTGCCGAGTATATTACCTTTCTGGATGCGGATGATTGGTTTGAGCCTGCTTTTATCGAAAAAGTGTTGCGGGCAATGCAGACCTATGAAAGTGAAATTGGTCTTTGTGATATTTACTATGTCGAAAGTGAATCCCTGGCTAAAGCTGCTGTGAAAATTCGTTTTGACGGACCGGTCGCGTCATGCCAAGATGATAAAAGCATCGTGAATAAATCGCGGCTCTTTGCCTGGGGTAAAATTTTCCGCCTGGAGTTGCTGGAGCGCATGCACTTCTCATTCCCGGACATCACATATGAAGACATTTGCATCCCGCTGTTGATTGCAAATGCCAATAAAATAGCCCATGTGGCGGAGCCGCTCATCAATTATTTAAGACACCGCCCCGGGAGCTTATCCAACACGGAAAAAAATATTGCCAATATCGGCAAAGGTCTTCATTTATTATATGAAGAACTCCATGAGCGCGGTATGTATGCAGACTACGCCCTGGAATTCAAAAAAATAGCCATGGGACAGTTGCGTTTTGCTTGCCGCAAATGGGGCCATGCGACCGAAGCTTTGGAGGGGGATGTCTATGGCCTGATACCGGAGCTTGGAGGGCTGTCACAGCAGTTATTCCATACCGATAATGGTGCTTTGGTAGCCACCGCCCTGGAAAAGGCACTGCCGCATGCAAATCAAGTTGTTAGCGATGGGTGCGGGGCCGATTATACAATCAACCTCACCGATGATGAGCTCGACCGCTTGCTAAGGGCAGATGATCCCGAAAGCAGCGTATATAACATTGCCGAGCTACTGATGGAAAAAATAGCCACCAGCCTTTCCTGAGTGATATTGGGAGGTGTTATGCAAGAGAAAAGTTTAATCAGCGTGATCGTGCCAGTATATAACAGCGTCCATTATGTCACCAAATGTATCGAAAGTATCTTGGCGCAAACACATGAAAATCTGGAAATCATCTTAATAGACGATGGTTCGGTAGACGGATCCGGCGAAATATGCGATGAAATGGCGAAAAAAGATCTGCGAATCACCGTTGTCCATCAAACGAATCAGGGCTTGTCCGCTGCCAGAAATATCGGGCTCTTTCATGCCAGCGGTGAATATATAAGCTTTGTGGATTCCGATGATCTGTTGCCACCAGAGGCCATGTCCCATCTGTTTTTTGCCTGCCAAAATAGCAGTGCCGACCTAATAGTCGGCGATTGCCATGTCCTGGGCAGTGGGTCCATGGGCAGTTATTGGCGCTTGGAAAATGACGAATATTCCCGCGTTGCCTATTGCATTGAGATGGTCGAAAAAACTGCCGGCTGGCTGGCAAATGTAGTCTGGGGAAAGCTCTTCCGGCATGGCATCATAAAGCAGAATGAACTAAAATTCCGGGAAAATGTGGGCACTTGGGAAGACAGCGTGTTTACGCTGGATTATCTGGCATACGCAGAGAAAATTATCAATGTCAAAAAGCCGGTGTATAGTTATTTTCGTTACGATGAGGCGGAGCGCCTGACTTTATCGACGGTTTTATATTTTGATGTCTTCCGCTTTTATTTTAGACACGCACAGAATTTTTGGCTGATGGTCTGGGACTCAATGCCTGACTCAAAGCAAGTGCCCTTTTGCACAAACATTATCGATCAACTGATTATATACTTGGTTCACGCAATGGTTTTTGAAGATTATTTCGCGAAAGGCGAACTAACAGATGCCCTCGGGGATATTATCGAAAATGACATTACTAAAACGCTCATAAAACACTATGTCCGGAAAAATCCGTCATATAGCATGCTTATTCCGTTTTTCATAAAAATAAGATGTCGTTTGGGTTTATGCTGTGCCTTAAAGCATCGGGCGCTAAAGTACCGCAAAACACGGGTGCTGCCAACTGAGGTCAAATCCATTTTTCGCTCTCCGTGGTAAGATTCTTCACTCCGCCATGATCCGTTCAGAATGACACTAACCAAACACTAATACCTAAAATAAAAAAACAGCCCATCGCCGCAAAGCCTTATTTTACGGGGTTTCCAGAGAGCCGATAGCCGGATTCGAACCGGCAACCTGCTGATTACAAATTTGATAATTTGCCTTTTTTGAATTTTCGCCGATGCCCGCAAACGTTGATTTTACGCGGTTTTACAGCTTTTTACTTATTCCAATTTGATGTGGTTTTTGGTGTCTTATGACAGCAATAAGACACTAATAAGACACTAATAAGACACCATTTTTTGCCATGATAAAACACCACACCGCCACATGTCATTTTTTCAAAAGCTCGTTCACCCGCCGCTGCACCACCGCCGCGTCATGCCCTGCTGCCGTCAGACGCCTGGCCCGGTCGGGGTTGACGCCCCACTTCCCGGCGATGACCTCCCGCGCCAGGGCGTCAATGCCATTGGCGGGGGCGGTGGCCGCGCCGGGCGGGGCGGCCGTGTTTTGCGGGGCGGGCCCGTCCGGGGTCAGGAACAGCTTCCGCTCCGCCTCCCGGCGGCGGACAAGCCCCGCAAGCACGACCAAATTCTTGTTTTTGTCGCGCCCTTTGTCATAAAGGGGTATCGCCTGTGCAATCTGCTCCTTGCTCCGCGTGCCGTCCTTGGTGAGGCCGTCAACCGACCCCACGTTATAGGCAAAGGAGACCAGCGCGTCAAATTCATTCTGCGTCCACTTGTAGCGCTCGTGGAATTTCATCACGTTTTTTTCAAACCGGGCCAGGTCATGGGCCTTGTATCCCAGCGCCTGTGCCATAGTGCATGAGTCGCCCGCCCTGACCGCCCTGCCATCGGGATACCTGGTCGTGCCGTAGCCGATGGTCCACACCCCGGAGGGACAGAGGTAAGCCCTGTCGCGGTAGCCCTCGAAGGCCGCTATCATTTCAACCGTCTTTTTTGTCGTCTTCATACGTTCACTCCTTGTCCTTGTTTTTTTCCTTGGCGGATTTTATCCACCCACATATTGAAACTTCCCCGGCCACGGCGGCAAACCAGCTCACGGCAAGGGTCTCGGGGATTTGCCGGTGCCTGTCGAACAGCCATACCATGGCCGCCACGAAGGCAACCGTGGCCACGGCCATGACGATCAGGACGATGTCCATCTTGTTTGGCCCTTTTTTGGCCGCCTTTGCCCGGCCCGCCCTGCGGCGGCCGTTCCGGCAATGGCAGAGCATGGCCGACCCGCCCGTCACCAGGCCGGCGGCGAATAGGATGATGTTTGACGCAATCTGCATGTCCATGTGCCACCCCGCGTTCAAATCTTCATCAACTGTTTCAATGCCTCGCCCTTCACCTTGTTTTGTTCCTCAAACGTCGTGTCAAACTTGGCAATGGCGGCGGTCAGTTCGCCGTTGCATTTTTTGTTGACCACGGCCTGCGCGGTTTCCCTCATCATGTGGCGGCTGGCCATTTGCAGTTCGTAGTCGGCGGCGTCCAGCACCGCGCGCAGTTCATCACAATTTTTGTCGTGCTTGTCCTTCCTGGTCTGCCTGCGGGCAATGAGGGGCAGGATGCACGCGGACACAAACCCGGAGACTGCCGCCACCAGCAGCGCCACATGGTCCAGTTGCATGTATGTCGCCGTCTCAGTCATCGCCGGATTCCTCCGTTTTGTCCGTTTCGTCCGTTTCGTCTGTTTTGTCCGTCTCTTCTGTTTCGTCCGTTTCGTCTGTTTCGACCGTTTCGTCTGTTTCGTCTGTTTCGACCGTTTCGTCCACATCATCGGTCGTCGCCGGCCCGCTCACAAACTCCAATTTCTCCTCGGCGATGAAATCGGTCTCCGCATTGTCAATGACCAGGCTGTAGGACGCGCTGAATGAATGCCCCCCGCCGGGATTCAATCTTTCTTCCGTCATGTAATTCATCACCGCGCCCGTCCTGTCCGATTCCGGGCATCTTAGGATGTCGCCTATTTCATATTTCCGCTCGTTCATGGGTAGCCTCCTTATTCGAGTGTGATAACTGTGACAAGCACGTGGGTAGTCATGGTAACACTGGGCGAGCCACTCCTTGCCATGCCTCCAACTTCCAACTGCAGTGATCCAGTATTCCTGTCATAAGCAACCGCCCTGATTCCACCTTCAATCCGAATAATGTTAGGGTTGGTGGAACCTATGGGTACTACTTGCTGTCGTGACGGAACAATGTTCTGCAACTCATAATCCCGGAAGTTGTCGAGTGCCGCAAGACTCAAGTTGAAGAATGTGTTGTTTGCGTTATTGTTTGGTTGCTCAATTGTGAACGTGCGCGTCCTTCTCACAAGCACACGCGTGTCCACACCTCTGAAAGTCCCGCCCTTGATGCATTCTGCCATGTCCGTTCCTTCCTTTCTCCCCTCAAGCCTTCAGGATGAGGGGGATGGTTTCCATGGGGGCATCCGGGCCCCATGTATGCACGGTTATGCTGCCGGCGCCGGACACCACCCGCGCAATCTTGGCCGCCTCGGCCTGCACCGCCCTGTGTTTCTCGTAGCCATCGGGGGCGGCCGGGGCCAGCGATTCCATGTCCAGGTCACAGACAAGGGCCATGGCGGATGTGACGCCGCTGACCGTTATCCGCTGCTCCCTGTGGCCGGCGGGCTGTCCCGCCCAATCCCCGCTGATGACGGAGCCTTCGGGGATTACATGGCGATGCGGGTTGAGCAGCACCCACTGCGTTCCGTTATATTCAAAAACCCTGTGTCCGACGGTCAAATGCATGGGATTCGGGGCAACGCCCGTCTGCCAGTCCACTATCGGCTTCGCCCCCGTGTTGTTCACATTCAGCTGGGGACTGGCGGATGTATTCGGGCCGTCAATATAAAGACTGACGATGGCGCCGGTTGTCAGCGTGAAGCCTGCCAGCGTGGCCCTCTTGGTTGTATTTTGTGCTGCCTCGCTGCATGTTCCCTTATTGTCCGCCCCGGCCGGGGTCAGCAATATCCAGTGGGTCCCATTGAAGCGAAAAACGTTGATACCGGCGGCCAGCTGGCCGGATGCCGGGGCGGCGTTCGTGCGGAAGTCCCTTATGGCCGCCGAGCCGGTCGAGTTCACGTTAAGCGTCGGCGCGGACGCCGTGTTCGCGTTGGCCATGTCGACCACGACAACCGCTCCGTTAAATCTGTAAAATCCCGACAATGCCACTGTTTTGGCCGTTGTTGCGGCTGCCGTGCTGCAGGGGACCGCACGAGGGGACGACGCTTGATGCAAAACGGGAGTAAGCAATTCCCACTGGCTGCCGTTATAGCGAAAATAATTCATGCCCGCCGTGAGCCCTTCGTTGTCAACGTTGCCACCCCGGAAATCCACCACTGGGGCCGATCCCGTGGAGTTCACGTTCAGCGTTGCCGGACTGACATAGGAACCGCCTTGACTTGTAAAATCAAGCCCCACCACCGACCCCGACGCCCGCACGAAACCCGGCAGCGTGCCTACCTTGGCCGATGCGTTCGATGCCGTGCTGCAGGTCCCAATGTTTTTCTCCCCCACACCATCAAGCACTATCCAGTTGGAGCCGTTGTAACGGAGATGGTGGATGCCGGGGGCCATGACTCCCGGAGGAAAGTTGCCGATGGTCGGAATCCATGAACGTATGCCCGCCGCGCCGGTGCCGTTCACGTTGAGCGTCGGGGCGGGGGCGCGGACAACGTAATCGAACTCGGCGGCGATTATCGCCCCCGTGGCCCGCCCGAAGCCGGGCATCGGTACCGTGATTGCGTTGCCAAGGCCCGCGCCCGTCAACGTGCCCTTGTACGTCCGCGGTACTTCCGCCAGCATCCCCGCAAGCTGCTCCCTCGTCAGGTCTGCCGGGCGGGCGGCTCCCGAGCCCGTGTTGCCTTTCACCGTACGGCCCGGCATGTTCGCCATCCGGGAATTCGGAATGTCGGCCTTGGCCGCCACATTCAACTCCTTTATTGCCGCCGCCACGTCGTCAGCCTGTATATCCGTGCCCTCCTTGTTGAAGGCCACCACGTCCGCCGCCGTGTGGGGCAAATAATAATTGCCCTGATCATCCTGTATCTGAATCCTGTTGACTGTCGCCGCCATTTCATCACCTCCATCTGCTTATGTCCGTTTGAAAAAAAGTTTGACGGTGGCCGCGGTGGCGTATGCATCACCGTGCTTCACACCGACAGCATCCACCCCGTCCGCCCCCTTGTCGCCTTTATCACCCTTGTCGCCTTTGTCACCCCTGTCGCCCTTGTCGCCTTTGTCGCCTTTGTCGCCCTTGTCGCCTTTGTCGCCTTTGTCGCCCTGGTCGCCTTTATCGCCGTCGCGCCCTGCCTCGGCGGCCTCGCCGGGGTCGCCCTTGTCACCTTTCATGCCCTGTATGCCCTGCGGCCCCCGCTCGCCCTCTTCGCCCTGGTCGCCTTTTGCCCCCTGTATGCCCTGCTGCCCTTCGGGCCCCCGAATGCCCTGCTGCCCGGACAAGTCCGTTATGAACTCAAATGCCGCCTCGCCCTTGATATATAACCGGGCATTGTCGGGATCGTCAACATTCCCGGTTTCTATGATGACAAATTGGCCGTGTCCGACATCCCCGTTGGCAAAATCGGCCTCCATTGCGGCAATGCTCGGGTAAATCATGGAAATACGGAACGCTTCGCCCCGTTCACCCTGTATGCCCTGCCCGCCCTGCTCGCCCTGCCTGCCCTGGCGGCCCCTGGGGCCTTGTATTCCCTGCGGGCCGGGTATCTGCTCGATGTCATTGATGACTTCGACCAGGCTCTTCCCGTCCGGAAACGTGATGGCATACGGGGTGGTGTAAGGGTCAACCTCGGCGATGACCTCCCCTGTTTTCTCGTCCAGCAACACCACGCGCGCTTTCAGGTTTTCATACTTCATGGCTTTTTCCCCTATCCCACTATCAGTCCCATGTTGGGGCTTACCTTCACGACCTCGTCAAACACGGTGGCTTTTTGCTTCACCATGAAATAGAACGTCTTGGGCAGCCTCATGTTGACGGGCAGGTCGCCGTCCACCACCACGATGTCCGTCTTGTTGTTGAAGAGGTTACCCGCCGCGTCCTCGGAGAGCTGGTCGCGGGCGGCGCCAAACCAGTTGTCGAAGGCAAATTGCTGATTGGCCATGTATCCGTCCATCCCGTCCTGGTATTCGGACTTAAGGCGGGCGGCATCAGCAGCCAGGGCCGTCAATATGGCCTTGACCTCGCTTGCGTAATCTTCCCCGAATTCCTTCATCCACTGGTCAAACTGGCGGGCAAAAAAGCCAAAGTCCACCTCGTTGAACTGCGTTGCTACAAAGCCGCATATGTTGGCATCGGCGCGGGTGTCCTTTATGTTCGCCTGTGTTATCCTCACCGCCCCCGCAGCGACGGCTATCTCGGCCAGGCATTTCTCCTGTATGGTGTCATTGTTCGTCAATGCCGGGGGCTGCGGGTTATTGGAGTACGCGCCCTCGATGATCAGGATGTCCGGCATCCTCAGCGTCTCGTTGTTCCGCAGTATGACCCGGTCTATCCTCGGCAACGTGGCGTGGGCCTGTCCTACCGTGAGTTGCACGACCGCGTTGTTGTGGATGGTCTTGTAGTTGATGAACGCAAAACCTGTCCTGTCGCCCCCGTCAACCCGGACCGTCATGGACTGGCCCTCGGCGGTGACCGCGAGATGGCCAAAAAACACGCCTTCCTTGTAAAACGGTGCCTTGCTCATGTTCATGTCCTGGCCGTCGTATGGCCTGTCCATGTTGACCGAGTTGTAGAAAAATCCCCTTACCGCCATGTGTGGCCCTCCTATTCCTCATCGAAGTTGTCCGACACGGGGAGCGAGTGGCCGAGCGTCGGCACTATGTACATGCCGCCGTCCTCGTACACCTCACAGACTTCCGTTATCCTTATGTCCTGTCTAATGCCCCATGCTGTTTTTTCGACCGTGACAATGTCGCCAAGATCATAGTCGCGACCATAGCTAAAATTTACCGACGGCACGATCTCGGTTTCGATGCTTTCCATGATTTTCCGCTTTTCCAGTTGCCCGCGGCCCGCCGCTTCCAATGCGGCGACATACTCGGCCGCGCCCATCCCCTCACCGCTGATGTTCCTGGCATCGTAAAAAGCCTCCCGTAAGTCAAAACCCTCACCGCCGCCCACCATGACGAAGACGCGCCCTGATCCCTCGCCCGCACCGCCGACCGTTATTTTTGTCGCAAAAGCAAGGTCGCTGTATTCATGCTTGATGCTGTCAAGGTTTCCATATTTCTCGGAAAATATGACCCTTGCATTATTCCGCTGCGTAAATGATCGGTCAATCCCCCTGTATGTCTCAAACGTCATTGTCTTTGCCCTGAAATCCGGCACGACCCTGAATCCCAAATCAGTAAGGCGGCCTATCTTTGTCAGGATGGCCAGCAATTTCCTGTATGTCGCCTGGAATTCGATGGCAACTTGGTTACCGGACGGCGGGGCAATGCGGAGCATGGGGATCGGGACGGCCCGGCTTATCATGAAGCGCATCGCGTCCTCATCACCGCCGGAATAGTTGACCATCGGCCCGGTCAGCCTGTCGCCAAAATAAACCGGCAAAAAACAACCCCTGCGGATGATGCCGTTGTGGTGATTGCTTTCCTCGGTGGCCTGGTCGCCGCGGATGACGGCGGCCTCAGTCCTGTCGCCTTTCGCGACTATGTTTCCCGGCTTCAATAATTCCATGTTCGCGGGCGTGGCCGGGCAATGAAGCTCCATCTCGCCGCACTCGCAATACTTACGGATCCACAAAAGCTCGGTATGGTTGTCAATTGTGCCGAGGCGGTTAAAATTCCGGTCGTAGATAAATAGATCCATCGTCACACCCCCAAATAGGATATGCGGTAATACACGGAGACGGATAAATGGCCGATGCCCTCGTCCGCCGTGTATGCTATCGTGTTTATGCCGTCCTGTAACTGGATGAAATCGGCATCCTCGTCCAAATATCTGTTTATTGACTGGCCATGCCGGGTGACCGCCCTGTTCCAGTCAATCACGCCGAGGCGGTCCTTGCATCCCTCTATGTCGGCGGCGGTGATGCCGTCGAGCAAAAAGACGTTCTTATTGCCAATCCGGGTGTTTATGACGGCATACTGGCCGGGGCGCAGCGTGAATGGATTTTCCGCGCTCCCTATCCGCGTGAACTTGCCCGCCTCCATGTGGTGTATGGCCGGATTCATCACGTCGCCGTCCGCGTGGAATACCGTCGTAATGCCGATGTTTTCCGCGCCGCTCTCGTTTTCGATGACCTTGACCAGTTCCGCGTGCCTGTAGCCAAATTCCGCTCCCCCGGCGACAAAGCAATGGGGAAAGAACACATTGGGCACCCATGAGGCCATCATCACCTCAATGTCCGCCAAATCCGTGAAATATGGCGACGGGCATATGAGTGAAACGGCATAGTTCCTGACCCTGCCCCTTGTCATTCCGGGCATGATTGCCTCGACTATGTACTCAATGGACCTACTGTCACCGTTTTCGACATATTCCAAAACGCCGGGGCGGGTGACGGCGAAGCATCTGTATAGCCGTTCCCTATTTTCCTTGTGGCTTTCGTCCATCTCAAAAGTCAGGATGATGTTCCGCTGCCTGGCCGTGGCCCCCTGGAATGTCGAACCGTCAATCGCGGTATTGTCGCTCGTCACGACGTTGCCCTCAATGCCGTACACCCCCTCCAAGTCCAAAAGGTGAAACGGGGCAAAGTCATTCCAGGTAAGGGTCATGCTTATGTTTTTTTCATTCGTGCATATGACTTTTGGCGGCATGGTCACCCTCCCTGTGTTGCCACGACCATGCGGCGCGTCTGCATCTTGGTAATCCTTGCCACTTCGTAGGCACTCAGGGGCCTGGGGCTTGTAACGTTGATGGTCTGATTGTACTCCGTCCCTTTGCCGCCAAAGGCATCTTTTGGCAGCCGGTTGACCGAGTTCCCGGTCAGGGGGGTAACCACGGTCTTTCCCCCGACCATGCTGATGAGTTCCGGACCCGCCTCGGCGACGATGGCCTGGCCTTCCCGGAGTATGCCGCCCCTCGCCATCTTGGGGAGCGTGACGTTCGGAATGCTGCCAATGCTCACGCCGGGAATTTTGTTCATAAGGCTGATGACGTTATTTATGAGCTTGACGGCCTTGTTTGCCAGATTCTCAAGATGCGACAGTGCCGCGTTCATCGTGCTTTTCAGGGTCTCGCCCAATGCATGCCCCAATTCATGGCCGGACATCGAAAACAGCTTCTTGATTGCCGCCCATAAATCAGTAAAAAACGCGGTTATGCCGTTAAATATGCCCGTGACCAAATCGTATGCCGTCTGGAACAACTCCCGGAAGAACTCGGCGACATCCGCGAGTGCCTCCTTGACCTCTTCCCACCTTGCGGCAAAGAAGCCGCCGATCTTGGAAAAGATGTTCGAGACGGCATCGTATGCCTCAGTGAAACGGTCGGAAAAGAATTGTTTCGTGACAGCAAACACGGCCTTTGTTTCCTCCCACCGTGCGGCAAAGAAGCCGCCAATCTTGGAAAAGATGTTCGAGACGGCGTCGTATGCCTCGGTGAAACGGTCGGAAAAGAATTGTTTCGTGACAGCAAACACGGCCTTGATTTCTTTCCACCGTTCGGAAAACCACCCGCCGATGGCCGAGAATACCGCCGTGATTGCCCCGTATGCCTCGGTGAAGCGGTCGGAAAACCACCCGCCGATGGTGGAAAAGATCGCCGTGATTGCCTCATATGCCTCGGTGAAGCGGGCAGAAAACCATTCGCCGATGGCGGAAAAGACCGCCGTGATTGCCTCATATGCCTCGGTGAAGCGGGCGGAAAACCACTCACCGATGGTGGAAAAGACCGCCGTGATTGCCTCGTATGCCTCGGTGAAGCGGGCGGAAAACCACTTGCCGATGGCGGAAAAGACATTGACGATGGCATCCCATGTGTTTTTGAAAACTGCAACAATGTCTATCCCAAAAGCGGCGAAAAAGCCGATGATGAAGCCGATTATTTCCCGGAACACCGATTTCACAAAATCTGTCACCCTCATGAATGCCCGCTTCACGCCATCCGCCAAACTGGTGACAATGCCGATGACGGCACGAAATACCGACTTCACAAACTCGACCGCACTTGTAAATGCTTGCTTTATACCGCCCGCCAAACTGACGACAATGCCAATGGCGGCGCGGATTATGGATTTCACAAACTCGACCATGTCTGAAAAAGTACTTTTCACGCCATCCCATAAATTCTGGAAAAATCCCTTTATCTTGGCGACCAGATTGTCAATGAAGTCACGGAAGCCCTCGCAGTTTTCATATATCAGCTTGAAAGCCCCGGCAAAAGGATTGAGGATGAACTGCAAAAGCGCTTTCCAGTTGTTTTTGAAAAAATCGACCACCTTGTTGAAGGCGTTCGGGAGCGTCTCGGTAAAGAAGCCCTTTATGGCATCGAAAGCGGTGAAAAAAGCCTTTTTGATGGCTTCCCATATCCTGATCACGCCCTCCCTGAAAGCGTCGCAGTTCTTCCACAGATATATTATCCCCGTCACGAGCGCAGCTATGGCAAGAATGATCAGGCCTATCGGATTGGCGTTCATGGCGGCATTCAGCGCCCACTGTACCGCCGTCGCTATCTTCGTGGCCGCCGTCCATACCCCTTTTATTTTCATCAGGGCGGCTATCCCCTGCGAGATTCTGCCTATGGTTATCAACATCGGCCCCAGCACCGCCACGACCGCACCTGCTGCCACGGCCGCTTTTTTCTGACCGTCGGAAAAGCCAGAAAACTTACCGATGACCTCCTGCACCTTTTCGGCCAGCTTTTGGACATACGGCACGATGATGGTACCTATCTCAATCCCCGTGCTTTCCAGGGTGGCTTTCAGTTTGTTTGTCTGCCCCTGCAACCCCTCATTCATCATGGCGGCCTGCCCCGCCGCCTGGCCCATGCCGTCGAAGTTATCCCCTGCCGCCGCCAGTTCGCCGCTCAGTTCCGCGACCTCGGCGACGCCTTCGGCGACGATCATGTTCCACCCCTTTTGGGCCACGCTGTCAAAGATGATTGACTCATGGCGCTTGCGTGTTTCATCGTCCAGGCCGGACAGGGCATCTTCCAGCTCCTGCATGACCACGAGCATGTCCCGGCTTTTACCGTTGTTGTCGTACAGTTCCACGTTCAGCTCATGGAGCGAGTCGGCGGCCTTGTCGGTCGGGGTGGACAGATTTTTTAAGATGGCGTTGAGGGCGGTACCGGCCGCGCCGCCCTTCAAGCCCGCCTCGGACATCATTATGAGGATCGAGCATACCTCATCTATGCTGAGCCCGGCTTGCGCCGCAGATCCGCCGCAGTTCACAAATGAATCGCCGAGCTGCGCGAGTTCCAGGTTGGTCAAGGTGGTGGTCGCGGCGAGGGAGTCAACCACGGCCTGCGTCTGCGTGTGGTCGTACCCGAATGTTTTCATTGCCGCGCTTAAAAAGTCAAACGTCTGGCCGTAGTCGGTATTGGTGGCAATGGCAAGGTCGGCGCCGTGTTTCATCTGGGCGAGCATCAAATCTATGTCGCCGCCCGCCTCCACGAGCATTTTTGCGTCCTTGGCAAGATCACTGACTGATTTTCCCGTGGAAATTGCTATGTCCTTGATGCCCTGGTCTACCCGCTCCATCTCGTCGGCGGTGTAGCCCGTGATGGCCTGTATCTCTTTCATCGCCGTCTCGTACTTGGTGGCGGCTATGACTGCTGCCGTGCCAAGCCCCGTGACGGCGGCGCTTACCGGCAGTAATTTCTTTCCCGCCGATTCCATCTTTTTCCCGGCACCGTCAAGGGAGTCGGCGGCCTGTAAAAACTTCGAGCTGGCGCGGGCGGCGCGCTCTTCCAGTCTTTTAAGTTCCCGCTCGGTCGCGATTATTTCTCTTTTTATCGCATCGTACTGCTGCTGTGATGCCTCCCCTTTCTCGAATTGCTCCTGTACTTTCTTCTCGGCATCCCTCAGTAAATCAAGTTTTTCTTTCGTGCCTGCGACGGCATCCTTTAACAGCTTTTGCCTTTGGGCCAGAAGCTCGGTGTTTTTTGGGTCGAATTTCAAAAGCCGCTCGACCTCTTTCAATTCCGAGCGGGTGCCTCTTAGATCACTATTAACATCTTTAAGGGCTTTGCTGAGTTCCGACGTGTTACCGTCAATCTCGATGGTCAAGCCCTTAATTGCTTTTCCCAAACCAACAGCCATTTTTTAATCCTTGCCGCCAAACTTGCCGCGCAAATTGTCCTTGTCCGGCCTTGTCTGCTCCAACCGCCAACAGTCTCTCAGGTATTCCCGGCCCTCTTCCGTCTGCGAGTTTTCAAATATCATGGCTTCCCGCAGAAAGAAAAGGTATAAATCAATGGGCATATCTTGAATGTCGCATATATTTATCCGGCAATAGTCCATCACCAGTTTCTCGGGGCGTGTCTCCATGCCGTATGGCACATCATCCCCTTTTTCGCGAGGGAAAAAGGGGATTTTCAGTTTGGGTCAAGTTTTAGGGAGTCTATAAATTCCATGTAGGCGGTGATGATTTCCATGCACTCTTCCAAGTCCAAATCCTCAACCGCCTCACGCTCTATGCGTACCTTGCCCTTGTTGTTTGCGAGGACCGTGTGGATGATGCCGTATACTCCATCCATGTCGACGTCATCCCCGGGCACGGAAACATTATTTATTTCCGTCAGTTTTTCAAAAACCTTCTTGGTCGGCATCTGTACCAAGATGGTCCTGCCCTTTTGGGTGACTTTCCCGTTTTCGTCAATTTCGTCCTTCATGGTGAACGGCCAAAAAGACCGTTTTATTTTATTACAGTCAAAACTTTTTATGGCCATCGTCTCATCCTCCCGTGCAATTCACCGCCGGGCCGGCATCAGCCCGCCGATGAATTGAATTATCATTGCTTTATTCGCCCGTGTCGCCCGTGTCGTCCGTGTCGTCCGTGTCGTCCGGTGTCGTGCCGCCCTGCGGCTCCTTCTTTGGGTCAATGACCTCGGAATAGAGAATCAGCGTGCCGTCGCCGTCCAGCGGCTGCGCGTGGAATTCCGCATCTATGACGGTTTCCGAGTCCTTGGCGAAAGCGATGGTGAAGCCCGCTTTGTTCGTGCCAATGATGGTCACGCGGATGTCGCCCTCCTCGCTGTCGCGGTGGAGAAAGCGGATCAGCCACTTTTTGCCGCTCGCATTTCCTATGCCGCCAATCCGTGCCGTCCGGCGGTTGCCCGCCTCCGTGACCCTCGCCGTCTGGCACAGTTTTTCCAGCGTCTTGCCGCACCACGTCATGATCCCTGATTTCAACATGGCGGCTTCCTCGGTGAGGATGATTTTTGCCACTTTCCCCATGTCATCCTTCGCCTCGTAATAGCTCGGCGTGTATTCCATGCTTGCGCCGCCCTTGATGTGGCCGAGGCGGTTTTCCTCCGTCTCGATGATGTCGTCGGCGGGGATCGCCGCCTTCTGCTCGCCCTCAAACTCCATGCAATAAAGGTCGCCGCTTCCCAAGACAATACTCTCTTTGTTCATTTTCTCGCTCCTTTCGTTCTTCTGAGCAGACCCTTGACCTCATAGGCGGTCTGCCAACATTCCTCACTGTGGATGTAGGCTATCTGCTTCGTGTATCCTGTGTCGGGAAATACATTTTTCTCTATTTCCGTCCTTATCCCGTCGGCATCGGCATCGTCGGCGACCGTGTACAGTTCGAGGTCAAAACTTTCCTCGACGAGGTTGTTCACCATGTCGGCTCCGCGTCCCACGGACGTGGGAATCAGGTACACGAGGTATGGCAGGGGCGGCACCTCGTCCTCAATCGTGCCGGAATAAAAATTCATCGTGATCGGGAGTCCCAGCTTTCCCGCCCTGTCAATCAATGTCCGTGTCGTCATGCGGCCTACCCTCCCAGCTTCTGCGCGATTTTTTGGGTGACGCTCTCGCCCGCCATTTCATTCACCGGGTCCACGTGCGGGAATGCCCTTGTCCGGCCGCCGTTTTTCATCTGGTGTCCCTTTTCGAGGAGATGGACAAGCCTGTAGTGCCTTACGCTGTGGACGCTCTGGCCGGGTATGTCCGTGACCTTGCTGGTCGCGCTATGCCTCTCCGTCGCCGTCCAGCTCCTGCGGTATTTTCCGCTGCGGCTTGTGTAGGGACCGCCCTCTTTCAATTTCACAACGGCCTCGTCGGCAGCTTCCTTGATGGCCTCCTTCACGGCGTTTTTGACCGTGACACTGGCAAACTCGTCCAGCATTTCCCATATGGCGGGTTCCAGGTTGTCATAATTGACTTTTGCTACCATTAGTTCTTACCCACCTTCTCAGCCGCATACAGCTCGACCTTACCATTATTTTTCGTGCCATAAGTCCTGTATATGGCGTACTCCCTGCCCCTGTACACAATCCCGGTCTGCCCCGCATATTCATGCGCCCATACCTCGGCCACGAAAGAGGCCTTGATGCCCTGCTGCCCCGCCGCGTGGAAAGCGGTCTGACTTACCGGCCTGATGGCGGCAAGGACATGGGTCTTGATTTTCTCGGTCGCGTTTTTCTTGACCGTCAGCGTCACCCTATCCTCGGACATACACACCGCCTTTTAACTTGACCAACATTCTTTGGTACGCTTCGCCGAGGGCAGGGCCGTTGTCGGGATTGCCAAAGTTGGCGGCGACATAGAGCAGGGCCGCCTCGATGACAAGGGGGTCGGTGATGTTGTCGGGGTCAAGATAGGACTCCTTGACCCCGATCCTTTTCATGTCGGCCAGGGCGACTTCGATCAGTTGCTCGATGTCCTTGTCAAGCACCGACCGTGCCGTCGCCCTTACCCTCAACTTCGCTGCCTTCATCAATTCTCTTTTGGTCATGCCACCCACCTTCCCGGCTTGCCGCCGGCAGATATCAGCCTATCGGCAGGCTGCTTTTGCCTTTCTTGACGCGGAGAAAGCCGTTCCAGGCCACGACGTTGCCGCCCATGAAGGTCGATGCCCGGAAAGCCGTGATGCCCTGCCGGAACTTGAAATGGTCGGATTTTTGCGCGTCGATGTCGGCAAAGATGGCGACCTCGTAGTTGCTCAAAGGGCCATAGGCCATGAGGTACTCGCCCAGGGCCGCTTTCTCCACACACTTGCAGGCACTGTTGATGATGAAGGGGATGCCGTCTATGGTGCCCGTGTTGCCACGGTTCACGATGTCGTACTCCTTTTTTCCCGACTTGTCACGCACGCGCGAAAATGCCTTGAGATCGGCCTTGCTCAAGATCAGGACGGATGGGTCTTCGACATCCTCGTCACCGCCGTAAGCGTAGATGATCTCATTCAGCGTGTTTTCGTCTATGCTTCCGATTGCGACATCCTTGGCGGTCTCGATCACGGCCTCGGCCTTGTCCGCGGGATTGAAGAAAATACCCCGGAACTTGCTTGTCGTGCCGTTGCCTATCAGTATCTGGCGGCTGCAATAGCGTTTGATCGCCTTTGCTATGCTCGCCTCGATGACCCCGTCATAATCGGCGGCCGGCAGCTTGGCCAGTTCCTCCGTGACCTCGCTGTAGGCCGTGATTTTCTCGCGAGTGATCTTGGCGTAGCCAAACACCGGCTCGGTGAGGTTGTAGTCCGCTCCCTCGGCAGTGACACCCGCCCCGTCTCCATAACTCTTGACAAACGGCTTTTCGTAGCTCTCACCCCCAGGGAGGGGCGTGTGGCTCACGCGGTCAAACAGGCTGGACACATCGTTAAACGTGGGGGAAATGTCCGCCGAGGCATGCTTCGGCATGACGGTGACTTCCGACGACAACGTCCGCTCACCGCCCGGCGAGCCCGTGGCGGCGTTGTACGCCTTTGCCAGTATCCTTGCCGAGTAGTTTACCGGCCCGCCGCGTTTGAGCATATTGCCGGAGTCCTCGCGCTTCTTGCTTTTGCCGTTGGCCTCGCCCCCGTCTTCCCCGGTCCCCTCGTCGGCCCGGTCGTTTGCGGCGGCGAGCGCGGCGGCTTTCGCCAGTTCTTCACGGCCTTTGATTTCTTCCAGGATTTCGCCTATGATCTTGGCTTCATCCATGATTGCGGCCAAATCCCCGCCCTCCTTGTCCTGTGCTTCTTTTCCAATCGTCACAAGGCGGGCTTTCAGTTCCACTTTCGACAGTTTCATCAACAATTCTTTTGGCATCTTTTTGCTCCTTTCGCTAATCTGCCATTTTTTCAATGGCAATGCCCACAATCTGTCTTTTTATTTCCGTGTCAGTTCCTGACACATCAGCCGCTTTGCCGCTGATGGCGGCGGCGATTGATTCGGGCATGTTGGAATATTGCCCCATGTGTTGGCCGTCGATGTGTGCCGCTATGCCATTTTCTTCCGCGACGGCAATGTTGAAGTAGCCGGCGGCCTCGGTGCCGGACATCCACGTCTCGGCGGCCAGCAATGCCTTTATGTCCCCGACCGTCACGCCCTCGGCCAGGTTTTCTTCGTAGACGGCCAGAATGGCATCTTCCAGACGGTCAAGGGTGTCGGCGGCAGCCCGGAATTCGTCGGCATTGGCGGCAATGACGCACCATGGCTTGTGCAGCATCAAAAAAGCGTTCTTGGGCACGACCGGGGGCGACGACCCCGCAAAGGCTATCACCGAGGCGATTGACGCGGCCAGGGCATCAACCGTGACCGTCACCTTGCCGGAATGGCGTTTCAGCATGTTGTAAATTGCTATTCCCGCGAACACGTTACCGCCGGGGGAATTGATGTAAACATTTATGTCACGCCCTGCTGCCCCGTCCAAAAAATTCCTGACGTTTTCCGGCCACTGAGCCTCGTCCTCCCAAAATCGCCACCAATCGGCGCTGCTCGACACGATGTCGCCATAAAAATAAAGGTCCACGGACCGGGCCGTCTGATTTTTGTATTCGTAGAATTTTTTTATGGGTGGCATGGCTATTCCTCCTTTTCCCCCGGCCCGGCATTGTCACCTGGGCCGCTGCTATCTTCTTTCCCCGTCTGGTAAAGGGTCTGGTCGGTCGCCTTGACGTAGTTTAAGCTCACGAGCCTCACATCGCCGTCCTCGACCGGGCCGTAGTACATCAGTTCCCGGTATTCGTTTATGGTCAATGCCCCCCGGTCGAGCATGTAGCCCGCTATCTCGTTCCGCATTTCCAAGGTGGCGTACTGCAGTAGATTCGCCGAAAATTCTATCTTGTTGCCGTGGCCGATCTCACGGGGCGACAACAGCTTGTAGGTAAATTCATACGACAACTGCGTGGCGATTGGCTCTATCACATTCTCGTAAAAACTGATCCACTCCTGATGGTCGAGCGTCGATGTCAGTATTTTTTCGTTCACGCCGTAATAGCGGTATATGTTATCCCTCAAAAATGCTATCTGCCCCACCGGGATTGGTGACGAGTTGCGCCCTATTTCCTTGAAATCGTAAGTATTGTCTATGGCGGCGACACCGCCCGCGTTGTCGGAATTAAAGTACGCCTCCTTGAATTCCCGTGATTTTTTCCTCAACTCCTCATCGTCGGCAATATTTGTATATTTCAAGTAACCGCCGATCATGTTTGAATGCTTGACGGCATTTTTTATCATTTCACCGGACGTTTCCAGTAAATCCAAATTCCTCTTTAGCTCGATGTCAGGCGATGTTCCCATGAAGCGTTTTTTGTTAAACCGTGCCTTGACGTGGATGACCGACTGATAAGGCACCGTGTACCACTCGCCGTCATAATCCCACCTGAAGCGAAAAAACATCCTGCTGCCGTCGTCCGTGTATATGCGGTACGACCTTGACACAATCGGCTGTATGCTCGTAATCTTTGTAAAATCGTCACTCCAAAAGACCACCGAAAATGAGTTGGACGTGTATATGAGGTCCGTGGCGACGCGGTACAGAAAATCATATGTGGACAGTTCCGGGCAGGGCCTCAGTTCCAAAAGGCGGGCGAGGCCGTCGTGCCTGATGACAACCCCCTTTTCATCCCGGCGCGTCACCTGTGGCCGGAGCTTCCCGACGTTTTTACCGATGGCATCGGCAATGGCCCCGACGATTTCATTTTCCCGCAACGTGCCAGTAGGTAAATACTCGCCCTTCGTGAATAAAAACGGCCTGTATTTGGCTTTGAAACTGTTTAACACGTTGGCAACTATACCCATTTACCGCTTCCTTTTTTCATCCAAAAACAAGACCACGGATGCCCATGGTCTTATGGTAAAATATTTCATGGTGAAATTCTGACCCTTTTTTTATTTTTTGCTTGACAATTTCATTTTCCCACGTTCAACAGTTTTTTCCCTATCTCGGAGTGATATTTCGACCTGACCGCCAAGGCGTCAAAAATCGAGACGGCACCGTCTATGTAACTGCGTTTGTCAACTTTTACCGGCTTCATGCGGCTGTCGTTCAAATTCACGTCGATGGCCACGTTGAGAAGATGCGAGGCGAGTAAATTATTGTCACCAAGGTCGTAGCGCCCGTCTTTCAAGTCGCCTTCAAATTGGTGCATGACGGCCGTTAAATTCGTGCCTTGGTAGACATCGTCGGTGTGGAAGCCCGCGGCTTTAAGGTCTGCCACCAAATAACCCGAACTGTATCGGTCGTAGCCTATTTTGAGGGGAATTATCTTGTAGTTTTTCAGCGCAACCATGAAAAGGTTGTATATGTCCTTATAGTCTATCTGGTTTTCCCCGGATATTATCAGATGGCCCTGGTCGCGGTAAAGGCCATACGGTACTTTGTCCTCGTCAATGGCTATTTCAAATCGGGAGGCGGGCATGAAAAACTTGGTTATGATGTGGTCCATGCCGTTTTTATGGATGATCAGCGAGACGGCGGCAATGTAGGTCTTGGCGAGGTCAACACCGGCGACGCAATGGCAACCCCTGAAATCTTCGAGGGTCAGGGGTTTTTTTCCCATACACTTATGCACTTCCTGATATTCGAGCCATGCGACCGAGGCATTTTGCTTTATGTTGCAATGTTTCATCATGAATTCAGTCTTTTTCGTCCGGCTCGCCTTTGCCACGACGATACTCTCGGCCAAATAATCCCATGGGATTGACACGCCCAAATTAGGATTGGATTTTTTCAGCTCGTCCTCATCATCCCATTTTTCGATGTCGTCAATGATGTACAGAAGCGGCAAAAGCATTTTCTCGTCCGACTCGCCTTTCAGGAAAGCGAAAGACCGCCGCAAAATTTCGTCATATATTCCGTCCGCCACGTTGTTCGACGTGGTGATGGACAGTATCAGCGGCTGCTCCCGCGCCCCGGTTGCTGAGGCCATGATTTCATACTGGCCGATGCCCTGCTCCCCGCGCCATGCAGCCAGCTCGTCATTCACGACCGCTGAGGGATTGAAGCCGTCCGACTTTTTTGAGTTGAAGGCTATCCTTCTGATGGTGGTGTTGAGTTTTTTTATGTAAATCCTGTATTGGCCGAGGCGGGTAATCCGGGCCATCAACGGCTCCTGTTCGATTATGTGGTAAAGAGCCTCATAAACGATGTCAGCCTGATCGAGCTTCGGAGCGGTGAAATATATCTTGCCGCCGTAGTCGGAGTCAATGTATGCGATATAGGCGCATATGGCCGCTGCGAGCAATGATTTTCCGTTTTTGCGGGCTATCACGATGATTATTTCACGGAACTGCCTGAGCCCGGTACCTGGGTTTATTACTCCGAAGATGGCGGCGACCGCCGCCTTTTGCCATAATTCCAATTTTAGCGGCTTTTTGCTTTTCAATCCCTCGGAGTGGCGGCAATATTTTTCCATGAAGTTGACCGCCTTGGCCGCTTTCTCACCGTCGTAAAAATAAATACCGTCGTCAATACCCCAGGCCAATATTTCATAAATCCGGGTGATCCAATGTCCGGCGGTGATGCGTCCGGCCTTTATTTCGGCCAGATATTCATGCATGGGGTCAAACAAGTCCATCCCTCAACTCCGTCAGCGCGTCTTTTTCCCCGGCCTCGTCAATTTTGGGCGGGAGGTAGCTTTCGAGCCTGATTGATAATTTTTCGTGCAGTTCCATGTACTTTTGATGGGTGGCGACGGCGGGATTGGATTTTATGAATGTCTGCGTCGCATTTATGGTGACGCTTTCCGTTCCCTCGGCCTTTATCGATTTCTCGCAGTCCTGGTAGGCAATTTTGCTAAAGGCTATCTTCCTGATCAGGTCATCGACGGTGTATCTTTTTCTTTCGTCCTCGATAATGACATATTCCTTGTTAAGCCTGCGTATCTCGTTTGTGATACGCATGTCCCTTGACCTTCTTTCCCTTTCTTTGGCCGATATTTTAACGGTTTTCTTGGGCTTGGTTTTTGCTTTTCCCATCTTTTGCCCCCCCCCCTCGCGTGCGCGGGCGCGCGTAGCGTTTTTCGTAAGTGCCAGCCTCGGTCTGTGGAAAGCACCACCCCCACGGCATACCGGGGGGGAGTGTCCTGGACGGCGGCCCACCCTTCGGCTTGATTCGTGGCGCGTGTCCGTCGCTTTGATTCATACTTCGCATCGTTTGTTTGTTTTATTAAACTCGCTCCGACGACCGAGCAAGGCCGAGCAGTCATCAGTCAGACAATGCTTGGTTTTATGTTTGTTTCAAATCATTTGCCACTTGCCGTCTTTTCCGCAGCGCGTGAAATTATTCGCCAGCTTCCAATCGTTTGAGCAAATCATTTTTCAATCAGCTTTCCGTCAATCCCGAACTTGTACGTCTTTCCATCGTCTTTTGTCTTGTGTTCTTTGTTGTGGCAATCGTCACAAACATATTCCATGTTCTTGATGTCCAACGCAATACCTGGATTGTTAATGTTTTCCGGCGTGAGTTTTACAACGTGGTGTGCTATGCGCCCCGGCCTGTACACCCCCCGCCGCTTGCAGCGCTCACACAGGCCGCCAGCCCTCGTCTTTGCCGCTTCCCTTGCGGTTTTCCATGCTGGGGAGCGGTAGAACTTTTTGGCATAATCTTTCATGCACACCCCCTATGGGTATATGTTACCCCCTGTCATGGCGGGATTCTGACCCGGTTACCAAAGTACCAGTCTGTCATTTCATGCTGCTATTCGCCCGGTGCCATGTCCAGGGCGACGGCCACCATGCGGACTAATTCATTGCGGGCTTCGTAGAACTGGCGGCGGCCGCACATCGGATTGCATGTATGCTCATAGGGCATATCGTACACTATGCTCTTGTACACGTTGCCCTGCATTGTTTTTCTGACCTTCATATTTTCGACGTTAGGCCAAAGGTCGCCAAGGCACCGTTCAATCTCGACTGCTGCCAGCAGATCAAACGGCGAGGCTTTTTTTAGCCTTATCCTCTTTTTCCTGTTTTCATTGCCCTTTATGACGCTCTTGGCGGTTATCTTAACGTCATTGTCAATCTTCGGCATGGCCTCCCTCAACACCGCCTGTACATCTGCGCGTACAGATACGCCCCGGCGACAAACTCACTGCGTTTTATCTCTATCTGCCTGAACACGTATCCCCTGCATTTCTTTTCCAGGATTCTCGGGATCTCGGCCTCGTCCATGACCATCCGCTCCACCATGCGGCGGGTCAGCTTGTGGTCGGCGACGGTGACGACGTAGGGATTCAGGTTCCTGGAGTGACCCCACTTGCGTTCATGCTTTTTGCCTTTCGCGAGGTAGGAGGCCAGCCCGGTCAGGGCGCAGTCCTCCTTCACCCGGAGGCGGCGCGTCTGCGGGTAGGCCCCGCCCTTCCACAGCTTCTCCACCTCGTCGCGGTCCATGTCGCCGGACATGATGACGTGGTGATGGCAACGGACCTTCTTGCCATCATTGCAGAACTCGGTGACATAGAGATATCTCATGGGCGAAAGACCCAGCTTTTTCCTCCGGCGGTTTAACCGCTTGAAAAAGTTTTCCCTGTCCTTGTTTGCCCTGGACATGTCCGGCGGTAAGTGGGCATCGTCATAGCCGAAGGTGCCCCACATGTCGGCATCGGTGAAATTATGGTTTATCAGCCGGGTGATGTGCTTTTTGGTGTTCCTGTGGTTCAGGTTCTCCTGTGCGGCGCGGCTCCGGGTCGCCCGCGCGGCACGGCGCGCCCCGGCCCGGGTGTACACCGGGTAGATCTCGCAGTCCAGCATCTTGCCGGCCCTGATGGTCTTCACCCGGTACAGCTTCACGTCCCCGTGCCGGAGATCCCCGGCCATGTCCCCGGCCGGCTGATGCCCCGGCAATATCTCCAGGTCGTACAGGGACAGCTGTCCCGGTACCTGCCCGCTCTTTCTTTTGCCCATCCCGCTTCCCTTTATGGAAAAAATGCCAAATGGCCGTTAATCTAATACCCATTACAAGCCCATAAAAGGCAGTTGCTTCTATATATAAGGGCGTCCAGCCGTCATCCCATGCGGGTGAAAGTGTAGCCCTCTTTCCTGTCCACCTTCATGCCTTTTGCCGTCATCTGCACCACGGCCTTTATCCCCTCGCCGTTGTCGACGGTTATTTTGACCATGTTGCCGGCGGCGATCTCGTCTATGGCAATGTCGAGGGCGGCAATGATGTTCCCGCCCATGACCCACGGCGAGGGGGCCGGCAGCTTTTCGCCGTGTTCGTCGTGGTCCCCGAACAGTAACCGCACGTTTTCCTTGGCCGCCGCTTTTTGCGCTTCCCCTTCCCGGGCTGCCGTGGCCTCCGCGCACCGGCATATCCGGGCGGCCTCCGCCAGCAGTTTTTCCTCTTCCCATCCGTCGAGGGTGGCAATGAGGTGGCCCTGGCCGCAATGGCGGCATTCCGCCGTCTGTCTCACCAGGCCTTCCGGCATTTCCCGTTTTTCCCCGCCGTCCTCCATCGCGTCAAGGTCCGTTTTCAGTTGCTCAAAAAATCCCATGCGTTCATCCTCCTTCATGCGTAATTCTTTTCCCAGTGTTCGCGTCCCGCCTCTTCGCCCCAGCACTCGATGCAGCGGGCCAGCAATTCCTCCGGCGTGGCCTCCCTGGCGGGGGCGGGTTTTCTTTTACCCCCGGCGCGGCTCCTTTTCACGTGGTTCACGTGGTGCGTCTCCCCGCACTCGCATCTGTCGCCGGGGTCGCGGTAGCGTCCGCAATACTTGCATCTTCCCATCCTCAGCCCCTCCCCGTAATGAAGGAAACCGTCGACCACGCGGGCTGGATCCGCTCCTCGTCCCAGTCCCTTTCGTCAAACTGGGGCAAGTTCCTGACATGGCTGTTGATCACCCGGGAGGCGGCGCTGTATTTCATCCCCAGCGCGTCGGCAATGAATTGCCGTGATTCCCCTTCCTTGAAATAACGCCTTATTATCTCCGTTTCCAGGTGCTGTTCCTGCCGGGCGGTGAATTCCTTTTTCGGCTCGCGGAACGTGCAGCGGGCGCAGCCGTCCTTCGAGGTCAGTATGGCGCAGCCTCCCTTCCGGTCGTGGGCGCACCTTGGTTTTTTGTGTTCCATGAAGCCCCTCCCCGTCATCGGCGTGACCGTGCCGTCCGGGTTCTTGCGGACGACCGTGGTGACGGTGTGCCGCGGGTTTTTTATTTTGCCGTCAATGATTGTTTTGCCATAATTTTCCATTGGCGAACCTTTATTCATATGATTATTCCTCCATTCAATCATCATCCGTTAATCGCAACATTATCTGGCCGGGCATTTCCCCGGCTTCCCGCCCCGGCCCCCTCCGGACCAGCGACACGATGGACCTGTCGCCCGCGTGGGGCTTGCCGGGGAAAAGGCCGCATCCCACGCTGCCTGTCTTCCAGTCCGTGGCGAAGCTGCCACTGACCCCATAGACAGCGCATTTGTGGTAGCCCCTGTCATTCCTGACCAGGTGGCCGCAATCCTTGCACAGGCCGTCGCCCATGCCGAACATTTTATGCATCAAATCAATTTTCTTTTTTTGCACCGTTGTTTCCCCACCGGGCTTACATGGGCGGCCCCTTGTCTCTTGCAGGAGGAGCAGAAGGAGAATGGCAGGGCCGCCCAAGGCCGTCCGTGATATACAACGCGGGCTCGCATGTGGCCCGCGCGCAACCCTTGAATAAAACGTCCCTACCCGCTCCCGCGCAGACCGCAGTCGCGGGACGTGCAGGGCCCAAAATGGCCATAATCGACATAGCCGTCGTGTGTCTCGTAAACATTGTTCCCGGCCTCGTCAACCATGCCCAAATAGCTGATCACCACAATCTCGGCGGTGTTGGTTTCATGGTTCACCCGGGTTATTAGCCTGTGTTCGCCCTGCTCCAGCGAATGGTACCAGGCATCATCAAACGGTTGCGTCATGCCGGGGTCCCTGTAGACCACCAGCCGGCCGTGGGCGTCCATCATTGCCGGGTCCCGCCGATTCAGGTTGTCGGGGACCTCGTAAGACACCACCCCGCATTCGTAATGTGCCCGGAAGCCGTCGCTGTCGGGCGGCGTCTCCAGCGGCCGGTCGATGCCCGCGCGCGGAGCCGGGGGCACGACGTCCGCCGCGGGGGCGGGATCGGGTGTCGGCGCAGGGGCGGGATCGGGCGTCGGCGCGGCGGTGACCACCGCGTGCGCGGGGGCGGGCTGCTGCGCCCTGATTGGTAACTGCCCCTGCTTTTCCCCGCCGTCCCCGCAGGAGTCGTACGCTATCCCGAAGACCGTCATGGCAAGGCACATGGCATATGCTATTTTGTATGGGCGTGGAACCATTGGCTTCCCCCTGTCGTGCTTCCCCACGTCATTGCATCTTCGCGACCGCGGCCTTCACGGCCGAAACGCTGATGCCCATGTCGCCGGCTATGTCCTTCACTTTCCATCCGGCGGCATGGAGGGCCCCTATTTTCCCCTCGTCGGCGGCATGGAGGGCCCCTATTTTCCCCTCGTCCTCCATTTCTTTTGTTGCCCTCCGGGTGGCATCTCGGAGGGCATTTTCATGGAAGCCCGTCTCCTTGGCAATCTGGGCGAATGACATGCCCTGCGCCCTTTTTTCCATGACGAGGGCGGTGTCTATCTTTTTCCGGCTTTTAACCGGCGGGGCTTTTTCCTCCCCCGGCCCATGGGCGGCCGCGGGGGCGGGCCCTTCCCCGTCCGTTGCCTGCGGTGGCCGTTCCATCCACGCCCGCAGCGCCAGGGCACATGCGGCGCAGATTTCCACGTGCCTGTCCCATCCCCCGACGCATGTCAGTCCATTTTCCCGTTCCATCTCCTCAACGATCACATGCAACGGATTCCCTTTTTCCTCGCCGGCGCAGCGGTCGCATATTATCAGTGTTTTTCTCATTGCCACTCCTCCATGATCCCGGCATGTCCGTCATGCCGGCGTGTCCGGGCCCGGATGCCCCGCCGCCAGATACTCCGCCAGCGACGCCTCGTTCACGAGGTATGTCTTCCCGGCCATCACGTACCGCACGTCACGGCGCAAGACCAGCTGCCGCGCGTGGTGGTGTGATATGCCGTATTTTTCTGCCGCCTCCCTTATTTTCAGCATGGACGCGGGGGCGGCCGCGGGGGCCGGGGCCGCACTTTCCCGGACGGCTTCCAGCAGTTCGGCCAGCATCGCCTTAACCGCCCCGTCCTCCACGGTGAGCGTCATTTCTATTCTTGCCATGTGTTGCTCCTTTCCGCCCCTGCTGCCGGGGGCTGTTTTAGTTGAATATAACGATGTCGTCGCTCAGGGCGGCGGGGGCGGGCCCGTCGGCCTGCATCTCCTTCCACTCGTCCATCGCCCGGTTGACCATCATCTGTACCAGGGTGTTGACGCTGAAGCCCTGTTCCCTCGCCCGCTCCGCCAGCCAACGCGCCGCCGCCGGGGTCAGGCGGTATGTCTGCTGGATTTTTTCATGTTTTTCCATTTGTCCACCTCGCATAGTTGCACCGTGCCACCATTTTGATTTTATAATAGCACCGTGCCACTATCTTGTCAACAACAATTTTGATAGTATTGTGAGTGCATATTGCCATTATTTTTTAGGAGGTCAAAAAATGCCAACCAAGGACTCAAAAACCACGACAACCGTCCGCATAGAGGATGAAGTTTACAATCGGCTGAAAGAGATTGCCGAGCACGAGGTCCGCTCCCTCAACAACCTGATTGAGTTCATCCTGACTAAATACGTTCGTGAACACGGACAATAGCCACATTCTCATATTCTCCCTTCATCACCTTTAACCCTATTGCCGCCGATACGTTAATCAGGGCGTTTAATGATATGCCCGACGCTTCGGCGAATTTCCTGAACTCTTCATGCTTTGCCTGTGGCAGCCTGAAAGTTGTCGTGATTTCGTTAATTGCCTTGTCCATGGTACTCCTTTCCGCCCCTGCTGCCGGGGGCTGCTTTAGTTGAATATCACGATGTCGTCGCTCAGGGCGGCGGGGTTGCCGCTTGCCTTTTCCCCCGGCCTCCCCCATACTGTGCTTACAGGATGTTGGCGCATCCGAGTATGGGGGAAAGGAGGAAAAGCCAATGCCCATCATATGCCCTTTTATTTCGGTCACGAATGGCGGACTCGTCACATGCAGGGAAAACTGCGCACTGTACATGGACGGCGTCTGCGCCATCAGGGTCATCGCCACTGACCGGGGCGGGGAAGCTCCCGGAAGCGATAAAAACCACCCTAGCGACGTTGAGCGTTAAGACTGTTTCCCATCACCAGGATGCGGGTGTTAATCAGATGGTGGAGTCCTTTAATTACCCCCTCCATACCGTCCGGCGGCACCCGCCCATCCCGGAAACTGCCCTCGATCCAGTCGCATACGGAAAAAATGGTGCTATCTATTTTTTCCTCCAAATTTTCCTTATTTTTAGCTTCGGTCATGTCTTCCATGCTCCACTCCTTTCCGCCCCTGCTGCCGGGGGCTGATCGAATATAACGCCCCTTCATGCACACCGCTCATATGTTCCCATTGCAAACCGCCACCCCCTTGTGGCATAATCATGTACAAGGAGGGCAACTCCATGAACAAAAAGCACGACACTGAATATAATACGGGTCATTTCATTCTGCCCGCCATCACGGGGGCCGGCCGCGTCCTCGACTTCGGCGCGACGCTTGGTGCGGTACGCACCCCGGAGGACGGGGCGGACGCCGACCGCAGGGCGCTCATGTCCGACTGGGGCCATGTCGGGGCCGACCTGGCCGCCGCGATGGAGGGATTTGCATAACCTTTTCTGACGGTTCAACCGTCGATGTGTGCGAGGGTGATTTTATCATCCCCATAACCGCCATCATCAAAAATGGAACAGAAGCATTTGCCAGCCAGTCCGAAGCAATCGAGGTCAGGGCACATCTCCGCGACGGGCTTATTCCGTCAGTGATGGATGCCCTCACCACATGCAGTTTTTTCTATGCCGGCCATGACCGGAAAACAGTCTACGGAACTGGCTCCATTGTGAGTATCAGAAACATCTAGCCCTGCGGGCGGCCCAAGGGGAGGCCGCCCACTTCCTTTTCATGGAGTTTAAGGAGTCCGGCGCGGATGGCCTCGACCACCGTCCCCGACCGACTGCCGTGTTCATACATGAGTGCTTTGTAAACCCTCCCTATCTCTTCCCTTAGCTCGCCGTGGGTCGAACATTCACCCCTGATGTCCTCATACGCTTTGGATATTTCCCTGTCGATGCCGTCCATGGTCTTTGTAAAATCCATACTCCACTCCTTTCCGCCCCTGCTGCCGGGGGCTGCTTTAGTTGAATATAACTATGTCGTCGCTCAGGGCGGCGGGGGCGGGGTGGTCGGCCTGGCCTGCCCTTGCGTCGGTGCTTCCCCGGTCTTTCTCCCTTTGCTTCCACTCATCCACAAAATCCCATGCCATCTCGGTGATCAGGGAATTGACGCTTAAACCGCGTTTCTTTGCCATTTCTCTCAAAGACTCCGCCAAACTGCTGACTATTCGTATTGACATCCGCTTGTACATGTCCGCCTCCCTTGTGACATAATTTATATGTCTTTTTCGATTATACGATGACATATATTTTATGTCAATTGCTTTTTTGTGTTTTTTTTGCTATCATTATGTATGTCACATTTCCGCCAGAGAGGACCTGCCCAATGAATGACATACCTTTGACCATTCGCCTGCCGAGCGAGCTCAATTTGCAACTGGCCACTGCTTCTAAATTTCTGGGGTTGACGAAGACCAACCTCCTGAGGGCGACCATACATCATGACCTGGCCCGTGATGGCGAAAATCTTAGGTTTACCGCTCCTGTGTCCGGTAAAAAGCACCGTCTTGTTTTCAATGTCAATCGTCTTACGTTTGAAATTTTGGAAAACATCAGTGCCAGGCACGGGCAGACAATGAATGCCGTCATTGTGGCGGTGGCAATGTTGGCGGTAGAACTTTCTGCCACATGGCTACGATCAGTAAGCGAGTGATTGACAAACCCGTCTTATTTGATATTTTTTTTAGTTCTTCGTATAAATCATGTGGCAGCCTAAATGTCATCTGCACCTGTTCTCTTTCCATCCTCCACTCCTTTCCGCCCCTGCTGCCGGGGGCTGATTTAGTTGAATATCACTATGTCGTCGCTCAGGGCGGCGGGGGTGGGGTGATGCCCCTGTCCTGCCCTTGCGTCGGTTGGTGTGCCGGCCGTCATGCCCTGCCCCGGGGCCGGGTCCGGAGCCGGCGCGATAACAAATTTGATGGGTTCGCGGGAAAACAAATACTTGTATGTAGCCCCATAAATCGCTAAAAGTCGCTCGATGTCGGTCTGCTTAAAAGATCCTGACTTTTTCTTTTTTTCATACAGCTGTCGCGACATCCCTAACTTGTTAGCCACATATTCATTTGTGTGCATATTTCTAGCCTGTTCAGCTTCGAGATTAGGAAACATATCAAACCCTTTCATTCTGTGTTTGCGTATTGCAACTTTAAGACACATTATATTTGCGATTCGCGACCATGTCAACCCCTTTTTAATAAAAAGTTTTCAAATTGCAACTTTTTTTATTGACGTGTGATTTTTACGGGGTTATGATGATATACATAATAGGAGGGGACATCAAATGGGTTTTGGCGATAATGTCCGTAGAGCGCGGAAAAACAGAGGTATAACACAGGAAGAACTTGCAAAAATGGTAGGTGTTGCAAAATCGACGATAACTGGCTATGAGAAAAATTACAGAGCACCCCATGCTCTGATGATTACGAAAATAGCCTCCGCCCTCGATGTGACCGGCGATGAACTGCTGGGCCTTCCCGACCGCCCGGAACCAGTCGGCCTGATGAAACGTGAAAAACAGCTCATCGCGGATTTCCGCAACCTGAGCGACGAGGGCCAGTCAGCCCTGATTGAGTACCTGGACACGCTGGCCCGATCGGGCAAATATATAAAAAGGCAGAATGAGGGAATGGGCGTTAAAGTATCGTGACATCACCATACGATGATACATAGGCTCTATAGTAAAGAAAGGGTGGCTGATTTGGAAAACACATTTTGTATAGATAATATAGGTCCGTTCAAAGTCAGTATGCATGGCGGTAGAATTAGTATGGGTTATGGCGATTTTGAGCGTCCGAAGCGAGATGAAAAGGGGAAAAGCCTGATTGAGGACATTGGCGATTATGTTGTCGTGGATTTGGAAACAACCGGGCTTGACCCCCAGTGGGATAGTATCATTGAAATTGCGGTTCTTATCGTCAATAACGGTGAAATAACAGCGCATTGCGAGCAACTGATAAACCCAAAATGCCAAATAGACGATTTCATAACTGAATTGACCGGCATCACCAACGAAATGCTGGAGGATGCACCCCTTGCGGAAGATGTCTTCCCAAAATTTTTTAATGTTATCGGCAACAGAACAGTTGTTGCCCACAACGCCAATTTTGATATAAACTTCCTTTATGACTACAGCATTTCTATGCGTGATATACCATTTACTAATAACTTCATCGACACAATGCGCGTGAGCAGAAGGATGTTTCCAACGGTTAATGGTCACAGATTGTCCGATTTGGTGGAACGGTTCGAGATTTCGAAGAACATTGAACACAGGGCGTTATCCGATGCCATTGTGACTTACGAGTGTTATGAGTACATGAAAAAATATGCCGTCGAAAATGATATACCGTTTGCTTCCTTATACCCGAAATCTTTTTCAGCAAACCAAATAAAAACATCAAACACGGTATTTAACGAAAGCTCCCCCATATTTGGCAAAGTTTTTGTTTTCACAGGCACGTTGGACAAAATGACGCGCAGAGAAGCAATGCAGCTTGTCGTTGACATGGGAGGCTCGTGCGGGAATGGAGTGACCTTATCTACTAATTATCTTGTCTTAGGCAATAATAATTACTGCACAACCATAAAAGACGGAAAGAGTTCAAAGCAAAAGAAAGCCGAAAAATATGCGCTGACCGGTATTGATATCCAAACAATATCTGAAAGTGTTTTTTATGATATGCTTTCAGAGTGACACCACCCCCTCCTACATCATGGGCTGGACGGACAGCCCGGCCGCCAGCCCCGCCCCGGCAGGGCTGACCCCGGACGAGGCGGAGCTCCTCGCCGACTACCGCCTGCTCAACCCCACCGGCAGGGGCGAGGCGGCCAAGAGGGTGCGCGAGCTGACGCTGATCGCGGCGTACACGGAACGCGAAAGAAAAAAAGCCACGGCGTGAGC
>Ga0099364_10000830_pt1 | contig 52345 bp, 50 predicted proteins | sample TergutTh196P3_FD_73070 | JGI IMG/M metagenome (GOLD analysis project Ga0099364, IMG submission 73070) | Microcerotermes parvus P3 segment gut microbial communities from Pointe-Noire, Republic of the Congo - Th196 P3 | ecosystem: Host-associated > Arthropoda: Insects > Digestive system > Gut ... | reverse complement strand
TTTTTCGACGTCAGCCTACCAACAGCAGAATCCGCCGTCGATCACTACGTCGGTACCCGTAATGTAGGATGCGAGGTCGCTCAATAGAAAAGCGACAATGCCTCCTATTTCCTGTAAACTGCCGAATCTCTCCATCGGTATGGACGCGTTCATTTGATCCATAAATTTCTGTGAAAATCCATCGTGTATACCGGAATATATATATCCGGGGCTGATACTATTAAAACGTATCCCGTCTCTAACAAATTCCATAGCCATGGATTTTGTCAAATGTAAAACACCCGCTTTTGTCGTCGCATAACAAACGGGATGTCTGAAACGATAGGTATTGACAATGTGCGCGGACATTGAGGCGGTGTTTACAACCGCGCCCTTTTTCTTTTCCTCGCGCAAATATAAGGCAACAGCTTGGTTTACATAAAACATACTGTTCAAGTTTATATTCACCAATCGCTGCCAGTCCTCGGCGGATAATGTTCCGCCGTCTCCCTTTGCCATAATCCCAGCGTTGCTATGTACAACATCGATTGTTCCAAATTCGGCGACTATCTTTGATAACATTCCTTTAACTGAATCTGGGTCAGACACATCGCATTTTATGGCAATCGTTCTTACGCCATATTTGTTGGCAATGCATTCCGCGTTTTCCAGTGCGACGTCCAAGAGTATATCAACCAACGCCACATCCGCTCCTAATTCAGCCAACGCGGCGGCGGTTGAGCGACCGATACCGCCTGCGGCGCCGGTAACGAAAGCTTTTTTGCCCGCAAGCGAAAACAAGGGCAATATAGGTTTAAGCTCGTTAAGCTGTATTAGTTCGTTAATTAACTGAATCACCTCTCCTCATTATCTTGCCGGAACATATGCCAAATAACTCCGGGCCCTCATTTCTTCAACATTTCACGCGCAGTTTTTTTAATTCCGTTATGGTCATATCCAAAATGTCCGTACAAATCATACATATCGCCCAACGGCGGAAAGCAGTCTGCCGGAATACCTAGCCTTTTAAACTTTACGCCAATGCCCTCATCCGCCAATACTTCCGCCGTAGCGCTGCCCAAGCCGCCTGTGACAAGATGATCTTCAACCGTAATAATATGCCCTGTCTCAATTGCTGCCTTGACTATCGCCTCCTTATCAAGCGGCTTGATAGTGTGCATATCCAACACTCTGGCGTGTATTCCCTCCTTTTCAAGACCATTTGCGGCGGAAACAGCGAGCGCTACCGCTGATCCCGTAGCGATGATTGTAATGTCGCTGCCATCCCGTGTCGTCACTGCTTTGCCAATCTCGAACGTATAATCCTGAGTGATGTATACAGCCGGCTCCGCTCCGCGAGTAAGCCGGATCAACAGCGGTCCCGGACAATTGACAGACTCGTGAATCGCCTTTAGACATTGGTTTACATCGCTTGGCGCCAAGACAGTCATGTTAGGAAGTGTGCGCATGATACACAAATCCATTATGTTATAATGCGTGGGGCCTCCTCCCGATGTCAATCCGGCATGAGTATTTATTATTCTTACAGGCAGGTTTTGATAAGCTATATCTGTGTGAATCTGATCCAGCGCACGTAAAGCGCAGAATGGACCGAATCCCTGTAAATAAACAATTTTGCCCGAAAGAGCCAGTCCCGCCGAAACCCCAACCTGATTCGCCTCCGCGATGCCCACTTCAACAAATCGTTCCGGCAGCACCTTTTTGAATTTTCCGATTCCTCCTGTTGAACCGACATCTGCCGCGGTAATAACGATTCTCTCATCGTTCTCCGCGATTTGTACCAACTCTTCAACATAGAGTTCCCTTGCTGAAGAAAGAACTGTCAAATGCGCAAGATCCAATTCGCCTTCAAAACATATTCTTTTTTCCATGGCAGGTTAACCATTCACTTTCTTGTGGATTCTATTGCAGCAAGTGTTTTTTTCAAAGTCTCAGGATTCATTTGACCAATATGACATCTTTTTGTGCCCTCGATATCCGGCAATGTCTTACCTTTGATAGTGTTTGAAATAATCGCGATCGGTTTTCTGCGTGTTTTTGAATCGGGGGCGGGGAGTGCGCGTAGTGTTTCAACGATTTGCTTCATATTATGTCCGTCTATGTCGGCCACTTCCCAGCCAAAAGAGCGCAGTTTTTCATCAAGCGGGTCTAAATTCATGATTTCACTTGTAAAACCGGAAAGCTGGATTTTATTGTAATCTACTATCATGATAATATTGCCCATTTCGTAATGGGCAGCTGCCATGACAGATTCCCAAACAGAACCCTCATTCATCTCGCCGTCGCCGGTCATACAAACAATCCAATAATCTTTTCTATCCATTCTGGCGGCAAGCGCCATGCCAAGTGAAATGGCTAATCCATGCCCCAGTGAGCCTGTCGATGCCTCTATACCGTCCAAGTACTGATGATTCGGGTGCATTCCAAAGCGCCCGCCGATTTTATTATACTCAGACCAAAGCTCTTCTTTTTTATACATACCCAAATCAACAAAAATGTTATATATCACATGACCGCAATGGGCTTTGCTTAAAACAAATCTGTCACGATCGGGATTATGTGGGTTTTTCGGTTCAAAATTAAGAAAATCATAATACAGCGCTACGGCGACATCTGTCATAGACATGCCCCCTCCCAAGTGGCTGTATCCAATTTTTGAGGTGGTGACGCAGATATCTTTGCGAATCTGTATCACTTTCTCTTCCAATGCGTTAATCGAATTGCTCATTACAAATCACTCCTACACGAATGCAACTCGGGTCATTTGAAATAAAGAAATCATAAGCTTCCTGCACCTGATCCAAAGTATATGTATGAGTAATAAGTTTTTCATATGGAATCTTACCCGCGTTTATTATCTTAACGGCGTCTTCAACATTCCAAGCTTGTCCGACTCCCCCTATCATGGTAATTTCCTTTTGCAGCAGCATGAGGAACGGGTATTCTGTCGGCCCGCCGGCATTTCCCGCTTGAACTTGGATGCCGTTTGTACGAAGAACTTTCGTTGCGTTGACAGTACCTGCGTGGGAACCGGAAACATCAATAGATACATCAGCCATCTCGCCGCCGGTAATTTCGGCGACCCTTGCGACCACATCTTCTTCGTCAGCATATATCACGTGGTTGGCGCCAAGTTCCAACGCCAAATCCAAGCGAATTTTGTCTTTTTTTAGGCCAACTACTATTATAGGGTCTGCTCCAGCCAATTTTGCGACGACCAATGACGACAACCCTTGCGCACCCGCGCCCATAATGACTACCGATTGCATTAGGCTTACTTTTGCCTTTGTTTTGACCCAACGCAAGCCATTGCCCAGAACCGAAGACAGACATCCGCTCGCAGGCGACGCATTGCCGCTTATTTTATGTATTTTTGACCCTTCCACTACATGAACATATTCGGCATATGAACCCGGTATCGCCTGTTGTGGAGGTTTGGGAACTCCATAACCCCTGCTTATTACGCAATTTGCATAATATCCAGTCAGACAGGGTTTACATTTTCCGCAGAGTACATATGGCTCGACTGTCACATAATCTCCTACATCCACATTATAGGATTTCTTGGCGTCTTCGCCTATCTCGCTAACCCAGCCGACCATCTCATGCCCCGGAACAAAAGTATAATCATATGTATCGCGCATAAAAAACGGATCGCTTGCGCAAATGGACGTCATATGAACTTTTAGCAGCAAGTCACCGGATTGCACGGGAGGCAGGTCAATCTCTTGGATATTAAACTTATTCACTCCGACTGCTACCGCCGCTTTTGTTTTCATGAATTTTCACCCTTTTCTATATATAATTTTTGTTCAGAATCTTTCGCTCTAAAGTCTCACAACATTGCCGCGTTGTAGCCAATTTCTAAAGCTTTCTTGTAAAAAGCTATCAGCTCGGGTTCCCCTGCAAATCTTTCAATGACGGCTTCTTCAACAGAATTATAAGCAAAAAGCTTGAGGATGCCGCAGACAGCGCCAAGCATGATAACATTAGCAACCTTTGCGTAACCGATTTTATCGGCCAAGCCTTCAATATCGAAACCGTACGAAAGGTAATCGGAAGATTCCAACCCTGCTTTTATGCGTGAAGTATTACAGATTAATATCCCGTTCTTCTTTAGCTTCGGCAGAAATTTATGCAGAGACGGTTCATTGAACGCGACCAGGACATCCGCTTCCTTCATTACCGGGGACCAAATCTCTGTATCCGAAACAACAACCGAACAGCTTGCCGTTCCGCCGCGCTGTTCAGAACCAAGACTAGGTACGAAAATGGAATGCATACTGCTGTTGAAGGCTATTTGTCCAAGCATCTTGCCGACTGTTATAACGCCCTGCCCGCCAAAACCTGCTATAGTCATGTATTTAATCATTTTCCCACACCACCATACACATCGCGAAATACACCAAGCTTGAAAACATTGGAACTGATTTCATCTATCATTTTTAAGCTTTCAACCGGCGTTCCGCTCAAGCCGATAGGGCAGTTAGACAGCAGTTCAACAAAAGTATATCCTTTTCCCGCTATCTGGTACTCAAACGCCTTCCTAATCCCTTTTTCGGCGTCTTGCACATTTTTCGGACTGTTGAGAGCAAAACGCGCGACATATACTGGTGCGTCTAATTGTGAAATAATCTCACACATTTTCATCGGGTGTCCGTCAGTCACTCTTCGCCCGTCCGGAGTCGTTGAGGTCTTTTGCCCTATAACGGTGGTAGGCGCCATTTGGCCTCCGGTCATTCCGAATTTCCCGTTATTAATCAAGAATGAAGCAAATTTTTCGCCTCGGTTCGCAGCGTGCAATGTTTCGGATAAGCCGATCGCAATTCCATCACCATCACCCTGATAGACAAAAGCTACCCGGTTACGATTACATCGCACTATGCCGGTCGCTACCGCCGCTGCTTTGCCATGGGGAGAACCGACACAATCAAATTCAAACATGGGTTTGGTTAATTCAGAACAGCCTATTCCAATAATCCCTGTACATTCTTTTACAATGCCCAGCTCAGCGACTACCCGGCGGATAATCTTTGTCACCAATCCATGCGTACATCCCGGGCAAAAAGCGGAAATCTCATCGGAAAAAACACGAGAATAACTTTTCTTCAATTATCCCACCACCTTTCGATTTGCGGTTCTAAGTAAGAATTCAGATACTTCATCCGCATTTACAACCACGCCTCCAGAACGGTTGAAGCAATCTACGTCGATACGGCATTTTACAGCCAACCTGACGTCGTCAATGATTTGAGATGGAATTGCCATCTCAACACAAACTATTCTTTTGATTTTTTTCGGATCAAGTTTTTCCAGTGGGACGGATGGGAAAGGATTCAAAGTTATAGGACGAATAAGCCCCGCCTTTATGCCGCTTTGGCGTACAACGTTAATGGCGCCCTTGCAAACCCTGGCGCTTATTCCATAAGCCACGAGTATAACATCTGCGTCGTCACAATTGTACTCCTCCCACTGAGCGTCATTCTTCGCCCATCTTTCATGCATTTCTCCCATTTTGATGTTCAGCGCCTCCAGACCCACTTCGGCGCCGATGGGAATAGCGTGAACCAATCGTCTTTCCCGGCTTTCCGAGCTGCCTGTTATATTCCAGCCGAAATCTTCAACGACTCTTTCACGCATTTCCGGCAGCTCAACGTGATCCATCATCATACCTATACAACCGTCCATTAGAATCATCACAGGATGCCTATCCCGCTCGGCGTACTCGAACGCACGCGGTACCATGTCAACAGCTTCCTGGACGGAATCTGGCGCCAGTACAATAATTTTCAGACCGCCGTTTCCGGGGGCTTTTGTAGACATTAGATAATCGGATTGTGTAGGAAGTATATATCCCACAGAGGGTCCGCCCCGGCTGACATTGACGATAACGCAAGGAACGTTTGCCATTGCAATATAAGAAAGGCCTTCCAATTTCAGCAATATACCGCAACTGGAGGAACTCGTCATGGCGCGAACCCCGGTACTTGCCGCGCCGTAGACCATACTGATGGACGCGGTTTCGCTTTCACCTTGAATGAATACACCGCCGACTTCCGGCATCCTTTTTGCCAAATATTCACCAATCTCAGTCTGCGGGGTGATCGGATACCCTGAATAAAATCTGCACCCCGCACGTACCGCCGCTTCCCCTAAAGCTTCGTTTCCTATCATAAAAGATTTACTCATAAATATATCTCGCCTCTCTATTCATTCGGCAATTTCGATGGCGTCGTCAGGACACATGACGGCGCAGTCAATGCAGTCTTCAGCTCTGTCGCAGTCGTCCGCGCTTGATACACATGAATATTTGTATCCAAGTTTGTTTGATTCCTGTCCGACAACTAAACATTTTTCCGGACATATGCTGATGCAGATACCGCAGCCCTTACATCTTTCATTAAGTATTTCAATTTTCGCCAAAGAGTTCACTCCTTTACAGTCTTAATTATTATGCATTCCTGATCGATGTATCTTCTACATTACTCCCAGAACGCTGGGAAGCCAGGTAATTAGTTTTGGGAAAAACGATACAAGGTACAAAACAAAAATTTGAACCCCCATAAATGGCAAGATGGCTATCGTAGTTTTTAGTATAGGCGCTTGGGCAAGCTGCGAACACATCATTAATGGTGCGGCTGAAGGTGGGGTAATCATGCCTATTGTGAGGTTAAAGCACATTATCACGCCAAAAGTGACCGAATCCATTCCAAAAGCCATCGCTACCGGAGCGAGTAACGGCGTCAAAAGAATAACGCCGGGATTCGGGTCAATATAAATACCGACAATCAGGACAAAGATATTTAAGAAAATGATAAACAGAAGTGGACTCGATGAAATTCCTGTCAAATAGTTCGCCACCATGTTAGACAATCTGGAAACGGCGACAATCCAGTTAGTCAGCACTCCCGCACCCATTGCAAGCATCATCATGGCGGTGACAATAGACGTATTCAGTACAGCGCGTACCACTTCAGAGAACTTCAATTCCTTATAAATGACAGTGCCGATGAAAAGAGAATATGCAACCGCGATTACAGCGCCTTCCGTAGTGGTAAATGCCCCCATATATATACCTCCGAGTATTATCAAAGGAAGCATAAGGGCAAAAAAACCTCTCCGAAAAGTTTTCCAAACTCGCCCCCAACCGCCCCAATCGTCTTTCGGCAATTTTTTAAAGTGAGCAAAGATCCCCGTATACAGCAACAATCCGGCCATGCACAATAATCCGGGTATTAGTGTTCCTACGAACAACCGAAAGACTGACATACCCATCATTGATGCATATACAATCAACGGTATACTTGGCGGAATGATTGGACCGAGAACCGATGCAGACGCGGTTACCGCCGCTGCAAATTCGGGTTTATAACCGTCTTTTTTCATTTGCGGGATTACCAAGCCTCCTATTGCCGCTGCCGTGGCTACACCGGAACCGGTCATAGAAGCGAATATCCCGCAAGCAACTATTGACGTCATAGCAAGGCTGCCTTTTACCCAGCCTACAATCGCTTTAGAGAAATCGAGGATACGCTCGCTCAATCCTCCTTTGCCCATCAGATCACCGGCAAGCATGAACATTGGTATTGCGATCATTGTGTATTCGTTAAGCCCCTCATATACCTTGGTGCCGAGAAGAGCCATCGGGTATCCGGCATAAAATATGGCAATCATCGAGGAAATCCCCATGGCAAACGCTATTGGTACGTTAATCAAACATAATGCGAACAGCGCAATAAATAACACAACTCCTGCATTCATAATGCTATACCGCCTTTCTTTCCACTAACAATATTGTATGGTTGTCTTAATTATCTGTTGTCCCGCTGAACTTCTTTGCCGGCAATTCTTTTATTGTTTGATTAATGATGTACTCAACCGCAAAAAGAATCTGAAGCGCCATCCCCAACGGAACCGAAATGAGTATCAATTGCATCGGTGCTCTTAACCCAGGAGAAACCGCGTTCGAATGCGCCTTAAAAAAATTCCAACTGTGAATCATGACGAAATAGACAAATACCAAACACATCAGCTGACCAATTACATTTACGACTATCCGCACCTTCTTTGGGAAAATCACTACCAATGAATCCACCTTGAAGTGGATGTCATATCGTGTCGCAAGCGGAAGGCACAACATGCAGCAATATATGAACGCCCAAACTGCCAGTTCTTCAGCCCATATAAATGAAAAACCCGTGAAGTATCTCAAAAAGATTTGTATAAACAAAATACCAAACGATAATGTTAGTGTACAGATACCAACAGCTTTAAGAACGATTTCAACCTTATCTAATATCTTTGAAAAGACTTCCATTATAAATACCTCCTTGTAATTGCCGGAGCTTGTCAACATAAAGAATACTTCTCAAGTTTCGCTTGTACATCAACAAGCTCCGGTAATCCTTGGAAAAAAACATACGTTTTTCTAAGTTAACTAATTGCTTTTGAATAACTCGTATATTTCGACAAAAACACCGCCTTCATAAGTGAGCGCAAATTCTGAAGATAATTGATCCCAAACATCTAAATCAGTCGGGACAATTAAAGTCATACGGTATTCGTTTTGCATCTTTTCTAATAATTCTGCTTCCAAATTTATTGCAAGCTGTGTACGCCATCCGCTGGTTTCAGCTCCGGCTCTGAGAATGACCTCTCTGTATGCTTCCGGAAGACTATTAAAGAAATTCCTATCCATAAAGAGATGATCAGTAACCAAGTTATGAGCGGTCGCAACAAGATATTGCTGAACCTCATAGAGTGCGCCTGATTCAATTGTTAAGAGGGGGTTTTCTTGTCCAGTCACAAGACCTTGCTGAAGCGCGGTATACGTATCGGTGAAAGGCAGCGGAGTAGGTCTTAAACCCAAAACGGCGAACTTTGCCGCCTCGATAGCAAGAGGCGCTACCCTGAACAGCATGCCGCGGACATCGTCAATTGTGTGAATCGGAACGTTACTCGTAAAATATCTGACGCCATCCAATCCGGCGCTGACAGAGATAAATGGAGTGTCCGCAAGAAGGTCAGCCATAAGATCCCAACCGACGCCGCCTTCCGCCCAAATTCTTTGATAATGCTCCACATCGTTATAAAGGTAATTCATTGCCTCAAAGAATATTTCGGGACGCCCAAGAAATTGCGAAACAAATCCCGGACCGGCCACATCAATGTGCGTCAGACCGGTAGCCAGACCGGCGGTGGTTTCCGCGTGGCCGCCCAGGATGCCGCCCGCATATATTTCTACGGTGATTTTACCTTCCGAATACTCATTAACAAGACGAGCAAACTCCTGTGCGTGTTGTTCTTTAGCGCTGCCGATGTGGGTAACGGTTGACAGAAGCAGCGTAAGAGGGTCTAATCCATCAAACGGGGAAACGACTTGTTCGCCGGCTTGCGCGGTCGTGACAGCAAACATTGCTAAGACTAAGAGTATTGCGCTTGTTTTTCTTAAATGCTTCATTTTTTCATCTCTCCTTTATTTTTTTTGACTCAAAATGCCAGTTCAACATACAAACTATTAGAAAGTTAATTAATTGCTTTTGAATAACTCGTATATTTCGACAAAAATGCCGTCATTATAAGTCATCACAAACTCTTTGGAAAGTTCTTTCCAAACATCTAAATCTGTCGGGGTAATTAAAGTCATACCGTACTCATTTTGCATTTTATTTAATAATTCGTCTTCCATGTTCAAAACGTATTGGGTACGCCATCTGCCGGACTCTGCTCCGGCTCTGAGAATGACCTCTCTGTACGCCTCCGGAAGATTTTTAAAGAAGGCCCTGTCCATGAAAAGATAATCCGTAATCATTGCATGGCGCGTGGCGATCAGATAATCCTGCACTTCGTACAGAGCGGCTGATTCAATTGTGGTGAGGGGGTTTTCTTGTCCTGTCACAAGACCTTGCTGAAGCGCGGTGTATACATCGGTAAAAGCTAAAGGCGTGGGTCTTAGGCCAAAAACGCCGAACAGCGGAGCGTTAATTGCAAGAGGGGATACTCTGAACAGCATGCCACGAACATCGTCAATGGTGTGAATCGGTACTTTGCTCGTAAAATATCTGATGCCGTCCAATCCGGAACCAACCGAAATAAATGGTGTGTCTTCAAAAAGGCTATCCATTAAATCCAAACCAATACCGTCATCAGCCCAAATTCTAAGATAATGATCCACGTCATCATAGAGATAATTTATTACCTCAAAGAATATTTCATCGCGTCCTAGAAATGAAGATACAAATCCGGTACCGGCCATATCAATATTTGTTAGTCCGGTAGCCAGACCGGCGGTGGTTTCCGCGTGCCCGCCCAGGATGCCGCCCGCATATACTTCTACAGTGATTTTCCCTTCCGAATACTCATTAACAAGACGAGCAAACTCTTGGGAATGAAGTTCCTTGGAACTGCCGATGTGGGTAACGGTTGACAGAATCAGTTTAAGAGGGTCTAATCCATCAAACGGGGAAACGACTTGTTCGCCCGCTTGCGCGGCTGTGACAACAAACATCGCTAAGACTACGAGTATTGCGCTTGTTTTTCTAAAATGCTTCATTTTTCATCTCTCCTTCGACTCAAAATATCAGTTTTAAAGATATACATTAGTGCATTGAATACCCACCGTCAGCAGTGATAACACTTCCGGTAATGAAAGGCGCGTCGTCAGACGCCAGAAACGCCACCAGTTGCGCAAGGTGCTTTGGGTTGCCGCTTTGTCTCAGAGGAAGATTGTCTATAATACGTTTATGTTCAGTCAGGGGTGTAGCCGCGGTTGAAGGCGTCAGATGCAAGCCGGGAGCAATCGCATTGACATTGACTCCGTTGGGGCCAACCTCTCTGGCCAGTATCTTCGTAAGTCCGAGTATACCCGACTTGGCCACCGCGTAAGAGCCTTTCGCAATCAAACCGCCGCCCCTCACACCCGCTACAGATGAGATGTTTACTACCTTACCGTAGTTTTTTTCAACCATCTGCGGAACGAAAGCTTTGATACAATAATAGGCGCTTGAAAGGTTCAAGGCGATAATAAACTCCCAAGTCTCCCTGTCTTCATCAAGAATGGATAAGTTTTGCCCCGGTTTCCCTCCGCCGGCGTTGTTCACAAGTATTTCAATGCTCCCAAAGTCTGCCAAAATTTTTTTACCAAATTCCTGAACTGTGTCATAATCCATTATGTTGCAGTTATAAACTTCCACTTTTACAGGGTATTCCGACAAGGATTCTTTCAGCTCCTGCAGCCCCGATTGATTAATATCTATCAAAGCTACATTTCCGCTCTCTGAAGCAAACGCCTTTGCAATTTCCCTACCCATGCCACCAGCCGCGCCGGTTACAACTGCTGTTTTGCCAGAAAATCTCATAGTTTTCAACAACCTGATCCCTCCTCAATATCATTTAATTTGTTTTCCCAGCCGGATTGCGACGACCATGGGTTGCACTAAGTTATTTCAGCTATGTTCTCTACTTTCTGTTGAAGTATGGTTAAATACTGAGCGGCGGGCGCTCCGTCCAAAACTCTATGGTCAAAAGAGAGCGAGAAAACCATTGTGTCACGGACTACTATTTCCCCGTTTATAACAACAGGCTTTTTTACCGCTCTTCCTATTCCCAGAATTGACGCTTCCGGAAGATTTATAATCGGTGTAAAGGTATCGACGGAATACATGCCAAGGTTAGTTATCGTAATAGATCCCCCGGTCAGAAAATCGGGAGAAATGGTTCTGCTTCGAGATTTTTCAACAATTTCTTTCAATCGGATATTGATGTCTGTTATCGGGCGATCGACTGTATCTTTAATCACGGGAACCAACAAGCCTTCATCCACAGCCACAGCGACGCCGATTGCTATTTCTTCGCGTAAAACAATCTTATCGTCCTTAAGACGCGCGTTAATCCGAGGGAACTCTTTCAGCGCGTTCGAAGCGATGGATACCAATACGGCGGTCAATGACACCCTATTAGTTTTTTCGTGAACTTTTTCATTGTGTTCCGCCAGTTTTCTCAATAACTGCGTTACATCCATCTCACAGAAAAGCGTCACATGCGGGGCCGTGTTTTTACTTTCGACCATTCTTTGTGCAATGGTTTTTCGCATCCCTTTGACAGGAATCTCATGAAACGTTTGATTATCCGTTTCGTGAGACATTGCCGCTTCCCTCCTTAACTCCAGCGTACAATATCGGTACTTTGTAATAGGAGTCCATCCGGCGGTCAACTGTAATTTCAGCCACTTCCTGTAAACATATCTCCATTGTTGAGAATACGGGAGTTCCCTCGTCAAAAATATGCCCGCTCCTGGTTTCACCGTCGTCGGTGATAAAACATACGTGAAAATGCGGCAGGTACTCTCCGTTTTCGCCCTTACAAATAACACCTTCAATGGAGATTATTTGGATTGCGCCCTCATATGTTCTACGTGTCAAATAAGCCAGACCGAATGGCGATTCATTCGATCGCTCCGCGTAGGAGTAGTTGATTTTCTTTAAGGAACCTATACAAGTCGTCATAGCTGCATGTTCAAAATTTGCCTCCTTACATGCCCGGATGATGCATTCAAAAAAATCATCATCCGGTGCAAGGTGTAAAATCATTGCGCGTCCCGCTTTTCCGACACCAAAGGTCATGATTTTTCCCCTTTCTCTAAACTGTGACTATGGCAATTACCGTACCGACTTCCACCGTTGAACCCTCATCAAATAGAATCTCGCTTACAGTACCTGAAACTTCTGACACTATCTTCGCGTCTACCTTCTCTGTTTCTACAGTTGCAAGCTCGGTTCCGGCTTCAACTTTATCCCCAACCTTAACATGCCAATGAACTATGTCGCCTTCTGTCATTTCGCCCCATTTTGTCATAAGAACTTCATGCTTCATTTTGGAAAATTCCTTTCTCTGCTTAACTCATGATTCTCTCTACAGCGGATACAACTTTATCCGCGTTTGTTACAATCATCTTTTCCAGCAATGGGCTGAACGGCATAGGAACGCAACCGCGAGTAACTCTGGCCAACGGCGCCTTCATTTTTCCGAACAGCTTTTCGTTTATCTGAGCCGCAACCTCCGCGCCGACGCCTCCAGTAGGATATATATCCTCCACAGTGACAAGCCTGCCTGTCTTTTCAACGGATGCCAATATAGTGTCCATATCCAATGGGTTTACAGTCCTTGGATCAATGACCTCAACACTGTATTTGCCTTCCAGTTTTTTTGCGGCTTCAACGGCAACTTCCACCGTATTCCCCACTCCGATAATTGTCACATCGTGTCCTTCTTGGATGACATTGGCTTTGCCGAGCGGGATAACATATTCTCCATCAGGTATCTCTTCTTTTTTGCGAAGCAGCAAAGCTCCATGTAAAAATAAAACAGGATTGTTATCACGAACTGCGGCAGCGAACAAACCCTTCGCATCTTTTACTCCGGAAGGATATACCACTTTTATGCCCGGCAGCCCCAAGAACATAGGATAGACCGTGTCAGAATGGTGTGCCGCGCCCGCTCCTCTATAGCTGGTCACAGCGCTGATTACCATGGGAACTGAAGCTTGGCCGGCAAACATATAGCGCATTTTTGATGCTTGGTTAATGATTTGATCCATAGCGATGTAAAGAAAAGTGGAATACATTATTTCTACGATAGGCCTTTTCCCCATTGCTGCCGCTCCGACTCCCATTCCGGTAAAAGCCGCCTCTGAAATCGGACAGTTGCGGATGCGTTCGTCTCCGTAAATTTCGTGCAGACCGGCGGAGATGCCATGTACGCCGGCGACAACATCCTCTCCTATGTAAAACACACTGCTGTCTCTGTCCATTTCCTGTTTAACCGCTTCTCTTATTGCTTGAACATATGTAAGTTTTTTCATAGCGTGCAAACCTCTTTTCATTGTTCTAATGTGGACTATGCCCAAATATCCGTATAAATATCAGCTTCGGTAGGGAACGGGCTCTTTTCAGAAAACTCAACAGCAGCGGCAATATCGCAGGCAACTCCGTCTTTTATACGGTTAATCTCATCTTCCGTAGCTATACCACTGCTGATAATATATTTTTCTGCAAGTACGATGGGATCTTTATCGCGCCATTTTTCGAGTTCTCCGTCCGGACGGTAATTGCCCCACATCAGGCCATCTTCGGCGCTGATATGTCCTCCGATACGATAGGTTTTTGCCCACAACAGCGTCGGCCCTCTCCCAGCTCTCATGTAGTTAACGCAATCCAAAGCTTTTTCGTAAACTTCCGCAAGGTTCTGGCCGTCAACGACATGGGAATATATTTCAAATGCGTCCCCACGTTTCGTCGGGTCACCGGCGCAGACTGTATCTGTAGGAGTGCAAACTGCGAAGTTGTTCATCTCTACCACGTATAAAATGGGTAGTTTCCACAATTGAGCCATATTCAAACACTCGTAGAACAATCCTTGGTTGATAGCTCCGTCGCCGAGGAAGGCACCTACTACATTCGACTTACCATCCATCTTTATCGACATGGCAGCCCCGGCGGCAATGGCAAGTCCACCGCCTACAATACCGTTGGCGCCAAGAGAACCTATAGAGAAATCGGCAATATGCATAGAACCGCCTTTGCCTTTGCAGCAACCGGTCGTCCTGCCAAAAAGCTCTGCCATCATTTCATTCAAGTTTCCGCCTTTTGCAATCATATGCCCATGACCGCGGTGCGTACTCATTATTTTGTCTTCAAGTTCCAACGCGCCGCAAACACCGCTTGCGATTGCTTCCTGCCATGTATAGCAATGCAGATTCCCGCTCAATTTTCCCTTAAAAGACAATTCTTTTGCTTTATTATCAAAATCACGTGTTCTAACCATTTTTTCAAACATATCGAGCATTTTTTCACGAGAAGTCATTTTATTATCATTCCCTTCAAATGATAGACTGGGTACGTCACGCGTTTTGCTTTTCAGCCTGCGCGGTTTTTATGGCCTGAGTTAGAAGAGGTATGATTTTGTTCACGTCACCGACCACGCCGTAGTCCGCCACATCGAAGATAGGGGCTGTCGCGTCTTTGTTGATGGCGATAATGATCTCACTCTCCTCCATGCCGGCAAGATGTTGGACGGCTCCCGAGATACCGCAAGCGATGTACAGGTTGGGTCGTACCGTTTTGCCCGTTTGGCCAACTTGCCTGTCTTTAGGCTGCCAGCCGCAGTCCACACAGGCACGGCTTGACGAGATAGTACCGCCCAGAGTGTCGGCTAGTTCCTCAAGCATGGCAAAGTTTTCGGCACTGTTCATTCCGCGCCCGCCTGAAATCAACACCTTGGCATCCATGATGTCCATCCGTTCGGACAACTTCTTTACCACTTCCTCGATAGATACATTTTTAAATTCGGAAAGATTTTCCACCTTGAATTTCTCTACAGGACAAACGGCGTTCGTATCTTTGGGCAGCCGCGTCATGACGCCTGGCCTTACTGTGGCCATCTGCGGCCGGTGTCTGGGACATAGGATTGTCGCCATGATGTTGCCGCCGAACGCTGGGCGCGTCATCATCAGGTTGCCGATCACCTCGGGTTTCGCACCATCGTCGTCGTTCACGCCGGCTTTACCGATCTCAAGTTTGGTACAGTCCGCCGTAAGGCCAGTATGCAAACGGGCTGAAACACGAGGCGCTAAATCCCGTCCGATGGCCGTTGCTCCGTACAACACTATTTCCGGCTTGTACTGGCATATCACTTCGTACAGGGCTTTGACATATGGTTCGGTCATGTAGGGCTCAAGTGCGGGATCCTCTACGAAAATAACACGATCCGCCCCGTATTGCGCCAGTTTTTTCGGCAACGCGTCCAGCTTGTCACCCATAAGTACCGCTGTCACTGTACTGTCACGATCCTTCGCAAGTTCCTTACCTTTACCTATCAATTCGTAGCTTACGGTATGAATTTTTCCGTCTACCTGTTCAACAAACACTAATACCCCTTCGTAGGTTTTATCGGCTAACGGGCTGGCTTGCTCATTTCTTGCGTGATTCATTTCGCTGCTCACTTCATTTTTCACCACCTTACAGAATAAATCTTTCGGTCAAGCGTTCAACCAGCCAATCAGCGCTCTCTTGTGAATTCAGGGTTACTACGGTGCCCTTACCTTTAGCTTGTTTGGTGAAGCTTTTGAACACCCGTGTGGGGCTGCCATTTAGCCCGATATGTTCATCCTTCACGTCCAGATCGGTTCGATGTAACTCCGGCACTTCCTTTTCACGGTAAGCGCAGAAGATGCCGCTCGGTGTCATATAACGAGGATGCGCCAAATCGGATAGCGCTGTGATTAAGCAGGGCAGCTTTGTTTTAAGAATATGATAGCGATCCTCGTATTGGCGCTTTACTGTGATTGAATCGCCCTCTATCACCAGTTTCTCAGCATAGCTGATCACAGGAAGGCCTAAATGCTCCGCTATTTGCGGGCCTACTTGGGCGGTATCACCGTCGATAGCCTGCCTCCCGGTGATGATTAGGTCAAATGGGTACCTCCTCACAGCTGAAGCCAGCGTAGAGCTGGTGGCCAAAGTATCCGCGCCACCGAACGCGCGGTCGGTAATGAGCACTGCTTCATCCGCTCCCATAGCCAATGCTTCGCGTAGTGCGTCCTTAGCTTGTCGTGGCCCCATAGACAGTACTCGTACATGGGCGCCCAACTCATCTTTCAGACGCAACGCCGCCTCCAAACCAGCCTTGTCGTCAGGGTTGATGATACTGGGTACACCTTCGCGGATGAGTGTGCCGGTTCGGGGATCGAGCTTTACCTCGTTGGTGTTTGGCACCTGTTTGATACAAACTATGATGTTCAATGCCATTTGTCACTCACCCCCTTATTTCAGCATCGCGGCGGAGATGACCATCCGCTGTACTTCACTGGTACCTTCGTATATTTCAGTGATCTTAGCGTCACGCATCATCCGCTCGATGGGGTAATCGCGCATATATCCGTACCCTCCGAAGAACTGCAAACACTTGGTCGTGACGTGCATGGCCGTTTCAGCCGCAAAAAGCTTGGCCATGGCTGAGTCGGAGCTTTGAAGCTGGCCCGAGTCTTTATTGTAGGCGGCATTGTATACTAGCAAGCGGGACGCTTCCACGCTCGTTTTAATATCCGCCAGTTGAAATTGCGTATTTTGGAAGGCAGCGATAGACTGTCCGAATTGTTTGCGCTCCTTGACATACTGTACCGTCTCGTCCAGCGCTCCTTGCGCGATGCCCAGCGCCTGCGCCGCGATGGCGATACGCCCGCTGTCCAGCGTTTCCATAGCAATCCGAAACCCCTTGCCTTTGCTTCCCAGCAGATTCTCTTTAGGAACTATACAGTTTTCAAATATGAGTTCGGTTGTGGATGATCCGCGTATGCCCAGTTTTTCTTCCTTTTTTCCGACGGAAAAACCGGGAAACCCTTTTTCCACGATAAAAGCCGAAATTCCGCGGGTACCAAGGTTCTTGTCCGTCATGGCAAAGATGATATATACATCGGCCTCGCCGCCGTTTGTAATAAAAATTTTGGAGCCATTTAATACATAATGATCACCGTCAAGAACCGCCTTAGTCTGCTGCCCGGCGGCATCGGTACCGGCGTTAGGCTCAGTAAGGCCAAAAGCGCCTAAAAGCTCGCCTTTGGCCATAGGGACAAGGTACTTCTCTTTCTGCTCCGGTGTTCCCCATTTGTTGATGGGTTCACATCCAAGGCTGATATGAGCGCAAATGATGACGCTCGTAGTGGCGCATACCCGGCTTATCTCTTCTACACATATGGCGTAGGTCAGGTAGTCGCAACCCTGACCGCCCACTTCCTCTGAAAAGGGGATACCGAGAAAACCGTATTTAGCCATTTTTTCTACGGTTTCAACGGGGAATCGTTCCTGTGCGTCTATTTCAGCCGCTAGCGGCTTTACTTCCGTCTCGGCAAAGCTGCGGAATAGCTGGCGTGCCAAGGCGTGTTCCTTGTTCAATGTGATATTCATTCCAATCCCTTCCAGTTATTAAGTGACCAGCTCAACGCTGGCAGTCTGCTTTTAATTTGCTTATTGTTTACTGACAAGTCCAACCGCCGTCAATGACAATGGACTGGCCGGTCATGTAATTGGAGCCGTCGCTCGCGAGGAAAATACATGCATCGGCGATCTCATCAACACAGGCATAGCGGCGCATTGCAATTCTTTTTAGGATCACACTGGAAAAACGCTCGTCAGTCAGTTCAGTTTCGTTCATTTTCGTTATAACATAACCTGGGCACAACGCATTCACCTGAATATTATGACGCGCCCATTCCAGCGCCAACGCGCGCGTCGTCTGTAAAACACCCCCTTTGGCAACACAGTAGGGTAAAATCTGCTTATCTCCCACCAGCCCGAACATGGAAGCAATGTTAACGATCTTTCCGGAATTTTGTTTTATCATGCGCTTTCCAGCGGCCTGGGCGCAGAAAAATACCGCTTTTAGATCCACGTTCATCACCCGATCCCAATCCTCCTCAGTGATATCCTCGGCTTTTTTGGTGATGGCCGTGCCGGCGTTATTAATGAGGATGTCTATGCGGCCAAAAGCTCCTGTTGTTTCCTCCATTAAATACTCCAGCGCCGAAAGGTCGGTCACGTCGGTTTTACAGGCTAAGGCTCGTACGCCATGGACGTCCGCTATTTCCTTAGCCACACGCTGACAATCCTCGGAGGTACGGCTTACAACTACGATATTCGCGCCCTCGCCGGCCAGTGCGTCCGCGATACCGCGTCCGATACCCTTGGTTGCGCCTGTTACAATCGCTGTTTTATCTTTAAATTTCATGCCGCACTCCTCTTTTAGCTGAACTTTTCGAGCGAATTTTCCAACATTTCGATGTAACCTTCAAACGTGATGTTAATGAGGCTGTTACCGGTATAGATGCCCCCGCGTCCAAAAACTGGATCATGCTGATTTCCTCATTGGTGGGCGACTGAGTGTTCGTAACAACCTCAATGAAAAAAATCCCATGCGTTTGTCGGAGCTTTTTTTATTTGTCATCAGGTACATCCCCTGATTTTTCTCCCTTGGGCACACCCGCGATAATTCGCGCTAATTCTTTCTTGGCGTCCAAATTAGCCTGCCGCGCCAGCATCACGCGCTGGGCTTGTGGGCTGCCTGCGCCGTGCATGCTCTCCACCAAAGCGGTGCCTCCCGTCATGTTCTCCAAAAGGCGGGCAACGCGCAAGCGGTTTTCGGTGGGCACACCGTCGGCGCCCTTGAAATATTTCTCCACGTATTTTCCTATCTCAGGGCTTGCGAGATCCCGGTCGGAGGGTAGTGTTGCGATGAAACCACCGGCAATATCTTGCGCAAGCCGGTCAATCTCATAAATGAAGCGGGTAACGTTCTGTTTGCCCACATTTGCGAGTAGCGGATCCACGTAGTAAGCGCCCGAGGCAGTAGGCTTGCCTTCGTAGGAACAGGCCAGGGAACTGGAGTAGAGCGTTTCGGTCAACAGGATCATCTCAATGAGTTTATCCTTGATGTGGCTGGCCTTGCTCGCGCCGTTGTAATCGGCTAGCAAAGCGGCCGCGCCTGTCACGACGTCGCTTACGCCACCCTTGCAGCCGCCGTAGTTCTGCCGGTGATAATTGGCGAAATACTCCACAAGTGTTCCGGCGTGCGCGGTCTCGCCGCACATGAAAACACGCTCCCAAGGCACAAAAACGTCCTCCAGGATCGTGAGGGCTTCACCCCCCACGATGCCGTACCGGGCATTACCCTGATCGATGGCGCCGCCGGTAAGCCGTCGCTCATCGTTGGTCTGTCGACCGAAAATGTGAATGACGCCAGGTGCGTCCACCGGGATAGCGCAAGAGATAGCATAGGCACTATCCTCTGGCTTCAGAGCGGCAGTGGGCATAACGAGCATTTCATGGCTGTTCACTATTCCCGTCATATGAGCTTTAGCCCCTCGGATGACGATGCCGTCCTTTTCTTCGCGAACAACATGTACGTACATGTCGGGGTCGCTTTGATTGCCAGGCGTCTTACTACGATCCCCTTTGGGGTCGGTCATCGAGCCCGCCACCATCCAGTCGTTCTCCTGTATTTGTCCCAAATACCGGTGGAAACGGTCGTGGTATTCCGTCTGAAGGGCCGCGTCCATTTCGAAGGTAACGTTATACAGCGCGTTCATGGCGTCGAAACCCACGCAACGCTGAAAACAACTACCTGTCATCTGGGCGATTGTGCGCAGCATCTTTACTTTCTTTACCAAATCCTCCGGGCTTTGATGGATGCTTGTGAAGCGGTTGATTTTTTTGCCCGAAAGATGCGAGGTTGTGGTCAAAAGATCCTCGTACTGGGGCGAGTGTGCAAGATCATAGGTGAGCCGCGCCGAATTGATATGCGGGCGCAACATTTCGTGATCCACCGGGTTCTCCAAAAGCTCACCGAACAAATATACTTTGGTTTTAAGTGCTCTAAGGCTCTCAATATACTCTTTTCCGGTTTTCATCACCGGTCACCTCAACAATCTGGGTAAAGTCGTTACGAGCTCCCGTATATCATGTATATAGGTACAGATCATCAAAAATAATCGTTATATTAAGTTGGATTGATTCTAGGATAGTAGCAAAATCACCGTCAATATACGTTTGTCCAAAACGGAATTCTTATTTTTGTGTAATTGGATAATTGATAAGAGCCAGCAGAGTTCCTTCAGAAATCAAACAGGCTTTTCCTTGAACGAGTTGAACGAGGAGACATTACAACGAAACTGGCTGCTTACAGCGAACGTCCGTTCCAGAAACGTCCCGGCATCCGAAAAAGTGTATTCATAGGAGAAGATGGCAAACGCAACACTATCTATTTCAATTGCGTATACCCTTTGGGAAGGGGTAATTAACTTTTCAAACGACTGCTGTAAGCTTAGATTCCAGATTGTGTATCTGTTGCGTGTATTCCGGGCAAAGCTTTAATATTTCAAGACAAACCAGCGTGGTAACAAGATCCGCAGGTTTCTCCAGATCCAGATTGCATAAAGATTCTATTTTTTTCAGCCTGTAGTGTACGGTATTATGATGTACATGTATTTTTCGCGCGCATTCTCTGAAATTAAAGCCGCATATGATATAGGAGTACATCGTTTCAAGCAATGGCCATACATTCTCACGTTCCATAGAAAGCAATGGCTCGAAATGATCCATTAAAAAACTCTTTAGTTGGGGTTGTTTTGAGCGGTACAACAAGAGCCTGAATACACCCATGTCCATAAAGTGTTGAATAGTACCTTTACATGGCAAAGAAAGCGTATGTCGGAGAGCGGTATACGCTTGGCGATAACTTACATGAAATTTGCTAATCATATCCTGCATGAAACCTATGCCGGATGTAAAGGTAAGGTTGTAATAACGTTCAGCGAGGTTCTTATGTAGCGCTTGGGCTATTTTCTTTACCTGCGCAACCTGCTGGGAGTTTTCCATTTTTTCTGAGGAAACAATAAAAAACAAGTCGTTTTTCTTTGTGATACCTCCGATTGTCTGATACCTAGTCGCAGCGAACTCGAAAAAAGGAGTGAACTGGCGAAGATTATCTTCTATGGATAAGGTTAATTTTCGAGCATCGTCTTTCAACGAAAACGCGGTCACAATGATACCATAACTCGGTGAATTGAATTGATAGCCAAATTTTTTCGTTTGTTTGGATATATCGTCTTCGGTCATGGAATGATCCTCAAGCAATAACTGTAACAAACCGTTACTTTCTTTATTATCATTATGATTTTTGCATGCACACTTACTTTGCTTGAGAAAAATCTTCATAAGCAGGAACAGGTAATTATAGTCTGCAATGCGAGAATCTTTATTTATATCAATGTCCCACATGATAATAAGACAACTTTCCTTTTCATCAAGACACGACAATAGTGCGCCAACGTGTTCATCACCGCCTTGATTTTCGTAATCGAGAAACAGAAGGGTTTCGTTGGATGGAAACCTAACGGGGTCTGGCAGTTTGGACTTAAGCCACGGCAATAAAAGTGATACATTGATATCTTCCACGAGACTAATTATCTTCTGCCTGTCGGGATAGACAACGCTACAATACTTTTTTGTGATATCGAAAATAAGTTGAAGTATTTCCTGTACGCTGGCCGCATTAATAAACCGATTAACCAAAGTAGAATCGGAAATTTCGAATTGGGAGGCTCTTCCATGCGCATTGTGTTCGTAGGTTACGGGCTTGAACTTGATGGCATGACAATCAAACATAGTAAGTACCCCACCTTTCTCTGTGTTTATGACACAATATAGCAATGAAACAAATAAATACGAATTAATACATTTATCTTTTGGTATATCTTTATTATACTATAATAATTACTCAAACTTCCTAATTATGACTGCCTCTGCGAAATCATAAAACGGCATGAAACTGTTGACAGGTCATAGACGCTCAGCATTACTGGAGCAAACAGTTTCTTTTGTATGATGCGCTCCCTTTCAAACATGCGATATGTAGCTGACCAGTCCTGGAACATTTTCCCGCCCGCCGACAACATACCGGTGATCGTATGTTTCCCGAGCGTCAGCAAGGAATTCTTCGCCAACTCATGAGCGCGTTGAAAAATGCGTTCTTGATTGAACACCGGATATGTCTGTGCAAACAGTTTGTCAAACTCATCAATTATTTCAGGTGTTTTTTTAGAATTCGTTCAGGAGCATTGTGTCTTTTCAGAGCTAATGTCGCCTTGTCTTCAACAAACCACTCAACTGGTTCGCTCTGTTCAAACTCCATTGCTTGTGCCAATTGGGCTGGTAGGTTTATATACCATTGATCACTTTTTGCACGTTTTATGAGTTGAACTTTTGTCTGATAGCCCATTGTTCATGCCCTCCTATATCTGGTTATGTAACTAGTATAAAATAGCGCAAAAAAAAATGTTAAGTCCGTTGAGAACATGACATTCTTGGTGGTCTGTCGTGATTTTATTCGCCTTTAAACTAGTTAAAAGCCAAAGACGAGCTGGCGGCGCTGAGCGCCGCCAATATACGAAACCCCGTTTCCTTATCGAGCGATCTCGAACTTCAAGAGATTAAAAGAACGCGCCGGTATGGCAATTTCAAACTTGTCAGACGGATTCCGGTTTATTGGTTTTGTGTTTGGTTTTACCGCGTCGGGATCGTCGAACGTATTTACGGCGTCAGGCTCGCCCTCGATTACTGCATGTTCAGTGTGGCGCATCGCGCCGAACGACCTCATATCAAGCTCCAGTTTCATTTCGCGCTCGTCGATATTTATACCGACGACGCTGACTTCTTCTTTTTCTTCATTATAAGTAACCGCGAATGTCGCCGCCGGTACTTCGCCGAATGCTTCGCTTTCAAGTGAGGGCGCTTTGATAAACGGTTTGAGGGCTTTGCCGAGACAGTTTTGAGCGGTCATCGCAAACGGATAAAATGTAGCCTGCCTTATTGCCTTACCGCCCTTTTCGGTAAGTATGGGCGCTATGGCGTTTACCATTTGCGCCAGGCAAGCGATTCTCACTCTGTCGGAGTTGTTGATCAATGTGCACATCAAGCCTCCGAAAGTGATCGCGTCCAATAATGAGTAATTATCCTCGATGACGTGAGGCGCAATCTGCCAGCCGCCCATTTTTATTTTGGTTTGATACCAGACGTTCCATTCGTCAAACGAAAGCATCATCGTTTTTTTCGAGCGTTTGAGCGTTCTGACGTAATCGGCTGTCGCCGCGACATTCTTTATGAATGAATCCATTTCGTGGAAAGACGCCAAAAAATCCGTGTCATTTCCTGAATTCTCGTAGTAGCGGTGCAGCGAAAGATAATCCACATTGTCATATGTATGTTCCAGGACAATTCTGTCCCACTCGGGATATGTCGGCATGAGGGACGTGGAACTGCCGCAGGCGACCAGTTCGATCGTCGGATCCGCCCATTTCATAATTTTTGCGGCTTCGAGCGCTTTTTTGCCGTATTCCTCGGCGGTTAAGCGGCATGTCTGCCAGGGGCCGTCCATTTCGTTTCCGATACACCAAAGCTTGATTCCGTGCGGCTGTTTGTGACCGTTTTTTATTCTGAGATCCGAATAATACGTGCCGCTTGGAAAATTCGCGTATTCCACAATATAACCGGCGTCCTGCGGAGTTCCGGTACCCATATTGACGGCGTACATCACTTCGCTGCCCACCGATTTAGCGTAATCGCAAAACTCGTCTATACCGACCTGGTTCGTTTCGATGGATTGCCACGCATAGTCGAGACGGCGCGGCCTGTTTTCGCGGGGGCCTATGCCGTCGAGCCAATTGTAGCCCGACACGAAGTTTCCTCCCGGATAGCGAAGCGCTCCAAAACCAAGTTCTTTCACCAATTGGCGCACATCCTCGCGGAAACCGTTCGAATCCGCCGTCGGGTGGTCGGGTTCATAAATACCTTCATACACGCAACGCCCGAGATGCTCGACGAAAGTGGAGTAAAGCCGCTTTCCAACGTCCGCTATTGAGTAATCCCTGTCAATCATTAACTTAACGGTCTGATGCATGATAAAAAATCTCCTTTTTATTTATTTTAACCTTTTACTCCGCCGGCGGTAAGGCCGTCGATGAAATGTTTCTGATTTAAGATGAATATTAAAGCGATTGGGACGACAGCCAATACAGCTCCCGGCATAAGCATGTCGTAATTATTGCCGTACGGCGTTATCATCGTAGAAAGACCGACGGGCAGCGTCATCCTCTCTCTGGAGCCTATAACAATCATCGGCCACACAAACGAGTTCCAACTGCCCATTGCCTGAAGGATCGTCATCGCTCCTATCGCGGGCTTCATCATCGGCATCATGATTTGAAGGAAAATGCGAAATTCTCCGCAGCCGTCGATTCTGGCGGCGTCCATATAATCCTTTGAAATACTTGACGCGTACTGCCGGAAAAAGAATATGGCAAAAGGCGATACGACATAAGGCAAAATTACGCCAGCATAAGTATTGTACAGCCTTAGCCTGAGCATGAGCCTGTAAAGAGGCAAAAGCATAATCTCGATGGGAACCATCATGATCACAAGCACAAGTATGAAAATGAAATTTCTGCCCTTGAAATTGTATACGGCAAGCGCGTATCCGACCATAGCGGAAAAGAAAATGGACAAAACCGTTTGAAAAAACGCTATTATCAGCGAATTTTTGAACCAGGAAAAATACAAGCCGTTGTTTTCCGTAAACAGCAGTTTGTAATTATTCAGGCTCATCACGGATGTGTCGATATTCAGGTTTATACCGTGGCGCAGAAGCTCCTGCCCTGGCTTGAAAGAGGAGATGAACATGAACAGGAACGGCGTAACGGCAAACGCCGCAGCGATAATACAGACAATAAAAACGGCAATGTTTTGCGGAAGAGCTTTTTTGGTCATCAGTCGCTCTCCTTTCTGAAGAACCCGAATAAGGTCAGTTGAATCACCGTAACGATCAATATAATCGCGAGCAGCGTAACGCCGATTGCCGCTCCGAGCCCGAAATTATTATTTGTAAAGCCCGCGGTATATATGTATCCAACAAGAGTGAGCCCGATGTTGGCGGGCGAACGCTGGGTCCAGTAGGCGAAAGATTCGACAAACATCGAAAGCCCTCCGTATATGCTTATCGTCGTGACATAGATTATCACGGGCCTCAAGCCGGGTATTGTGATATAAAAAAATCTTTGCACCACATTCGCGCCGTCAATCTCCGCGGATTCGTATTGCTCCGCCGGTATCGACTGAAGCCCCGAAAGAAAATATATGATATTCACGCCGAGCCACCGCCACGTACACAAAACAACAAGGGCGAACATCCCGGTCGTTCTGTCCATGAGCCATTTGCGCGGTTCCGCGCCCCACAGGGCTGTAATGGCATTTACAAAAGTATCGGGCTGCGAGCCGAAGGCGAAACGGAAAAACATACCGGCGACAATAACCGACGTTAACGCCGGCAAAAACAACGCCGAGCGGAAGAAATTCCTTGCCCATGTCATCTTTCTGTTTAAAAGAGTCGCCAATATCAAAGGAACCGGTATCAGCACGATTATTGTCCAAAACGTGTAGCGGAAGCTGTTCGATAAAGCGGAATAATAATGATGGTTTAACAGATTTCTGTAGTTTTTGAGTCCTACAAACTTTACGTCGTTAAAACCATGAATTTCCTGAAAACTCATAATAATTGAGCTGATAAACGGGTACAAAAAAAAGATTAGAAACGTTGCGATAAACGGAAGCACGAACATGTATGGCGCAATCTTCTGGTTGTTTATCCGCCCGCGCGTGGCTGCTTTCATGCTGCACCGCCTTTCATGAGATACATATGATGAGAGAGACGGAAAAACAACCGTCTCTCTCATCAATTTCAATCTTGCTATACGCCGCTATTGCATTCGCAGCTCGTCCGCGGCCATCGTTAACGCTTCGGCCGGCGTCATGCTTTCCATTTCCAGGGCGTTTACCATTACCGTTTTTTGAAGAAGAGTGATGCCCAGGGGATAATACTCGGTAATGTTCATCGGGTTGAACTCGTCTTTAATCGTATACAAAAGATCGAATACTCCGTCTCCGAAATAGTCCGTAAATTTATTCGGCTCCTTCATGGCGGGGTCATCCCAGACGTCCCAGCGAAGCGGGTCAAAGCCGAGTATCGACCACATTTTTATGTTCTGCTCTCTGTCCATTTTCGCAAACGCGAGGAAATCTTTGACAAGATCGACGTCCTTCGCCTGGACTGTAACCGCCGTGCCGGTTCCGCCCATACCGGCGGATTTTTTATCTCCCGGGTTGAAAATCGGCAGCGCGCCCAGAGCGATTTTGCCGTGAAGGTCGGGCATATAGTCCGTAAAGCGGCCCAGGTACCAAGCGGGCATCAATATTGAAGCGACGTTTCCTCCGTTCATGAACGCGTACCATTCCTCGGAATGCATGAAACCTCCGGGACATTTGATTGCGACGCCCGAGTGAACGTTTTCAAGCATAAATTCCAGGGTTTTGGTATTGACGTCATTATCCAAAGTAACCGAACCGTCGGAACCGAAAATGTCGGAGCCCTGCTGGTTCATCATCGGATAAATCGACCAATGCTCGGTTGTTTCATACGCAATCATCGGTTTGCCGGTTTTTTCCAGAACGATTTTGCCGGCTTCCACAAAATCATCCCATGTCTCGATGGAATCTATATCAATCTCGGCGGGGCCTATAATATCGGTATTGTAATACATAATCGTCGCGCCCACATGGAAGTCGATTCCGTAATACAGGCCGTCTTTAGCATAGTTATCGAATCTTGCCTTCACGGCATATTGCAGTTCGTCCTCAATTACGTCATTTAACGGAACGAGGCCGGGCGTTGTTCCTCTGAGATAATTTGCGAAACGGCTTATTTCGATGTCGACCATATCGGGGGCGCCCTGTCCGGCTTGCAACGCTATAAGCAGCTTGTTGTGGTTGTCGTCGTAGCCGTACACCTCTGTGACAAGGTTAATCGGCCTGTCGGGGTTTCTCTCATTCCATGTAACCACGGCGTCCTCGTAAAACGCACGGTGAAGATCCTGGAACGTCCAAAAAGATAAATCGTATGACTCGGCTGCTTCGCTGTTGGCGGCAAACCCCAGCAGAAACGCCATTGCGACAAGTAATAGAGCGAACTTTTTCATAAGCAATACCTCCCATTTTTAGATAAATCCGATTGATAATCCGAGCATTTCCAAAAAAATCCGTGACGTTTTTCGACGCAAAAACTCGGGCAGGAAATTTTTTCTCGCCACGTATCGCCTCCACTCTGTTAAAAAAATTTTTTATAGGCATTTGAAAAATTATATCACATAAAAATATTAACAAATCAACAGGATACAAAGCGCCGTTATAAATTCAAATCAAATCGATGTATCAACAGGCCGGTAGTGATACAATTAACCGCGATTATTCGACGTTGGAGGGATCGCGGATGGATGAAACGGCGCCGCAAAAGAGTCACAGCGAATTGATGGCCGAGTTTAGGGCTGTTGAAGCTGAAGCTTACGTCGCGGCAAGATGTCAAAGTAAACGAAGTATGTTCCTTACGCCATACACGCCCGATCAACTGAGGGAAATGGGCGCGAAAATTTACTTGACTGACGACAATGTAGGGTTTGCATTGACGCCGGATGGTGATATGATAGGCGTGTTCAACAATTCGAACCGGCGGGGCGCGGGACAAGAGGCCGTTATTTTAGCTATTGCCGAGGGCGCGAAAACGTTGGATTGTATTGGTAAATATCTTAAAGAGTATTATGAATACTTTGGCTTTGTTGAGAAAGAAAGGGTGAAATGGGATGACGAACAGGCTCCGGACGGATGGGAATACAGCGTTGGCGGAAGACCCGACGTTATCTTCCTCGAATATCCCGACAATCTCGGACGTGAACCGTCTGACGTTGCAAGACGTTTTGAACTTGCTAGAAATAGAGGAACTTCCGGAGGGGTTTTATTCCCCGGAAGAGATAGTGGCTTCGACACAAAGGATAGTGAACGAACAAGGAGCGGAACGTTACTGGATGGAGAGGAAATTCAATCTGGCTCAACTGGAATATCTCCAGACGATGTAAGTGACGGACTCTCCAGAGACCCCGATGACGTTAGAGCGCGCGCTGAATTTGCTCGGATTGAGCAAGCTGCCGGAGGGGAACTTATCGACTGGACAAATATTGAGCACTATGACGAGGCTGGAAAAGAGATACGGAGCGGATTATTTGAAGAAGCACCAGAAGTATTTCCAAGAGGAACTGGAATACACCCAGAACTTTTAGAAGGCACCGCCCCCGAAGATGGGGGCGGTTCTTTTTTGCAGGGCGGCGGAGAATTATTATCACGCTGTTTGAGTCGGCGAATTTGTCGACGTTTCTGCATGAGATGGGACACTTTTTCATGCAGGATTTACTTGACCTCTCAAGGAGAGACGGCGTTAATGAGAGCGTGAAACGCGATTGGGCGATAATTACCGACTGGCTGGGCATTGGTGATATAGGTACGTCCGCCCCGATGAACGAAGAGCAGACAAATCGGTAAAAGGACGCTCACGAAAAATTCGCGGCGGCGTTTGAAAAATATCTTATGGAGGGGAACTCTCCCTTTTAGTCGGCTTCGGGCTCCTCCGCGGGTATTTCCTGGGGTTCTCTTTTTGCGCCGCAATTCATACAGAATTTTACGTCTTCGCTCACTGCATTTCCGCATTGGGCGCATACCAGCCCTTCAGGCGCCGTAAGGTGCGCGCCGCATTCGGCGCAGAAACTCGCGTCAACCGCGACTCCAGCTCCGCATTTTGTACACTCCTTGCCGGAAATCACAGCCATTGAAGAGCCGCAAGAACTGCAAAATTTCGAATCGGTATCGTTCGGTACGCCACAAGACGGACATTCCGCCACAGGCACCAAGGGCTTCGAGAAAGCGCTAGCCGGTTCCGCCACACGCTCGCTTTCAAGAATGGCGTTGATCTCCGCCTCGGCCGAAGCCACCTGAGACGATAGTTTCCCCACCGTAACAAATACGTCCGCGATACCTTCCTCATAAACTTCGTTATCTTTGAAACGTTCCCAGTAGAATTCGCCAATCTTCTGCTTCCAACGGTTAATATCAGCCTGCAAGGACTTTATCCTGGCGTTTATTTTTGCGATGGTTACTTTATTGGACGTTTTGTCTACGGTGGATTTTGTCATGGCGCTTATTTTGTTGAATATTTCCATTAATATATCATCCTTTCAATACCGGAATTTTTTATGAGCATACTTGATCGTATCGAAATTATCAATATTTTCGCATGAAAATAATTTATCCTTAAAACGACTTTGGAAAAGTATCCTCTGTTTCTTCCGCTTCAGCAATATTTTTTTGAATAATATGCTAATATTTTAAAAAATCGGCGTCCGGTTGTAAATTCGCGCCGCAGCGGCTCGCGGAGGTTTAGCTCAATGAATAACTCGCATCTTCTTAATGAATAAGAGGCGGCGCGGCGGCGCGCCGAGAGGAACGGCGGACAGGATGCGCCCGACGTCAGGCAAGGTATTGGCGGCGCTGTTCAGTATTCTGCGTTCCGCGTCACTTGAAGGAGAAGATTTTCTCGACCTCTTCTCCGGAACGGGAGAGGCGGCGATGGAAGCGCTCAAACGCGGCGCGAAGCGGGTGCTCTGCGTGGAATCGGACAGCACGCGAGAGAGAATTATATCGACGCGCCTGTCGGCGTATGTTTCGGCCCTTCCGGCGGAGCAAAACGACGGCTTAAACGCCGAATGCGTTCGTAGGGACGCGCGGCGGGCAATACCCAATCTCGCGACGGAGGGGCGGGAGTTTGGGGTTGTGTTCGCGGATCCTCCGTACAACATGGGATGGGGAGTAATTCTACCGGCGCTCATGGAAGAAAATTGGAATATAGTATCATCAGGCGGCGTATTCGTATTCGAGCGTTCTTCGCGGGAAGAACCGGCGGAGATATCCATTCCCCGAGATGATCGAGTATATGGGGATACAATATTGTCGTTTTATTGGAAGTAAAATTCGAAATAGAAAAGAGGACGAAAGTGAACAGAGCTGTTTATCCGGGGTCGTTCGATCCCTTCACCAACGGACATTTGGATATTACCAAGCGCAGCGCGCTGATTTTCGACGAGCTGATTGTCGCGGTGCTTGTGAATGAAAGTAAAAAATCGATGTTCAGCATGGAAGAGCGAGTGGTGATGGCCCAGGAAGCGGCAAGCCACATCCCAAACGTCAGGATACGCTCCTTCGACGGCTTGCTTGTGGACTTCATGCGCCGCGAACAAAGCCGCGTGATTTTAAGAGGCATTCGCGCGCTCACTGATTTCGAGTATGAATTTCAGCTCGCGCAGATGAACAAACAACTTGCTCCGGAGATAGAAACGTTCTTCATGGTGACCGACGCGAAATATTCCTACCTCTCAAGCCGAGGCGTGAAGGACGTATTCCACTGGGGAGGAATGATCCAGGAATTTGTGCCCCCCGGCGTGTTCAAAAGGATGCGGGAACAAATTCCCCCGAAGGGAGAAGAATAACGCGTTGAATAGTACATGATTCTTTAATAAAAGACGCTATTTATAAAGTTCGCGTTGATAAGCGCGTTTTTTCTCGTGTTTGGAATGTACTTCCGACCTCTTTAAATCTGAGCGTTGCTTTTATCATTTTTTCGATCGCTTCTTATTCGCCTTTGGGGCATAATCTATCATTTCCGGGATTGCGCCGCCTGCGATTGTCCATAAATACAAACTGGCGACAGAACCATACGGCGAGTAGCGCCGCCGATATTTTTCAAATAATTCGCGGGTGATTTTTCTGTGACGGTACAACATACGCATACCGCGTAAGATTGCGAGATCGCCGAAACTTAAAATATCCGGGCGTTGCAAGGAAAAAAGCATCAACATTTCCGCCGTCCACGTTCCGATACCGTCAAGCGCTGAGAGTTCTTTGCAAACTTCTTCATCGGATTTAAGGCAAATCGCGTCAATATCCAATCTGCCGTCCGCAACCCTTTCGGCGGCGCCGCGAATGTACGAAGCCTTTCTGAATGAAATCCCGCAGCTTTGCAGTTCGGCTTCCGTACAAGCCAATATGTTTTGCGGCGTTATTTCGCCAAGAATATTTTCCATACGATCACAAATTGTAGCCTGTGCCTTTGATGATATTTGCTGACCAACAATTGTGTACACGAGCGCGGAGAACAAATCGGTATTGACCTCGCGCTGTATTGCGCCGATTGCGTCAATGGCTGTTCCAAGCGTCTTATCCCGTTTTTTCAAATGCTCGATTTCCACGTTTCCATACAAAAATATCGCCATTCAAATTACCTCCAGCTACATTATATTACTCCATCAGGATATATACCCGCCGACAAAACATCTAAAACCGCTACTCTTTTGGTTTTAGAGGTAAAATAAGGTCGAAGACCTGAAACATGCCGGGATTTTCGCGAACGCTATAAAACACATTCACCGACGCTGCCGATACCAATGTTGGGCATATGAAATTATCGGGCATTATCGGGAGGTTTATCACATGAAATACGTTATCGGAATCGATCAGGGATCGACGAAAACCTATACAGCCATATCGGATTTAGACGGCAATATACTGGCAACATATATTACCGGAGGCGCTGAACATCATTGTGTCGGCATCGAAAAACAGATGGGGCTGATTGATGAATCTCTCGCCGAAATCCTGAAGCTCAGCGGAATTTCAAAAGACAAAATCGCGCATATCTATTGTGGGCTTGGCGGCGCTGATTTCGAAGAAGAATACCGCCAACTGAAACAGCTTGTACGTAAGCTCGGCTACAGCCGGGAAGTTTCCGTTGCGAATGACTGCCAGATAGCCTTCAGGGGAGGTTCGCGGAAAGGAATCGGAGCCGTAATCTGCGTTGGTTCCGGCATCAATTGCGCTGTTAGAAGCCCATCGGGAGAGGAATTCGTATACGGATATTACATCGAAGACGAGATTATGGGAGCAACCGCGATCGGCCAAGCGGCATTGACGCTGGCGTATCAATCGGCTATGGGCAGAATCGGATTCACGGCGCTCACAGAGCGGCTTCTTGATCATTTCTCCGCGCGAACCGTCGATGAACTGCTGCGTATTGATATATTGGAGAAACTGAGAAACGAGGAGAAAAAATCGCTTGCTCCCTTAATGTTTGAGTGCGCGTACGGCGGGGATATTATCGCGGCTGAATATATAAAGAATTACGGGATAAAAATAGCGGGGCTGGTCAACGCGCGGGCAAAAATTTACGGGATGGAGACGCTGGATTTTGACGTGGTCTTATCCGGCAGCGTCTTTAAGGGGCCCGGTTCTCTGCTGTCCGACTCGGTGCGGATGGAGATTCACACGGCATGCCCCAATGCGAAAATTGTCCCGGCCGGATACGAGCCGGTGGTGGGAGCGGTAATCTGCGCGATTGAGGCGTGCGGATACGAATGTGATTTTTCAAACATAGAGACGTCCAGTAAAAAGCATAATCTGTTGCGGCATACTGGATGAAAAAATCCCCCTGCGCTACGCGTCTGCGTGCATGTTGCCGAAAATGCCTGCGCTGTCCAATTGTGCCGCAATCTGATCGCTGACGTTGCAAAAACTCCTCTTGACATGTATTGCTAAAAGGAATACATTATTTATTGGAGGTGAGGACATTGCAAAATACTCTTTTACAAAACGAACGCCGCACCGCTAATATCCGCGCCCGCGTCCCGGAGGAAATTAAACGCAGGTGGCAGGACGCCGCATTCATGCGCGGACAAACTCTGACGGATTTTATGATCGTGGCCGTCAACAAGGAAACGGCGGAAACATTCTTGGAAAACGAACGCATCGAGCTTTCTCTGCGAGATCAGGTCAAATTAGCTGAAATGCTTTTAAGCCCCCCCAAGGTAAACGAGGCCATGTGGAAGGCTATGCGTAAACGTCTTGAAAAAATGTCTGAAGCTTAAATGAACTTTGATATTGTTCCATTTGAGAGCTCGCACGTGAAAGACAGGTTCGATTGTGGCATAGCCGAATTGAACCAATATCTTTTTCAGCAGGCCGGGCAAGATGTCCGCAAATACTACGCTGTTCTATTTGTGGCTGTAGAGAGCGTCACAAATAAAATAATAGGGTATTACACCTTGTCCAATACAAGCGTAAATCTTAACGATATCCCGCTTGCTTCGCGTAAAAAATTACCCAGGTATACGGAGGCTCCAGCTATTCGTCTAGGCCGTTTGGCCGTGGACATCACGGCGCAAGGACATGGAGTCGGCGCGCAATTATTAGCGGATGCGGCTATCAGGAGTGTGCTTAACGTTTCCGCTTGGGTATTTATGACGGTTGATGCCAAAGATGACAAGGCTTGCGCGTTTTACAAGAAATTCGGTTTTGAATCCTTACTGGATGATGAGCGGCATTTATATATTTCGCGCCAAGACTTGGAAGCGAACTTTTTTCGTTCCAAGGGAATCACTTGAGGCCAAAAAAACCTGCTTATATGAGGGTGGTTCTGGAGAAGCGGCTTTACTTTCCGTCCGAAATTGTAACGTACTCCCAACACCAAGTTATCGCCCATGCCGGGCACACAAAAAAGACGGGATGCTGTTATGAAAACAGCGTCCCGTTTTTTGTAATGCTTGGGAGGATTTTTAGCTTACATGTCAAGATAAGCGAGAGTCGCGGGCATTTCGTGGCCGGTGTTGATTTTATCCGGGCCGGTCACAAGATCAAAGCAGGAAGCCACGATCTTGCCGTCGTATATAATTGGTTCGCCGGGCTGCTCCAGGCCGCCGTCAAAGCCGGACTTATCCGGCGACTGCGCCAGACGCTCCACCGTCTTGCCGTCGGGGGAAACCCTCGCGATGGCGTTGACGGAAAAATCCGCGATGTAAAGATATCCCTCGTCGTCGAAGATCATGCCGTCCGTGGTGGTAAGCTGCGCGGGATTTTTCGCCCAGGAGATATTCTCCTTCACGCTGCCGTCGTCGCCAAAAGTAATACGGAACACCTCGCCGTCGCCGAAGTTGCCCACATACAGCCGCCCCTCCCTGTCGAAAACGATGCCGTCCATGCCGTACTGGCAGTCGGGGTTGTGGGTAAGGTAGGTGCAAATCAGGTTTTTGTCGTCCAGGGTATTTGTCACATTGATGTTTTCGTCATCTTCCGCGAACTTATAAACGCCGCTCACCAGCTTGCCGGACGGATCCTTGACGGGAGACATAAGGCTTTGGGTTACATAGATAAACCCACCGCGATAACGTACGCCGTTGGGGTGTTCCATATTGTCGGCAATGGTAACCCATTTGACGATTTTGTCGCCGTCCATGGTCACCTTGAGCATCCTGCCCTTGAACGCGAGCTTTTCATCGCCCGACCAGCCCTGGTTGTCACAGAGAAAGACGTCGTATACCTCATCGTGCCGGTGAACGACCGCGATGCCCATGTTCCTGGCAACCCCTGTGATCGGATGCACGGGCACGTCGAACCACTTTGTGACTTTTCGATCTTTGGAAATCTTAACCACACAACCACTTGCGGTAATTTCGGCAAAGTTCGGGCATGACAGGACAAGGTTACCGTTCTTGTCAATGTCCATGCTGTCGGGCGTACTTATGTATTCGGGCAGATGTACGAATAGCTTGGATTGTTTCATATTCAATCCCCTCCTTCTTTAGAATTAAAACGCGCAGGGTGGATATGCTGTTATCCATCGCCGTGATTTCTTTATTATTGTTTACGACCCCCAATTTAGCAAACTGCTCCAACACGCATAACGACACGTTGAAGCGAACCGAGCCCTTCAAATTCAAACCCATCAGCTTGCGATCCTCTCCGACCAGCGCGATGCCGCGGCGCATTGCGTCAACCGGTTTTTTTACGGATACAGGCTTCCCGTTGATTTTGATTACTCCCGTTTTTTTTCTGCGAATGCCGAATATTGTTTCCACCACTTCGGAACGGTCCGCGCCCATCAAGCCCGCAATACCCAGGATCTCCCCTCGGTACAGTTGGAAACTTACATTTTGGAAGCGCCGCGTCTCATCACTGAGATTCTCAACTGACAGCACGACCTCCCCTATGGGGATATCCTCTTTCTCAATTTGCTGTTTCAAATCCCGCCCAACCATCAGGCGGATGATTTCAGGTATGGACGTCTCCTCCGTCTTCCTGGTTCCGACATGTTTCCCGTCTCGAAAAACTGTGATGCTGTCGGCGCAGCGCCAAATCTCATCCATTTTGTGCGAGATATACACGATGCCCACCCCTTTTTGCTTGAGCATCCCGATGATTTCAAACAGCTTGTTCACTTCGTGTTCCGAAAGGGCGGAGGTGGGTTCGTCCATAATCAAAATTTTCGCGTTGAGCGAATACGCCTTGATGATTTCAATCATCTGGGTTTCCGCCACGCTCAGGGATTTCATCAGGGCGGAGGGGGACATATAAGCGATATCGAAAGCGGTGAGCAGGCTTGCGGTCTCCGAATTCATCTTTTTTCCGTCAACAAGGCCGAATTTCGTTCGCTTCGGCTCCTTTCCCAAAAACACGTTTTCCGCAATCGTCATGTGCGGTACGGGGTTCAGCTCTTGGTAAATCATCGCGACCCCATGTTTAATAGCGCCGAGCGGCGTATGATACTGCGCCCGTTCACCCTCGATGAGGATTTCGCCCTCGTCGCAAGTATAAAAACCGCTCAGGATTTTCATCAATGTGGATTTTCCGGCGCCGTTTTCACCCATCAACACATGAACTTCGCCGGCTGCGAGGTCGAAATGTACGTCGTCCAGAGCTTTTACGCCGGGAAATGCCTTGGATATATGTCTCATTTCCAGGAGCTTGACGCTATCCGGCATTTCTCGCCGCCTCCTTTTTTCTATTGGCTGGATTCGACAGATATTCTGCTATACGAGTGAATAGGCGACACTCACTGCAGGGCAATGCCGGTCTCCATATCGAACGCGCTGACATTTTGCGGAGCGACTTTCAGATAAACAGGTTTTCCGGTCTCCACGGCTTTGTGAGCGGGAACGAGCGCACGGTAATCTTCGCCGTTGATACTAAGGGTGAGAAGTTTTTCAGTACCCATAAACTCCTGAACTGTCACGATTCCTTCCAGGCCGTTTTCCGCCGGCGAAACTGAAACATCGACTTTATTCGGCCTGAATCCGACCATGACCTTGCCGGAACCTGAACCGGTTTTGGGCTTCCTGCCCAGTTCCCACCTTACGGCCCCGATACGAACCCCGTTCTCTTCATCAAGGATTCCTTCTATCAAATTGATCGCCGGTTCGCCGATAAACCCGGCGACAAAAAGATTTGCGGGACGGTTCCAGAGATCGTCAATGGAGCCGAACTGCTGAATTTCTCCATAATTCATTACCAGTACCCTGTCTGCGAGCGACACGGCTTCTTCTTGGTCGTGAGTGACATAAATCGTCGTAATTTTTTCCCTGTCGTGCATGAACTTGATTCGGGCGCGAATATCGGCGCGCGTCCTCTGATCCACATGCGAAAGAGGTTCGTCAAGCAGAAAGATGTTTGGTTTTCTCACAAGCGCTCTGGCAAGCGATACACGCTGCTGCTGGCCGCCGGAAATGGCGCTCGGCTTCTTTTTCATGATAGCAGTCAAATCGAACATTTCGCAGACTTCCCTGACGCGCCGGTCTATCTCTTCCTTACCGACTTTTGCCGCTCTTAATGAAAACGCGATATTTTCATAAACATTCAACGGCGAATACAGGGCATATGATTCAAACGCGAGCGCTATGTTGCGCTGAGCGGGAGACATGTTATTTACGACCTTATCGTCAAAGAGTATTTCGCCTTTGGTGATGTCCTCAAGCCCCGCGATCATTCTGAGCGTGGAGCTTTTTCCGCACCCGGACGGCCCCAGTATAGCGACAAATTCACCGTCCTCTATACGGAAATTTATTCCTTTGACCGCAATCTCGGAACTGCCTTCATATTGTTTTACCACGTTCTTTGCTTCTAATGTGCTCATAACTCTACCTCTACGTTAACTCCAGAGTTTTGGTGAAATAATGAACATTATCAAGGTCGATATTCACCCAAACTCTGTCGCCTGCTTTATAAATATTCTGCGCTTTCCCCGTGTTTGCAATGAGCAAACTGCCTCCGGAATGGAAATTCAGCAGGATATCCTCGTCTTTTCTTTCCGTGACAAAAATCTTAATGTACGCTGAAGCATCCGTCGTTTTTTCAGCGCCGACCGTGAGAAAATCCGGGCGTATGGCGATTCGGACGCGGCGTGACGCGCCGTCGCCAAAAGCCGCGTTCCTTGCTTTGTCCCTGTCTTTCGGAGGTATGGCAAACTCGAAATCCTCCGAAACGAACCACAGGGAGGAATCTCTCTCGCTCAACTCGCCGTCCAGAAGATTGATTGGCGGATCTCCAACCAGGTTCGCCACGAAGTCGCTTGCGGGCTCATTGTAAATCTGTTCCGGCGTGCCAATCTGCTCCACGCGCCCGTTGCGCAAAACAAGTATGCGGTCGGAAAGCGCAAGCGCTTCTTTATAATTATGAGTAACGTAAATTATTGTGGTGCCGACTTCATTCGCTATCCGTTTCAAATCGCTCCTCGCGAGAGCCTTAAGCTTGGCGTCGAGATGCGCTATGGGCTCGTCAAGAAGAAATACCCGCGGCCGCCGTACCATTGCCCTCGCCAGCGACACGCGCTGTTTCTGCCCGCCGGAAAGCTGTTTGGGCATTCTGTCCAAATACTCGCCTATACCAAGCCGGTTTGTGATTTTCAGAACCTCGGCCCGTTCCTGCTCCGAACTCAGTTTTTCGGTTCTGCGAGGTGATCGCAGCGGGAACGCCACGTTTTCATATACGGTCATATGCGAATAAAGCGCGTAGTTTTCAAACGCCATCGCGACGTCACGCTCCTGCGGCGGCGCGGTATCAATTCTTTCGCTGCCGAAGTATATCTCGCCGCTATCCAGCTTTTTTAGTCCGGCAATAAGTTCCAGCGTGGTCGTCTTTCCGGCGCCGGAGGGGCCCAGCAGCGTAAAAAACTCCCCTTCGCGGCATTCGAAGCTTACGCCGTTTACCGCCGCGTGGTCGCCGTAATACTTTGTAGCGTTGATCATTTTTACGGTAGCCATGACATTATTTCCTCAACCCTGTTTTTTCTTTCTGTTGTAAAAGATCGGTTTTCCCCATATGACGAGGCATATCGCCAGCGCAAGCCCCAGTATATTGCCGAAGATAAGCGGGAGATGTTCCTCTATCAGCGCGATCCAAACAAAATTGACGACAGCGAATAGCAGTATTCCATCAAATATTCTGTCAAACGGCGTCATTTGCGTCAAACCTAACCTTTCACCGCTCCGAAGGTAAGTCCCCGGACGATATACTTTTGCAGCAGAATAGCCACAATCAGCGTGGGCATCATCGCGATCGCCATAAGCGCCGCCATCGCGCCCCACTGTATCTGAGTGGCCCCCCAGAACAACGAAAGCTCCACGGACACGGTTTTCGCCACGCGGCTCGTGAACAGGAAGGCGAAAAAGAACTCGTTCCATGCCCAGATCAGCGTGAAAATCGTGGATATAGCTATACCCGGTTTTGCGAGGGGCAACACTATTTTTCGCAGTATTTCAAACCTGCTGTACCCATCCACCATCGCCGCGTATTCAACCTGTTCCGGGATTTCCCTGAAGAAGCCGTACATGAGGAACGTGGCGAACGACGTGTTGAAATATACGTATATCAGGATCAATCCTAAATGCGTATCCAGCAGACGCAGGTCGCGGAAGAGCGTGAAAAACGGTATGGCCGCGATAACGCCCGGAAACATGCGCGTGGAGATCGTGGTAAAGAGAAGCTGGCCGCCGGAAGTATTGAATCTCGCGAAACTATACGCGGCGGGTATGGAAATAAGCATGACGATTAAGGTACTCAGGCCGCTTATAATAACCGAATTTCTAAGCGGTATGCCGGCATTCCTCGTCGTGAACAGGAATATATAATTTTCAATGGTGGGTTTAAATGCCAGCGACGTCGAACGGATGTCCTCATTGGTTTTGAACGAAGTCAGGTACACCCAGAATATTGGGAACACGAAAGTACACACGACTGTGATAATAAGTATCCAAAACACTACTTTTTTCATACCGGATGCATTATTTTTCATAAGATTCTCCTACCTGCCGCTCAGCTATTGGCCTGCATTGCTTTCATAAGCTGGCCGTACAGCAGTTTTGCGATAATGAGCGTTATAACGAGCGAAAAAACACCCAGCGCCGTTCCACGCCCGACGTCGAATTTTACGAACGCCATCCTGTAGACGAACCAGTCAAAAAGCTCCGTGGAAAGGCCGCCGCGCGTTGTTCCGTAAAGCGGGTCGAACGTCCTGATGAGCCACATCATACGCAGCAGCACTATGATCATTATCAGCGGCCTCAGCGTTGGCAGCGTCAAACGCCGGAACGTATAGAACGCTCCGGCTCCGTCCACCTGCGCAGCCTCGAATTGGTCCTTGGGCAGGCCCTTCAAGCCGGCGAGAAGCACAAATGTGGAAAACGGAAGCCATTGCCATATCGTCATGCCGATGATCGTATAAAGCGCGATTCGAATGTTGGATAACCATCCGATATTATATATTCCGATCCAGCCAAGCATTATGTTGATTATTCCGTATTGGTTGTTGAGCATATAACCCCAGATCAGGCTCATTGCGAGCGGCGAAATGAGAAGGGGCATAAAGCAAAGTCCTCGTATGATATTCTGGCCTTTAAAATCCCTGTTCAAGAGCAGCGCGAGCAGCATACCCAATACCAATTCGACAGCCACGCAGATCACGACGAGTTTTGCAGTTCTGCCCAGCGCCATCCACATTTCGGGGTCTCTAAGTATAAAGCGGAAATTATCCGCTCCCACGTAAACAGGGGAACCTCTCATGAGATACCTTTGGAAGGACATGAATATCGCGTAAACGGTGGGATATATCATAAACGCGACGAGGAGAACGCACAACGGCGCTATCAGCAGCCAGCCGTATTGCCTGTCGCTCATATATTTCTTGCCCGTGTTCATCTAATCATACCTCTTTATTCTCATCCAAAGCCCCTGCCGGGCAGCCGATACCGCCCGGCAGGGGGTCTTTTCTAAAGTCAGCCCTATTCCTCTATTGTTGCCGGCAGGGTACCGTATGTGTTCTGCGTTTCCAACAATTTGGCGCCCCATTGCCTCACTGTTTCCTCGGGGGACCTTACGCCTGTGGCGTTCTCGTGAAACACATTCGTCATCTCGTCGTAGAGTTTGCCGGCCGCGTCGCTGTTGAAGTGTACGTAGTCGTCTATGTCGGCAAACTGGAATTCGGCTGTTACCATCTGAGCCACGCCGTAGCCGAGCGCCTCGTGGAACTGCTCGGGAGTTATATTCGGATCGTTCATCGCGTCGCGGATAACGTCAAACCTCGTCACCGGCCATCCGCCCGCGAAAGGCATCTCGTATTGAGCCTCATACGACGCTATATAACGCGAGAGCCAATATGCGGCTTCGAGGTTTTTGCTCTCCTTGGATATTCCCATGAAGAACCCGCCCGTATACGGACGAAGACCGGGAGTGGGAAACGCCATAACTTCGCCGCCGGGGACATTTCTCGCCAGGTCTGTGACCATCCAGGTCCAAAGCCCGTTATACTGTGTGGGCTGAATGATCGCGTTGCCCGCCGCAAACTGGCTGCCCGCGAAATCCCAGAAAGCGTTTTCAGTGCCGGGCGGGCTGTACTGCATATCTTGGACATAATCAGCCGCCGCTTTTAGCATTATTTCCTGATCCCGTTTGGTGAAGGAGAAACCTGTCAGCGTTCCGTCCGCATCTCTGACTGGACTCGCGAAACGACCGCCCATGCTCCACAACCTGGCCGCCAGCTCGTCCTGAACATGGGGGAACCGCCCTCCCATCATGGCGAGGCCGTATATGTCATGCCCTAGTACTTCGCCCTTTAGCGTTTCACCTGCTTTACGCGTGAAGAACTCGCCCTGATCGTGGATCTGATCCCATGACATGGCAGGCGCGAGATCGTAGCCGTATTTCGCCTTGAAATTTTCCTTCTCTATCTCATTGTCGAATACGTCCTTGCGGATGAATTGGAACAAGGGATACGAGTAATAGGGCAGCCCCATCAATAAACCTTCGGTAGTGGTCGCGCAGCGCAAAAGCCCCGGGTCATAGTTCACGAGGTCAGCTTCGAGGCCCGCCCTGCCCTGCGGGTCATACTGCTCCGCCGCGCTCCCGAGGTCATGCAGATAATCTTTCCATTCGTTCGTCCAGCTCGTCTCGACCATCACGAGGTCGTAAGCGCCCGTGCGTGCCTGGAGTTCGTTGAGCTGTTTGGCGTACGCGCTGGACATGACTATCATCTCGTGCGTCACCGGCACGCCGGTCTTGGCGACAAATTTTTCGATGAACGCGACGATCGTGTCGCCGGAACCGGATGCCTCGACCATTATATGGATGGGCGCCTTGTTCTGAATCTCCGGGATACCGTCAAGACCGAAGCCCTTATCGGCCGCGTACGCCGCCACGAGCCCATATGACGACGCGAAAAGCGTCAATATGAGCGCCGCAAAAACAACCAATACTTTTTTCTTCATGAATATGACCTCCTCGTTATATTTTTTTTATAACACCTCTTGAGTATGACTCAGAGTATAAAAAAAAATCACTTTAGTCTTTACACAAAATTGCGCATCGTTTAAACAAATTTGTACTATTTTTGCCTTCTATCCCCGGCGTTCTTCTTGCAAAAGCTTCAACCTGTACTCGCTGGGCGACATGTCCATTTTTCGTTTAAATACCTCGCAGTAATAATGCTGGCTGCTGTAGCCCACAAATTCGGCGACGGCGGAAATTTTGATATGCGGATTTTTGAGAAGCGATATGGATTTGTTCAAACGCACGAAGGTGAGATAGTCCACAAACGACTGTCCCATCTCCTGTTTAAACTGACGGGAGAGATAGCTGTTAGTTATATTATGGTCTTTCGCGAAACATTTCAAGCTTATGACGGCGTCCCTGTAATTTTGGTCAATATATTGCTTGAGTAATCGCACGAAAGGGGAAAGATGGTTCAATCGGCTGGTTTCTTCGTCAAAATTCCGATAAAGCGGCGCAAAATCTTCCACGCTTTGAAGTTCTTGATGTAAAATTTCAGCCTGCAAACCTTCTTCGCCCAACATTCCGGAAAGCCGGGGGAGTAAATCGATCCAATGAATCGTTTCAGTGATCGCATGGACGGCCACCGCCGTTCTTTCATCGGGCCGCATTATCAAATACGGCTCGAAACCGGACATCAGCGCAAGGATTTTTCGTTCGATCAAATCCATATCGGCTTTCGAGGTGTAATCCGCCAAAAAATCACAGGAGCTGCTTCTGTAAAACCTCACAAACAACACCGCCATCTCCCCGGCCGGGTGAAAATCGAAAAATTCAAGATGATCCCGTATCTCCGTGGAAGACAGGCTGCCGGAAAGCCATTTCCGGAAAAATGTAGTTCGGAGCGTGTCCAGATTATTATTCAGCAGTACATTGGCCTTGCGGCGGTTTTCCAACAACAGGACGGCCTTTTGCACTGTGTTCAGCAATTCTTTTTCGTCCACAGGCTTGAGGACGTAACCTGTGACTCCGGAGTTGACGGCGGATTGCGCATAAGCAAAATCATCATATCCGGTAATCAAAATAACAACGCCGCCGGGGTATTTCTCCAAATACCGTTTCGTCACCGTAAGGCCGTCCACAAAAGGCATTTGTATATCCAGGAGGCACAAGTCGGGGTGAAATCTTTCAATGAGTTCCAGTGTTTGCGCGCCGTCCGCAGCGGTGGCGACGACCTCTATTTCAAGGGACTTCCAGTCGATGCAATTTTTAATGCCGTTTAAGATAATGCTTTCATCGTCAGCGATAAGTAGTTTGTACAAAGTATTCCACCTCTCCTAATACCTCAACTTGCTCCGGATGGAGGGATCGTCGATATTGTCTTTGCTCAGTACGATAAACGGGACATAGTATTCTTTGTCGGGTATATTGCCGCTTTTAATGATATCAATACATTCAAATATGCGTTTGGCCTGACCAAAGGCGTCCATAAATACCGTTCCCTCCATCCCTCCTTCCTGTATGGATTCCACCGCTTCGTTGTCTCCGTCGATGCCGAATACCTTGATACTGTCGTTCAGCTTCGCCTCCGTTACTGCCTCCAACGCGCCCAATGCCATGCTGTCGTTTTGCGACATGATCACGTCCGGGCGCATGCCGTTATGCAGCCAGTTTTCAACGATCACGTAAGCTTCATCCTGTTCCCAAAAGGCCGGCTGGCTCGCAATTACTTCCAGAGATGGATTTTGTGTCAGTATCTGTTTGTAACCTTCCGCGCGGGCTAATTGGGCTTCAATTCCGATCGTACCCTCCAAAATGGCGATACGGCCTTTCATTCCCAGGTACCGGTTCACCATCTCGGCTTGCAGCAACGCGGATTCCTTATGGTTGGACCCCACATAGGAAGTGCATATTTCCTGTTCTTCTATTCTCGTGATGATCGTAATCAAAGGGATACTCGCTTCATTTGCCGCGGTGGCCGCCGAAGCAAGGTTATGAAAAGCGCAGGGATTCAGCAAAATCAAATCCACTTTATGAGCGATAAAATTTTCCACATGGCTGATTTGTTTCTCGGTGTTATTTTGCCCATCCATATAGATAAAGCGGATTTCATCGTCCGCCTCCTCCGCAAGTTCCAAAAGGAGTTTTCCCAATCGTAGGCAATATGGAGTTAAACCTTGCCAGGAAACGCCCACCACAAACATTTTTTCATCCTGAAAATCCACGGCATCGTCCATCATCACTTGTGCAGGCTCGCCGGATCGGCAGGAAATCAGAAGAAAAAGCGCCGTTAAAAAAGAATTTATCAACCTCTTAACAGTTACTTTTGTCACGATGATCCCTCCAGCGCACATTTCCAATTCCCGGACTTCGCCCGAACCTGCCAAGGGGCTCGCCCCTTGGTATCCCGTTATTGGGATAAATAATCGTCCAAATTTTCCGCGTTTACTATCGTGAACGGCAAAATATACTCTTTCGGCACTGTCTTACCCAGCATTAGATCCTCCGCGAAAGAAAATGCTTCCCTGCCGCCGGATGAAACGGCCACAGTCGCTTCTATCCGGTTTGAACTTACGCCGGTAATTCCGCTCAATCTTCCGTCCCATCCGCCAATACCGAGAATACGCGGCGTTTGTTCATGCGCCTGAAAAACCTGCGCCGCCCCAAGCGCCATTTCGTCGCTGTGAGCGAAAACCGCTGTAATTTGAGGCGAAACGTCACACATGTTGCTCTGGACGATCCTTTCCTGAGTGTTCCTGTAGGATTCGCCTCCGACAATTACGTACGAAAAAAAAATTCCCGTATCGTCATAAACGGAGCGGAAACCCCTTTGCAGTTCTCTTGAGGACTGCGCGCGCGGTTTACCGTGGATCTCCAAAAAACATACGGCTTGTTCGCCGTCGCGCTCCATAAAGTAGGTTCCCGCCGCGCGTCCTATTTCATAATAATCGGTTCTGATAATCGCGTCGCAGACGACTTCATTTTTATATGTACTCAGCACGATCAGCGAAACCTCTTTGTTTCGCACTTCTTCCAAAGCAGGTTCAATAGCCTCCAAGTTTTCGGCTGATACGATCACACAGTCCGCCCTCTGTTCCAATAGCATGTGAATTTGCTGGATTTGCCTCTGAGTGTCGCCGCCGGCGCTGTAAAAAATGACATTTATGTCATCTCGCCTTGCAACGGCGGCCTCCAAATCATTTTTGAAGGCAAGCTGCGCGTTCGTTTGCAGATTTTGTTGGCAAACGCCTATAACATAACGATAACCGTCATCGGGATACATAAAATTGAAGGATGTCCTGCCTATCCACAACGAGATTGCGAGCGCGCAAACGCAGATCGCGGCAAGGAGTTTAATTACCCTGGCGAGTTTCATTACTATTACTCCTCTCTCGTCAAATATACGATCGGGTGATGGATTTCCACACGCGTATAGAAGCCGGGCTTTGAAAATAACCTGACGCCGTATTCCGCGCCGTATGAAATGCGGATACGCTCGTTTACATTAAATAAACCATAGCCGACACGCTTATCATTTCCGTTTTCCAACGATTCTTTCAATTTCATGAGGCGTTCATCCCGAATACCGGGACCGTTGTCGATAACCGAAAGCACCAATCTGTTTTCCAAAATGCCGACTTTGACCAGGAGCCTGCCGTTATCTCTGCGGTTTTTGATCCCGTGGTACAACGCGTTTTCAATGAGCGGTTGCAGTATCAATTTTTGTACTGCCAGTTCCCGGCAATGTTCCGGCGCGGAGATTTTATACGAGAGCTTTTCACCGTATCGGATCTTCTGTATTGTTAAATAACTCTCGGCGTGGTCAAGTTCGTTTTGCAACAAAATTGAGTCGCGTCCCCGGCTGAGTCCCACCCTTAAAATTGTGGTCAGCGCACGGACGATCTCCACTATTTCATGCGCGCCGCAACTTTTGGCGATCCAGTGGATAGTGTCGAAAGTGTTATACAAAAAATGTGGTTTTATCTGCTCCTGCAACACCTGCAATTCCGCTTTGCGCTTGGAAAGCTGTTCCGCTTTGACGATTTCGATCAGGTTGCTCGTTTCCTTCACCATAATATTGAAGGAACGGCCTAATTCCCCTATCTCGTCGGTATGCTTGGCGTTAAATCTCACGTTCAGATCTCCGGCGGCGGCTTGACGCATCAAAGCGTTTAGGCTCAAGATCGGGTTTACAATGGTACGGGAAAATAACGAAAACACGGTTGTTGCCGACAGCGCTGCGAACAGGAAAATAAACAGCATGTATATCCTGAAATCCGTGACGGGCTTGAGAACGCTGTCCAAAGAAAAAAAGCCGACAGCCGTCCATTCGGCAAGGGGGGATTTCGCATAAACAAATTCATAAAGCTTGTTATTTATCTTCTTTTTGAATACGGGGTCATTCGCGTCAAACCATGACTGCTTGATTCGTGGCATAACAGAATTGACGGGAGAAATAATCACGTCACCGTCATGCCCCAATATATAAACAAACCCTGTTTGGCTCCATGGGTCGTTCGCAAGGTTTCTTTGTATGAAATTGATATTGATATCCACCAGGACGGCGCCCGCTGGAACAGTGCTGTTTGGCAGGTAGACGGGTTTTGCTATGGATACGATATTATCCATCGTGGAAATGTTGTAATAATACTGGAAACCACGGTCGTCCTTGGGCCGGGAAACAGTCAGCTTTTTCGATTGAATGCAGTTTTGATACCAATCGTCCTCCAAAACGGAGTCCGGGGAGTTAAGGTACAGTTCGTTGCTGAGGTAGAAACCGTTTGAATTTACAACAGCGATACCGATAATATCGACGGACGCTTCCACAATATTTGTCAGCACATTGCGCATGTTTGCGCGGGTCGCGTTGCTGGCGGCGTCCCTGGGGTAATTGTTCCAGGAGAGAAATTCCAGGATATTGTAATCCTTTGAGATCATGTCGATCAGATTTTCGGCATATTCCATATGGGATTCGATGTTGGTAATTACCTGTTCAATTCCCTGTAAGGTATATTTATACGCCAAATCGGTCGTCGTTCTTGTAAAAAAAATATCCACTGAAACCACGAGCACAACCAAAGCAAAAAAAATGACGACGAGAAAAGATACGATAATCTTTTGTTTGAGATTTAAATTATCAAAAAATTTCAAAGCGCTCACATCTTCCGCCATAGTCCCACCCGGTTCGCCTCTTTAAAGAGCGAGTATGATGTCAAAAACTTTAAACGAGTTGGTCAAGGTCATAGGTATGCGAGTCATATAATACCATAATTGAAACCGCACGCCGCAAGGATTACATTATGAACGTCTTCGCCAAGCCTCAAAGTATTAAAACCGCAAGGCAGATTTTTTTCTCTCCCCAAAATTCCTTGAATCTGCGTATATCCTGTGATATTATGCATACATGTAAGGCCATAACAAAGGCCGCAGCGACCGTGAGGTGCTAGAACACCATCACGGCGAAAGTAGGAGAGCGTTAAACCACCGCCTACAAACACGGGAAAACCCGCCGCTACGACGGAATCAGTATAGCCACATACCCGGCTGTTTTCAAGCTGATTTGCCCGTCGTTCCGAGCGTGTTTTTACGTAAACGCTGAAAGTAATTTTTAGCGCGTAGGCGAAGCATTATTCCCTGCGCGCTTTTTGTATGGCCTTCCATAACCCGGCGGTTGGGTTTTTTTGACCCGCCCGCCGGAGTTTTATGGAAGGAACTTCGGCGTGACATGAACCAAAATAGCCAAAATAATAATTCATTTGACGGCGTATTAAAAAAATACCGCGACCGTTCATTCTCCGAAAGAGATAAAGGCGCGCGGTTTGAGCGTTTAATGCGGGCATATCTGCTCACCGACCCGAAATACACATCAATGCTGAAAAACGTTTGGCTGTGGGAGGATTTCTTCGCCCGCAAGGAACTCGGAGGGACGGACACGGGAATCGACCTCGCGGCAGAAACGTTTGACGGCGAGTTTTGGGCAATTCAATGCAAATGCTACCTTGAAACTTCAATAATCGACAAACCAAGCGTGGATACGTTCCTTTCAACGTCCGGCAGGGAGTTCGATTCCCCCGGCGGAAAACGAACCGGATTCTCCCAGCGGCTTTGGATCTCCACCACCGACAACTGGACCGCAAACGCGGAGAACACGCTGTCCGGGCAGAGTATTCCCGTAACGCGAATCAATATAAGCGATCTGCAAAACGCCCCCGTCGACTGGGACAGCCTTGAACGCGGCGTCCACGGCGAAGCGGCGCGCACTGAACGGCATACGCTCAGACCTCACCAGATAACCGCCCTGCAAAAAACTCACGAGTATTTCAAGCATAAAGAGCGCGGCAAACTGATAATGGCCTGCGGGACGGGCAAAACTCTCGCTTCGCTCAAAATCGTTGAACAGGAAGCAAAAAACTTGGCTCTTGTCCTCGTCCCCTCAATCGCGCTCATAGGTCAAACACTTCGGGAATGGACCTCACATTCCGAAAGGGCTATAAATACAATCTGCGTATGCTCCGACCCGAAAGTATCTCAAACGCGAAAAAGAAATTCTTTGGATTCGGACAGCTTCAGCACGATAGATTTAACCGTCCCCGCCACAACCGATCCCAAGCGCGTTAAATATCAGTTTTCAAAGTCTGATAGCGATAACTTGACGGTCATTTTCTCAACGTATCAGTCCATTGAAGTAATAGAAGAAGCTCAAAAACAGGGTTTGCCGGAGTTTGACATAATCATATGCGACGAAGCACACCGAACAACGGGAGTGACTCTTTCCGGCGCGGACGAGTCAGCGTTTGTCCGCGTGCATAAAAACGGCTTTGTAAAAGGCAAAAAGCGGCTTTATATGACCGCCACTCCGCGCTTGTATTCCGAGGACAGCAAAAATAAAGCGAACAGAAACGACGCAACGCTCTGTTCAATGGACGATCCAAAATATTACGGAGAGGAAATCTATCGCATCGGCTTCGGCGAAGCGGTGGAAAAAGGATTGCTCTCCGACTATAAAGTGCTGATCTTTACTGTCAGCAATAAAGATATTCCCGCCTCATTTCAAAAGGCAATAGCTGAAATAGAAATAGTAACCGAGAAGCCGATGAGTATGGACGACAGAATGGACGCGGGCGCGAAAATAATCGGCTGCGTCAACGCGCTCTCCAAACAAACCATAGGAGAGGGAAGCGAGGCCCTTACGAAAACCGATCCCGCGCCTATGAAATGCGCCGTGGCTTTTTGCCAAAACATCGCGGCTTCAAAAAATATGGCAAGTTTTTTTGACAGCCTGACCTCTCAATACATCAACGCCCTGCCCGAAGACAGGCGAGAAAAAATAGTGAGTATTGAATCCCGGCATATTGACGGCACGATGAACGCCCCTCAGCGCGAGGAATTATTGAGCTGGCTCAAATCGGGCGGAAATAAAAATAACGACTGCAAAATCCTCTCGAACGTTCGCTGCCTCTCCGAAGGTGTTGATGTGCCGGCTTTGGACGCGGTGATGTTCATCTCCGCCAAAAATTCACAGATTGACGTCGTGCAATCCGTCGGGCGCGTCATGCGACGGGCGGAAGGAAAAAAATACGGATATATTATTATTCCCGTTTTCGTGCCGCCGGATGTCGAACCGGATAAAGCTCTTGACGATAACGAGCGGTTTAAAGTTATCTGGTCCGTCTTGAACGCGCTTCGCGCTCACGATGATCGCTTCAATGCTATCGTGAACAAGATAGAGCTTAACAAAAACCGCCCGGAAAATATATTGGTCGGCGGGGCTTCTCCCTTTGACGATTATGAGAGTTTCGGATCGGAGGAAGAAATACACCGGCAGCTCTTGCTCGGTCTTGAAGATTTCGACGAGCTGCAAAACGCGATTTATGCGCGGCTGGTGATGAAAGTCGGCGACCGCGATTACTGGGAGGACTGGGCGCAGTCCGTGGCGCAAATCGCCGAACGGCAGATTGGCCAAATCACAAAAGCGGTGGCGCAGGGAGAAACCCAGGCTATCTTTGAAACTTTTTTAAAGGAAATGAAAGCAAGCATTGACGACAGCATCACGGGCGAGCGCGCGATAGAAATCCTGGCGCAGCACTCCATCACCGCGCCCGTATTTGACGCGCTCTTTGAAAATTACGAGTTTGCCCGCAACAACGCCGTTTCAATAGCGATGGATTTAATGCTTTCCGAACTGCGAAGCAAGGGGAACGTGAGCGATGATACGGAGGAATTGAGCAAATTTTATGAAAGCGTGCGGAAACGCGCCGAGGGCATAGACAACGCCGAGGGTCGCCAAAAAGTTATCATCGAGCTTTACAACACTTTTTTTAAGGCGGCTTTCCCGAAAATGACGGCCATGCTCGGCATCGTTTACACGCCGGTCGAGGTCGTGGATTTTATCATTCACTCGGTTGGCGACGTTCTGCAAGCCGAATTTGGCCGCAAGCTCACCGATAAAAACGTCAACATCTTCGACCCGTTCACCGGGACGGGTACGTTTATAGCAAGGCTTATTCAAAGCGGGCTTATCGAAAAAAGCGATCTGGCCCGCAAATACAATAGCGAATTATTTGCCAACGAACTGGTATTGCTCGCCTATTACATCGCCTGCGTCAACATAGAGAACGCGTATCATGACGCGCTGGAGATGAGCGAATATCTGCCGTTTGAGGGCATTGCCTTCACCGACACGTTCCAGGCGTGGGAAGATAACGCCCCGCAGCAATCTCTGCTTGATGAAAACTCCGAGCGCGTCCGGCGGCAAAACGCCGCGCCGATTACGGTGATTTTCGGCAACCCGCCGTATTCGATAGGGCAAAGATCCGCGAACGACAACGCACAAAACAGAAGATATCCACGGCTTGATGAAGCGATAGAAAAAACATATGCAGCTCTTTCTGAGGCTGGTCTAAAAAAATCTTTATATGACAGCTATATCCGCGCTTTTCGCTACGCGACAGACAGGCTGCGTAACGGTGATGGAATTGTATGTTTCGTGAGTAACGGTGCGTGGCTTGATGGCGGCAGCACGGTGGGATTCAGAAAATCTATAGAACAGGAATTTTCTAAGATTTATGTTTTCAACTTGAGAGGTAATCAACGAACAAGCGGAGAGTTTAGCCGCAAGGAAGGTGGAAAAATTTTCGGAAGCGGCTCGCGAACACCCGTCGCTATAACGCTGCTGGTGAAACGCCATGCTCATACAGGCAATGCTGAAATTTATTATCGCGACATCGGCGATTATCTCAAACGAGAAGAAAAACTCGCGATAATAAAAGAACGAAAGACATTCCTCAATCCTGATATGGGGCTTGTCCGGCTTTCGCCGAATGAACACGGGGATTGGATAATCACGCGCAACGACGCTTTCCAGACGTTTATTCCACTGGCGAGTGATAAGAAGTTTGACGCGAATACTAAAAGTTTTTTTGTGGTACATTCGCTGGGATTAAATTCCAGTCGCGCGGCTTGGGTTTACAATTTTTCTAAATTAAATTTACACACAAATATAAAATCAACCATTGATTTTTATAACTCTCAGATTGGATCCGATGAAATTAAGTATGATCTCCAAAAAATCAGTTGGTCACGTGGTTTATTACGCGACTGTAAAAATCTCAAACCCGCTCGATTTGAAGAAGATAAAATTTCGTTAGCTTTTTATCGCCCATTTATAAAACAACAGTTTTATCATGGAGAAAAATTGATTGAAATGCGGTTACTGTTTGACCGATTCTTCCCAACCGCAAATACTGAAAACCTTATTATTGCCCTTGATAGTTTAAGCCAGACAAAAGATTTATCTTGCTTAATAACAAACCGTATGGTGGATTTGCATTGCGTAGGGGATTCTCAATGCTTCCCTCTCTATTACTACGAGAAAAAAACAAACCAAAAATTATTATTTGACGATCAAGAAAGCGGTGATTCGCAATATACCCGCAGGGACGGCGTGAGTGATTTTATTCTCAAGCAGGCGCGCAAACATTACGGCGCCGCCGTCGGAAAAGAGGATATTTTCTATTACGTTTACGGCTTCCTGCACAGCCCGAAATACCGCGTCGATTTTGCGAACGATCTGAAAAAATCCCTGCCGCGCATTCCGCTTGTTGAATCCGCCGATGACTTTTGGGCCTTTTCAAAAGCGGGACGCGAACTCGCGAAACTTCACCTGGACTATGAAAACATACCGCCGCTCGACGAAGTAAAAGTATCAGGCGGCAAAACAAATCTGCGCGTGGAAAAAA
>Ga0099364_10000829_pt1 | contig 52353 bp, 38 predicted proteins | sample TergutTh196P3_FD_73070 | JGI IMG/M metagenome (GOLD analysis project Ga0099364, IMG submission 73070) | Microcerotermes parvus P3 segment gut microbial communities from Pointe-Noire, Republic of the Congo - Th196 P3 | ecosystem: Host-associated > Arthropoda: Insects > Digestive system > Gut ... | reverse complement strand
AGCGGTTTTATAATCGAGTGAATGAGGGTCGCGTCCGAGCTTGCTCGGACATGACCGAATGAACGAAGATTTCAACGAGGCGGGAGATATGCTCGCCGCCTGTTGAGAAAGAGGAACCCCACCGCTTTCACTACGTTTAGAAGCGGGGGAAATCTTAGCCGAGTTATAGTAATACTCTGCTATTTGCGCGATTACCTCGCTGTCGGTCTGCGAAGCGAAAGAAATTCCTTTTCGCTCCAAACGCTCTTTCAACTGTTTGTGATTCTCAATAATCCCGTTGTGAACAACCGCGATTTTGCTTTGACTGCCTATGTGAGGGTGCGCGTTTACGTCAGACGGCTCTCCATGTGTCGCCCATCGGGTATGCCCTATTCCGACATTTCCGCTTATCGGGTTTTGCTCTATTTCTGAAGCCAAAACAGACAGCCTGCCTCGCCGTTTTACCACCTCAAACCCGCCATTCGTGTAAACCGCAAGCCCCGCCGAATCGTAACCCCTGTATTCAAGTTTTTGCAACCCCTCAACGATAATCGGGACTGCGTTTTCACTGCCGGCATAACCGATAATTCCGCACATAATGTTAAGCCTTTCTAATTAAGTTTCTGCGTTAGGTTTCTACTTTAGGTCGCCGAATTAAGTCTTTCGAGCTAAGTTTCTGCGTTAGGTCACCGAATTAAGCATTCGAATTAAGTTTCCGAAAACTAAAAGCATCCACCGCACAGCGCGCACTCGCACAAGCCGCTTGATGAACGCCTTTGTTCAACATTTGCATTATATTACAGCACTGCCCCCATGTCAATAAGTGACTGTTTCTGCATGACCATTTCCGCAAAGCTACGCCCCGCCACGCACTTGCTCGAACATGACCGCCCCGCCCCACGCCGCGCCACACCGTAAACCCGCAAAGCTACACCCATTCCCCCATTTCCTTTTTTGACGCACCCCATGTTACGCCGTATTTCGCTTCCGTTACGTTACAGTACGCACAAATCGGTATCGGACTTGTCAGAAAATCGAATATTTCATCCACATCCTTTACCTTAAATATGTCAATATAATCACGCTCTGTTACAGGTATGGTCTGACCAAACTGCTGATTGAAAAAGCCTATAACAAAAGGCAGACAACAGGTTGATAATCTCCCGTTATTTAACGAAATACAAGTATTCGCGGACGGGCACTTACGGTAATTACTCCTACCGTCTTGCTTCCCCTCTACGTCCAAGGGGACTTTTTTCCACATACTGTTAAATATTTTATCGGTTTTATCGTTTATTTTTCCGCGAAATATCAGCTCAACCCTATTACTCTCAGCAATTTGCTTTATTTTCGCCGTATTAAGCTCTATCAAATATTCTGAAACACAAATAATAATGTTATTTTCTCGACAGCTGCGCCAAAAATCATCATTCATTTCCGTGAGTAAAATGCCGTTTGTAACTATGTTAATATCTCCTGTGTGAAAATATCTGCGGGCAATTTCCGCTATTTGGCTGATTTGCGGGTGAAGCAAGGGCTCGCCGCCCATTAGGTCAATAAAGTCCACTTTCCCGTCGGTTAGCTCGGATAAACGGGAAAAATCACGCTCAAAAACAGCCGTATCCATGAATTTTTCTTCCGCAAGCGGCGAAAAATGCGTACAGGAACAGCAGTTCAAATTACAATGACTGACTATATCAACCTCAAACCTCAGCAGACTTCTTTTTTTGAGCCGTCTTTTCGCTGAATATTTCAATATAAACAACTGCATGTGCTTTCCGTATAAAATGAAAGCGGGCGTAACGGTTTTTATTAAGTTTTTTAGTTTTACATTCATTGAGAACTCCAAGGATTATCTGCTTCCGTCCCGAAACGCCGTTTCGGGGCGGTGACGTCGATTCGGCGGCGGTGACGTCGCTTCGGGGGCGGTGCTAAGGGGCGGTGCGACCGCCCACGTTTCGGCGGCGGTTGACACTTTCCGTCATTACTACCTTTAACACTAAAATTACCCCAATAAAAATCGGAAAAATATAAAAACCCGTGTACGATGCAAGCCAACCGAAAAATGGCGGCATCAACGTAGTCCCGACGTACGCGCTTGCCATTTGCACACCCATTATTGCCTGTGAATACTCTTTACCGAAATTATTTGGTGTTTCATGTAACAAACTCGGAAAAATAGGAGCGCATCCAAGCCCTACCATAAAAAACGCAGGCAGGAGCAAAGCATTTCCTATCGGCAAAACCAAAATAATAATCCCGCACCCTATAATCACTTGTCCAAGACGTATCATCTGCCTGTTATTCAGCTTCATTGTTACAAAACCTGAAATAAAACGCCCGAAAGTAATTCCGATAAAGTATAAAGAAATCCACCAAGCGGCAACATCGGGCGAAATGTCCCTCACTATCACAAGATAGCTTGCTCCCCACAGCCCCGCTATCCACTCTATTGTGCAGTAACAGAAAAAAGCGGCGAGAACCTGTTTAACTCCGGGCAAGCGGAATATTTCTGCGAATTTTATAGATTTTTGCTTTGATGAAGTCGTAGCTGAACCGTTTTTGCTCCATAGGCGCAAAGAAGCAAACAACAGCAGGACAAGGCACAGTTGAATTATCCCGACAGCTCTGTAACCCCAATTCCAAGTATTTCCGCGAATCAAGAAAAACGACATGATAATCGGGCCGAGCGATGCGCCTATGCCCCAAAAACAATGAAGCCAGCTCATGTGTCTTGCCTTGTAGTTTAGTGCAACATAGTTGTTCAGCCCTGCATCAATAGAGCCTGCGCCAAGCCCCAACGGAACAGCGCAAAGGCACAATAAGGCAAAATTGCCGAAAATTGAAAAGCCAATCAGAGCAATGGCGGTCATAAGAACACTTACAAGCGTAACCTTGCCCGTTCCGAAACGCCTGATAACGCGCTCGCTGAAAATGCTTGACACAACCGTTCCGCCGGAAATAATCATGGAAATTATTCCCGCATAAGACAGAGGAACATTTAACTCATTGTACATCGAGGGCCACGCCGACCCAAGCAAAGAATCCGGCAGCCCTAAGCTGATAAACGAGATGTAAATTATAATCAGAAGTAGTATTGTTACCATTTTTATGAATTATCCTGCCCGCCCGCTGTTTTTTTGTGCGCCGCTGTTTTTTTGTGCGTCGCCGCCGTTTTCGCTAAACCTTAAACCGCTCACGGTCAAAGCTGTACCGCTATCATTTGCAGCAGCCGTGCCGCTATCAGCAGAACAACTCCGAGAACAAAGTAGGCGTGTAAACTCGCCCAACCTGATGATTTTGCAAAGCAATCCTTCGGATTTCTCGGATTGTACATAATTGTGTCTTGCATTCCGATTCTAAAACGGTTTTGATTTGCATAACCGCGCCACTTGACTTTATAGGGCTGTCCGTCTACGAAAAACTCAAACATCGGGGTGTATGTTTCCGTGCCTTGTATGTCCCGATAGCCTTTTACGGGGCGGGGGCGATATTCGTGCTGTGAAAAAGACTCAACATCAATAATCGTACCCGTAGTTTGAGCAGAGCAACGGATTTTCTTTGCAATATGCAGCATCACTTTGATTACGCCTATCGCAATTAACGCAATGCCCGCAAATAAAAGTAAGTCCACAAGCGTAAACGGTAAGCCCCCGTCTGCAAATAAATCTTGTAATACATTTATAGTCATCTGTTAATACCCCTTGCTTTTTGTGCTGTTTTGGCGAGTGCCGTTATTTCGTGCGCCCTGCCCGCCGCCCGACCGCCCGCCCGCTGTTTTCCCGTGCGCCCGCTGTTTCTCCGCCGCCGACTGCCGCCGCCTACCCGCCCGCTGTTATTTTTTACATCATAGCAAAAATCAGTAATAAGTACAAGCTCACACCACCACACCCATATTGTAATTCTTTCATAGGTGTGGTATCATAATCGCACACTCTTAGAGAGGATTTGCGGGAGATGTCTGAGAAGCCGTTCACAGTCGCAGAAATAAAAGAACTAATTCAGCCTGTGGCAAAACGCTATGGGGTTGAACGCGTGTTCTTGTTCGGTTCATACGCACGCGGCGACGTGAAGTTAGACAGCGATATTGACATTCGTATTGATAGTGGTGCTATCCGTGACTTTTTTGAGCTTGCGGGTTTTCATATAGACCTTGAAAATGCTTTATCAAAATCTGTTGATGTCCTGACAACAGGCAGTCTTGAGGATAAATTTCTATCACGCATAGCAAACGAAGAGGTGATGCTGTATGAACGAGCGTGATATTGACATACTGGAACACATAGTCCGCTACTGCGAGGAAATACTCAACCAACTCACGGGACTCTGAAAAAATAACAGCAATACATAAATACACGAAGAAAACCAAAATACAAACCTTTCAGAAGGACAATATGATACACCACAAAGCATTGCTTTCAAAAATTGAGGATTACTTCATTTCAGGCTGTAAAGAAGCGGGGCAAATGGAATTGGGACTTGAGGCGGAGCATTTCGTCGTAGAGAAAGATTCGAGAAAATCCGTTCCATACGCGGGCAAAAACGGCGTGCAAGACACCTTGCTCTGCTTATCTCCGCAGTTTGAAGGTCAGTACCGCGAATCAGACAGCTTGTTGGGATTAAGCAACCAAGACGCCGCTTTGTCCTTAGAACCGGGTAGCCAATTGGAAATAAGCGTCAGACACAGCCGCCGCATAGCCGATGTCGGGGGAGCTTACGAGCGTTATTATCAAATGATAAACGGGTTACTCTCACAGCGAGGACAAACGCTTGTGTCAGAAGGGTATCTCCCGCTTTCGCGCGCAGAGGAAATTACCATAATCCCCAAAGAGCGATACCGCTTCATGGACGCGCATTTTCGGAAAACAGGAAAAATGGGCGTTAACATGATGCGCGGCACAGCTTCTTGTCAAGTGGCGATTGATTATTTCGATGAAAATGACTTCGTAAAAAAATATCAATGCGCGTGTATTCTGAGCCCTGTCCTCGCGCTGATTGCAAGCAACACACCGACCTTTGAGGGAAAAGCCAACAGCAATCCGTTGATTCGGACAAAGATTTGGCGAAATGTAGACCCCGAACGCACGGGAATTTTACACTCGACCTTTCAATCTGATTTTTCTTTTAAGAAATACGCGGAGTATGTGCTTTCGCAAAAAGCGATTTTCACGGTGAAAGACGGCAAACACCAAGCAAGCGGTTCAGGGGTGTTAGACCTGCTGTGCGGTTCAGATGACTATTTTGACGATTTTCTCCTCTATCTTTCCTTAGTTTTCCCCGATGTGAGATTGCGGCAATACGTTGAAATCAGGGTTGCCGACAGTATGTCAATAGAAAATACATATGCCTATATGGCGTTGATTAAAGGGCTGTTCTCCGACATGCGCGAGTTAGGGCGACTGCTTGAACATGCGGATTGGAGCTACGAAGCGGTTATTTCCGCCCAAGATGCTATCATGGAAAACGGTGCGAATGCGGTTGTTTACGGACAACCCGCCTTGCGTTTAATCGGCGAGCTGACACAGCTCGCACTTAGAAATCTTGAAGATGATGAAAAAGGCTTTTTGTTGCCGTTTGTAAATAGGAACTTTTGAAGCTGTTCTTGAGAATTTTCGCAAATAAGAACTTTTGAAGCTGTGAATTGAATTTTTCGCAACCGAAAACTTTTGAAGTTATAAAAAAGAGGATTTACCCGCATGAGCTTTGAATCGGAACTGATTAAAATAGCAATGGACAACCCCGCTCGGAGTGCGGAGGATTTTCGCAAAATCGTAGAGCTGACTGAGGCTTCGGACTTGAACTACAACGGAAGCTGTATACAAACACTTTTGATGCCAAAGATTTTTACGCAAAAAATTTACGATTACATTACAAGCATTGCGGCAAAATGCTTTCCTATCCTTAATAAGATTATCGCGCAGTACAGGGCAAACCCCGATTACAGGCTTATTTTCGGATTCGAGCCTGAATTGGAGGAGCTTATTCTGCTGTCTGACACGCGCATAACCCCTATTCCCGTTTCGCGCATTGATTTCTTTTTGGACGAAGACAACTGCAAGGCAAAGCTCTGTGAAATCAATACTGACGGAACAAGCGCAATGAATGAGGACCGCATACTTGGCTCGTTTTTAGACAAAAATTCGAGCTTTCAGGCGTTTATGCAACACAAAGAATATCGAAAATTTGAGCTTTTTGACACATTTGTAAACGAGTTTTTGCACGCATATCAAAGCCATGTAGGCGACGAGTGCGCCACCCGTGTTGCGACTGCCACCGCCCCCGCCCCGCATGTTGCTAATGCCAACCCGCCCCGTGTTGCGACTGCCCCCCACGTTGCCACCGCCCCCCGCACTGCCACCGCCCCCCGTGTCGCGGATTCCCCCCGCCCGGTCCCCCGTGTCGCTATCGTTGACTTTTTGGACAAAGGCACAGTCAATGAATTTAAGCGTTTTCAAGAAGCCTTTACAAAACACGGTATCGAAGCGGAAGTTTGCGACATCCGCAATTTATCCTACAAAAACTCAAAGCTGACAACGCCGAGCGGAATGGTCGTTGATGCCATATACAGAAGGGCTGTCACCGTTGACATAATGGCTAACTACGGCGACGTTCTGCCGTTTATTCAGGCAGTCAAGGACGGCGCAGTTTGCCTTGTCGGGGGATTTTGTACGCAAATAGCGCATAACAAGCTGATTTTCTACATTCTCCGTCACCCCGCCACGTTGGCGTTTTTGACGAAAGACGAGAAACGCTTTGTCGAGGAATATATCCCGCTCACGTTTCTCCTCACGAAAGAAAGTATACACGAAAACAACGCATTGTCCGAAAAAGATAAGTGGATTATCAAGCCGTGTGACGCATATGGCTCAAAGGGCGTGTACGCAGGCTGTGACACCGATGAAGCAAAGTGGGAGAGCCTGCTTAGGGAAAACCTTAAAAATCATTACCTGTTACAGCAGTTTATTAAACCCTACAGGTCGCCCAACCTTGATTTTCACGGCGAAAATTTTTCAGCCGCGTATTACGGCAACACCACAGGCGTATTTTGCTATAACGAAAAACCCTATGGAATCTATTCACGATTAGCAGAGGGTAATATCATCTCCACAGGACACGACGAAAAAGCCGTCCCCACAATATTACTGCTTGATTAAGAGCATTTGTAACCGTAGGGAACGGATTCATCCGTTCCGCATCCGTCATTGCAAGCGACTCTGTAAGACCCGCTCCCCGCTTGACACCGTTCCCATATTGTGATACACTTGCAGAAGTCGAAAGGAGAGCTTACTATGTACGAAATTCACGCCAGACCCGTCCGTGATTTGCGGAATAATTACGCAGAACTCGCTCGTATGACAAAAGACCACAAGCACATCATCGTTACGAACAATGGGAAAGACGAAACCGTTCTCATAAGCATTGACGACTATAATATTTGCCGTGAGCTTTTGTATACTAAGCACATACTAAGTCAGCTTGAACAAGCCGAAAAAGAAGCCTCTGATTCGGAAACAAAATGGCTTACCCACGACGAAGTATTCGCAAAATACAGAAAGAAATACGGCTATGGCATATAAAATCGTTTTCCTGCCGATTGCAGACCAAAACCTATCCGACATTGACAGGTATCTAAGCCAATTCTACCCAAGCACAGCACCAAATTTCTTTGCCGAGCTTGACAGAAAAACCTCACTTCTTCAAGAAATGCCGTATATAGGTCAAGTGTATAGTCTTAATGAAAAGTACCGTCGTATGCCCGTTGGGGATTATTTGGTGTTTTATGTAGTTGACGATGAAAAACAAACAGTCGAAGTTCATCGTATACTCCACGCTTCACGGGACATTTCACAGCATTTGTAACCAAACCCGTAGGGAACGGATTTATCCGTTCCCTATTCGACACTGCGACCCGCTCCCCGCAGGAGATGTTAGCCCCTACCCGTCGGTTACCTCATCTACAGAATGGATTGACTGCTCCTGATGATTGAACAGAGCGTATTTCGCGCCCTCAATTCCCAAATACTCGCAATAACCATTTCTATAATCAAAAAACCACGTAAAGAAACGCATAGAATCTGTACCGAAAAGAAGCCGAAACTGCTTGTTCTCGTCATCATTCAGCCTTACGAGAAAAGGCCAGTTGTAACCCGTCCATTTACCAAGACGTATTTCCGGCAAAACAACTCTGTAGCAATCGTCCAAAACATCGCCGGAAGCAGTGGACGGTCTTTCATTGCCCGTCAGCAGTTTTCCTTGCTTAATCCAATCCTCGCTATAACCTAAATCAAGTAAATCGTTTTTGCCAATAGTCGTGCTACTTGCACCTGAATCTACCTTGAATTGTAAAATTGAATATGTTGGACTGGTGTGTGGTTTGATGTAAACGTCCAATTTTGAAAAACCGTCATAATCTATTTTTACCTTAGCCATGCGCCACCACCACTCCGCCAATACAGTTGCGACCGAAGTTAACGCCCTCTATTATTCCACAAAACATTTGATTTTCAAGACCTCGCAATATGGCTCTTAGCTCATTTTTATTTTTTCCGGTAAAAAGAACAGTCCCAATATCGCTTTCAAAACCATCCATACGCATGATTATATAGCTGTCAGGGAACTTCTCAGACGCATCAACAGATGTCATCCTCTGGTTAATCTCTTTGTACATTTTTGTCGCTCCTTTCTGTGGTTGGCAGCATATCCCTATACCCTTATTATACACGTTTAGAGTGTGAATTGGCAATAGCACAATTGTACAAGACCCGTTGCAAATACCCTTGCATACCCGCTCCCCACCCAGTTCACGCCCACAAAATACACAAAAAAAACTAACAATTTGGTTGTGCTTGACAATGTATCACAAATGTGGTACATTAAAATTATGGACGAGAAATCTTGTTTAATCTACAAAGGTTCGATGTTTTCCGTAAAGTGGTATTATGACACAAATGGGAAAAGCTCCGCTTTTGAGTTTTTTGAAGACACTACAGAAGATTTGCAAAACAAGTTTCTTATCCTTGTAAAGAAAATGGGGGATTTTGGAAAGATTTACGACATTACAAAGTTCCGCAATGAAGGAGATGGCATATATGCTTTTAAGCCGCAACCGGATAGGTATTTGTCTTTTTTTACCGATGGTCGTGAAATAGTCGTAACAAACGGATTCAAGAAAAAGACAGATAAATTACCGAAAAACGAAAAAGAGTTGGCGATAAAGTATAGAAAAGATTATCTCAAGAGAAAGAGTGGGGAAAAATAATGGAAACTACATTTGACAAATACATTAACAGCAATCCTGAAAGAAAGAAGCGATTCGAGAGAGAATATAACGATTTTCTTTTGTCAGAATTTATTCTTGAGAAAATGGAAGAAGAAAAAATTTCCGTAAGGACACTTGCACAAAAAGCAGGAGTGTCACCCACAGTAATTCAAAAAATCCGAACCAAGAATGCTGAGAACATTAACTACAGAACATTTTCAAATGTATTAGACTCACTGGGGTATAAAATTAGTATCGTAAGTAAATGAAAAAATGCTCTATACGAAAAATATTGTTCGCTCCCCGATATGCGACTTTATAAATGGTCGGGATTACAAATGTTGCTCGCTCCCCGATATGCGGCTTTACAAATGGTCGGGATGAAAATGCTTGTAAGGCTCTGTCGCAAGGCAGAGCCTTACTCTTGTAAAGAGGAAGTTTACTCTTGCAAAGAGGAAAAATTTTTGAAGCACAACCTCAATATCGACTGTTCCTCACCCAATTCACAACCACAAAATACTTTTTGAAAATTATACTTTTATACTTGAAACACTGCCTTATATGTGGTAAAATGTGAATACAAAAGGCGTTGCCGCCGTTTCACAAGCGAAACGGAGATAAACGGTTAGCCTATAGACGAGTTATTGAAGATAACCGCATCCTTAGGTCGGGGCGGTTATTTTCGTTTGATTTCGCGAGCAATATACAGAATCAGCACAAGTGCCAAAATTGCAAAAATCCACTCTATCATAAGCCTCACCTCCTTTCGGAGGATTAGCTAACCACCTACCGTATACCGTTTCGCTTGCGAAGCGGTGCAACACTTACGTAAATTATATCACAATAAAAAAGATTGTCAATTTCTATTGACGTTACACGTAACCGTAGGGAACGGACTCACCCGTTCCCTATCCGTCATTGCGAGCCGATAGGCGAAGCAATCCAGAGGGTTTAATTAAACTTAAATACTGGATTGCTTCGCCTATCGGCTCGCAATGACGAAATACCCCCAAAAGGCTACGCCCGAACTTAACGTCCGGGCGTAACCCTCTTTCACTTAAAAACTACGCACCTGCGGCGCAGAACCCCTGCGGGACACACGGCGGCGCAGAACCTACACAACGCACCACCGCACCTGCGACGCACACCGCACCAACGGCACACCCGCACCAACGGCGCACCACCGCACCTACGCAACCCGCTTCTGCTTCCTCAGCACCACAAACAACACCGTCACCGAACCCAGCACCGCAACAGCAACCGCAATCACAATAATCACCGTAAGCAACGAATTGCCGCCATCCACAGGAACATCAACAATCTCAGGCAACGGAATAACACTATTGTACGCCACCAAATCCTCCTCAGACAGCACATAGTACGAAGCGCGGTCTACCACAAACTCAATCGAACCATCGTCAAGCACCCTCGCCCGACCCATCTCCGTAATCACACCGTCGCGAGTCACATGATAAAGCCTGACATTATTCCCGTTAATCCCCGCCTCAAGAAGCTGCTCGGCAGTAAACGTAAACCTAATCTCAAACCCAAACTCACCGCTGAAATTCGGCGCAATCACGATAGAATTTGCGGGGAACTTCGTGCCGTCAATCTCCGTTGACCTATTCGTGAAATAAATATCAATGTTGAGGTCAAAATCACCCACATCGTCGCTGATACTGTCGGCAATAATCGTAAACATATAACCGCTCGGTAAAAGCACATCAACATCAACACCCATCTCCGCTATAAAGCGCAGCACATCAGCCGTGATAACCGAACCGCCCGTTTCCGCAATAAGGTCAGCAAGCACAAGCACAGGCGTTTCACCGCTCGCGATAGCCGCCTCAATAATCGAAATAAGCACATCCGCATCAATCGTCGCTTCACCCACATCGTCCTCAAGCTCTTCCAAAACCTCTATGTCCCCCGTAAGCCTGTTATAACCGCAAAGCGTACAAACATCGTCCACAAAATTATGCGCTTCAAAATTCAAAGCACCGCAATTACGGGCGCAGTTATGACCGTCGGCATTGTAGTATTGAATCAAATGCCCGTCGGCACAAGGATGCTTAAACCCACAGCCCGTACAGACGAAGTTGACAAATCTGTGATTCTCGAAGTTTAACCCCCCGCAGTTACGGGCGCAGTTATGACCGTGTTCGTTGTAATACTTAATATCATGCCCACCCGCGCAAGCGTGTCTGTACCCGCACGCCGTACAGATGAAGTTACTGCCATACGAGTGAACCGCCCAGTCAGGACATTGACGGCAACTATGAACATCATCGTTGTAAGAGTACCACACATGCCCATCCTTAGAGCAGTCATGCGGAACATCGTTGTTCGGTGGGGGAGGTGCTCCGCCGTCGGACACCATGACAGTAATCGTAGGACCGCCTGCCTGTTGCAGAACATTTGTCCCCTCAAACCGAGTGCCGCTCGCAATACCCGCAAGGTCGCTTTGCATACTGTAAATCACCTCGCCGCCTACCCTGCTGATAGTAATGTTATAGATGTCAAACGGTCCGAGCTTGCCCGCTCCTGTTGTAATTCTGAAATTCTGTGAAGCAGCTATCTCTTCTTGCAACTGCTCATATGTAAATGTCTGCCTAATCTCAAAATCACCCGCGAGGTTAGAATTTGTACTCCCCCTTGTGTCCCAAGGGTCGCTTGTCTGCGAGATTTTCATCTCTCCCGGCTCATGCACCCTGCCTGTTACGACAAACTCATAAGAGCTACCTGCCGTGAACCCTACATTAGCAAGCCGAATATCAACAGCGTGCCAGTCCGCACCCCTGCCCGATATACGAAGATAAGATGACCCTTTCTCAATCGGCTTCGGGTCGGGAATCACTTCTTCACCGTCTATACGGGCAATTAAAATATCGTCAATGATGAAGCTCATAGTCCCCGCACTACCTGTTTGTATGCGTATCGGTGAGCCTGCAAGTAACTGTTCACCTTGTATAGTGTCGGGTATGATATATCGCAACGTAAACGGTCCGCTCTCGGGGATTCCGACGTTAGCAAGCCAAGGATAACGATTACCCGGACCTGTTTCATCTGGTGGAGTAAAAGAGTTATTGCTGTTTGCGAAAGCTCCGCTCAACACCATACTGCCGCCACTTGCAGAATTGGCTACACGCCCGACAACCACAACCTCGTCCCCTGCTCTCAATCTAAATCCCGCTACGCTTATTATAATATCAAGCCCATTCCAGTCTGCGCTTCGTCCTGTGACGGGAATGTTTTTATTTGCAGTATCGTACGCCAACGAAGGAAGCCCTGCATTTCTAAGGTTAAGGCTGTCCCCAACAGGTGAGCTTGTCTGTTTAGACAGCCTGAACACCTCAACAACCTCACCCGTGAGAGAAGTCGTAGCCGTCGCAGGAGTACCCCGCCATTCCGTCGGCTCCGTCGGACCGCTTGCGGGAATTACCCAAATCCCCGTAATGTAAAAACTGTTGGTACTGGTTTGACTTCTCACGCGAACGTGAGCATCGTTATTCCCTGTAATTTCATACCTCAATTCAAATGTCGCATTTTTGCCGCCGGGTGTGGCAGAATTTGGCAGACCCGCATTAACCCAGTCTGCAGGATTAGCATCTTCGGCGTTCTGTCTGCCTGCAACCCAAATGCGTTCTTCATCAACCCATGTAGTTTCATCTGTGCGCCCCTGTATCACTAAGGTGTCGCCCACATTTCCAACACCATTACCTACATTGCGTATGTCCCAACCCTGCCAGTTTCCACTTCGTGTAACATACACTTGACCACTGGAAACGACAATACCTGCATCATGGTCAGCTTGTCCCCAACTGGAAGTTGCCACAGCTACGCCACCAGAGGGTGGGTCAAGTGGAGTTGGACCGCCGCTGTCTGCGGGGATTACCCAAATTCCTGTGATGTAGAAATTGTCTGTACCGTTTCCGCGTACACGAACATGTTCATCTGTCGTTCCCAGAATTGTATATCTCAATTCAAAGGTCTTATTTGTGCCGCCGGGTGTGGCAGAATTTGGCAGACCCGCATTAACCCAGTTTGCAGGACTTGCCATAACCCAAATCATTTGCGGGTTGCCATCAACGGTCGCCGTCCAGTTATCCGCTTCTGTGCGCCCCTGTATTACTAAGGTGTCACCTTCAGCTCCAACACCATTACCTACATTGCGTATGTCCCAACCTTCCCAGTTTCCACTTCGTGTAACATACACTTGACCCTCAGAAACGACAATACCTGTTGAATCATGGTCAGCTTGTCCCCAACTGGAAGTTGCTACAGCCACACCTCCAATTGGTGGGTCAAGTGGAGTTGGACCACCGCCACTTGCGGGAATTACCCAAATCCCTGTAATGTAGAAATCTCCAAGATTATTTCCACTCCTTACACGTAATTGACTATCGCCAGTCGCTATCTCATGTCGCAGTTCAAATGTTCCATCTGCTCCGGGCTTTTCCACGTTTGATAGACTAACATTATCAAGCCAATCCACACTGGAGGGGGCAAGCCAAATCGGGTCATCTTCGTTCCAATTCGCACTGGCTGTATAACCTTGCACTACTGCTGTATCACCTACGTTTGCACCCCAAGTCGTACTTAAATTATTCCTATCTAAACCATGCCAAGTTGCGCTTCGGTTTGTAATTTGAAGGTAGGTTGTGTGATTAACAATTTTGTCATCACCGCCGTCACTCCTCCCCCAATTACCAATCGCTACAGCTACGCCACCAGAGGGTGCATCGAGCGAAGCAGGGGAAAAGTCACCAAATGGGGATATCCCCCCCCCCCCCTCTATATTCTCGTCGCCTGTCGGGTCGGTGCTTTCCTCCCCGCTCTCGCCAGTTTCGGTTTTTCCGTTTTTCTCCTTATTTTCATCATCAAGTACATCAACACAGTCACAGTCCTCACACTCGCAGACCTCACAATCCACACACACGCTTCCCTCAGACGTGCCACCGCCGCCAGTTTCACCGCCGAGTTCGTCTGAGCCGCTCCCGAGTTCGTCCGACCCTGAGCCGCCACCACCAGACTCGCCGCCCGTGCCGCCGCCAGTTTCACCGCCCGAGCCGCTTTCACCCCCGCCACCAGACTCGCCACCCGTGCCGCCAGACTCGCCGCCCGTGCCGCCGCCGCTCCCTTCGGGAGCGGTTTCACCGCCGCCGCCAGATTCGCCGCCGCCCTCAGAGCCACCGCCGCCCTCAGGAGCAGTGCCGCTTTCCTGCGCGGAATAATTATCCTCCTCCGCACTCACGCCAAGCATCGGTATGAACGCAGTAATCATAACGACTGAAAGAAAAATCGCCAAGAGCTGTTTTGACCTTACTGAGAACCTTTGACCAAAAATTTTGTACTTCACTATCGTATCTCCTTAAAATATTTATTTTTGTTTTTATTTCTGATTTTCCATTTCCGATTATTTCAGAACATATTTATAGATATAGATAAAATATCACAAACGCCCCCCAAAAGCAACAACTATTTTGGACGAATTGCACAATTTTTTGCGAATTTTTCTGCGCTATTTTCCGCAAAATTATCCGCCGCATCCCCGCACACCAACCCTTGAAATGTTTACGCTTGAAATGTTTTTATCTAAAACTATTGACAGACACTTATCTTTCTGGTATCATGTCCATATAAAAGGCGCTGCCGTAGACGGTTAGCCTAAGAATCAGAGCGAAAATAACCGCACTTCTTGTTAGGACTGGCGGTTATTTTCTATTGCTCTTGTAAGATTTCCATGCTATACATATCGCGATTATCGCGAGGATAAGCGAAAAGATTTCATACATTGACAATAGCCTCACCCCCTTTCGGAGGAATTTTGGCTAACCGCCTACCATCTACCGTTTCGTAAACGAAACGGTGCAACGCCATCTATATCATACCGCAGACCGCAAAAGCTGTCAATTTATTATTGCCCTTTTGGCGACGTTTTTTTGTGTTTTTTTTGTAAAAATTTTTTATCTAAAAACATTGACAGGTACTTATCTTTCTGGTATCATATCCATATAAAAGGCGTTGCCGTAGACGGTTAGCCTGAAAGTTTAGTCAAGAAGATGACCGACTATTGGCTTGGGCGGTCATTTTCTCTTGTCAGAATGTACGCCAAGACCACGAGGATCAAAAACGCTATGACAAGATACTCCATCGCCTCACCTCCTTTCGCAATAACGCTCGGAGGAATTTTGGCTAACCGCCTACCATCTACCGTTTCGCAAGCGAAACGGTGCAACGCCAAAAGTATTGTATATCAACGCCGCTTCGCTGTCAATTTATTATTGCCTTATTGCCACTTTTGGTAAAGAAATTTTGCACAATTTTTCCGCAGATATATTCACTCATGAATTGGCAGAAACTCAAGTCTTAGTTTCATGTTCATTGCTGTTGCCAATCTTTGCAGGGTTTTCAGCGACGGATTGCCATTGCCCCTTTCCAACTTGCTTATATCTCCCTGTGCAATGCCGGTTCTGTCGGCAAGCTCTTTTTGCGTAAGCTCTGCGTTTTTCCGCGCATCTATTATAGCTTGAATGATGGCAAACTCCGGCTCAAGGGCTTCGTACTCCGCGCGAAAGCCCGGTTCTTTCAGCCTTTTTGCAAGTGCGTCTTCAAAAGTCCTCATTGTTGCTTGCCTCCTACTCCTCCCCCGTTGCTCTTGCTATCTCGTCGTACAGCAAATTCGGGTTTGCTGAGATGATTTCCGAGTCGGCGGCGGCGTTTTTGTCGGACAGCAATCTCTCGCACTTTTGCAACACTTTCAACGCCGCTTCGTGGTCGCCCTTGTCATTTAACGCCACACCCAAATAATATGTCATATCCAAATCGTCGGGGAACTCCAACAGAGCCTTTTTGCAAAGCTCCTCGCGCCCGACAAGCTGTTGCGGCATGTCCTCATGCTTCGATACAAGGCGAAGGTATGACTTCTTTTTCAACGCGGGTATAATGCCGCCCCCATTTCCTCTAATGGCTTCGTAAAAAAGCATTTCCGCTTCCGCGATGTTTTGCGCATCATTTGTCACTTGAAGCGAGTCGGCAAGGTACACCTTTGTATTTAAGTCGTTCGGGTTTTCTTTCAGCTCATCTCTTAACATTTGAATGTTCCTTTCCGCCTTTTGCTGTTTGTCAATCTCGCCCCTTGCGTAGCCCGTGTGGATTATGGTCATTTCGTCTACGTGCGCTATGTTCTCAGGTGAAACATCTATCCGCTCATGGATTCTCCCGATATACCGCACAAAACTTCGGAACACGCGCTCTTGGTCCTGCACCGCAAACGGCTTGCCGTTCTCGTCAACGTGCGCCCACGGCAGGTTGAGGGCAAACCATCGGTTTCGCATTTCCGCATCCGATTGTATCTTTTTCAAACAGAAAAGCAGGTGCTTTGCATCCTCCGACACTAAATATTCATCCGCATCAAGAAACGCTATCCAGTTGCCTTTCGCTTGCTCTATCGCAAAATTCTTCGCGGCTGAAAAGTCGTTTATCCATTTGAAATGATATACGGTCGCACCCATTTTTTCGGCGATTTCTACCGTGCGGTCAGTTGAACCTGTGTCTACAACTATCTGCTCACACGCAATGCCTTTGCCCCACGACAGTGCTTTTTCGATGTTATGCTCCTCGTTTTTGACTATCATGCACTGCGAGAGCTGAACCAATGGCTTTGGCGGTCCCGCGTTTCTTTTTTTTGTTTTTTTCTTTGACATAATGAAGAACATTCCTTTCCGACACCAATAAAATAAACGCAAAAAACCCTAAGTGTCATTCAGGCTTGCGGCAATATCCATAGTAGCACGTGCAAGGGAAATCGCGCCGCAATCCTTTGCCGCACGCGCAATAAACAGCAAGTCTGCTTGGTCTTTCATATTATAAATACTTGCAAGCTGTGTGAAAATCTCCCCACCGGTTTTGTAATACTTGACAAGCACGGCGATATACGGAGAAAGTACGCTCATGTTCTTTTTATCCATTAAAAGCATAATCTCGGCATACATGAGAATCCTCTCCGTGTCCCCCACTCCCTGAGCGGCAATAACCATTTGCGGGGCGAAAAGCTCCATAACGTTGAATGTAAGCGCGGAGGATTCATCGTCATTGAGTTTTGCTTCACATTTTTTCAAGACATCATACGCGGCAGGATAATCTTTCTTTTTATTGAGTGCCATTGCGTAGTAGCACGCGAATTTTTGTTTCTTGGGATACTCCTTATACGCACTCAGGCAAATGCTTTCAAGCTCGGAATCCACATGCGCTTCAGCTCTGTACTTGACCAAAAAGTGTTCATACGCGCTTTCCTTTATCAAAGAGTGGGTGTCTGAGCCGCTGTTTAACACCTCTCTGTACAGAAGGTCTACCTCCGCCATCTTAGTCTTGTAAAGGCTTACTGCTTCCGCGCTGTTTGAGCCTGTCCTTTCAACGATTGCTTCCGCCTTTAAGGAATCCGCAAGATACCCTTTAATTGTTACGTCATTCGGCTGTTCGGCAAGCTGCAACCGCAGCAGCTCCAAATTTCTGCTTGCCTTGCCTGTTGTGATAAAGGCTTCGCCTGTATAGCCTGTGTGCATAATGCTGAAATCGTTTGTGAATACAACGTTTTTCGTGACCAAAGAGAGTTTTTCGTGAATACGTCCTTTGTAGCGTATTGACGGCATATTTCGGAAAATACGCTCTTGCTCAAAGACTTCCTTTACTATTCCTTTGTCGTTCAACTGAACCCATCGACAGCTCACCGCCAGATAATTTCTGTGAGTTTTTATGTCGGAACGTATCTGCTCCAAAAAGGGCATAATTTTATCTACTTCGTCCTCAGTGACATATTCATCAGCATCGAGAAAGGCTATCCAGTCGCCCGTCGCTTGCTCAATCGCATAGTTTTTCGCGGCGGCAAAGTCTTTTATCCATTCAAAGTGATATATTTTCGCGCCCATTTTTTCGGCGATTTCTACTGTGCGGTCAGTCGAACCTGTGTCTACAACTATCTGCTCGCACACGATGTTTTTACCCCACGACAACGCTTTTTCGATGTTACGCTCCTCGTTTTTGACTATCATGCACTGCGAGAGGGTGACGGTGTTGCTTTGTGCGGGGGGGTGCTTTGGAGCGGCGGCGGTGGGCTTCGGAGCGGCGGCGGGGCTTGGTGTGCGGCTCGCCGACGATTTACCCGTTTGGAGCACGGGTTGTTCGCGTTTTGCGGGATTGTTCTTTTTTCGTTTTTTCTTTGCCATAATGTTCTAATCTCCAATTTTCGGTTCTCGGTCGGGGTTGGGTTTTACCCTCTTGCGGGGGGGCATTGTCAGATTTTCGTTGCGGTTCTACCGAACCGCTTTATCCTGCGGCTTCTGCTAAAATCCTTCGCGCAAGCTGTACTGCCCCGCAGTCCTTCGCTGTCCGAGCGAGAAACAACAGCTCGGCTTTGTCTTTCATATCATAAATACTTGCAAGGTGCTTGATAGCCTCATCGTCATCCTTAACATGCTGAGCAAGCGTGACGATATACGGGTGCAGGATTTTTTTGTCCGTTTTATTCATCATAAGCAAAATTCCCGCATAAATCAAAACCTCTTCATATTTCCACAAGCCCTGAGCGGCGACTATCATCTGCGTAGACAGAAGCTCCATTATTTTCATCGTAAGCTCGGAGGATTCTCTCTCCGCTTCGCTTAGGCTTAATTCGCATTTCTTCAACAGCTTGTATGCGGCGGCATATTCGCTTTTTTTGTTGAGAGCCATTGCGTAAAAACATATAAATTTGTTGTCGTCGGGGAACTCGCGGAAAGCCTTTTCGCTCATTTTGTCAAGCACCGTGTCCACCCCCGAAATACTGCTGTATTTGTACAAAAAGTGTTCATACGCTCTCATTTTCATCATCGGGTGAACTTCGGTTTTGCAGTTTAACACTTCGTTATACAGCATTTCCGCTTCGGCGGTTTTTTCTTCGGCAATGCTCGCGGCGTTGACGGGGGCGAAGGTTGCCGTGTTTTGGGGGGCTGTGTCGGCGGCGGCGGGGCTGTCGAGGGTCGCCGTGTCGGCGGTGTCGGCACTCCTTCGCAGAACTACCGCTTCGGCTTTCAGTGCGTCGGCGAGATACGCCTTTGTAACTATATCGTTCGGATTTTCCGCGAGCTTTTCTCGTAAAAACTTCACGTTTCTGCTTGCTTTTCCCGTCGCGGTAAATGTTTCATTGGTGTAGCCTGTGTGCATAATTCTGAAATCTTTTGTGTTTGCAACGTTTTCTTCGCTTAAACTCAACTGTTCGTGGATTTTCCCGACATAGCGCACTTTCGGCAGGTTTCGGAAAAACCGCTCCTGCTCAAGTATTTCCTTTGGGTTTCCTTTGTCGTCCAACTGAACCAACGGGCAGTTCACCGCCATGTAGGTTTTTTGATTTTTCGGGTCGGATTGTATCATTTCCAAAAGCGGTAAAATATTTTTCACTTCGTTTTCGGGTATGTATTCGTCTGCATCGAGAAAGGCTATCCAGTTGCCTGTCGCTTGCTCGATTGCGTAATTTTTTGCCGCTCCGAAGTCGTTTATCCATTCAAAGTGATATATTTTCGCACCCATTTTTTCTGCGATTTCTACTGTACGGTCAGTTGAACCTGTGTCTACAACTATCTGCTCACACACGATGTTTTTGCCCCACGACAACGCTTTTTCGATGTTGCGCTCCTCGTCTTTGACTATCATGCACTGCGAGAGCGTGACGGTGTTGCTTTGTGCACCGCTGTGAGCGGGCGGGGGTTGCTTTGGGGCGGCGAGGGGTGCGACGACGACGGCGGGTTGCTTCAGAGCGGTAGGGGGCATACTGCTCGCCAACGAAGCGGTCGGGCGGGGTGCTGTCGCTTTTTTCGGTTGCTTTTTACGTTTCTTTTTCGCCATAACTCTGTCAACTCCCCAGTGCTATTTGCGCGAGCCCCATTGCGCCGCAGTCTTTTGCCGCGCTTGCTATGAGCTTTCGGTCGCTTTTGCTGTTTTCGTCATACACCATTGTGAGTATCTCCCAAACCGCATCATACGTCGGAAGCTGTCTTACCAACAGTTTAATGTAGTTGCACAGCACGTCAAGTCTTTCCTTGTCTATCATAAGCATAACCGCAGTATATTTTGTGGTATTCTCTGTGTCCTCCAGCCCTTGCGCCGCAGTCGCCATTTGTGTATACATCAGCATTGCATCAGTTATGGAGTTCATTCCTGTTTTTCTTGTTTCCGCGTTATACTGTGCTTCGCACTTGTCTAAAAGCTGTAGAGCCGCCGCGTGTTCGCCTTTTTCGTTTAACATCTGCGCATGAAGGCACATAATCTTATGCTCATCAGGCAGCTCTGAAATTGCCTTTTCGCTCGTTTTCTCGTACTCGGATGCCTTTTTCGAGTTTTTTCTATATCTGTTGAGCAGGTGTATGTATGCCATCGTTTTCAGCTCAGTTTCGATTGGTGCGGTGCTGTCAACAACCTCTCTGTACAACTGCTCTGCTTCAAGTAGCAACTCCTCTGTGAGGTTTTTGCCCGAACGCGTTTTTTTCACGGTTGCAGTGCCGCTACTGCGTGTCTGCGCCCGCGTATTGTCTGTTTTGCCGTCCACGCCCCGCGTTGCCGCAGTCACCAAAGAGCCTGCAAGGTACGCCTTTGTTGTTACATCGTCGGGGTTTCTTTCAAGCTCCACTCGCAAGAGTTCAATGTTTCGGAGCGACTTGCCCGTATCTCTGTACGCGCTTTCGCTGTAGCCTGTGTGTATTATTTTTATATCTGCTGTTTTAACAATGTTTCCTCTGTCTATGCTGAGTTGTTCGTGTATTCGCCCAAAATAGCGCACCTGCGGTACATTTCTGAACAGCCGCAGTTGTACGTCTACTTCCATTGGTTTTTCGCCGTCGTCGAATTGAAGCATGGGACAGCTTATACCTAAATATTTATGGTGCATTTTCGGGTTGTCTTGGATTACCTTAATAATCGGCAATACCTTTGCGGCATCCCCCGCTTCAAAATACTCGTCTGCATCGAGAAAGGCTATCCAGTTGCCTGTCGCCTGCTCGATTGCATAGTTTTTTGCGGCTCCGAAGTCGTTTATCCACTCGAAATGGTATATCTTCGCGCCCATTTTTTCTGCGATTTCTACGGTGCGGTCAGTCGAGCCTGTGTCTACAACGATTTGCTCGCACACGATGTTTTTTCCCCAAGATAGTGCTTTTTCGATGTTTTGCTCTTCGTTCTTGACTATCATGCACTGCGAGAGCGTGACTGCTCCGCCGCTCTTGTTTGTGTTGCTACGTGGGGTTGCGCCGCCGCGTTTTGTCGGGGATTGTTTTTTACGTTTATTCTTCGCCATCACGTTCTCCTATTCATAATTCTCACCTTATAATTATTTTACCACAGCAATGCTTTTTTGTATAGACGGCGGAAATTAAGAATATTTTGCATAATGCGAACGGTTAGCGGAGCAAATTAGCGAATGTAGGCGAAATGGAAGAAAAGGGCGAATCGGTGTTTGAGCGAAGCGAGTTTCGATTCGCCTCTGGAATAAACCGTACATTCGCTTTTTGCGTAGGTCTGAGGTATTCAGGTAGAAAACCTGAATACCGAAGCAAGTGAGCATATGCAAAATATTCTTAATGAATGTCCTGTTCAGAGTTATTATTTTTCTCGCTAAACGGTTTCCGCGTATTATAGCTCTAAGGCTCATTCGGCAGCCGCGTAAACTCGCTTCGCTCAAACAGTACGCGGCTATGGAAATGCCGAAAGTTTCGCAGAATCTTGGGACGAAAGTCCCAAGATTCTGGAGCGATTCAATACGCTCCACCTAACCGCTCAAAAATAATATCCTCTGAACAGGAGCGGCACAAAGTAAGAGAACCGCCGTCGGTGCCGCCAAGCCCGAACTCGCGATTCCCTTACTTTGAAAGAGGGTGAGATAATTAACCTAAGAGTTGGAGGACTCCTTGAGGTAGCGCGTTAGCTTGTGCGAGCATTGCCGTGGATGCCTGGAAGAGGATGTTGTTCTTCGTGAACTCTGTCATCATCTTTGCCATGTCGGTGTCGCGGATACGGCTTTCTGCTGCTGCGAGGTTTTCTGCCGAGTTATCAAGGTTTTGAATCTTGAACTCTAAGCGGTTTTGAATAGCACCGAGTGTAGCGCGTGTGGTGGATAGTGAGTTGATGTAATCGGAAATGATTGTGATAGCTTCTGATGCGCTTTCCATGTCCTTGATGTCGGCGGAGGGAACTCTCATGCTGAGGACTGTGAAGGTTGTGATGTCGCCTTGGTTCGCGCCTGTTTGAAGCGTAAAGTTCATGCCGAATATTGACAAATCGTTAAACTTGATTCTGTCTTCGATTTGTGTAAGCTCTAATCTCAGGTGTTCAAACTCTAAGTTCAAAGCGTTGCGGTCAAGTGATGTGTTTGTTCCGTTTGCTGATTGGACTGCCAGCTCGCGCATACGTTGCAACATGCTGTGCGCCGACTGGAGCGCGCCTTCTGCTGTTTGAACGAGTGAGATACCGTCTTGCGAGTTGCGGGACGCCATATTTAAGCCGCGAATTTGTGTGCGCATTTTCTCGGAGATTGCAAGACCGGCGGCGTCGTCTGCTGCGCGGTTTACGCGGTAACCGGAGCTTAATTTTTCTACGTTCTTTCCAATGTTGCCGTTGTTGATATTGTACTGTCTGTGGCTGTTTTGAGCCGTAATGTTGTTTTGTATACGCATAATAGATGCACGCTTCCTTTCTTTCCTTTGATTCGCTCTGAGCTATTCCTTTGCTCTTGTACGAATCTCCTAATAAGTAGTTAATGTGCATCCATGCATATTTTGTTTTCATTATGTATTATCGCCATATACGCAGAAAACTTTATAGTTAATGTGAAATTTTTTTATTTCACGGTGAAAACCCCACTGTTTGCAACGGTTATGAGGTTTTAACTAAAGGCGAAACATCTCCTTTGGAGATGCAAAACGGAACGAAAAAATCCACTCCTTACTTTGTACGGGCGGAGACATTGTCTCGCTCGCGAGACAATGAAGCGGCTCCGTCAGGAGACGTTGTAAAGCAAAAACCCAAACCGTGTGGTTCGGGTTTTTGTTGCGCACTTTTTTGCCTTTGCTGAGATATAGCTCTTTGCGTTTCGTGCTATCCGTATTAGCCCAAGAGCTGTAAAACATTCTGAGGTAAGGCGTTTGCCTGTGCAAGCATTGAGGTTGATGCCTGGAATAGTATGCTGTTTTTCGTAAACTCAGTCATCATCTTCGCCATGTCAACGTCGCGGATACGGCTTTCGGCTGCTTGCAGGTTCTCCGCCGAGTTGTCTAAGTTCTGAATCTTGAACTCTAAGCGGTTCTGAATAGCACCGAGCGCGGCGCGTACTTTTGACAGAGAATTGATTGCGGTATCGAGGGAGGTTATGGCAGTAGCAGCGTCACCCATGGTTGCAATAGTCTTTTGTCCGACAGTGTCGAGGCTTCCGACGTAGAACGTGGTTATATCTCCGGCGTTTGCGCCTGACTGAAGCGTGAATGTTTCGTCGAAAATGCTCAGGCTATTGAATTTTACTGTGCTTTCGATTTGTCCAAGCTCTTTGTCGAGCTGAGCATACTCTAAGCTCAGGGCGTTGCGGTCAAGCGTGGTGTTTGTGCCGTTTGCTGATTGGACTGCCAGCTCGCGCATACGTTGCATTATGCCGTGTGCTGTTTGCATTGCGCCTTCTGCTGTTTGCACGAGGGAGATGCCGTCTTGTGAGTTTTTGCTTGCCATGTTAAGACCGCGAATTTGGGTACGCATTTTCTCGGATATCGCGAGTCCTGCCGCATCATCTGCCGCGCGGTTTACGCGAAAGCCCGAGCTGAGTTTTTCTACGTTCTTTCCAATGCTTCCGTTGTTGATGTTGTAGTTCCTGTGGCTGTTGATAGCTGTGATGTTGTTGTTGATACGCATAATATTAAATCCTTTCTTTTGTCCGGGAGCTTCCTTACTCCTCGGTGTTTATTTCCCCGCTTTCGCGAGCTTCTTTTTTTTATTCATAAATCCTGTTCGGGGCGCGCATCCCTTCCGGGATTATATGACGTTTCCTTTCCGCCGCTGTTGCTGTTGCGGCACCGCTATTGCGGTTCTATATTATAGTATCGGATTGTACGCCAAAGACTTTAGTGTTTTTGTGAAAATATGAGAATATTTGTGTTGACTTTTTGAGGTTTTGGAGTATAATACAAATGTAGCAACTGCTATGCAAATGTATTTCCGCTTACCGATATGCGGAATCCAAATAAGTCGTCGGGTTCAAATGTATCTCCGCTTACCGGTATGCGGAGTTGAAATAAGTGACCGGGTACAAATGTATGTTAAGGCTCCGTCGTTCGGCGGGGTCTTAACATTGGAAGGCGGTATGTATGAAGCAAGGTCAATTTTATTTTATTGCGAATGAGTTTTTTATCATCCACGACAAAGACCGTGTCCTTATGCAAAATAAGGAGATGGTCAATGGGGTGGAGCGTGGTCGTCCGTGTTTTTTTGCATTTCAAGACAACAAATCACGGGAAATTTTCTGGTGTGTTCCTATATCTTCAAAAATAAACAAATATACGGCAATATACAACAAAAAACTCGAAAAGCAAAAAGAGAGGGGCATCCCTAATCCAAAATGCAACACGATATGCTTTGGTAATGTTATGGGATTACCCCGTGTTTTTTTGATTCAAAATATGTTCCCGATAATTGAAAAATATATTGCATCGGTTTACATAGACAGGAATACCAAAACCCCTGTAACTATTGAATCAGAAACAGAACGTCTTGTTGTCAATAACGCAAAAGATATTTTGCGATTGGTTAATCGTGGACATAGAAATCTTGTGTTTTCCAATATTACTAAAACCTATAACGACCTCGTTGCCGAATTAGCCGATAATGCAAAACTCTCCATATGAAGGTATACGCAAGATGAACCCGTTGTGTGTGGGGGGGCGAGCCGTTGCGAGCCGTGTTGTGCAATTGTACAAATGTAATTATGGCTCAAACCGTTTGGTTTGAGCCATAATCTGCGCGCTTAGGACTTATGTGGACCGCGCCGCCAATGCGGCGTTTCTCCTACGGTTGTCCGACTTTTGCCGACTTAGCCGGCATCAGCCGGCTCAGCCGCATCAGCGGCCGTACCTACCCCAGGAGCTGCAGCACTCCTTGTGGTAACGCGTTGGCCTGCGCTAACATTGCGGTTGATGCCTGGAAGAGGATGTTGTTCTTCGTGAACTCTGTCATCATCTTCGCCATGTCTACGTCACGGATACGGCTTTCGGCTGCTTGCAGGTTCTCCGCCGAGTTGTCAAGGTTCTGAATCTTGAACTCCAAGCGGTTCTGAATAGCACCGAGTTCAGCGCGTGTGGTGGATAGTGAGTTAATCGCTTTATCCAAGTCTGTGATGGCGCTGGAGGCTAATTCCATAGTGTTAATCGTCTTTACCGTAACGGTGTTAAGACTTCCGACTTTGAAGGTTGTGGTATCTCCGGCGTTCGCGCCTGACTGAAGCGTGAATGTCTTGCTGAAAATACTCAAGCTGTTGAAGCTGACGGTACTTTCGATTTGTCCAAGCTCCTTGTCAAGCTGAGCGTACTCTAAGCTCAGGGCATCGCGGTCGAGCGAGGTGTTTGTGCCGTTGGCTGATTGGACCGCCAGCTCGCGCATACGCTGCATTATGCCGTGTGCTGTCTGCATCGCGCCTTCCGCTGTTTGCACGAGAGAGATACCGTCCTGTGAGTTTTTGCTTGCCATGTTTAGACCGCGAATTTGTGTACGCATTTTTTCGGATATCGCGAGTCCTGCTGCGTCGTCAGCTGAGCGGTTTACTCTGAAACCTGAGCTGAGTTTTTCGACGTTTTTGCCGATTGAACCGTTGTTGATGGTGTACTGTCTGTGGCTGTTGATTGCTGTAATGTTGTTGTTAATACGCATGATATTGCTTCCTTTCTTTTTCCCGGGAGTATCCTTACTCCTCGGTTTTTTGTGTGTTTGCTTTTTTGTTTTCTGCGGGGTCTTTTGCGTAGTTCAAAAAACCCTATTCATAAACCTTGTCCGGGGCGCGCATCCCTTTCGAGGTTGTATGACGATGTAATGCTGTGCGTGGGTGTGTTTGATGTTGCGGTGTTGCTGATATTGGTAATGCGAAACGCTGAGGCGGTGTGGTTTGTTAAATTTTTCAGCGTTTTTGCGGTGGTTTTTTCTGCGCCTGCGGTGGGGTCGATTCAGCGTTTTTGCGGCGGCTGTCGTGTAGCCGTTTTGACAGTTTGTGTTTTGTGTTTGTTTCAAATACGGTAGGAAAATTTTGTTTGTTTTGTTAGATACAAAATAGTTTCGAACTTTTCGTCCGAAACGCGAAGTGCGGTGTACTGCATCCCTTGCTTTTACCGCCTCAACGCGTCCTTGCGTTTTATGGTAGTTTTATGTATTTGAAGTCATCTATTGCCTGTCTATTTTACTTTATCGGCATTTATTAAAAATACTTTAGCGTTTTTTGAAAAATTTTTGAAAAAATTTTTTGTTTATTTTATTTGGTGCTGAAAGTCTTGTCATTGCAATGGCTCGTGGCGGGTGAAGTCGTTCCCTACGAGGACATCCCCAGTGCCTTTAACCGTTCAACTGCGGGGGGGTAGTCGCCGCACTCTTTATATACATCCACCGCATCTTCAATCATCCCCACTATTTCCAAAATTACCCCGATGTTGTAATATGACAAAAATGAGGTGATACCTTTTGTGTCAAACATATCCGCTCCAATACAGGTTTCATAACACCCAACAGCTTCTATAAACATAGCGTTATTCTGATAGATGTGCGCCATTAAAAAGCGATAATCAGGTTTTTCCCAGTAAAAATCCGTATAAGCCTCAAGCAGGTTGAGCGCGTCACGGTATCTTTCTGTATTCAAAAGCGTGTACCCGTAACACTCAACAGTGTCGTAAATATATTCCCGCTCCACCTCGTCACAGATTGCGAGGGTTTTCTCAAAGCACTCGCCCGCTTTCTCAAGGTCGCGATTAAAGCTAAAATAACACTTACCCAACTGATAAAGTAAGTAGGGGTCGTTTGGTTTTTCTTTGAGTGCCATTTTGAGCATAGCTTCGTTGCGCTCAAATTTTTCCTTCCTCTTCCACAGCTCAGGCAAATATCCGCGATGATTCGTCAAAATCGGGAGCTGTATTCTTTTTGACTTAATCCCTTTTTTCGGCGAAATATTCTCGTGAATACGTCCTTTTATATCATGCGTGCGCCTGTTGTACAGCCGCGTAACCCTGCGGGTGCTGTTGTTTGCCAGTTCTATCATCATAATAATGCCGATACATTTTTCGTCGTCTAAGAGTTCTTCTATTTCGGTTATATTCGCCTCGACGATTTCTTCGTCCGCATCTAAGAAAATAATCCAGTCGTTTTCGGCTTTGCTCGCGGCGAAATTTCTTGCCGCCGAAAAGTCTTTGCACCACTCGAAGTCAAAGACCCTTGCGCCGCATTTTTCCGCGACTTCCTTTGTGCGGTCTTCGGAGCCTGTGTCCGCAACCACAATATCGCTGATTTCCATGTGGGTTTGAACGCTTTTTATGGCGTTTTCCAAGAGTTCTTCTTCGTCTTTTACTATCATACATAGGGATATTGATATTTTTGCCATACTGCGCCGCCTTTCTGCTACCTTAATATATTATCACAAGTTTTCAGTTTTGACTATATTACCTATTGATAAAAACGGCTATTTGTTGTAAGATTACTGCCGTAGCTTTCCCGTTGCGGGAAGTCCCGTAGCGGGGAAGTTTTCACCCAAACATATCTTTCAGGAGAATATCAAAAATGCGTGAGCTTGAAAAAGTGTATGACCCTTCGTCGGTCGAAAGTAGTATATATAAGATGTGGGAGGATGGCGGGTATTTCGTCGGACATATTGACCCGAAGAAAAAGCCGTTTACCATAGTAATACCGCCGCCCAACGTAACGGGACAGCTTCACTTGGGACACGCCTTTGACAATACACTGCAAGACATACTGATACGGTACAAGCGTATGCAGGGGTACGCCGCCCTTTGGGTTCCGGGCACTGACCATGCGGGCATCGCTACGCAAATTCGCGTTGAAGAAGAAATGCGCGGCGAGGGATTGTCCCGCCACGACCTCGGACGTGAAAAATTCGTAGAGCGCGTTTGGGAGTGGAAGCACCTTTACGGGAATATTATTACCGACCAACTCAAGCGGCTCGGCAGTTCTTGTGACTGGTCGCGTGAAAGATTCACGATGGACGAAGGGTGTTCACGCGCTGTACGTGAGGTGTTTGTTTCTCTCTATGAAAAAGGGCTCATTTACAAGGGCTACCGTATAATTAACTGGTGTCCCAGTTGCACGACCGCGTTATCCGACGCAGAAGTCGAACATGAGGAGCGCGAGAGCTTATTATATCATCTATCATACCCTATTGTCGGTTCATCTGAATCATTAGTGGTTGCAACGACTCGCCCCGAAACAATGCTCGGCGACACAGCGGTTGCCGTGCATCCGTCAGACAAGCGGTACTCACATCTTGTCGGCAAGACTGTGCTGCTTCCGCTTATGGAGCGCGAAATTCCAATCATAGCTGACGAGTATGTTGACCTTGAATTTGGTACGGGATGTGTCAAAGTGACCCCCTGCCACGACCCGAATGACTTTGAAATCGGTCAGCGGCACGATTTGGAGCAGGTGCTTATTCTTGACGGTAACGCCAAAATAATAAATTGCGGTAAATACAACGGACTTGACCGTTATGATGCCCGCCGTGAGGTCATAGCAGACCTTACCGAATCGGGTTTACTCATTAAAACCGAAGCGCACAAAAACAATGTAGGCGTGTGTCACCGTTGCGGCACAACGGTTGAGCCTGTTACGTCCGAGCAATGGTTTGTAAAAATGCGCCCGCTTGCCGATGATGCAATTAAGGTTGTTTCTAACGGCGAAACTAAGTTCGTCCCCGACCGTTTCTCTAAGGTATATATCCATTGGATGGAAAATGTCCGTGACTGGTGCATTTCCCGTCAGCTTTGGTGGGGGCACAGGATTCCCGCATGGACTTGCGGTAGCTGTGGTCATATTACTGTCAGCCGTGAGGATGCGGCGGCTTGTGAGAAGTGCAAAAGCCTTGATATTACACAGGATAACGACGTTCTTGACACGTGGTTTTCCTCCGCGCTTTGGCCCTTTTCTACTCTCGGTTGGCCTGATAACACAGCGGATTTGGAGTATTTCTACCCTACCGACGTGCTTGTTACGGGGTATGACATCATTTTCTTCTGGGTTGCACGTATGATTTTTTCAGGTGTGAAGCATACGGGCAAAGCTCCGTTTCACACGGTCTTTATTCACGGAATGATTCGTGACGAGCATGGGCGCAAAATGAGTAAATCGCTCGGAAACGGGATTGACCCGTTAGATTTAATAGATACCTATGGCGCGGATGCACTGCGTTTTTACATTGTAACGGGTAATTCACCCGGTAATGATATGCGTTTTTACGGAGAGCGTTGTCAAGCTATGCGAAATTTCGCCAATAAAATTTGGAACGCGGCAAGATTTGTCTTGATGAATGTAAACAATGTCGGAGAAAAAATCGCTCATAAACGACCGCTTATTTCCGACTCCTTTAATTCCTTACCTCTCGAACTCGAAGATAAATGGATTTTGTCCAAGCTCAACACTCTTATCGGCGAGGTGTGCGAAAACATCGACAAATATGAGCTTGGTGTCGCCGCGGCAAAGTTATATGACTTTATTTGGGATGATTTCTGCGATTGGTACATCGAATTGGCAAAACCGCGCCTTGCTAAGTTACAAGTAACATCACAGGACGCACAAGGCGTTGACGGTGATTTGGACGATTTTGACAAGACTTTTGGCGAGGATGACAGGATTTTGGATATGCTTGTGTATGTATTTAAGGATTTCCTTACTTTGTTACATCCGTTCATGCCTTTTATCACTGAGGAGATATATCAGGCACTCCCCCGCTCTGGTTTGAGTGCAACGGGCACGATGGGCTCGGTAAATGCGACGGGGCAAGACGAAGATGTGTTAATTGTACGTCCGTACCCCAAATATAACGATGCTTTATGCTTCAAAGCGGAGGAAGCTCAGTTTGAATCTATCACAGCGGCTGTCCGTGCCGTTCGCGCACGCCGCGCAGAGATGAATGTCCCGCCTTCAAAGAAGCCCGCGCTCACTATAGTCACGGATGTCCCGCAGATTTTTGAAGCAGGGCGCACATATTTAGGTAAACTTGCCTATGCGGGGGAGGTTTTCATCACGTCAGAGCTTCCCGAAGATTTAGACGGTCTTGTTACGGTTGTCACAAATGATGCTCGCATTTTTATCCCGCTTGCCGAGCTTGTGGACGTAAAGCAGGAGCGAACCCGCATAGAGAGCGAAATCACCAAGACAAAGGCGGCAATTGAGCAAACCGAGAGAAAGCTCTCTAATGAGCAGTTTGTCGCAAAAGCTAAGGAGAGCGTGGTTCTCGCCGAGCGCGAGAAGCTCGAAAAGGCACAGGCACTGCTTCAAAACCTGCAAGCAAGTCTTTCTGCGTTAGCTTAGGTGCCGTGAAAGGCTTTCACGGTTTGTAAGGGCTTGTGAAAACTTGACAAAGCACACCAAAATATTGCAAAACATACGACAGCTTACTAAAACTTTCAAAAACTTACTGAAACGGGAGGCACAAAATGACCACACAGGAGCTTATGGACATAGCATTAAAAACGGCAGGGCTTGACGAAATGCCCGTAGATTGCGGAATTACCGTTGAGGGAACAGGCATTAAGAAGGTTCTCATGGGCGTTGACATGGACACGGCGGAGCTTATGCTCGCAAAACAGCTCGGATATGACTGCGTAGTCAGTCATCACCCAAGAAGCACAAACGCTGACATTTTGAGCTTGCTCGAAAAGGCGCATATAAGCAAGCTCGAAGCACTTGGAGTTCCTCGAAACAAGACACAAAAGCTCATATCAGAACGCAAGACGGAATTGGAGTACAATCAGCACGTTTCTAACTGGCGTCGCTCCGAGAGCGCGGCAAAGCTCTTGAATATGCCGTTTCTCTCCATTCACACCCCTGCTGACATCATCGGAGAGGCGATTGTACAAGCGTTTTTGGACGAAAGATTTAAGGACAAGCCCGAAACCACAGTTGGAGAGGTCGCAAGTGCCTTAGAGGAAATCGGCGAGTACAAAAATTCCGCAAGAAAGCCTGTAATACGAGTTGGTTCAAAGGAAAGCTACGCGGGGCGTATCTACGTTTTGATGTCGGGGCTCACGGGTCCGGGTAAAAACATTCTTAAAGAGTATTTCGAGGCGGGTGTCGGCACGTTGGTGCTCATGCACATTCCCGAAAAAGATGCTAAGGAAGTCAAGGAGCAAGGCATCGGTAATGTCTTGGTCGCAGGGCATATGTCCAGCGACTCTCTCGGTCTTAATAAAATTGCGGAAAAATGGGCGGAGAAAGGCGTAGAAACAACGATGATGTCAGGAATAGTTGAGGTGTAGGCAGACTTTCCTGTCTGTCTGCTTGCCTGTTTGCAAGCAATCTTCAAATAAACTTCCGCAGGTCGTCGCGCATTTTCAGGGCTTCTTCACGGGCGGCTTCTACGTAGTGCTCGCAAGAGCTGACAGGCTTGTCTGTTTTTGCATGGCTTTTTTTCCACGCCGCGATTATGCCGCGTGACGAGTTTACTATTGCCCCGTGTCCGTTTTTATCGAAAGCAAGTGCCGCGTCCTCTGCTGTGCCGCCTTGCGCCCCATATCCCGGCACTAAGAAAAATGTGTTTTTGAGCCGCTTACGCAAAAATTTCATTTCGTCGGGATATGTTGCTCCCACAACCGCACCGACCCGTGTATAACCGTTTTCGTCGATTGTTTTTCGCGAAAGCCTTTCCATTAAGTCGCCTACCGTAGTGTAAAGGGTTGTCGGGGGTGATGTGCGCGGGTCTTCGTTGGTGTCGTAATTTATTACCAAATTGTCCTGTAATTCTATTGCCGACGGGTTCGAGGTTCTGACAAGCGCGAATATCGCCTTGTCGTGTTGCTCCGCCGTTTCGATAAACGGCTTTATTCCGTCCGAGCCGAGATAGGCGTTTACCGTGAGCGCGTCTGCATCAAAGGGCATAAGCTCGGTGTTTCCGACCTTCACCGAACCGAGATATGCCGCACTGTAAGCCTCCGCCGTAGAGCCAATGTCGCCGCGCTTGCCGTCAACTATGACATAAAGCCCTTTTGACTTTGCATAACTGCATGTTTGTCTGAGCGCGTACACGCCAAAAGACCCAAGCGCTTCGTAATATGCGGATTGCGGCTTAACGGCAGGGATTATGTCTGCAAGACCGTCTATTAGGTTCATATTGAACTCTATTACCGCAAGTGCCGCCGCCTCAAGGGTTTCTCCATGTTCCTTTATGTGTTTTTTGAGGATTTGCGGCGGGATAGATTCTATAGCAGGGTCAAGTCCTACAACCGTTGGGTTTTGCTTTTCGTCGATTTTCTTCTGAAGCCTTGCAAATGACATAGAATTTTAACTCCTTTTGCAAAATGGTAAATCATAACGCTATATGTGTTGACAAAGGTAGGGGGATGTGTTACTATAAGAGAAACAAGGGCGATAACCTCCTTTTTTGGCGGTTAGTCCGTCAGGTTTATAGCTTCTTTAGCAAAAGCCGTTAGCCTTTTCCGGGGCGGCTTTTGCGTTTTCTAATCACAACTACGATTGAAATAGTAAATATCCCTAATCTGAATGTGAAAGTGTTCCGCATTAGCTTCACCTCGCTTTCGCGTATGATGTAAGCTAACCGCCTCGCCCTTGTTAAGCACTACGCTATCATAAATTTTCGCTCTTGTCTATAATCTTTTCATTCCACATTTTCAACGCTTTTTCTACAATTTTTCTACGTTTTTACGTTGCCGCGTGAGCTGTAGCATAAAACATTTGCACATTATATCATACAAATATGATATAATGTGCAAATGTTCAAACTTCTCTCAGAACAAAATAATGCGCGGGTTGGGGTGTATGAAACCGCGCACGGTACGATAAAAACGCCTGTGTTTATGAATGTCGCGACACAGGCGGCGATTAAAGGCGGTTTGTCGGGCGGCGACTTAAAAGACATAGGTTGTCAGGTCGCGCTTGCGAACACATACCATTTGCATATACGCCCCGGCGACGAGCTTATCTCCGATATGGGTGGGTTGCATAGGTTCATGGCGTGGGACGACCCGATTTTGACCGACAGCGGCGGGTTTCAGATTTTTTCGCTTGCGATGCTCAGAAAAATCACCGAAGAGGGTGTTGCGTTTAACTCGCACGTTGACGGGCGCAGGATTTTTATGTCGCCTGAGGACAGTATCCGCATACAGTTAAATCTCGGTGCGGATATTATTATGGCTTTCGATGAATGTGTGGGGATTCCGTCGCCGCGCTCGTATGTCGAGGAGGCGTGTGAGCGGACGTATCGCTGGCTTGTTCGGTGCAAGGATGCTGTTGAAAACGGTGTGCGGGTGTCTTTGTCGGGAAGCGGTGCAGGGTCGCCTTTGTTGGAAACCGCTGCGCAGAAAACCGTCGCCCCCCCGTCGCTTTTCGGTATAAATCAAGGCGCGACATATGCAGACCTGCGAATAGCGCATATGCGACGCATTGCCGAGCTTGACCTGCCCGGATATGCAATCGGCGGGCTTGCTGTCGGCGAGGAAACACAAGAAATGTACGACACCATTGATGTCGTACTGGAGCATATGCCGCATGACAAACCGCGCTACCTCATGGGTGTCGGCACGCCGCAAAATATCGTAGAGTGTGTGGCTCGTGGGATTGACTTCTTCGATTGTGTAATGCCCGCAAGAAACGGACGGCACGGGCGGCTTTATGTGACAAGCAACGAGGGCGCGGCGGGCAACGGCGAAAGCAACGGCAAGCGCAAAAGCGGCAATGGCAAAAGCGGCGACGGCAAAATCAACGACGGCGGAAGCATCAATATCAACAACGAACGCTACAAAGACGACAGCAGACCGATAGATGAACAATGCGGCTGTCCTGTTTGCAAAAGATACACCCGCGCATACATCAGGCACTTGTTCAAAGCGGGAGAAATATTAGGACTGCGCCTTGCGGTCATGCACAATCTGTACTACTACAACACGCTGATGACACGCATACGCACCGCGATAGAAAACGGCACATTTGAGCAACTAAGACGGTCATTTGCAGACTAAAGCATTATAAAGTCTGTGTCTTGAAACACAGACTTTATAAGAGCAATAACAATCACTTACCCGCCGAATAGATTCCCCAGCTCTGAGGCTTTCTCTATACTTCCCTCAATCTTCAGCTTGCCTGTGGTGAAAGCAAGGATTTTGTCTAACTTCCCGTTAATCATTTTGACAAAATTCGCAGATGTCATAATGAGATTCGCCTGACGGTCGTTGTACTCATACGGCTCGATTGACAGCTTGCCGTCTTTAACCTCGCAGTACAGAACCTTTTTCATGTCCTTTAGGGTTACTTGAATCGCCAAAAATCCTTGATAGCTGCTTGCATCGAAATTCGCTGTTTTCTCTTTCAGTTCGCTCATAATGTCTTCAAAAGTAAGCTTTTTCTTTACCGGTTTCTTTTCGTTCATTTGTAATCTCCTTTCGGCGAAAGCCTCACGCCCGCCTATGTTATTTGTTGTTTATTGTTACGAAAATGACATTTGTCCTCACTACGATACCAAAAGATTTCATCTTTGTCAAAAAATATTATCATTTTACACGTTTAGAGTGCTTTTGGGGCTTTTCACGCAAAAAAACTCGCAAAAAGCCTATGCCGCCCACACGCAAGTTCTCAAAGTAAGAGCGCGCAAAATCTCACGCAAAAAGATTGAAGAATGGTACTGTTCGTGTTACCCTATGTGTAGCCATAATACGCGGGACAGGCGCGAGGACAGAAAAGGACAAAAGGGTTACTTTCGGCGAAACATCACAAAAGTTTGAAAAGGAGAGCCGTCATTGCTGTGAAAACAAAAAACATTCTGCACGCAGAGGGCAATATAATCACCCTGCCCGGTCTTATAGATATGCACGTCCATTTCCGCGAGCCGGGGTATGAATACAAGGAAAACATACAAACAGGTGCGGCGGCGGCGGCGGCGGGCGGTTTTACAACGTGTTGTTGTATGCCAAACACCTTGCCTGTTGCGGATAACGCCGAGTTAATCGAGTACATTTCGCAAAAAGCCGCGCTAACCCCAATAAATGTACTCCCGATAGGTGCTGTCACGGTCGGACAGCAGGGTAAGGTTCTCACGGATTTCGCGGCGTTGAAAAAAGCGGGAGCGGTCGCTGTTTCGGACGACGGTATGCCGATAGAAAACGACGATGTTATGCGCCATGCCCTGCGGCTTGCAAAAAAGTGCGGGCTACTGCTGATAAGCCACTGCGAGGACGAAGCGGAAATGGCGGAGCGCGACGTGCGCCTTGCCGCAGAAGAAAATGCGCGAATACATATCGCGCACGTCAGCCTTGCAGAAACCGTCGAAATAATCCGCCGCGCAAAAGCCGCAGGTGTTCAAGTCACAGCCGAAACCTGCCCGCATTATTTTTCGCTTACGGAAATCGAGGTCACAAGACAAGGTGCGATGGCTTGCATGAATCCCCCGCTTCGCACCGCAACGGACGTAAGCGCGATAATCGAGGGACTTTGCGACGGAACTATCGACGTAATAGCGACTGACCATGCGCCACATTCCGACGAGGAAAAATCCCTTCCCGCAGGCAAAGCCCCCAACGGGATTATCGGTTTGGAAACAGCTCTCGCGGTAACGCTGACATTTTTATATCACACGGGAATACTCGGTCTGAGCAAAATCACAGAGCTTATGTCGGAAAACCCCGCAAGGATACTCGGAATAACACAGAGGGTACAAGAGAGTTCCCCCCTTGCGCCCTCTGTGTATGTTGACCTTGATGAAGAATGGACGGTTGACCCCTCTATGTTTTTCTCAAAAGCGCGTAACACTCCATACGCGAGAATGAAGCTGCGCGGCAGAGTAAAACGCACAATTTACGGAGGAAAAACAGTGTTTGAGGGATAAAACCGCCGCTTTACCCCTCAGTCCCGCATCGTGATACACTGTCAGTCGGCATTATAAGCGTGCCTATAAAAATTGGCAAATTCGTGCTGTTGTCGATAATCGCAAACACAAAGGGTCTGTCGAGATGCACGGTTTTTACATCAAGAGCGATGCTTGCGTTTTCCATAGCAATGACTGTGACAGCTCCCGCTCTTGTGCCGAGCTCGTCCACAGATATAAACGTCTTGTGCAAAACCATGCCTATAAATATATTTCCAAGCGTTGAAACCGCCATGTCGGAAAAATCAGCTTTTGCCTCGTTAAATGCGTCGGGCATACCGAACTCGGCAAGCACATCACTCATTTCATACTCATACTCGTACTCAAACTTTGGCATAGAAGCGCGGACAAGAATGTTTTGCGCTTGAGAAAGAGTGCTTAAAAAGCCTGCGCCCGTGAGAGAATTTACATATTCGTCAAAAGAAACATCCTCGTTTGGCAGCAGCGCGGCAAAGCTGTACGCTCCGCCCGCGTACGGTTTTATGAAACCCGTCGCCAAGCCGTCGTCTAAGTACCAGTGTTCACTTGAACGCATGAATTCAGTTTGCCGCGTTTGACCTGCTATGTCCGTAAAATAATCCTTCCGCACGTCCTCTCGTGTGTACACATCTTTCCACTCTGCATCAAACATCACGGCATTGATAAGATAGAGTAACTGCTCGTCGCCTATTTCATCAAGAATTTTGTCTATCATGCCGTCCGTGTTTTTATCAACCCACGCGTTAATTTCCCTGACGGTTTCATCATCAAACGCGGATTTATATGCCGCCGCTCCGTAATAATCGGCGTTTTTTTGAAGAAAAAGCTCCCTGACACTAAGGTCTGTGGAATCGCGAAGCCATATCGAATTTGCAATTTTCAGCGTTGATTTGTCAAGGCTCGGCAAATCTCCCGCGTAAGTATGCAGATATTCGTTGAGGTCTGTGAGCGGGATATTTCCGCCAAGCAATCGTTCCATTTGTGTAAGCGTTTCACCCCTTGCGCCGTTTGCGGTCATGGCAAGCGCAATCATCACGGACAGCGGTGAAATCATAGAGTTTTTGTCGTCTTTTATGCTTTGCTTAAAAAGCTCAATCGAGAAATCAGCCATGCTTTCGGTAAAAGCCGCGTCGGTTGCTCTCGCGCTGACAGCTTCGGGCGATACGCCTTTCATCAGGTCAGAGCCCAACGGGTGCGCGTTCAGCATGGACGAATCCCCCTGTATAGTCTGCGGCGGGACTGCGGGCGTGGCTTCACTGTCTGCTCCCCCAAAAGGGGCAGTGACGGGGTCTGTTAAGGCACAAGAGGCGGTGCTTGCGGCGATAATCGCAACAAGCAGTATTGCAACATATTTACGCATTTTTTTCATGGTTATAGTCCTCCGTATTTGTTAATCGGCTCTATTGCTTTTAGACGTATTTTCATATAAAATGTTCCAAAAATATTGTAACGTAGGAAATCAAAGTGGACATCATAAACGAAGTAAGAACGCAAAAAGGGCATTTTAATGAACTCAAAGAAGAGGTTTTCCACAGCTACCCAATGACTTTAACCGAGTATAAGCCGGATAGAGTACAAGCCTTTGTTGGATTTTTTGACAACATTAAATATGCAGGTAATTTGCTTTTTCATGAAAAGGAAATCATTACATTTGCTTTTTTCAATTTAGTGGCTGTCGGATTGGGCTATTATTTATGGGTGCAAATATTAGACTGGATACCTGAGGAGGTTTGGATAAGCGCAAGCAATTCAGACGGCGGCTCGACAGCAGATGTAATATTAACCCTGTGGTCTTTTTTGTGCGTCGGATTGGCGGCATTTCCGCTTGGCTTATTCAGCGCGTGTATGGGGGCTGCTCACTTTTTGCACTCTCAAGGGAAAAAATCAACCATTGTCGGGTGTTTTAGAATTGTCTTGCCACAGCTTTTGCCGATATGGTTGTTCAGTTGGATAGACGGATGGTGGACGGTTAAACAAATATTAGAACGCTTACCAAAGAAAAACGACAGAACGCCCTCTCATGTAAGAATAAGGAGAGAGGCTCTGTATCAGGCGTGGAAGCTGGCTACTATGGGAATTTTGCCCTCTTTCATTGTCGGACATAATATTAAAGAAGCGTGTATGGATTCTTTAGGGCTGTTAAAAAAACGCCTTGTTCCGCTGTTAAAACTACGTTTTGGGTATTCAACGGCTTGTTGGGTTATTGGTATTGCTTGCTATGCAGGGGTGTTTGTTATGTTTCCGACTATAAGCTCATACATGAGAACTGAGTTCGATATGTACAGCTTCTACTTTCTTGCGGGTGTTCCGATAATGGTTGCGTTGGTTTTTATACAGCTTTTGTTTAGACCAATTTATATTATATCAGCTTGCCATATTTATTCTGACTACATAAGCGAAAAAGAGGTTACAATAAGTCTGCCTGAAAAAACAGAAAAAACATCGAAAATTTTTGTTGTTTTTGCCGCCTTTATTATTTTATGTGTTATCCTTGCAGTTGTTTATTTTTTCCGAGATGAATTGGGTATTACCGCGTTACTGTCTGTGCCTTATGGGTGAGGTGATGTGAGAACCGCCTCACGGTCGGTCGGTCGGGGGAATCTTAACCGAATTACACGTTAAACTTTGCCCCCAAGTTTTTAATAGTTTTTTAATATACAAAATTTCGGTAATATTCCTTGACAAGCGTGTTACATCAGGAGTATACTTTGTTTATAATCGAGTGAATGAGGGTCGCGTCCGAGCTTGCTCGGACATGACCGAATGAACGAAGATTTCAACGAGGCGGGAGATATGCTCGCCGCCTGTTGAGAAAGAGGAACCCAACGCTTTCACTACGTTTAGAAGCGGGGAAAATCTTAGCCGAGTTATAAAGGATGATATTGGCTGTTCTTTGAAAGGATGCGGTGATTGAGATGAGAATTAACAACAATAATAGTGCGCATAATGCGCAAAAACAAACCGGAATTAACAACGAAGCGGTCATTAACAGGCTAAAGAAGTTGGGTTCCGGCAAAAGACTTAACAGTGCGGCAGATGATGCCGCAGGTGTGGCTATTTCCGAGAAAATGCGTGCCCAAATTATAGGAGCGCAAACAGCATCCCGCAACACACAGGATGCTATCTCTATGCTTCAAACAACAGAGGGCGGTCTGCAAGGGATTCACGGTATGCTTCAACGCGGACGTGAGGTTGCCGTTCAATCCGCCAATGGCACGAACGACGACAAGACTGACCGTTCGGCACTCCAAACCGAGTTTGGAAACATTGTCAATGAAATCGACAATACAGCGAAAACAACAGAGTTTAACGGAATGAACGTACTTGACGGCAGTACAGGAACTATCACCGTTCAGTCCGGTCCGAACGAGGGCGACACAACGAGTATCAATGTCGGCAATATGTCCGCAGGCGCGCTTTTGGGTTTTGAGGGCGAAACTTACAATGCCACTACCGACCCGAATGTATCAAGCACAGGAGCCGCTTCAAGCACTCTCGGCAAGATTGACAAGGCTATCAATAATGTTTCGATGCAACGCGCTGAGATTGGGGCAATGCAGAACCGTCTTGAGTTCCGTATGCAGGCACTTGATATTCAAGCGGAAAATACTCAGGCGGCGGAAAGCAGGATTCGCGACACCGACATGGCAAAAATGATGACGGAGCTGACCACAAAAAGTATTTTGCAGAAAGCATCAACCTCCGTACTTGCGCAAGCAAACTCCCGCCCGCAAAACGTCCTGCAAATGTTGGGATAAAACAGCGGGGGCACGGCGTTAAAATTTACAAATCAACGAAAAAACGGGGCGCGTTGCGTCCCCTTTTTTTAGCGGGTAGTGCGCCGTGTAACGGCGTGCTACCCGTTGCAACGCCCCATTACACGGGGCGCGCCGTTTTTAACTTGCACTCAAATACGCTTCGATAAAGCCGTCCAAGTCGCCGTCCATGACGGCGTTTATATTGCCGTTTTCAAACCCCGTGCGGTTGTCCTTTACAAGGGTGTACGGCATGAACACATACGAGCGGATTTGACTTCCCCACTCAATTTTCATCTGCTCACCCTTGATGTCGCTTATCTTATCCAAATGCTGTCGCTCTTTGATTTCAAGCAGTTTTGACCGAAGCATCCGCATTGCGACCTCACGGTTCTGGTGCTGACTGCGCTCCATTTGGCAGGCAACAATCAGCCCCGACGGTAAGTGCGTTATGCGTACCGCGCTTTCGGTTTTGTTGACATGCTGACCGCCCGCTCCCGATGCGCGGTATGTGTCCACCCTCAAATCCTCGCTTTTGATTTCAAGCTCTACATCGTCTGAAATCAGCGGCGCAACCTCTATCGCGGCAAATGATGTGTGGCGGCGACCCGAAGCATCAAACGGTGAAATCCGCACCAATCGGTGAACCCCGTTTTCGCTTTTGAGCAACCCGTAGGCGTTTTCACCGTCGATTTGCAACGAAGCCGACTTCACCCCTGCTTCCTCGCCGTCCTGCCAGTCGAGCAGCTTGTACTTCATATTGTGCCGCTCCGCCCAGCGCGTGTACATTCTGTAAAGCATTTGCGCCCAGTCCTGCGCCTCTGTCCCGCCCGCTCCCGCGTGAAATGACACGATTGCGGAGCAGTTATCATACTCGCCTGACAAAAGAGCTTCAAGCCGCGCCGCTTCGAGCGTGTCACGAAACGTCTTAAATTCCGCTTCGATTTCGGGTAAAAGGCTCTCGTCCTTTTCCTCAAAACCCATTTGACACAGGGTTTGCAGGTCGCTCCACGCACTGTCGAGCTTGGCGTAAATCTCTATTTTTCGTTGCAGACTTTTAATTTCACGCAAAACCTTCTGCGAGTTTGCAAGGTCAGACCAAAACCCGTCGCTTTCGCTTTCTTTTACAAGAGCTGTCAGCTCTTTTTTTGCATCGTCGAGCTTTAACGCTTTCCCCAATCCGTCAAGCGCAGGACGTAACGCGATTATTTTCTGTTTATATTCATCAAATGCTATCATATTTCATGTGTCCTACTATCACGTTTTGTAGTCGCAGTAATCGCGCACGCATTTATTTTCTGCTTATATTCATCAAATGCTATCATATTTCATATGCTCCAAAGTCACGTTTTGTAGTCGCAGTAGTCACGCTTCGCGGTCGCGCACGTAGAAGTATTTGCTGTTTGACCCTTTGTTCTGACGGCACTCCACATCAAATCGGTCACACGATATTATCATAGCCGACAGGGTTTTGTAACCAAAGTTGCGGTGGTCGAAGTTCGGCTTCTTTTTCATAATCAAACTGCCAAGCTCACCTAAGTAAACACTGCCGCTGTCCCCCGTAAGGTCTGCCACAGAGCCTGCTATCAGCTCGATAATGTCGTCGGGGAGCTTCTGCGGTTGTGCGCGGGCTTCGTCCTGCGCCTTAGTGCCGCCGAGCTTTCCTTTTTGCGACAGCACCTCTTTTTTCGGTTGTTTTTCGGTTTGATTAACATCCTTTTGCAGTTTATTTGCAGATGCCGTCGCCGCCGCTCCGCCGTTTTTTGCGTATCTTTCGTTAATAACCTCAATGTATGTAAACTTATCACATGCGGCGATAAACGCGCTCGGAGTTTTCTTCTCGCCTATCCCTATTACGCGCTGCCCCGCCTCGCGCAGACGTATAGCCAAGCGCGTGAAGTCGCTGTCGCTCGAAACAATGACAAACCCGTCAGTTCGCCCTGAATAAAAGATGTCCATTGCATCAATAATCATAGCCGAATCGCTTGAATTTTTCCCTTGCGTGTAGCTGTACTGCTGAATCGGCGTGATTGCATTTTCCAAAAGCAACGGCTTCCAGCCTGACACCAAATGGCTTGTCCAGTCCCCGTAAATCCGCTTAATGGTCGGAGTGCCGTATATGGCGATTTCTTCCAAAACCCGCTTGATGCAGTTTTGCGGGACATTTTCCGCATCTATAAGCACCGCAAGTCTTAAATTGTTAAGGTTTAACACGTTTTCTGTCATTGTTCGCTCCATTTCATGTAGTCCATTTCATATAGCTTCATTTCATATAGCTTCGCTGAAAGTTTTGTTTATATGAAACAGCTTACCATATATCGGCATAACACGCAATAATAGTTTGATTGTCAAAGTATTATTTATGTTATTTTTACACTTGACATTGCCGCGCACAACCGATATAATGCAAAAATCTTGTTAAGAAACGGAGAATTTTCTAAAATATGGCTACAGACACAACGCAAAGCACAGCACATGAGAAGCTGACAGACTTTTTGGCAAACACCCTCAACGATATTTTGAAAATCGAAGATAATTTGCTCTTGGGTCGCCCTGATAACGTGTCTTTCAAGGAAATGCACGTTATTGAGGCTCTTGCGGCGGCGATGGACGACGAAACCCCCGCACGCGCAACGGATATTGCTAAAATCCTGCGTATAACGCCGGGTACGCTCACCTCGTCAATGGATTCTTTGGAGAAAAAGGGTTATCTGAAAAGAATCCGTGATGCAAATGACCGCCGAAGTGTGCGTGTCGCTCCTACCGAGTCGGCAAAGCAGGCTCTTGCACTTCACCGAGATTTTCACGGTGAGCTGGCAGGTGAGATTTTGTCCGAGCTGACAGCCCAAGAAACAGAGGTTCTTATGCGTTGCATAGGGTTGATACAGTCTTTTTATGCGAAAAAAGCGGCTAAGGCGAGCGGCAAGGTTAAGATTTTGATTGACAGCTCCTGCGACATGAGCGCGGAAACAGCGGCAGAGCTGGGCATACAAATCATCTCAATGAGCGTTTTGTTTGGCGACGACGTTTATCGGCAAGGCATTGACTTGTCGGCTTCTGAGTTTTATGCGAAAATGGCGGAGTCAACCGCCACTCCCACTACTGTTCAACTGACCCCCTTTGATTTGGAACAGATTTATCGCGAAGCGGCGGCGGACGGAAGCGAGATTGTGGCGATTCATCTTTCGTCGGCTCTCAGCGGCACTTTCCAATCCGCCGTTCTTGCTTCACGCGAGGTTTCGGGAGTTTATCCCGTTGATTCGCACAGTGCTTCGTTCGGTATATCGCTTTTGGGGAAAATCGCGGCAGGGTATCGCGATGCGGGGATGAGTGCGTCGGAGATTGCGGACATTATCGGGCAGTTGAGTAATAGGGTTACGTTATACGCGTACATTCCGACGTTAAAATATCTTGTTCGGGGCGGTCGGCTCTCGGCAACGGCAGGGCTTGTAGGCACTATGCTAAATGTTTATCCGATTATAAGCGTTACGGACGGCATGATTAAAAATGTTGGCAAGGCAAGGGGTAAACGCGCCGCACAGCGAGAGCTTGAGAAATTCATATTGGAAAAGGGCATTGACACGCAATACGGGGTTTCGTTTGGACATGCGGCTTCCGCAGATGATATGGCGGAGCTAAAGGCTCACTTGCGCGCTTTATTCGACGGGTGTGAGGTTGAGGATTGTGAGGTCGGGGCTTTAATCGGAACACATACGGGTCCCGGCGCTGTCGGATTTGCGTTCATCAGAAGCTTGTAGGGGCGAAAGTTTTTGCAATGCGTTGTAATGCGGGCGGTTGCGCTTGGTTGCATTTGTAAAACAGGCGGATGTGCTTGATTGCATTTTATAAAACAGGCGGTTGCGCCCGTTTTCCTTTGCAGTACGGGCAGTTTTGCTTGGTTGCCCTCGAAATCACTCTACACATCATTAAACATTTAATGTTAAAAAATACACGTTTTAATCGGAAATTACGGCGTTTTTCCGTGTTGAAACGTGTATTGATATGTAGAAAGCCTTTGTGCTATCTTTATCAAAGCAGTGAGTGGCGGGGTTGCTCCTCGGAAAGGAGGCAACATGACGCTGATGGAAATACTTTCTTTGTTAATGCTATTAGTATCAGTAGTAAATGTGTGCGTGAAACTTTCTAAGAGAAAGAAGTAACGCCACCCCCCAAGTAACAGGCGCGACGTTCCTTCAATACTATAAATATACGAGGAGCGACCCGCCAGAACAAGTAAGCCACTCACTGCTTGTACAATAACACACACAAAACACAAAGTCAACCACATTTTCACAAAATTTCTCGCAACAGTTACCCGACAATTACTCAACAGTTACCCAACAGTTACAATTACTTTACTTATTTTGGAAGTTCACAAAATTTCTCGCAAAACCAGAGAAAAAAGGGGGATATTTACATGGTGTCTAAGGTACGGTCGCTTGGGCTTGGCGGCATTAAGGGATATGAGGTTTCTGTAGAATGTTGTCTTTCCTCAGGGCTACCATCCTTTGACATAGTCGGGTTAGCGGATGTCGCGGTTAAAGAAGCGCGGGAGCGTGTTCGAGCGGTGATAAAGAACTGCAAAATTGAATATCCTGTCAGTCGGATAACCGTCAATCTTGCCCCTGCGGACAAAAGAAAAGGCGGCACTGTCTACGACTTGCCCGTACTGCTCAGTATTTTGCTCGCTTCAAAGGTCGTCAAAAAACTCCCGCATGATGCCGCATTTTTCGGCGAGCTGTCGCTTTCGGGAGAGGTTCGCCCAATACTCGGTGCTTTGCCTATGGCACTCGGAGCTACAGGCTTTGGCATCAAACAGCTCTACGTTCCCGCTGACAATGCCGCCGAAGCCGCTTATGCCTCAGATGTCGAGATTTACCCTGTCGCGCACATAGACGATTTGCTTCAACACCTGCGCGGCGGTAAGCCCTTAACCCCTGTCACAGCACGCGAGCCTACAGCGGAGTATAGCAGTATGCTTGATTTTGCCGATGTAAAGGGTCAGGAGAACGTAAAGCGTGCTTTGGAAATTGCGGCGGCAGGCGGTCATAATATTTTGCTCACGGGAGCGCCGGGTGCGGGTAAGAGTATGCTTGCAAGGCGGCTGACGACGATTCTTCCTGATATGACCCGCGAGGAAATGCTCGAAACCACAGAAATTCACTCCGTCGCAGGTATTACAAACAGGGATATGCCTATAATAGCAAACAGACCGTTTCGTTCACCTCACCATACTGTTTCTCCCGCCGCAATGACAGGCGGCACGTCAAATCCCAGACCGGGTGAAATTTCCCTCGCACACAACGGTGTTCTCTTTCTCGATGAAATACCTGAGTTTCCGCGCAACGTGTTGGAATCACTACGTCAACCGTTAGAAGATGGTCGCGTGACCATTTCTCGCGCCGCGCTGACCGTGTCCTATCCGTGCCGTTTTATGCTCGTCTGCGCAATGAATCCGTGCAAATGCGGCTGGTATGGGCATCCCTCCGGGAAGTGTTCTTGTACGTCGGATTCGATTGCGCGGTATCACGAGCGTTTGAGCGGCCCGCTGCTCGACCGCATTGATATTTATATCGAAGCTCGCTGTCTTGAGTTTGATAAGCTACGCAAAAGCTCAGGCGCGGAATCGTCCGCTTCCGTACGGGCGCGGGTGAATGTTGCAAGGCAAATCCAAATTGACAGATACAATAACGGGCAGGGCACGGCGCGTTGCAATGCGCACATCAATACAAGGCAAACTGAGGAGCATTGCCGCTTGTCAAATGATTGTGTGTCGCTGATGAAAACTGCTTTTGAAAGGCTTTCGATGACAGCCCGCTCATACGACCGCACACTCCGCATTGCGCGTACAATCGCCGACCTTGAGGGAATTCCCGAAATAACCAAAGCTCACCTGTCCGAAGCGATACAGTACAGACCCATAGCATTCAAAAACAGGAGTTAGTTGACTTATTTTTCGGGAGTGTTTGTAGTGAGTGTGTTACAGTTCAGAGTATATTATTTTTTGAGCGGTTAGGTGGAGCGTATTGAACGCTCTTGGCGAAATTCTGGCATTTCCATAGCCGCATACTGTTTGAGCGAAGCGAGTTTATGCGGCTGCCGAATGAGCCTTAGAGCGACAATGCGCGGAGACCGTTTAGCGAGAAAAATAATAACTCTGAACAGGAGCGACCGCTCCGCTAACCGTTCGCATTATGCAAATTTGCTCACTTCAAAACTCCGCAACAAGCACACTCCCTACAAACACTCCCTCTTACAAAATCCCTTACAATATGATATACTACCGCCATGAATGATATTATTTTACTCAAACAAGGCGAAATTATCCTCAAAGGCCGCAATCGGCGGGACTTTGAGAATAAGCTGCTCGAAAACATCAAACGCCGTTTGCGCCCGATTGGAGAATTTCGCGTGTATGCCCTGCAATCGACGGTTTACGTCGAACCGCAAGGCGAATGTGACATGGAAGCCGCGCTTGAAGCCATGAAGCATATCTTCGGAGTGCTTACCGTCACCCGCGCCGCCGCCTGCGAAAAAGACAAAAACGCAATTCTCCGAACAGCGGCGGATTATCTTGACGACACAATCAAAACCTCCGATACATTTAAGGTTGAATCCAAACGCGCCGACAAGCAATTCCCCATGAGTTCAATTGAACTCTCGCAATACGTCGGCGGCGAGCTACACGATTTGTTCCCTCACCTCACACCTGAAATGAAAAACCCCGACCTCTTGATAAACGTCGAAGTCCGCGACCTTGCGGCTTACGTTCACGGGCCCGCACAGCGCGGAGCGGGCGGATTGCCCGTCGGCACGGGAGGGCGCATGACGGCTCTGCTTTCGGGCGGAATCGACAGCCCCGTCGCCCTGTACCTAATGGCAAAACGCGGCGTGCGTTTAATACCCGTGCATTTCTACTCGCACCCCTACACGTCCGAGCAAGCAAAGGAAAAAGTGCTCACCCTTGCGGCAATCCTCTCAAAATACTGCGGCACGCTGAAGGTCGAGCTTGTTTCTTTCACGCATATCCAAGAGGAGATTCGCAGAAAAACCCCCGAACCTTTAGCAACGGTCATCACACGCCGCTTTATGATGCGTATTGCGGAGCGCATTGCGAAAGACCACGGATGCGATGCCATTGTAACCGGAGATAATCTCGGTCAGGTTGCGAGCCAAACAACTCAAGCTATGGCAGTCATTGAAAAATGTGTCGATATGCCGATTTTCCGCCCGTTGATAGCTTTTGACAAGGAAGAAACTATCAGATTGGCACGCGAAATCGGAACGTATGATACTTCAATCCTCCCATTTGAGGATTGCTGTACGGTGTTTACGCCCCGCCGTCCGCGCACAAAACCAAAGCTCGCCGAAATCGAAGCCGCCGAAGCAAACCTCGATGTCGAGGGATTAGTACGCGCCGCCCTCACGTCCTATTCTTAATAGCAGAAATCAAATTCCCGACGATTTGCTCCGCATCGTCGTATTCCGCCATTAAAATATGCTTTGAAATCAGCCGCACAGTTGAAAGGCTTTGCTCGGAAAGCGCGTCGTTTAAGAGCTTACCCACAGCCCTATTCATCGTGCCCGCATTCATCTCCTCAAGAGCCGTTTTCAGCTCCTCAAGGGTCTCCACAAACTGCTCAGTTTCTTTCTCGGTTTCTTCCTTGCCCTCGCCCGCACTTTTCGCAGACTCCGTCAGCACCGCTTTGATGTTTGTGAGCAAGCGGGAAATCCCCGAAACAAAATGCTCATTATTTTTTACCAAGTAATCCAAATCCTTGCGGTCGCCCGCCGCTTCAAGCTGCGCGGCAATTACCGACAACTCCTCAGCACCGATATTGGCAAGCGCACCTTTCAGCGCATGAGCATTTATTGTGTACATACGCAAATTGCCCGTTTCTATATACTCGTGGAACTGCGTCAGTCGCTCCTTTGCCTCATCAAGAAACGTCGCAAGCACATCTAAGTAGAAGTCCAACCTCCCGCCCGAAGTGCGGAAGCCCTTTTCCACATCAACACCCGGAATTGTTATCGAAAGACCCGTATCCGCCAAAACCGTGTGTCTTTCCTTGTCCGCGTCGGTCGCATAATACCGCCTTTGCTTTGACTTGGGTATCCATTTACGCATAACATTACTCAGGACAATTGTATCAATCGGCTTTGCGATAAAATCATTGAACCCCGCTTCGATGAACATCTCTCTCATATTAGACATCACGTTAGCCGTAAGCGCGACGATAGGAACCTCGCGGTAATACTCGTCCTGCTCGCCCATACTGCGGATTACCCCCGTCGTTTCCACCCCGTCCATTCCGGGCATCCTGTGGTCCATGAAAATTACGTCGTAATGACACTCCTTAACATGCTCTATCGCTTCCGACCCGCTGTTGCAAATGTCAATCTCCACATCATAAACCGAAAGCAACCCTGCCGCAACCTTGAGATTAGTCGTTATATCATCAACAACAAGCACCCTTGCTTCCGGCGCGGAGAACCTGCCCGAAGCATCCTCCTCATAGGCGTAAACATATCTGTCCGTTTCGCCGTTGTACATATTTGCAAGCGAAATAGTGTGAATCGGCGTTGAAAGCGTTCTCCAAATACTGTCAGACTCGTCGCCAAACTCTGAAATACCAATGATTTGGAAGTCCTTGTCGAGAGCTTCAAGCCCGTATTTTATGCCAATCATCAACTCTGTTGAACCTATTACATAGGCATATGACCCTGTATCCATTTGTTCAACAACGTCCGCAGGATTGTCCGAAACATCACACTCCACGCCCAGATTCTTTATTGATTTAACAATAGTGTCAACATACAAGCTGCGCCTTTCATACACTAATGTCCTTGATATTTCGGGATTATTCACAACCGCAAGTTTCTCATGCTTACCAATCCTCTGCGGTATAGTCACCGTAAATTCGCTGCCCTTGCCATACTCGGACGAAAGCGAAATTGACCCGTCCATAGCTGTCACCAAGCCCTTTGCGATTGACAACCCAAGCCCAACACCCTCAACGCCGATGTTCTTTTCCTTATCCACTTGAATGTAGTCGCGGAATAACCTCTCCTGGTCCTCCGCTTTTATGCCAACGCCGCTGTCCGCAACAACCATCTTCAATAACAGTGTGTCGTCGTCTTTCACTTCACCGTTGATTGTCAGCCTGACAAACCCTTTTTTCGTATATTTTACGGCATTGCCGAGAAGATTTATGAGAATCTGCCTTATCTTCCCCTCGTCGCCGATAAGCTCGCTCGGCAAATTGCTGTCAATATCCGCAATAAAACGTATTCGCGTATACGCCAGCTTCATTCTTATAATGCTCACAATATCGTAAATAAGTGATGCAGGCGCATATTCGTCATGAATGACCTCCATTTTCCCCGACTCGATTTTTGAGAAATCCAAAATGTCATTGATTATCGAAAGCAGGTTCATACTTGTCTGCTTGACCGTCATAATATGCTCATTTGCCAAATTGGACATCCGCTCGCGTAGCGCAAGCTCCGTCATTCCGAGAATGGCGTTCATCGGCGTGCGTATCTCATGGCTCATTCTCGCGAAAAAGTCGCGCTTCGTGGTCAGCTCATACCTCAGCATGTCTGTTTGATGAATCAAATTCCTTGTTATTTTCACGCGGGTCATCGCGCTTGCAATCATTTTTCTCGACGACTGCAAGAGCAGCTCCTCATTTTCCGCGAAAATCCTATTTTCCTCATTGCTGAACGCGCAAATAAAGCCCCAATACTCATCATTAAGGTTTATCGGCATAATCATTGCGGTGTGCGCCGTTTCGATTCCGTTTGCGCGGAACATCTCACGCGCCGCCGCAGGCAGGTCTTTTACCGCCTTGTTAATGCTTTTCCCCTTAATCAGAATAGATTCCATTAACAACATAACCTTATCGTCTTTGTCGTCAATAATCACGAAATCTTTACTTTCATCAGGCTCAAAAAGGTTGCCTATTGTTTTATCCGAAGACCAATTATACTCCAATGTATAACGCATCTCTTTGGTGTTTTCGCGAAGCCGCCAAATATCTATCCTATCCGCATTTATCCCTTCCCCGATAATCTCCATTGCTTTTGCTATCGCTTGCTCAAAGGTGTCGATGTCAGGCTCAAGCATAAGCTCCGACACCTTGCCGATTGTTTCAAGGATTTTATTCTGCCGTTCGGTTTTTTCTATCGTCAGCTTCAGCTCCGTCAGGTCCCGAATTGTCACCAAAACGCCCTTTACCTCACCGTCCTCGATAATGGGGGTTTTTGTTGTTTCCGCATAAATTCGCGCACCGTCGGGAAACTCCGTCCATCCCCGTGTCAACAGCGTTTTCTTCGTTGAAAGCACTTCATCGTCCGCTCTCGACACCTGCACGGCTATATCGCTCGGCATTGTTCTCATTTCAAACGCAGTTTTTCCGATTATTTCGCTTTTATCCAAAGAAACACGCGAGGCATAAGCATCATTCGCGCTGGTAATTCTGCCGTTTATGTCCTTTGTGAAAATCATCTCCTGCAAAGCATTATATACGTTTTCAAGCGTGACAATGTTGAGGTGCGCGTGAGCTTCGCCGCGAACTGTATCGCGGTTGGCATAACGCCCCGTTTTGCTACTCACCTTACTATTGTCAATCTTACGCATTAACCGACCTCGCTGACAGAAAAACTACGCCGTCATTTTGAACCGCAATTTTGAATCGCAGATGTCCTGAATCGTGTCTTAACCCCCGCTGTGTGATGCTTTCGCAGAAAACTACGCTGTGTGATGCTTTCGCAGAAAAACTACGCCGTGACGAATTTGTATACTGTCTTGTGATTATATGTTTCGCCTTTTCGCAAAATAGGCGCAGGGAACGCAGGGGTGTTCACGGAGTTCGGCGAATACTGAGTTTCAAGGCAAAGCCCCGCTCTCGCCGAATAAACCGCGCCGCCTTTTCCCGTGTCACATTCATCGCCCTTTTTCCCCGCCATCATGTTGCCTGTATAGAATTGAATACTCGGCTTTGTTGTAAGGCACTCCATTGTAAGCCCGTCACACTCCAACACTGCGGCAAGGGAAAGCTCGCGGTAAGGCTCGTCCTTTGACAGCACCCAGTTGTGGTCGTAACCGCCGCCGAGCTTGATTTGCTCGTCGCCGCTTGCAAGTCCGGGCGCAACGGGTGTGAGCTTTCGCAGGTCAAACGGAGTACCCGTCACGTCCATAAGCTCACCCGTCGGAATGAGTGTGCCGTCCACAGGCGTTAAATAATCGGAAAGAATTTGAATCTTATGTCCATTTACACTGCCGTTGTCGTACCCTGCGATATTGCCGCTGTCGTGCCCTGCAAGGTTAAAATAGCAGTGGTTTGTGATGTTGACAGGCGTGTCCTCCGTGCAGGTCGCCGTGTATTCAATACCAAGCTCCCCGCCGCTGAGGGTGTACTTCACGGTCGCCGTAAGGTCGCCCGTATAACCCGGCGATGTGCCCTCCTTGTCGAGCAGAGTAAGCACCAGCGCATCCTCCTCTATGGAAGCCGTCCAGTTTTGCTTGTCGAAGCCTATAACTCCGCCGTGAAGGCTGTGCGCCCCGTCGTTTACGGCGAGCTTGTATGTCTTGCCGTTCATTGTATATTCTGCGTTTGCCACGCGGTTGCCGATACGCCCGATAACCGCCCCATGGAAGCACTTACTTGTTTCATAGCCGCCAATGTCGTCAAACCCAAGCGCCACGTCGCGCACCGCTCCGCCCACAGGGACGTTAATACTGCGAATCGCCGCGCCGTAGGTTATAATGTCTACGCTTATGCCGCCGTCCGTAAGCGTATAAAGCTCTGCCGCCCCGCCGTTTTTCGTTTGTCCAAAGGTTTTTTTCTCAATTTTCATAATGTGGTGTTTCCTCTCTCGATTATATTCGTTAAAATTTGCGTGTCAGATTTGCGCGGAGCAATATTTTTACAGTTAAAATATTTTATATTTTTCTTCGCACAAAGTCAAGAAAAAGTACTCCCCCAAAGGTGGGTAGTTTTTACGCTCTTAATGGACAATCAGCTCCTGTTCAGAGATATTATTTTTCTTCGCTAAACGGTTTCCGCATATTGCCGCTCTAAGGCTCATTCGGCAGCCGCGTAAACTCGCTTCGCTCAAACAGTACGCGGCTATGGAGATGCCAGAATTTCGCCAAGAGCGTTCAATACGCTCCACCTAACCGCTCAAAAAATAATATACTCTGAACAGTCGCCTTGTGGATTAAGCGTATACCGTCTTGCAAG
>Ga0099364_10000827_pt1 | contig 52391 bp, 45 predicted proteins | sample TergutTh196P3_FD_73070 | JGI IMG/M metagenome (GOLD analysis project Ga0099364, IMG submission 73070) | Microcerotermes parvus P3 segment gut microbial communities from Pointe-Noire, Republic of the Congo - Th196 P3 | ecosystem: Host-associated > Arthropoda: Insects > Digestive system > Gut ... | reverse complement strand
GTGCCCCGCCACGTTTACCGGAACGGTGAAGCCGGCGCCTAAGCTTGCGTGGTAGGGATGGTAGGCAATAAAGTCTACATTGCCCGTTTCGGGGTACTTCAACGTTGGCGTAACTGTTAATGAGCCGTTTTCTATGCTCATCTGCAGGTTGTTGGCGCTGCCATATATTGCTCCCTGAGCTGTTAGCGCCTGCCCCGCGCGTATCATAAACAGACCAACCTTGTCGTTGGCTTCCCAATGGTCGTCTACTACTTTGGGTACAATGCCGGATTTTGCCACACTTGCCGGCTTAATGTTTGTTCTCAAGTTTACCGGAATATTTCCGGGTACGAGAGGTTCGTTAGGGTCGTCGTGTTTGTCTCTATCCTTACCACAACCCGTTAATGCAGCCGAAAAAGTCAATACGGCTGCGAAGCAGGCAACTACCGTCGCCACATTCTTCATTCTAATTCTAAAATTTGTCATACTATTTAAACAAAATTTAATGAAACAATAAGATAATTAACACTTTGGACACAAAACAAAACAGCGGATTTACATTATCCGCATCAGAGGTTGTGAGAATTACCTATACCCAAACAAGTAAACCCGCATACACAGGTACTTACTACTTATTCTTGGGTATTTGAAATTTTCTCACGATTTCTGATACAAGAATATATATAGCCTAAACGCTATTCCAATATGTCCTCCTCCTCGCATTTGACTCAAAAAAGTCGCCTTCGATTTGGAAGTGCAAAGATGGGAATTATTTTTTGAAAAAACAAAAAAAATTGAAAAAATAATGTTTTGTTCACAAACTTTATTACCTTTGCAGCGATTTTTTTAATTTAAAGGACAAACACTCTAATTTTTTACCAGTATGAAACGTATTGTCATTTTTGCCTCCGGTTCAGGCTCTAATGCTCAAAAAATAACTGAGTATTTTTCGTTCTCCGATGTGGCGCGCGTGGTTTCTATATTTTCAAACCGCAAAGACGCAGGAGTGTTGCAACGCGCCGCAGCGACGAACATACCTGTGGTGGTATTTGACAGGGTAGATTTCTACGAAACCGATTTGGTATTAAGAAAATTAGAGAACGCCAACCCCGATTTGATTGTACTTGCAGGCTTTTTGTGGAAAGTACCCAAAAACATTGTGAGCGCTTTCGACAAACGGATAATAAATATTCACCCGGCGTTACTGCCCAAATATGGCGGAAAAGGTATGTATGGAGACAATGTGCATCGCGCAGTTATCGAAAATAGAGAAAAAAAATCGGGCATAACAATACACCACGTGAACGATAATTATGATGAAGGAAAAATCATATTTCAAGCAGAATGCGCCGTAGAAGAAAACGACACCCCCGACGCCCTCGCCCAAAAGATACATGTGTTAGAACATAAACATTTTCCGGAAGTTATTGAAAAAATTTTAGAGAACTTTTTATAAAATATTTGTAATTATTGAAAATGAAGTATAAAAACTTGTCAGTAAAAGTAAAAATCCCTTTGATGATAGGGTTTGCAAGCCTTTTTTCGCTTGCCTTAGTATGTGTGTTATTAATGTCTCCGTTGCGTTCGATGTTGTATGACGATTCTACGGAAATAGCGCGTTTATCAGCCGAAGACGCCGGTTATCGGCTTGCTGAAAGAATTAACGGAGCGGCAAGCGTTGTGCGCGCCTATTCGGGCATTGTTGAATTTATTGCCCAAACCGACATCGTTCCTGTAGAACGAAAGCGGGAATTGTTGCTGTCAGAAATGGAAATGATGCTACAAAAAGAACAAAAATTGACCAATCTATGGTGTAGTATCGAACCCAACGCTTTAGACGGAATGGACGATTTCTTTAGAAACACAAGAGGAAGCGACGAGAACGGCGTTTTTGTCCCATGGTTTGCCGATGGAATATTGGAAGACCCTGCAACCGAGCAAGACTTAGAAGCCGATTATTACGCTATACCGAAAGCAACCGGACGCGAAATAATTACCGAGCCATATTGGGACGAGGTAAACGGCGAAAAGATACACATGTTTAGCATTTCGGTGCCTATCATGGTCAATGGCAGATTTATAGGGGTAATAGGCACCGACTTTTACGCCGATGAATTGAGCCAAATGATAAGCGACCTCAATCGCAACGCAATAGGCAAACTTGTTACCGACAAAGGTATTGTAGCCGTTTACCACGACCACGAAAGAATAGGCTTGATAGCTGAATACGGAAATCGTGAAATTTTAGACAGACTGCACGAAGGAAAAATGTTTGAGGGAATATTTAATTTCGAAGGTCATGACGTATACAAAGTGTATGTTCCGGTGCAGTTTGGAGTAGGCACAAATCCTTGGTTCTACGCAGTGGATGTGCCGTTGGTAGAAATTTATGCGAAATCACAGAAAACGACCATTTATCTGATAGGTTGCTGTATAGCGGGCGTTATAATAATTGCGCTTGCCGGATGGTTGCTGATGTTGCCTCTGCTGAAAAATATTACAGGCATAACAGGCGTGATTGAAAAACTGTCGCTCGGACTTATAAATATGAATATTGAAGAGCATAAAAGCGAAGATGAAATCGGACAGATGAAGAACAAACTTAACCGATTGATAGACGGTTTGAAACGTACCGCTAACTTTGCGCAAAACGTAGGAAAAGGCAATTTCAGTATCGAATATCAACTGATGAGCGATGGAGATATTTTGGGCAATTCGCTGCTCGACATGAGCAAAAGTCTTAAAGAAGCTGCAAACCAGCAGGCTGTTCGTGAAAATGAAGAAAAACAACGCAATTGGGGAACCGCCGGTTTAGCAAAATTTGCTGAAATTTTACGACAAGACAACAACGATATAGAAGCCCTCGCTTACAACATTATCAGCAACATAGTCAAATATTTAGGAGCCAATCAGGGCAGTATATTTGTATTAAACGAAGCCGAAATTGAGGAAGAAAAAGTTTTGGAATTGAAAGCCTGTTATGCGTTCGACCGTAGAAAATACACCGAAAAAGAGATTCAACCCGGCGAGGGATTAGTAGGAGCCTGCTTTTTGGAAGGCGAATCGATTTATGTGACCGACGTTCCCGACAGTTACGTCAAAATTACGTCCGGCTTGGGAAAAGCAAATCCTACATCAATATTTATTTGTCCGCTAAAAATGAACGATGAAATATTTGGCGTTATAGAAATTGCTTCTTTCTCCGAATTTGAACCATATCAGCGCGAATTTGTCGAAAAAGTGAGCGAAAGCATTGCATCAACGATATCTACCGTGCGGGTAAACATACGCACTACTAAACTGTTAGAACGAACAAGTCTTCAAGCGGAAGAAATGGCAAATCAGGAGGAAGAACTTCGTCAAAACATGGAAGAAATGAGCGCTACGCAGGAAGAAATGCGTCGTCGCGAAATAGAACTTCAGGAAACAGTGTCAAAAATGCAAGAATTGCTAAATGCAACAAACAGGGCGAATTATTGAAAGTAATGGTTTTTGCTTTTATAGAAAACAACGGAAATAATTGAAAATTATTTGATATTTTCAAATTATTTTCGTACCTTTGCCACGAATTTTATTACTGAAAATAATATGAAACGACGAGACTTTTTAAAAACAGGCGGAGCGGTGATAGCAGGAGCTGCCGTTTTGCCTCAAATTAGCTGTGTGCCAACGACTAATATATCATTAGACTTATCCGGAATGTTAAATCATTTCGGAGTTACCCAACGTGATTTACAAAGGGTTATCACTGTGGCGCTTGAAAGAGGCGGAGACTATGCCGACCTGTTTTTTGAACATACGCTATCAAACAGCGTAGCCCTTCAAGACGGAGAAGTAAACCGCGCAAGTTCCAACATTCAGTACGGAGTAGGAATAAGAGTAGTATCAGGCGATCAAACCGGTTATGCTTTTGTTGAAGATATATCTTTGAACAACATGATTAACGCAGCCCGAACGGCATCGCGAATAGCCTCAAGTTCGGCTAAAACTCCGCCGGTTAAAGTTGATGAAAAAACTTTTGCAAACTTATATCCGGTCATCAATTCGTGGGAAGATGCAAGCATTCAAAGCAAAACACCCTTTCTCGAAAAATTTAACGAACGCGTTTTTGCTCTCGACCCGCGTGTAACAAAAGTGAACGCCTCAATAAACGATTCTACAACATACATCTTATATTACAATTCTGAAGGCGCGCTTTGCCATGATTTTCGTCCGATGGTTGTTGTAAGCGGAACGTGCATTATGGAGCACAACGGAAAAATAGAAAACAACCGAACATCACGCGCCGGACGCAAAGACTTCAATTTTCTTAACAATGAATTGATAGAAGAGATGGCGCAGGAAGTAGTAGACTACACTTCAATACTTTTTGACGCAGTGTTGCCAAGAGGAGGGGAAATACCCGTAGTTATGGCGGCTGGAGGGTCGGGAATATTGCTGCATGAAGCCATAGGACACTCTTTCGAAGCAGATTTTAACCGGAAAAATATATCAATCTTTTCCGAAATGCTAAACACAAAAATTTGCGATGAACGCATCAACGTAGTTGACGACGGTACTGTCTTTGGCGACAGAGGCTCCATAAACTTTGACGACGAAGGAGTGGAAAGTCAAAAAACATATATAGTTCAAAATGGCGTTTTGAGTTCTTATCTTCACGACCGCATAAGCGCAAAACACTACGGCATTGAGCCAACCGGCAACGGACGACGCGAATCGTTCAAAAATATGCCAATACCACGTATGCGTTGCACATACATGGAAAATGGAAACTACAGCGAAGAGGAAATTATTGCAACAGTAAGACACGGAGTGTATTTAGACAAATTTACTAATGGACAGGTACAAATAGGCGCCGGCGACTTCACATTTTTTGTAAAAAATGGATTTCTGATAGAAAACGGAAAACTAACACGTCCAATTAAAGATATAAATATAATAGGCAACGGGCCTAAAGCTTTAGCAGATATATCAATGGTTAGTAACAATCTTAAAATAGACAAGGGAGCATGGACATGCGGTAAAGACGGACAAGGCGTTCCCGCAGCTCAAGGTCTCCCGTCGGTACTTGTAAAACAATTAACAGTAGGAGGCGAATCATGATTTCAAGAGAAAACAAAGAACTTGCAAAATGGGCTATGCAGTACGCCCTTGACAAAGGTTGCTCACAAGCGCGCGTTTCAATATACGTGCGTAACAGCAACTCATTTGAATATCGCGACACGCAGATAGACAGACTGCATCAGGCAAACGAAAGTGGCATGAATATACAATTATTTGTGGACAGCAGATTCGGCTCTTATTCAACTAACAGGCTGAATAAAAAAGAATTAGAACGATACATTGCGGAATGTGTAAACGCCACCAGATATTTAGCTAAAGACGAATTCAGGCAACTTCCCAAGCCGGATAGATACTACAGAGGCGACGGCAAAGGCTTGGATATTTTTGACAATCAGGTGGACAGCTTATCTGTTGACGACAAATTGGCGCTCATCAAAGATACTACCGCAGAAATTTTCGGTACCGACCAGCGTCTTATTTCAGTAACATCGGGCTACAGCGACGGCAAATCAGGCTCGTATATGGTTGCCAGCAATGGTTTTGAAGGCGATTCACAAACAACTTTTTTTTCGCTTTCGGCAGGCGCTTCAATGAGAAGCGAGGGAGACGCGCGTCCTTCGGGCTATTGGTCTGACTCGGCAATATTCTGGGACAAACTCCAAAAGCAAGGAATAGCTAAAACTGCGTTTGACAGAACAGTCAGAAAATTAGGACAGGAAAAAATAGCTTCCGGCGTTTTTCCAATGATAATGGACAACACAATGTCTGCGCGACTGCTATCACCCATATTGTCAGCTATTAGCGGCAGTAATATACAGCAAAAAAATTCGTTCTTGATAGATAAAATTGGCGAAAAAATAACATCTGAAAAATTTTCGCTAACCGACGAGCCACATATAGCTCAAGCGCGCGGCGCCAGATGGTTTGACGGCGAAGGCGTAGCTACGGCAAAACGGGCGGTTATTGAAAACGGGGTGTTGCGTACATATTACATAGACACATACAGCGGCGCAAAAATGGAAGTTGAGCCTACAGTGCAATCATCATCAATACTTACATGTGTGCACGGCGAAAAGAATTTCGAGCAAATGCTTGCTTCGATGCGTAAAGGAATTTGGGTAACAGGTTTTAACGGAGGCAACAGCAACAATACAACCGGAGCGTTCTCATTTGGCATTGAAGGTTTTTTGATAGAAAATGGCGAGCCGGTTAAACCGATAAATGAAATGAACATCACCGGAAATCTGCTGACATTATGGCAAAACGTGATTGAAATAGGCAACGACCCCAGATTATCATCATCATCGCGCATACCGTCAATAATATTTGATGCAGTTAATTTTAGCGGAGTGTAAAAAACATTATAATAGATACATAAACTTATTTACTACAAAAACAAGCGGCAACACAGTTGCCGCTTGCTCAACTTGGCTATATTAATAGCCTCCTCTCTTGGTATCTGTTATTTAATCTAATACTTTGATTTTGATGTCTCTAAACCAAACATCGTCGCCATGGTCTTGCAACCCGATGTAACCTTCGCGCGCTGAACCGCCAACGTTGTTGAGCAACTCAAATGCAAGGGGCCATGCCTCTTGACTGAACTTGCTGTTTTGCAGCATTTCAGTCCATCTCGGAGTCCACAGGTTATAACTGACAACCCTTTCGCCATTTTGAAAATGATAAACATTTCCTCTGTCAACTATGATGGTAGTATTGTTCCATTCCCCGAATGGATTGGCATTTTGAGGGATGGCGGCAATCATGTCATACAGTGATGAAGACATGCGATTTGCGCCGGCTCTCGCGTCGGGATGGTGCTCGTTACATAGAACTTGACTTTCGGGAGACGAAATGTAGATAGGTTGATTTTTGATTTCTTGGGCAAGATAAAAAATTCCTGAGTTTCCTGCTCTTGAAACTTTCCAATCAATTGAAAATTCAAAATTTCTGAATTTATGACCGAAAATTATGTCGCCACCTTGTCTATCTTGGGCTTCGCCTTGACGCGAGCCGGAAAACTTAAGCGTTTTTTCTTGAGTTTCGGCATCGGTATCTATTGACCATCTGCCCGGTATATCCGTACGGTTGTATCCTCTCCATCCGTTTAGAGAAGTTCCGTCAAAGAGGATGTAAAACCCATCAGTATCCAAGTCAAATTTACTAAGACAAACTTGTGTACGTTCCATTATAGTGTACTCCGGACATACATCCGTTTCGGCTACGTGTGTTTCAGTGGTTTCGATGGTAAAATCAACCCAAGGTTTAGCAGGCACTGCTATGTTGTTTTTGCTACCACTACCGCCGCCACAAGATGCAAGCGTGATAACTACGGCTAAAACCGCAAAATATATGCTTTTTGTATTCATTTATTACTATGATATTTTGTTTAAATTAAAACTAAAAAAGGAATCCGCATGGTTTTTCCACTCATGCGGATTCGCATGATGTATTATGCAGGCATAGCCGGTAACGACCATCCTTCACGGTAAGTGTGCTTTATCAATTCACGAGCAAACTCTTTTGCATTCATTCTGGGCGACCTTATAGGATTTATTTGTGGATGCCCGTCAGCTACGCTGAATCTGTCTTCCACTATCATACTGATTCCCTCGTTGTCGCCAATATTTGTAAATTCCATTTTTTCGCCGTCCCAATGCAGCTCTTTGTTCAATCCTTGTAGACGAACTGCAAGAACGCCCATAACAACCATTTCGTTGAATGGTCCGGCTTCTCCGAAGTACGATGCTGTTTCGGTGCGATTGTCAGGACTTTCCTTACATGCGCGTACCCAATCCATTTCGTGTCCGCCAGCGCCACGTGGTATTTCGCGTTGGGTCTTAGGTGTTGCAGGAGCTGGTCTTACAGTTGCTCCCAAATTCCTGAATTCATCTCCGCGTGAACCACCTCTTCTCTGACCTTGACCCTCTGATTCCTGTGCAGGCGCTACGTCTGCTTCAGGTAATTGGACGCTTCCGTCGCGTCTAAGTATCCAAGGGTTAACTCCATAGCAACCGCAAACAATCATATCGCCGCCTTCTCCGTAGAAAATACAGCCGCCGCCCTGGTCGTTCATATTTTTTCCTGCGGGCCACACTGAAGGCATTACAGGCTTAATACCGCCATCGTACCAGTTTACTTCCACTTCGGGATAAGTCATTCTTACGCCTCTTGGAGGAGCAATGTTACGCGCGGGGAACACGTATTTTACAAATTGTGCGGTAGGCGCGCAATCTACGAGCAACATGGTTGAACTGCCCTGAACTTTTGTAGGATATCCAAGTCTTAACGCTTTGAAAATCGGGTGCATGATATGACATGCCATATCTCCAAGAGCGCCCGTACCGTACGCCCACCATCCGCGCCAATTCCACGGGTGATAGATTTCGTGATATGGTATCAGTTTTGCAGGTCCGGTAAACAAGTCCCAGTCAAGTCCATCGGGAACCCACTGAGGTTGTTTTGGGGTGTTCAAACCTTGGGGCCAAATAGGACGGTCGGTAAACGTATCTACACGTCTAACCGGTCCAATTACTCCGGCTGTTATCCAGTCAACAATCTGACTTACGCCCGGTCCTGAGCTACCTTGATTACCCATTTGGGTAGCAACTTTGTGTTTTGCAGCCAAATTGGTAAGTAATCTCGACTCGTATACCGAGTGAGTCAATGGTTTTTCCACGTATACGTGTTTGCCCATTACTATAGCCTCTGCCGCCTGACAGGCGTGTGCATGGTCGGCTGAAGCAACTATAACTGCGTCAATAGAATTACGCATCTCTTCGTACATTTTACGATAATCTTTATACCTTCTGGCATTAGCGTTATCGTTGAACGCAGCAAGAGCGTTATTTCTCCAGTCAACATCGCAAAGAGCTACGATATTTTCGGTGGGTTTTACTGCATTTAGCATTGATCTACCCCTGCCGCCGGGACCAATAACCGCAACGTTCAATTTGTCGCTTGGCGCTCTGTGTCCCAAAACACTTCCCATCGCATGATTGGGAATAACGGAAAAGGCTGCGGCAGCCGATGCCGTGGTACCTAAAAAGGCTCTTCTAGAAACTCTATTACTCATACTTTAATTTTTGTTTTTAATAAAATTTAAATTACAAAATTATTAACTTGCGCAAAGGTATAAAAAAAAAAATGATATATAGAAAAAAAGTACATTTTTTAACATTTTTTAACTTTTTGTTTTTGCCTGTTATTATAATTTTTTTACTACAACGTTGCTGAACATAAACGAATTGTTGCTGATTATTAGCGATTTGTCGCTATTAATTGTTGTGTTTTTGACGATAATCTCTTCGGTTATGATATATGGATATTTTTGTTCAAAGTCGGCATTTGTGTATTCACTGTTGAAATTTGCAAAAATTTTTGGTCCGGCGTAGTTTTCGGGATGATTGCTGTCGTCAATTACTAATCCGTCTATGGTAATTTTTTTTGGCATATAACACGTATATCCAAAATTATGCATGCCTGAATTGCTGCCTCCGAATAGCACGGCGTCTCCTCTGGCGCCGTTGCGTGGAACAAATTTACAGTTTTTAATAATTACTTCTCCTTCCCACGTGCTACCGTAGTCGTTTCGCAGGTTGATAAAGTTATTTCCGCGTACTTCGGTGTTTTCTATTAGAAAAAGTCCGCTGCCTATGATATTTATGCCTTGATGTCCGAGAACTGAATTTTTTATAGTAGTGTTTGCTACTCCCATGTGTGCATCAAAACGGGAAAATACAACATTGTCGAACGTTATATTTTTAGAGTAGTTTGAGGCGAATATACCCCAAAATTTTCGGTCGTTGATGTCGTTTAGTTGCGTACAATTAATAAATGTAACGTTTGTAGACCTGTTGACGGTAATATCGTAAGACCCCATTGATACCGGCAAATTTGCGTTGCCAATGGTGTTGTAGGTCATACGTCCTGAAAATACGCTGTTTTGCACAGTTACTTCCGTACAATTGGAAATTGAAATAAAGCCTCCGTATGGCGCGCCATGAGCGAGTTCGCCGGTTACGGCGTGTGTTATGCCGTCAACAACGACGTTTGAACGCGAGATATTGATTCCTCTTGAATAGTAAGTGTAGCGCGATTCTGCTTGATTTGCAATTGTGGTAAAGTGTCCGCCTTTGATGGTAAGCATCTCAGTATCTATGGGATAAGCCGTCATTGAACTGATGTTGTTGTAGTCCCAAATTATCGGAGCTTGCATATCAACGTTGCCTTTTGTGTCTACAACAAATACGTCTGTCTGCGCCGAGCCGCTGTTCTGGTTGAGCCCATAACGTATGTAACGCATTGTGGTATTGTCAATAACAACTATAAATGAGTTGTAATCGAGCAGCAAGTCAATTTTTTCTTGATTTTTTGCCAATGTTTTTACAGACGTTATTTGTTCTGAGGGGAGTTTTGAGGTCAAGTTAAACACATGTCTGTTGCGATTTTCAACAGTTACTTCAGAATCATCGATGATGAAACGGGCGTCTGCCCAGTCAACGTCTGTCTGAATTATTGCTGTTTTTGAATCTTTGCCGATATAGTACGTTGCGCCTGAGTTGGCGCGCACTTTCTTACCGTTTTCGTTTGCGTGCGCGTGTGTTGCTATTATAGCGTCGAAATCATCTGTTACGCCGTCGCCAACAGCGCCAAATTCACTATAATACACTACATTGTCAACAGTTTGTTGATTAAAACAAAATTGACTTAACAAAAAAATTGCGACTAATATTTTCATTTTTCTAATATTTTATATTTTTTATTAATTATTAACTGTTTATCAATCTATACCAATCAGTTTGTGTATCTGCAAACTTAATTTCCATTGTGTATTTAGTTTTACCTGTTCAACGCACCAGTTAATGTTTGCTTTTGTTTCACATATTTTTTTTGAAAAGATTGGGCTAAGTAGATACTTTTTTGCTTTTGGAAGTGATTCAATTGCCGGCAATATATCGTTTTTGCGAATGGTCATACGTATTTCGTCTACATGCGGGTTATTAATTTTGGCGTAATCGGTGTTGCCTTTAGGGCTTACTGCGGTATAATTGAGCATTTTCGGCAGCGGGTTGTGTCCGTTGCTTTCAATTGCCTGACTGAAACCGGCTTGTTTGAAAAAGTCCACGCAGTCATCGTTTAACTGCAATGTTGGTTCGCCTCCAGTCCACACAATCCACCGGCACGGGTATTGTATTATTTTTTCCAATATTTGTTCGCACGACATTATTTTGCCTGTAGACGAATCGGTATCGCAAAAATCGCAATTCAAATTGCATCCGCTAAGACGAATAAACACTGAGGCTTCGCCCTGTCTGCCTCCCTCGCCTTGTAGCGAGTAAAAAATTTCATTTACGTTAAGGCTCATATATGCACGAAGTTTTAGGAGTTTCACTTATTTCTATGGCAAACAGTTCGGGAGTTTCCGGCTTAAAACGCTCGTATAGAAAACGGGCAATGTTTTCTGAGGTAGGATGGCAAGGCATACAATCGTTAAGATGGCGATGGTCAAGGTTTTGAGCTATAAACTGTCTTATATTGTCTAATGCTTTGTAGTCTACCACAAATCCGTACCTGTCAAGCGATTCCGATTTAAGATGAACGGTTACGCGATAATTATGTCCGTGCGTACGCGCACATGGATGTTCGTTGGGCAGTTGCGACAAAATGTGAGAGGCAGAAAATGAAAACTGTTTGCTGATTTTATACACTTGCGACTATATTTTTACAAAATTTTTACTGCCGCAAAGGTATTAAAATTTTTACAATATTCTATTTTTTTTTACTTTTGCAGTTTTTTATTTCATTGCATACAAATGGAGGATACTTACAGGCATAAAGGCTTACGCAGGCTGTTGGTTGAAGAGGTGCGTAGTAAGGGGGTTACCGATGAGACAGTTCTTGACGCTATCGGTCGTGTGCCGCGTCATGCGTTTATGGACAGTTGTTTCATAAATTTTTCGTACAAGGATTCGGCTTTTCCTATTGGCGCCGGTCAAACTATTTCACAACCTTATACCGTTGCCGTGCAGTCTCAATTGCTGGAAGTTAAACCTCATGACAAAATACTTGAAATAGGCACCGGCTCGGGCTATCAAGCAGCAGTATTGTTTGAGATGGGCGCTAACGTTTACACTGTAGAACGGCAACGTGAGTTGTATATAAAATCACAGAAATTGATGAATCAGTTGGGTTACAGAATGAACTTTTTTTATGGCGACGGGTACGAGGGATTGCCCGCTTTTGCGCCTTTCGATAAGATTATAGTTACTGCCGGAGCTTCGGAAATACCGGAATTATTGGTGCAACAACTTAGAACGGGAGGTAGAATGGTGATACCGGTTGGAAGTAGGGATATACAAAGTATGAAAGTTGTGGAGAAAATTTCTGATACCGAAATAAAAGTATCTAATCATGGCTCTTTTGTATTTGTCCCGTTTTTGAAGGGCAAAGTTTAAAATATTTTACTTTCTGTTATTTTGGCTAAACAATGTTTCTTTTTCTTGACGTGTAAGGCTTTCGTACCCTCCGATTGATATTTTGTCAAGTATTCTGTCAATTTCTTGCTGTTTTTCGTGTTTTACTCGGTTGTATTCGCGGTCGTCAGAGGGTGGTCGTCTGTAAGTTACCTTCATTTTTGGTTTTGGTTTAAAAAATCTACCAAACCATGCGCAAAATCTACCAAACCACGCAGTTATATCTTTTCCTTTTTGAATATTGACGGCAAACATATATCCTAAAAACGCGCCGCCCAAATGTGCAATATGACCGCCGGCGTTGTTGTTTTTTGAAATTGAAATAATATCTATAGCTATGGTAATCAGTGCTATTGTTATCAACTTTACTCTTCCTATCAACAACAATTGAATGGTGTACTTAGGCACATAACAGGCAATTGCAAGCACTACGGCGAGAACTCCCCCCGATGCGCCAAGAAGTATGGAAAAGTGTTTTGCTTCTGCAAAAACAGGAAAAGTATTATAAAACAGCACGTAAAAAAATGCGCCTGAAAATCCGCCTAAAATATATACATTTACTAGTTGCCAGCCGCTGAAATACAATCTGAAAATTTTGCCAAACCAATAGAGCCACAACATGTTGAACAAAATATGCCAAATTCCGTGATGAAAAAACATGTAAGTTAGAACAGTCCACGGAGATGAGATTAGATTGTCGATGTCGGCAGGTACAGCAAGCCACCCATCGAGTGGAAAAATGTGTCTTATATTAAATAATGTATAAAAAACAAGAACGACGTGATACAACACGAATACCGAAATGTTGATGGCAATAATACCAATCAGCGCATCGTTTGTTTTAAAAAATTCCCTTATTTTCCTTATCCAAGTCATAATTAATAGTTTTCTGAAAAATTGTTTAATCCAAATATTTTTCGCAGTTCATTATAGTCATTTACAATAATATCAGCATTTTCAGTGATTATTTGGTCATTAAAATGGTTGAAAGCAATGCAGTAAAAACCCGCGCGTTTAGCCCCTGACACTCCTACAGGCGAATCTTCAATGACTATACATTCTTCAACGTTTTTATTAATTTGCGCAGGTACGCGGGTATAGTCCTTAACTTTTGTCAACGGGTTTTCGCAGATTTCGCGTCCACATACAACGTTAAAATAGTCCCAAATCTCAACTGATTTTAGCAGTTTATGTGCTGCATCAGTCGAATTGGCTGTGGTAAGCGCCAGATAATATCCAATTGCTTTCAAATTTTTTATTGTTTGTCGCGCACCGGGAAATGGTTTACAATAGACATTAAGGTTTTCCATGTAGTGTTTTTGCCGTTTTCTCACCATCTTTTTTGCAGTTTCTACAGGGATTTCGGGAAAAAATTTTCTCATAAAACCTTCGCCGGAGAAACCCACCAAATCTTTTATCTGACAACGACTGCGTAAATCGAAACCATGACAAGCGAAAATTTCGCAATATGATTCGTAACGACCATTTTCTGTGTCGGCTATAACTCCGTCAAAATCAAACAGAATAGTATTTATTTTCGTATTATTTCTAATATTTTCCAACTTAAAAAACTAAAACATTATTCCGATACGCAACATTATATTTCCGGAGGTAGTCTTTCGCACAGCACCAATTTTAAACATATCTGTGAATGTATTCAAGAACGACAATCCGCCAAAAAGAGCTGCCTCGCCTCCTAACGAATAGGCTGCTAAACCTCCAAAATGCCAGCCTACATTGAAGAATTTAACGTCTTTGTTTGCATTCTGTTCTCTGAATCCACTGACACTTTCAGATTTGCTTGTCATTCGCGCCATCGCAGCAAACCCCATATCTGCCGAATAAATCATACGTCCTATTCTGTGCGTCTTAAATTTCAGTCCAACCGGAACTTTTAAGTACTGTATTCTGTAGTCAGACGGAAAACCATTCACATTCACATTTCCACCTGTGTTGAACATAGAAATGCCGGTTGCAAAAGCATAATTTTTTGCAAAAAAATAGTCTAATGACATTCCAAAATCAAATCCCAAGCTAATCCCGTCATTAACTTTGTTATCAGTTCTAAGCCATACAATGGTTGGGTCGAAATGAATTCCAAACTTTATGCCCTCCGCAAAAACAGAGCTCGTTCCAATCAAAAACAGAATTATTATGTAATATTTTTTTCGCATTTTACTATATATCATTTTCAAAAAAAAATTTAAACCGCAAAGGTAGTGAAATATTTTTAAATAATCAAAAAAAAACGATGCAAAAAAATATGAAAATTTTACATGCTAATACAATTTTTAATAACACTGCTGCGTTATTGTTGCGTGATGAATATAGTTCGACACGGTTTTTTGTATGTGTTAGTATTCTTGTCTTTTTGTATTGAAACGGTTTGCGCTCAGAGCAATGGCTCGGTATTCAGGACGGTTGTGCTTGACCCCGGACATGGAGGACGCGACCCCGGAGCGTCGGGTGCAAGAACAAAAGAAAAGGATATAGTGCTTGATATTGCCATAAGATTAGGTAAAATGATTAATGAAACCTACCCTGAGGTGGAAGTTGTTTATACCCGCAAAACAGACGTTTTTGTAGAGTTTCACAGACGCACAGATATAGCAAACAAAGCAAACGCAAATCTTTTTATTTCAATACATGCCAACGCTGTTGACGGCAGATGTAACACCGTTTCTGGCACAGAGACCTTCGTTATGGGACAGGCGCAGACGGCTGCTAATTTAGCGGTTGCTAAACGCGAAAATGCCGCTATGCTTTTTGAAGAGGATTATTCTATTCGCTATGCCGGTTTCGACCCACGAAACCCTGAATCGCTTATAATGACGGAATTTTACCAACACGCATACATAGAGCAAAGTATAGATTTTGCGAGCGAAGTGCAGAATCAATTCAAAAATACAGCTAATAGAGTTGACAGAGGAGTAAAACAGGCACAGCTTTTTGTTCTTTCGCAAACAGTTATGCCCAGCGTGTTGGTTGAAGTAGGTTTTATTTGCAATCCGGAAGAAGAAAGATTTATGAGTTCCGAAGCAGGTAAAAATCAATTGACAAATGCAATATTTCGAGCGTTCAGCGCATACAAAACACAAATAGAAAACCGTAGCGTGTTTCGCATTAGCGAGCATAATTTGACTGCGTCAAACTCAACGCCGTCGGCAACTCCGGCAACTCCGGCATCGGCAACTCCGGCATCGACAACTCCGGCATCGGCAACTCCGGCAACAACACCGGCGAATTCCACAGTTTCTTCGCCGGCTACACCTTCAACCACTCCCAAAGTAGAATTTTGCATCCAAATATACAGTTCGTCACGACGGGTTGAGCTTATTCCGGAAAATTTTTTGAACTACGGAGATGTAGAACGATTTCAAATATCTGAAAATTTATTCAGATATGTCGTTGGACGTACTGCCGACTACGCTACAGTGCGGGATAATCTCACAAAAGTTCGCGCTGACTACGCTGATGCGTTTTTAGTTAGTATTATTGATGGCAGAATAGCGCCTTTATCGGAAGGACTTAATTTATTATCTGAATAATTTTATGAAAATACTTGTTATTACCTACTACTGGCCCCCCTCAGGCGGCGCAGGCGTGCAGCGGTGGTTGAAATTCGTCAAATATCTCGCTGATTTCGGAATTCAACCCATAGTACTCACTGTCGACCCTAATTATGCTGAATATCCTGTTTTAGACCCATCGCTTGAAACTGATGTTTCTCCCGATTTACTTGTGTATCGCACACGCTGCAAGGGCGTTTACGATTTGTATAAAAAGGTTACAGGCTCAAAAACAGCTCCTTACAGTGGTTTCGCTAATGAAAGCGAGCCCGGATTTATGCAAAAAATTTCTCGTTTCGTTCGCGGAAACTTTTTTTTGCCCGACGCACGTCGTGGATGGATAAAATATGCCTTTGCGAAAGCGTGTAAAATTATTGAAGAACACGAAATAAACGCCGTTATTACTACCGGACCGCCTCACTCAACTCATCTTACGGGGTTAAAAATTAAGAAAAAATACGGCATAAAATGGATTGTTGATTTTCGCGACCCATGGACTACTATTTTCTATAACGATGCTTTATTTCAGACACGTATGGCTATTTATGCCAATCAACGCATGGAACAGTCAGTGATAGACGCATGTGACAGATTATTATTGGTTTCGGTAGACAGAGAAAAAATTTATGCCGATGTGAATAAAACAACGTTTTTGCCTAACGGTTATGACGATTTGGATTTTGCCAATCAAGACTTAAAACTGTCTGAAATATTCACAGTTTGCTATACCGGAACTATTGCGGCAAGCTATCCTACAGAAGCGTTGGCGGCGGCTTTTGAAGCGCTGCATGATATTATTGCCTATAAGCTGATTTTTGTCGGAAAAGTGGCAGATACAATCAAAAACGATATCAACAACAAGTTAAAGAGTGCAGCTAAATTTTTAGGCTACATGCCGCATAAAGAAACTGTAAATTATATGTCGTCGTCGCATTTGCTGTTGTTGATAATACCGCAGACCGAGAGCAATAAGTTCATCATTCCGGGTAAGTTGTTCGAGTATCTGGCTACCGGCAGGCAAGTGTTGGTTATTGGTCCGTTAGACAGCGCAGTCGCTCAAATAGTAGCACAATCAAATGCCGGAGCAACGTTCGATTACAACGACACGGAAGGTATGAAGAACTATATACTACAAACATACCACAACTATACCGGCAACTGTCCGCCTGTCACAAACCGTGAATATATCGAACAATTCAGCAGAAAACGCTTGACCCGTCGCTTGTCTGAAATTATTATGCAATAATAATTTTCAGCATTAAGCTTTTTCGGCGGGTGATTGATTAGTTTGCAGTTTTGAAGCAAATGGCGCAGAGCCTGTTTGTCCACTTCCGGCAGAACTAATGTCCATTGAGCATGTGCCGGTAAATTTGCATCCCGGCTGTATATTCAGCTTGTTAATAATGATATCGCCCTTAACGGTAGCAGTTTCAGTTAATGACAATAATTCTGCGGCATAAATTTTACCTTCTACTATACCGCTTATATCAGCATTTTTGCAATTGATTGTGCCTTCCAATTTGCCTGTTTTGCCAATCACTACCTTGCCTTTAATGTTGAGATTGCCCTTCAAAAAGCCATCTAATCGCAAGTCGCCCTGTGAATTAATGTCGCCAATGATTTCTGTTCCATTGCTGATGGTGTTGTGCACCTGTTGTTGCTCAGATTCTATATACTTCGGCATGTCTGAATTTTTTTTAAACATGTTAATAAATAATACATCGAAATTTCAAAGTTCAAAATTACAAAAAAATATTCAAATTACAAAATATTTTTTTTACAATTATTCAATTTTATATCTCACGAACGCTTCAATAGCCTGATATTCAGCCATTCCTAATTTATCGTACATTACGGCAGTTGCATGATTTCGTTCTTCAGCGCGTTGCCAAAATTCGCGCGCGTCTGAACCGGGAAATACGGGCCCGTTGTTCTGAGATGTATGTTTGTGAATGGCTTTACGTTTTATCAAAACCTCTTCCGGACTTAGCGGTACAGCCATATCAACTTGGTCGAGATCCCATTCTTGCCACGCTCCGCGATATAGCCAGATTCTACAGTCTTTCATCCATTTTTCGTTTTTCAGTTCGTGCAGCGCCGCGAGTATGGCATTTATACAAACGCGATGTGTGCCGTGTGGGTCTGATAGGTCGCCGGCTGCATATACTTGGTGTGGCTTTACTTTTTGCAGCAGTTCAATGATAATTTGCACATCTGCTTCGCTCAAATCGCCTTTTTTAACAGTTCCTGTTTCGTAGAAAGGCATTTCGAGATAATGCACATTTTGTTCGGGAACGCCAAGATATCTTACAGCAGCCATTGCTTCGCTTCGACGTATAGCCGATTTGAGTTTACGAACTTCGGGAAGGTCGGGTTCGCCCGGTTTTTTTGAAATTAATTCGCCAGCTAATTTTTGATAGATATTTTTGGTATCAGCGCCGCCAAGGTCAAATATTTTGCCAAACTGGTTTCCAAAATCAAGAAAACGTATAACATCGTCGTCGAACACAGCGATATTACCGGAGGTTTGGTAGGCAACGTGAACATCATGTTTTTGTTGGACTAATCGCGCAAATGTTCCACCCATAGAAATAACATCGTCATCGGGGTGTGGACTGAAGATTATCACTTTTTTGGGATATGGCAAGGCGCGTTCAGGGCGCGTGCTGTCATCGGAGTTTGGCTTGCCTCCGGGCCATCCTGAAATTGTGCGTTGCAAATCGTTGAATACATTTATGTTTATTTTGCTACCGGGGCCGTGTTGAGTTATTAAGTTGCTCATACCGTTGTCGTTATAATCGCGTTCGGTAAGTTTGAGTATTGGCTTGTTTGATTTCTGACATAGCCAAACTACAGCTTTTCGTATTAATCGGTCGTTCCAGTTGCACGAGCCTACTAACCACGGGGTTTTAATGCGCGTAAGTTCCGATGCGGCAGCATAGTCGAGAATAATTTTTGCGTTCGGATGTTTTTGTAAGTACGACGTGGGCAACATGTCTGTTACTGGTCCTTCAACGGCTCCCCGTATTACATGCGCTTTTCCTTCTCCCCAAGCCATCAATATGAGTTGTTTTGCTGAAAGAATTGTACCAATACCCATTGTTATTGCATAGCGCGGAACAAATTCTTCGCCAAAAAATTCATCGGCAGCATCTATACGTGTTGTGCTGTCAAGGGTAATAAGTCGCGTGGGGGAATTTACCATTGAGCCCGGCTCGTTGCATCCGACATGTCCTGTGCGCCCTATTCCTAATATTTGCAGGTCGATGCCGCCTAAAGTTGAAATTTTTCGGTCGTATGCAGCACAAAAACCATCAACTAATTCTTGAGAAATTGAGCCATCCGGAAAATTAATGTTTTCTGCCGGAATATCAACGTGGTCGAACAAATGTTCTTTGGTAAATCTATAGCGACTTTGCAGAGCATCGGGCGACAATGGATAGTATTCGTCGATGTTGAACGTGTGAACGTTCTTGAAGCTAACGCCTTTTTCTTTGTGAATTCTAACTAACTCTCCATAGAGCGAAGAGGTTGTAGCTCCTATCGCCAAGCCGAGTACGAAAGGCTCGCCGCGCAATGCCTTTTTCTGTATCATCTCCACTATATTGTTGGCTATTTCTGAAACAGCATCATCGGCGCTGGCATATATTTCAGTTGGTAATTTTTCGTACCGTCTGATTACGTCGTATGAATTGAAACCTTCTTTTAAGACAGTTTCAAATTTTTGCTTATAATTGTATATTTTCATAACTCAAAAAAAAACAAAGGTAATATTTTTTTTTATGAAAGTTTGTTTTTTTTAGTTTTTTATTTTTTTCGAATCAAAAATTCGCGTTCAAAATAGAAATAATTTTTCAGACTGAAGCGTTAACATTTTCGTCGTCAATAAGCTCCATACCCTTGTAACGCAACATTAACTGGGCTATTGCAAGTACGTCTTTTTCGCAATATCTGGCAATTCGGGGTAGATTTTTTTCTTTCCAGTACACTTCCGCTACTTTGCTTCCATCAATGTCGTCTTTTGGCGATGGAATATTAAAAATATGCGTTAGCAGTTTTAAAGATGTATAGTTTTTATAGTCTCCAAATCGCCACAATTCCATAGTGTCAATAAAAGAGGTTTCCCACGGTTTTTTTCCGGCAGTTTCCAATGACGTGGGCACAACAAGTCCATTAAGTAACATTCGACGCGCAATATAGGGAAAATCAAATTCTTTTCCATTGTGAGCGCACAACAACATGTTAGCGCGTTGCATGGCAAATCTTTTTATTGTTTCTGAAAAAGCTGTCAACAATTTTTTTTCGTCATCGTCAAAGCACGATTTTATGCGAAAAGCCAACTGTTTTGAATCATTCAAGCGATAGGCAAACCCCAGAGAGATACAAACAATTTTTCCAAACTCGGCATATATTCCGGCTCTTTCGTACAAAATTTCCGGCGTTTGTCCGTCTTTGCACATAGGTGTTGCCTTGTGTTCCCAAAGTTTTTGCATCGTTTCGTCTAAGTGACTGAAATCAGGATGCTGAGGTACCGTTTCTATGTCTAAAAACAGAACGTCCTCAATTTTGATATGCTCAAGCACTACAACCTCCTCCGCAGCTTCCACAGCTACTTGGCGAACAGTGTATGGTTTTTTGTTGTATTTCTTCGGCAGTTGCCTCACGAACATCGGTTATTGTTCCCGAAAAGAACAGGTCTTCATCTGAAAGCGGATGGTTGAAGTCCATGATGACAGAATTGTCCTTAACCTCGACTACAACGCCGTCTAAACGATTTCCTTCAGAATCGCACATAGGAATTGCTTTGCCTTCGACAAAGAAATCATTTTCTATTTCGGCGTCAGCCTTAAATGATGATTTTTCTATTTCCAACACTAATTCTTCACGCGCAGCTCCGTAGGCTTCTTCGCAAGGAAGAAGAAAAGAGAAGTTGTCGCCTGTTTTCAATCCTTCAATGTTACGTTCAAAGCCAACAATAAGACTTTCTACGCCAAAAATGAACTTCATTGGATTATTGGAGTCTACTGTTTGAATTATCTCTCCGTTGTCTCCGTTAAGACGAAGCTCGTAGCATAATGATACTGCTTTATTTTTTGATATTTTCATTTGTATAATTTTTTTTTGCAAAATTCTCACGAAATATATTTTGCCATTTTCATAAAAAGTTCGTTCATATCTATAGGTTTGCTGATATAGTCAATACATCCTGCTTCTATGCAAATATCTCTATCGTCTGCCATTGCGTTCGCTGTTTGGGCAATAATCGGCAGTGTTGGGTTGATTGCCAATAGTTTTGCGGTTGCTTCAAGTCCGTTCATTTCGGGAAGATGAATATCCATAAGCACGATGTCGATGTTTGAGTTTGAGTAAACGTTTTTGATGGCGCTCAAACCGTTGTCGGAATGGATGATGTTAATATTTGTTCGTCGCAACATTGCTTCTATTACCTTATAGTTTATTAGGTCGTCTTCAACAATAAGAACCGTGTGGTCGCTCCATTGATAGTCAACTTCGCCGGTTGTTTGCATTTGAGCGATTTTTGTTGAAACTTCGGCAGGAAGGTACGGAATAGTGAAGTAAAAACTCGAGCCTTTTCCTAATTCTGATTCACACCAAATTACGCCGTTCATAAGAGACAATAAACCTTTGGAAATTGCTAAGCCTAAGCCGGAGCCGCCAAATTTACGGGCTAATGTATTATCAACTTGTGAAAATCTGTTGAATATTTCTTTTGTTCTGTCAGCCGGAATACCAATTCCGGTGTCTTTTACGTAGAAAACAATTTCATTATTTTCTATTTTGTAACCAAAAAGGATAAAACCCTTCTGTGTGAACTTAAGAGCATTGCCAATAAGATTTATAAATATTTGTTTTAGCCGGTCGGGGTCAGAAATTATTGAGATGTTTTCTGATGGTTTATCATACAGCAGTTCAATATTTATTTTTCCGGAGTTTTTTTGCAGGAAAGTGGGATGAACTGACAATATTGCGTACAATTGGTCTATCAAGCTGTTTAGGGAGAATGGCGTGTTTTTTATTTTCAACTGCTCTGCTTCAATTTTCGAGACGTCCATAATGTCCTCAATCAGTGATAGCAATGATTTGCCGCTATCTACAATCATTTTCAGGCTGTTTGTAAAATCGATTGTTTCGTTACCTTCTGAGTTCATCATCACTTGCGCAAGTCCTAATATTCCGTTCAACGGGGTGCGCAACTCGTGCGACATATTTGCAAGGAACGCTGATTTCAATCGGTCTGATTCTTCGGCTATCATTTTTGCTCTTACTAATTCATTGTCAATCTGTTTTCGGTGTAGAGCTATTCCGGCTTGATATATGAACGTTTCAATCGTTTGTGTATCTATTGGATTTGAATCGTCTTTTGCCGCTATCAACAAGCCTCCATACAGTATGCCGTTTCGTTCTATTCCCATAGTGTAGAAATAGTTCAAATTCAGCATTTTTTCTATAATAACAGCTTTTTCGTGTTCTACAATATTCTTTAGACTGCCAACTTTTTTCAGTGTTTTGTCGGTCAGATATCTGCTTTTAAATCCTTCAGATAATTTTATGTCAAATTTTTCGGGCGGGTCGCCAAGAATTTCAATTAATTCGTCTGAACGCGAGTGTAGTCCGGATATGTAGCGAATAGTGGAGATGTCGCTGTTATGGTCGTAGGAAAATACGGTAACAACTGATTTTGAGGCAAATTTTGATAAACTTTTGCCAACGAATATGTATATATCGTCGTCGCTTGAAAGCGTTAGAAAGTTTAGCGCAGATTTTGACAGGAACGCCATATTTTCCTGATAATTTTCAACATTTTTTTGCGCCGTTCTGTCCAACATCAGTATATTCAGTCCCGAAAGTTGACCGTCTTGGTTATACATTTTTGTTATGTGCAGCATTACCGGAAATTTTCGTCCTGATTTTGTAACTGCTGCGCTTTCTATTTCGCTGACTTCTGTTTTGCTTGATATAAATTTTTTCAATTCTTCAAAGCATTTTAATCGTTCATCACTACTGATAAGTTCGATGAATTTCAAATTTTTCACGTAGAAGTCAGAGCCATATTCAAAAACGTATATAGCCTTAAGATTAACAAACAACAATTGCCCTTCAAGGTTTGTTTCAAAAACCATTTCGGGCAACAGCGAAGTCAACACTTTGTATTTTTCTTCAGCTGTTCTTACTGCGATTTCTGTTTGTTTCAATCTTTCTTCCCTTTCGCGCATTTCTGTGATGTCGCTGTTGAGCATCACCATCCGCGTACTTTCAGGGAATACAGGGAACACACGACACCATACCCACCTTGTCGTTCCGTTTTTTTGTTTCACACGGAACTGACAGTGTCCTGTTTCCTGCTTTCCGTTTTCAACTGCATTAATAAGCGATTCGAACGCTTTGCAGTCCTTCGGGTGCACATGCGGCATCAATTCCCTCAGATTTTTAGGCTTTAACTCGTCTATTTCAAACATATTTGATGTAGACGCATTAGCGTAAATAACCTTTTTTCTATCGACTAATATGATAGAATCGTTCACCATGCCACACAAAAAGACGTTATCGACCTCGTTTTGATTACTCGAATCTTGATTAATATTCAACCATTTCAATTGGCACATCGACTATATCGGCATATTCTTCACCTGCTTCCATCATGTCCTCATCGTCTGAGGGATAGTGCCACTTTATAGTTATGTTACTAATTTTTTCAAGTTTCATCAAAATATCTAGAATGATTTTTGACGATGCCGTGTTAAAATACGACAATTTGAAGTTAAAAATTGTGCTCGAATTTGGCGATTGCGCGTAGGCGTCTAACCAGTCCAATATCGGCGTAAAAAACTTCACAACATCTTCCGGAAGCGAACGTCCTGATATTTCAAAAATTTCACTTGCTGCATCTAACTTTATTCCCGGAGTATCTTCGGTTGCACTAATGATAATAGGATTCATTTTTTTTTTATTCGATTTAAATGTTATACTCTTGATACGCTTGATGATAAGATAAAGAACGACATCTCGTCATCTATTTCCATAAATTCATACGAGAGCGTTGAGCCTGTTTTTCGTCTGATGTCGATAAAACCTAAGCCGGCTCCGCCTTTGTCATGCAAGGCGCCATCTTTGATTTGTTTTTTGTACGCCTCGTTCAACTGTTCTTTGTCCATGTCGTTGATTTTTGAGAGCGTTGCTTTCAAATCGGGTATTTTACGGGTTTCCATCGCATTACCTGTAGTAATACGATACTCGGTTGTACTGCGCGTTACAACAAATACCCCCATCCCAGCGTACAAATAATTTTGTTCAATGGTAGAATCGCTGTATTTGCTAACGTTTTGCAGACATTCTACCATCACGTGGAACACTTTGCGCTGAACAGCGCCCGGTTCATCCTGTTGCATCATCTTTGTTTCGGTGAGCGACAAGAAAGCTTTAATGATGGGCTGCGTTATTTCGCCTTCGTAGACCAAAGACAGCTCGTATTCTCGCATGTACTTGTAAAAATCGAGAATAAATTCTACGAACGACCGCTTTTCATTTGGATTATTCATACTTTTATGATTATTAAAATTGCAATTTTTAAAAATTTAATATATTAATTATTTAGTTAAAACTCAATACCTATAAGTAAAACATCATCTGTTTGTTTTACGTTTCCTTTATATTCGAAGAAATCTTTTTCAAACATTGCGCCGTATTCCTCCATCGTTAGATTTTTGTGTTCTACTATCAAATCTCTGATGCGTTTTGGAGAATATTTTTTTCGTTCCGGTCCTCCCAATTGGTCGGGCAAACCATCAGAGAAGAAGAACACTTTGTCTCCTTTTTCAGGCTTTATTTTATGTGTTGTGAACGGCTGTTCAGGTTTTTTTCCTACCGGAATACCGCCTATTGCTTTGCGGTCGCCTTTGTATTCTATTATTTCTCCGTTGCGAAGCAGATAGAGAGGTCTATGCGCTCCGGCGTATTCTACTTCGTTTTTCAAAATATTTATTTTGCACAAGCCCAAGTCCATTCCATCGCGTGCTTGCGCTCCTTCCATTTCCTGTTTTAGAGTGATTCTAACACCTTGATGTAAACCGTCTAATATTTCGCCGGCAGAGTAGGCTTTTCTATGGTCGACGATATTGTTTAGAATAAAGTAACCGATGATTGACAACAGTGCGCCGGGAACACCATGACCGGTACAGTCGACCGCTGCGATGTAAATATTGTTGTTGCGATCTGCATACCAAGGAAAATCGCCGCTGACGGTATCTCGCGGAACGTAGAAGACAAACGATTTGGGCAATTGTTGCCTTATCAGTTCCATGTTTGGCAGAATAGATTCCTGAATTCGCTGTGCATAGCCTATACTGTCTTCAATTTTTTTGTTTTTTTCCTGAATTTCTTTTTCAATGCGTTTAGCTTCGGTAACGTCGTGTCCAACAAACAGAATGGTTTCCAGTTCGCCTTCGTTCATTTCGGGAATTGCAACAAAGTTTACGATACGCGTCATCACTTTTTCTCCCATTTGCATTGCAATTTCTATCTGGTTATTGAGTTTGCGCGGATTTTCTTTGATGGTCGTTAACGCTTCATTGAAGTATATTTTCAAGTTATCTTGCAGCGGCACGTCATTAACATTGTTTTTGATAGCGTCTTTGGGCAGTATTCCGAAATAGTCTTCTAATACGGGGTTTGCGTAGAAGAAAACGCCATCTGTGCTTAGACGCACGATAACGTCTAATGAGTTTTCTGACAGTGATTGCATTTTGCTACGAAGTCGCTCTTCTTTTTCGGCTCTTTTACGTTCTGTACGGTCTACCGTGTTAAGGATAATACCCTGTATAGCCTTGTCTTCTATCAGGTTATGTCCAGTAATTTCGACAATCATAGGCGAGCCGTCGTGGCGAACACACTGACATTCTATTGTTATTGGTTCGGTAGGCTTCGAAAGCAGTTGCATAAGCATATTGTTCAAAGCTTCTTCACTTTCGGGAATAAATTTGTTTACCGTACCATTGATAATATCTTCTGGAGTGTAGCCGAAAATGGTTTTAACCGACGGGCTTTCGTATGTTTGTTTTAGATTTTTATCGTAGATTGAGATTATTTCGGAAGCGTTTTCCAGCAGGGAGTTTAGGCGTCGCTGCGCGTTTTGAACTTCTTGTATTTTTGATTCGAGTTTTTCGTTTGTTTCACAGAGTTCTTCTTGTGTTGCACGCATTTCTTCTGCGTTTTGTCGTAAACGTTCTTCGTTTTCACGCAATTCTTCGGTCATTTTTTGCGATTCGTGCAACAGTTTTTCGGTTTGCTTGTTTATGCGCAGGTTATGGAAGGTACGTGCTATGATTTCCGCCAACTCGCGTAGAAATTTTATAGTTATTCGTGGAATTTCTTTGTCTAAGGAAGCAAATTCTATAACGCCCTGTAGTTTTTCATCGGCTATTAGCGGCACAATTAGCAAGCTTGCCGGTTTTTTATCGCCAAGTATTCCGGAGGTGATGGTTGCGTAATCTGCCGGCACGTCAGTTCTATAGATGTAATCCATTTCATAGGCGCATTGTCCTATTAGCCCTTGTCCAACTGTAAATTCCTTGTTTATATATTTACGTCTGTTGTAGGCATACGTGGCTAAGCTGTTCAGTTTGTTGGATTCTTCATCATAGAAATATATTGCGCCCTGTAACATATTTACATATTTTATAATGTTTATGAGCGCATCGAGCGACAAGTCTTCCAAATTGTTATGCAGTCGCAATATTTCTGAAATGACATCTTTTCCCTTGCTTATCCAAAGTTGCTCAGTTTCTTTTTTGCTGTTTTCCAACAGATTGTCGCGCATCAACAGTAACGATTTTCCGAGCAGGTCATCGTCTTCAGCCGAAAATTCTGCCTCGTAGTTACCTGAGCCAATTTCCTGCGCAAACTTAGCTGTCGCATCGCCTCTGCTAAGCCTGATGTTTAATTTGTTTTTCAGTACATTTATCTCATCTGCAAAGGTTTTGATGACAACTTTACTGAAAAATAGAGCGGCTATCGGTATTAAATATGTTATCCACAATACCGGCATTTCAACATGCAGAAGCCACAGTCCCGTGGGTGTTATGTTTATTCCGGAGGAAGCAAAACCGACTATCCATGCAATTAAAATGAAAATTATTGCTATGCAAACTGCAAACGGGGTTACAGCGCTTTGTTGTTTGTTTGGTACGTTACTCATACTTATTTCTTAAATCGTTCAACCTTGTTGCCATCATTTCGCAAATTCTGCTAACGAGCGCCTCTTCGTTTTCACCAAAAGCAGTAAATGATGCTAATTCTATAACTCCTATACTATTGCCTTCGAGCACTATTGGTGCGATAAGCAAGTGTGGCGGCGCGCCTTTACCCAATCCCGAGAGTATTGTTACGTACCCATCCGGCAATTCTTTTAAGTTCAGCGCTACTTGATTTTTCGCGACTTGTCCGGAAATTGTTTCGCCAAGTGGGAAACTTCGTGGACGTTCTTCAGAATAATAAGCGTATTCGCCTGAAATATTGAACATTTGTTCTGTTTCGTCGAGCACAAAAACTAAACCTTGAACGATATTCATACCCTTTGCTATGTTCTGAAGTACTTTTTCAGAAAAAGCATTTATGTCATCGAATTGAGTTTCTTGGGAAGGCATAATTTTTGCGAGCGCTTCGTCAATTTTAAAAATATGCGAGACATTTCTACTTTCATCTGTTTTGAGTTGACTTCTTTCTATTTGGGCTTTTTCGCGCTCTCTAATGCGATTCACTTCTTCTTCAAAATTTTCAATTTCTTTTTTTGCTTTGATTACTACAAGCAACATTCCCAACGCCAGCACTATAGCAATAATTACGAAAACATACAGTATAATTGACTGCCGGAAGGCTATTGTTGAAAATATGCTTAATGTCAGAATGATATAAATCAACAGCGCGGTTTTGAAATATTTGTTGGCTTTATTCATTATTTAATACGTTTTACTTGTTGTTTATACTTTTTAAGAATTGGATAATTTGGTCTGTTTTCATAACATGGTCTACTTTGGTTATGTCCAATGTACCTTGGGTCATAGTACGAACTTCACATTCGGCAGGGTCTTGTACTATTGTTGTTCCGCCAAGTTCGGCTATTTTTTTCATTCCCTGTGCGCCATCCTTGTTTGCTCCGGATAGAATAATTCCTACTAATCTTTGTCTGTAAGCTAGGGCGGTCGAAAAGTACGTCAAATCTATAGATGGACGCGAATGACAAACCGGTTCTTCGGTTGAAAGAGCAATTTGTGTTGCCAATTCAACGTACATGTGGTAGTTTGAGGGCGCTAAATAAGCTATTCCCGGTCTTATGCTTGCCTTGTCGTATGGCTCTATGACGGGAATGTTGGATTTTATGGACAACGCTTCCACAAACCCCGAACGTACGTGTTTTAGACGGTGTAGGCAAAGGAAAACAGGATAGTTAAAATTTTTTGGCAACGATTGCAAAATCCTAACTACAATCTGGAAACTACCAGCCGAACCGCCTATGACTACTGCCTTATAATCCTGCATAATTTTTTATATTATTTGAAACCGCAAAGATACTGTTTTTTTATATGTAAGCAAAATTTTTTTTATATTTTTTCTAAATTTTCTATTTTTTCTATCGAACCAACTACTCTTAAAGGTTGTCCATTTTCGTCGCGAAGCGTTTCCCCGTCGGCTTTAAACCAAACATATTCATCTGTTTTAGTTTTCAGTCTGTACTTTATATGGTAGGGGGTATTGCCGCTATTGTCTGTAAGATGCTCTGAAAACGCCGTCAATGTAGCTTCTTTATCATCGGGATGCAATCTATCGCTCCAACTGTGCAATACATTCGGGAAATCGTATTCATCGTTGAATCCAAGATGCTCTCTAAATTCGGGCGACCACCAAAACTCGTTGTTCCCGCCGGTAGGATTAATCGGGTCGACCTTCATATCCCACAATGCGATGTTTATACTTTTTTGGAGCAGGTTTAGGCGTATTGTGTCCGTTTCTTTTTCCAATTCAATTTTCTTGGTTTCGGTGATGTCTTGTATAGCGCCTGCAACTCTAAGCGCATAGCCGTTTTCGTCTCTTGTTGTTGCTCCGAACGCGCGAAAATGAGCATATTCTCCGTCTTTCTTTAGCAGACGATATTCTAAGTCGTATGGAGTATTTCCGGTTGTGTCTAACAAGTGTTTTGCAAATGCGTCTAAAGTTCTTTCCTTGTCGTATGGATGCAGTTTGTCGCTCCAACTGTTTAAAAGGTTTGGGAAATCGCTTTCGTCTGAATATCCTAACATGTGCCTAAGTTCGTCAGACCAATTAAATGTATTGTTCGGGTTTATTGGGTCGCCTTTCACTACTTGCATATCCCATAATCCTATTTTGGCTGCTTTTATCAACAGGCTATATTTTGTTATTTGGTATTCATTTTCAGCCATTACTTTTACAAGTTCTGCGTGCGCTTCTTCTGCGTCTCTGTTTTTACGCATCATTTCCTCTTGTGTAGCTTGCATTTCTTCCATGTTCTGGCGCAATTCTTCTTCCTGATTGGATAGCTCTTCAGCCTGAATTTTCGACTGTTCGAGGAGCACGCCCGTTTGCATGTTCACTTTCACTGTATTAATAGTAGAGGCGATGCTTTCTGCTTCTTTTTCGATAAATTCGCGCACGTGAGGTTCAAACGGTTTAAATCCGGCTATTTCTATCACGCCGTAGATGGCTTCGTTCACTTTGAGGGGAGCAATTAGAAGCGCTCTCGGCGCTTCATCGCCTAATCCTGAGGTTATGTAGATATAATCTTTTGGCAGGTTAGTCATATAAATGCTTTGACGTTCAAGAAAGCAAGTTCCAACAAGCCCTTCGCCTAAAGGTATTTGTTTTTGCAGATATTTGCGTCGTTCGTATGCATAACAGGCTTTTAGTTCAAGAGCCGGATTCATTTCATCGTTGTTTATCAGGAATACACCGCCCTGATTAGCTCCAACGTATTTGACCATGTTGCTGATTACTGAGTAACACAGTTCTTCCATATTATCGTTGTTTTCACGCAGCAATTCCGCAAATTTCGCTACTCCCTCCGAAATCCAGTTTCGTTGTTCGTCTTCGGTGCGGCGTTTTTCTTTTTCTACTTCTGCTTTCTGGATGTTTGAGCGCATATCCAACATCGCTTTTCCTAACGTGTCTTTTTCGCCCAGCAAAGTATACTCAACGTCTAAATTACCTTTTCCTACCTGAGTGGCAAAGAAGGCGATGTTTTTTAGCGATTCAGCAAGTTTAACTACCTGTCGCATTATCACTGCCAACTCATGTTCGCCATGCTTAAACTTTTCGGTAATGCTGACTTCGACATCTCCGGTAGATAGGGAATCAATCGTTTTCTTCATCTCATGTAGTCTGCTTTGCAGAATTCGGGCAATAGAAGCGTAGGCTACATTGGTCAAAGTAAGTACCAACGGGGCTGCCCATATAAAATTGATAACTCCACGCGCGCCTACAATAACGCCAAGCACAGCCACAATCAAAATGGGGAATACCATTATACGCGTAATGTTATAAACAATGCTGTTTTTGTATCTTACTCTATGTATAGCGATGGACAAAAACCCGACTGCTATACTCATGAGCGCTATTGTGACAATTAAAGAATTTGACATATCTTACAAATATTTTTACTTAAACTAATACCATCTTAAAAAATGCCACAAAGGTAATACCTTTTTTTTACAAAAAAATTTTTTTTTTATTTTTTTTTTAACATTAAGATTTTTTTTTCATTTTTTTTTGTTGATTTCTCAATTTTTGTTACTTTTGCGCCGTTTTTTTATAATATTTAAAAATAGTAAAAAATGGCTACCACAGCAGATTTCAGAAACGGGATGTGTATCCGTTTCAATGACAAGCCTTGTTCTATAGTATGGTTTCAACATGTAAAACCCGGCAAGGGTGGCGCATTTGTTAAGACAAAGCTACGCAACCTTGAAAATGGTCGCATTTTAGAGAATACATTCACTGCCGGCGAGCGTGTAAATGAGATTCGCGTTGAGCGACGTCCTTATCAATTTCTTTACAAAGATGACCTTGGTTATCATTTCATGCACAATGAAACTTTCGAACAGATTAGCCTTCAGGACGACCTCGTAGAAAATCCGGACTTGATGAAAGAGGGTCAGAACGTTGAAATGATGTTTATTGCAGACGAAGAGCGTGTTCTAACTTGCGAACTGCCGCCTTTCGTTGAGATGGAAATTACCTATACCGAGCCGGGTATTCGCGGAGACACGGCTTCAACATCGTCATTAAAACAGGCAACACTCGAAACAGGAGCAATAGTTGGCGTACCGTTGTTCATCGAACAGGGCGAAAGAATAAAAGTTGACACAAGAACTCGGGAGTATTCCGAAAGAGTTAAATCATAGGTTAATTGATAAATCTTCAATTTATTATTGATGAAAAATTTTGTTGAAGAACTACGTTGGCGTGGTATGATTCAAGATATCACACCCGGACTGGAAGAGTTGTTGCTCAAAGAAAGAACAACGGCATACGTGGGGATTGACCCTACTGCCGATTCATTGCACATCGGGCATTTGGTTAGCGTGATGATGTTGCGCCACTTTCAGCGATGTGGACATAAACCTTTATCCTTAGTGGGCGGAGCAACAGGTATGATTGGCGACCCGTCGATGAAGTCGCAGGAACGAAACCTGCTGAACGAAGATGAATTGCGCCACAATCAATCGTGCATAAAACAGCAGTTATCAAAATTTCTCGACTTTGATTCCAAAGAGCCTAATGCCGCTGAAATGGTAAACAATTACGATTGGATGAAAAGCTACACGTTTCTTGATTTCATACGCGATATAGGCAAACATATCACCGTTAACTATATGATGAGCAAAGATTCTGTAAAAAAGAGGCTGTCGGGCGAAGGAGAAGGCATGTCGTTTACCGAGTTTACCTACCAGTTAGTGCAAGGCTACGATTATCTTCATCTTTATCGCACATACAACTGCCGTTTGCAGATGGGCGGCTCTGACCAGTGGGGAAACATCATCACCGGAACGGAACTGATTCGTCGTGTTGTCGGGGGCGAAGCGTTTGCTTTAACCTGCCCGTTAATTACAAAATCCGATGGTGGAAAATTCGGAAAAACTGAAGCCGGAAACATTTGGTTAGACCCTAAACGAACATCTCCCTACAAGTTCTACCAGTTTTGGCTTAATGTTAGCGATGCCGACGCCGAAAAATACATAAAAATATTTACATGCCTAAACCGTGATGAAATAGACAGTTTATGCGAGCAACAACAGCGTGAGCCACACCTACGTATTCTGCAAAAGACTTTGGCAAAGGAAGTTACCACAATGGTACATTCTGCAAAAGACGTACATACGGCAGAAGAAGCCTCGCAACTGCTATTTGGACAAGGCACAGCCGAATCGTTAGCAGCGCTCGACGAAGATACATTAATTAATGTATTCGATGGAGTACCGCAATTTGAAATTGAGCGAACAATGCTACAAGTCGGTATACCTTTGCTCGATTTTCTAAGCGTGAAAACTTCCATTTTTTCGTCAAAAGGCGAGGCGCGGCGGATGATAGAAAACGGCGGATTGAGTTTGAATAAAACAAAAATTACCGACGTAAACACGAACGTAGACTATTCAAATGTTATCAGCGAAAAATATATGCTTGTACAAAAGGGCAAAAAAAATTATTTTTTTATTGTCGTGAAATAATATTATCTTTGTCATTTAATTTTTTCATCAAATATTCTTTAAATTTATGGTAAATAAAATAATTATTGTTGGATACGTTGGTAAAGACCCTGAAGTACGCCATTTAGACAACAATTTTACGACAACGCGCTTCACATTAGCTACCAACGAGCGTTGGACAAAAGACGGCACATTAGTCGAGCATACCGAGTGGTTCAATATTGTCGTTTGGAAAAGCGGCTTGGCGACAATAGCGGCAGAACACGTCAAAAAAGGCAGTTTGCTTTACGTTGAAGGAAAAATTCGCACACGCTCATACGATGATAAAGACGGCAACAAACGAACAATAACCGAAGTAGTTGCCGATTCGTTCACATTCATCGGCTCAAAGCCCGATGCCGCAAAGTCTACAACATCGACAGTTGTCCCTCCTGTTGAAACAACCGAATTGGACGCAGAAACAGGTGGCGACCTGCCATTTTAATATTTAGTTTTGGACGCCGACTTATATTTCTTAGCGGGAACTGCGTTGTTGCTGGTCGTTTTGTCAGCTTGTGTTACGTTCGCTAAAAAAGAATTATCATCGTTGACTCCAAGCGAATTTAAAGCTTGGAATGAAAACAAGAGACGTTGTTTCAAACGTTTGGTTGTAATGATGCAAAATCCTGAAAAATTAGTAGCAACTGTTCAGATTTCGGGGATGTTTGCTAATGTTATGTTAGTGGCGTTAGTTGCGTATGCAACAGTCGCGCTTCGGGAGCAGAGTATGCTGACAATCAATCTGTTTGTGCTGTGCGTTTTAGTTTTGTGTATACTGATAGCCGTATATTTTGCGTACAAACACATGCAAAAAAAATCAATCAAAGTATTGGCACGTTTGTCGCTGATGTGGGCTATACTCAAAATAGCGCTTTACCCTTTTACAGTCGCGTTGTTGTGGTACACCAAATCTCGACAAAGCAAATCAATAAACGAGCTATCAACGGTTTTAGAAAAAAACTCTGAGATATCTGAAAATGAGAATATTTTGAAGGGTATCGTTAAATTTGGCAACATTGACGTACATACTATAATGACATCGCGTATGGACGTTGAATCTGTGGACGTAAACGCCGACCTTGGCGAACTGTTCGCAAAAATTAACGAGTGGGGATATTCGCGAATCCCCGTTTATGACGACTCGCCCGACGTTATTAAGGGTATACTGTACGTCAAGGATTTGCTTCCACATATCGACGCACCCTCAAATTTTCAGTGGCAAGAACTAATCCGAAATGCGTATTTTGTACCGGAAAACAAAAAAATTGCCGTACTGTTAAAAGAATTTCAGGAATTAAAAATTCATCTTGCGGTTATTATCAATGAATATGGCAGTATGTTGGGCATTGTTACCCTCGAGGATATTCTGGAAGAGATAGTTGGCGACATCGCCGATGAGTTGGATAACGATGAATTGGCATACACTAAAATAGACGAAAACAACTATCTTTTCGATGGAAAGGTGTTGTTAAACGATTATTTTCGCATCATGCACCTTGAAGAATCAGATTTTGCCGCCATTAGAGGCGAAGCTGATACGCTTGCGGGACTTATTCTTGAAATTAAGGGCGAATTTCCAAAAAAGGGAGATTGCGTTGAATTTTTAAACATTGTTTTTTGTGTAGAATCAGTGGAAAATCGCAGAATCAAACAAATTAAAGTAACAATTCATGAATAATAGCCTACGTTTTTTTTGCGTTTCATTTTCAAAACTTTTTGTTTTTTTTGCTGTCACGAGCTTATTTTCGTGCCAACAAAACTTTATACCCAAGCCGGGCAGCTATTTCCGAATTGATTTTCCGGAAAAAGAATACAAGCTTTATGAAGGCGACCGACCGATAATCTTCGAATACCCCGTATATGGCGTATTTGAACGCGATGATGGACGTTTGAGCGAAGACGGATGGTATAATATCAGATTCCCGAAATACAAGGCAACTATTCACCTGACTTACAAAACAATAGATAATAATTTTGATGACTTTTTCGAAGACCAGTGGAGAATAGTTTATAACCGAATTTCAATGAGAGCCGACGCAATATTTGAGCGAGAATACTTAAACGAAGAAATAAACGTGTACGGTATGATGTTCGATATTCATGGCGATGCAGCCTCATCTGTTCAGTTTTTTGTAACCGACAGTATCAGGCATTTTTTACGCGGAGCGCTGTATTTCACTGTTAGCCCCAACGCTGATTCGCTGGCTCCGGCTGTAGCTTTCTTCCGCGAAGACATAATACGAATCATGGAATCAGTTGAATGGAAAAATTAATTAATACGCTGTGGGACTATTAAGCAACAGAATAATTGAAGAAGAATGTCGGATAGGCTTGTGGGACATAACTGAGGACTACGAAACGCTATTTAGAATGACGTATCTCAATGATGAAGACATACGTCGGCTAAACTCGTTTAAAAATTTAAATCGTAAAATAGAATCCTTGAGTGTGAGGGCGCTTCTGCAACAAATGACTCACAGCAACGCGCGAATAGTATACCACGATGATTCGAGAAAACCGCATTTGGAAGATAAAACATACAACATAAGCCTTACACATTCTAATAATTATACGGCAATTCTGTTGAATAAAACCAAATCTGTCGGAATTGACGTAGAATTTATGTCACACAACATCGAACGGGTGTCGCACAAATTTATTAACGACAATGAATATATTACAGACAATCCGCAATTTCGCCATGCACATCTCTACGTTCATTGGTGTGCAAAGGAAGCCCTGTACAAAATTTGCAACAAGGTAGATATAAATTTTCATGAAAACCTGACTATCAAGCCATTTGAGTTGGACACGCATGGACAAATTACCGGTATTGTAAAAAATGAAACCTGCAGCGAAGAAATTTGGATGTACTATATGATTGAAAATAACTATGTATTAGCGTATTGCATGAAATAAATTTTTTATTTGCAAAAAAAATAATTAATTAGTATCTTTGCGACGATTTTTTTTTAAGTCTCTAATTAACCGATATGATTTAACATGAAACAATTGAAATTAATTATTTCACTGTGTTTGATAGTACTCACAGTCAATGCCGACGACAGCCTGTCGGTATCGGGCAAAACAGTTTACGTCTTTGACCTCAAGCGTGAAATAGGACCGGCTACATGGCGCACTACAACGCAAAGTATAGACCGTGCAATAGAAATGAACGCAGACCTTATCATTATCCACATGAATACATACGGTGGTTTGCTCAATGCCGCAGATTCTATTCGCACAAAGATACTTAATAGTCCAATTCCGGTATACGTTTTCGTTGATAACAACGCTATTTCGGCGGGCGCTCTCATTGCAATAGCCGCCAATAAGATATACATGCGCGAAGGTGCAAGTATTGGCGCAGCAACTGTGGTAAATCAAACCGGACAGGACGTTCCGGATAAGTATCAATCCTTTATGCGTTCGATGATGCGCGCTACCGCTGAATCTCACGGAAAAGACACAATAATTTCGGGACGCGATACTACTTTTAGATGGCGACGCGACCCACGAATTGCAGAGGCAATGGTAGACCCTGCCGTTTCGATACCGGGTATAATAGATGCTGATAAAGTTCTGACACTAACCACAGAAGAAGCAATCAGACATCGATATTGTGAAGGAAAAGCCGAAAAAATAGAAGATATATTGACAATCAACAATATAGCCGAGTATACAATAGTTCGCCACGTATTGACATCGTTGGAAAAATTGATACAATTTCTCGTAAATCCATATCTGCAAAGCATACTGATAATGTGCATTATAGGCGGAATTTATTTTGAGTTGCAAACGCCCGGTATCGGTTTTCCGCTTGGGCTTGCCGTTACTGCCGCAATGCTCTATTTTGCACCGCTTTATCTTGAGGGACTTGCAAATCATTGGGAATTGTTGATTTTTCTATTAGGTCTAATCTTGATTGCCGTAGAGATTTTTGCCTTGCCGGGCTTTGGTGTTGCCGGAATAGCCGGTATTTTCTTCATGGTTTTGGGACTTAGCTTGGCAATGGTAGACAATATAGTCTTTGAATGGGATTTCACTTTAGGACTTGCAAAACTATTCAAATCTGCGTGTATTGTAGTCGGGTCGGCAGCCTTAGCTATGATTATTTGTATACGTCTTGGAAAATCATTTTTAGACAATCCACGTTTGAGAACAGTAATGCTCACCGCCGAACAACGAAGCTCAGAAGGATACGTCAGTTTTGCCGACCTGTCGCCTATGACAGGCGCAATAGGAACTGCGCGCAGTATGTTACGTCCGGCAGGAAAAATAGAAATAGACGGGAATTTGTACGATGCAATGTGTATAGTGGGCTATGTAAATGCCGGCGAAAAAGTTAAAGTGGTACGCTTTGAAACCGGACAGTTGTACGTAGTCAAGGCAACTTAATTATTCGATTAGAGCCACAGCTATTTTGTCTACATAATTTACTGCTACTGTGGCTGTTCTGTCCACAAAATTTTGTACCATAATAGAAAAAGCGAGTAGATTGCCGTTTCTTGCTGTTACGTAGCCGGACAATGTGCTTACGCTTGTTAACGAGCCGGTTTTTGCCGTTAAGTTTCGCAAAGCGCGCGTATCTCTCATTCGATGCGCCAACGTTCCGTCAATACCTGCTATTGCTAACGATTGCCGAAATTGATTGAAATTAGCCGATTGGTGCATAAAGTTGAGAACTGTAACTATTTGTAGTGGCGACAGGTAGTTTTGATTTGAAAGTCCCGAACCGTCTACTATGCGGTACGTGTTTTGTCCAATTCCTGCTTGTTCTAGCATTCGCTGCACAACTGCTATTCCGCTTTGGGTCGTTGCCGGACGGGCGCCTTGTTGAAATCCCATTGCGTACAAAAGCATTTCGGTACTCAAATTGTCGCTTTCCTTGTTTGCCTGTCTTATTACTTCTGTGATTGTGTTAGTGGCATATCCTATGTTTTGAGCTTCCGACGGCAAAATTGCCCTTCCGGAAATACGTATATTGCTTTCCGGCAGTTGTTCCAAGATTTTTTCGGTAAAAACAGTCAAAATATATCCATCAGGATTCTTCAAACTTACTCTTCTTTCGTGTGCGCCAGCCGAAACAGCAATTACTCCGGAAATATCTATGTGGTTATACATGTCAATAAGTTCGCGATTGAATACAAGCGACCTCAATGGCGGCTCGGCGCTTCTTTGCACCGTTGTAGCTCTATTTGAAATTTGCACAAACGACGTTTCCGGAGTAACGGTTATGTTAGGCATGTTCCCATTTGAAGATGGATTTACTCTGACCCGCGTTATTCCCTTGTTCAGCGTCAATGGAGACATATATGGCTGGAAAGCCTCCATGTCATCGTCCCATGACCATGCTTTGCCCCAGAATACAGTGTCGCCCATAGATACATCTATAAATAGCTTACCGTCAATACTTTCTATTCCTTTTTTCTTTATTGCTTCAACCAATGCGTCTAAGTCCGAAGATTTCAATTCAGGGTCGAAACCGCCGACCAAAAAAATATCGCCCGAAAGACGACCAAGTTCATCAATCGTTCCGGTATGAAATAATCCTGTTCTGAAGACATATCGCGGCGTTAGCGACCACAAGGCTGCTGCCGTGGTTATCAATTTTAGATTGGAAGCCGGACGACATAAACGCCTTTCATTGTGCGTATATAGCATTTTCTGAGCAGTAAGGTCGAACACAGCCACGCCAACAGTTGCGGTTTGAAAAAAATCATCGCTTAATATTCTGTCCAAGCGCGCAGCTATATCTTGCTGTGCCAGAACGCCGGTAGAATAAAAAAGGAATGTAACAAAAACACATTTAAGCTGTATTTTCATCTATTACCTCTTTATCAAAGTTTTGAATTTCATAAGCCTTCCAACTCCATTGATTCTTTTTTGCGTCGAAATTTTTTATTGCGCAACCTGATGTAACACAACCATTAGTTAAATTACTTTGTTTGCATAAGGCAGAAGTCAAAAATACATCGTCTACAAACCCAAATGTAGAGCCTTCACGCATCTTAACAGCGCCATTAAATTCCTTAGCGTAAATACTTTTCAAGTTGGGGTCATCATATTTTTTTGCTGAAATAACCTGATAATAGCCTTGCATTTCTTTTTTTACGAAACGTATTTTAAGAGTATCGGCAACCCGTATTTCGTCAAAAAATCTGTCGTATTTGAAAAAACCAAACGTATCATCGGAAGCAGTAAAGTTCAGAATTTTTTTCTCAGGGTTTACAAACGTTACTATGACCGGCACTTCTGGCGTATCATAAAGCATTATTTCTTCGGCGTAGGATGCAAATTTGCGGTATACAGGCTTGTTGTCTACCTTCACATTTGCAGCCAAATACCATTCCTCTTCGGTTAGGCTTTCGATGTATTCTGTAGTTTTCCATCCTTTTTTGGCGTAAATATGCTGAATAAAAAGTAACTCGGTCTTTGCTTCGTCCCACATTTGCTTGTTCAAGAAAAACGGTATAATTTTTGTTCTCAACTTTACCAACATTTCTTCGGGTGTGTTGCACAACAAACCTCTACAATAACACGCAAATTTTCTTTCTTGGTCGTCGGGAAAAACTTCACTCAAAATATCCCAAACCCAAAAATAATTGCGTTTTTTCTTTACGAATGGAAGCAGCAATGATAAAACATTTTCTTCATCGCCCAGTTCCAACAGTAGTCTAGCCTTATAGTACGGAGGATATTGATATTGAGGATGTGTTTCCTCTAATTTGTCAAGTTTTTCCAAAAATTCTTTTGCCTTTTCTTTGTCGAAGTAGGTCGTGCCATCGTCAAGTATTCTGGGCAGCAAACTTCTGGCGCGCGCAACGTAAGCCTGTTCGACTATCGACATTACAGTTTTTTCATCCGACAGCGTCTCTCGATTATAGTCTTCCTTGCGAAAATTATCCAAACCCCACCAGTTAACTAATTCTGAATATTTTGTTGGATTGTCTCTGAAAATTTTATGGAATATTTTGAACACAGCCGAGTATACTTCCGATGGTATTGTCATACTAAACGTTTTGGCTATTTCAAAAAGCGTGTCATACTTTTTTTCATCAGTGTTTTCTGATTTCAAAAGAGCATATCCCATTTTAATAATCAACCGCGCCGAAACATCGTAGAGTAATTTTTCATCGTCGGGTGATGATATTTTGTTCATGTTCAACACAAATGTATCAAACTTTTCGGCAGAAACATTTTGTTTTGCGAGGTCATAATACACCCAACTCAAGTTTCTTAACGCCCAAATGTCTTCCGGATACTTGTCTACTTCGGCTTGAGCCAAACTTAGCGCTTCCTCAAGCTTTCCAGCCTGACGCAATTCTTTGATTTTTTTTGACGACATATATTGTTGTATTCGTTAATCCAGTCGCAAAAGTTCGACTTTTCTAAATTCAACCGGATGACTTTCAGACTGCAGGGCAATGTGACCCGATTTGAGGGGACCCAAAGGTAGATTCACCTCATTGCTCAAACCTCTACCATTACGATTGAGCTTTGTGTAGGTCAAAACAATTTCATCTTCAATTATATGATGAACTATGCTGTCTGCCAGCACAATAATTTCCATCATAACCCACTGTTCGCCGTGGTATGTTTTTGAAGTTGAGTTTGCACAATGACCGGGGTAGAACTCGCCGTTGATGTGGATATCAGTTCCGGGCGTACATACGTTGCCTGTTGTTCGCTCCCGTCTACCGTCGCCACCAAGAAACTGCGCTTCAATAGACGCCGGAAAATCTTGGTCTATGTGCATTGATTCGGGCGATTGAGAGTGTAACATAGCGCCACTGTTGCGAGTAGCCCATCCGGGACCGCCCGCTATTTGCTCACCTACAAATCTGTATTCTACGCGCAGCTTGTAACTTGAAAAGGTTTCGGTAGTGTAAATGTGTCCGAAACGATTGTCAAAGCTTTCGTAAAAATCAGGGTCGTAAACGACCTTCATTACTCCGTTTTCTACGCGAAAAGTATTTCCGTAGTTCTCGCCAGCCGGATAACCTCTTATTTTTACGGTCCAACCTGTTAAGTCTTCGCCGTTGAATAATTGTATCCACTCTTCTTTTTTCTGTCCACCTTTACATCCAACCAAACTAAAGATGACAGCTAACAATAATAGAATTCTCATGTTTAAAAAATATATAAATGTTTAAAATTATTTTTTTTGCAAAGGTAAGATTTTTTTTTATATTTTAATAATTTTTATTATTCAGAATAAAAATGCTTTTCTCTCATTTAGTTATCACTCCTATTTCTCCAATCGTTGTTCTTCTGCCGGCTTCAACATTTTGAACGGATTCAAGTCTAATGAAATTTGCATTTACCGGTTGCTCAAATCTTACGAATTGAGGAATGGGATTGTTTTGTATGTTGTCAAAAGTTGCATTTTGCAATAATTGATTCCAAGTTCTGCCGTCTGAGCTTGTATAAAAATTATAAATGTAAATGTTTCCGGGTGAGCTGTATACAGGATAATAAGAAAATCCATTCAACGATAATTCTTCGCCAAGATTGATTGTTATAGCTACCTGACCTTCGGGTAGGGCTACAGACGTTTGCGGGTTGCCGTCTATTGTTCTTGAAATGTTGGCGCCTTCGGGAGATACTACGCTCCACTTTGTTGGTGCAATATCAAAATCTTCTCGTGCTGTTTCGCTGCTTTTATTGAAGTTTTCTACAAAGGCTTTAGACAGTACCGTTCCCCCTGCCGGCAGTGAAAATGGCTCGGTATAACGCGTTGACGATGCATCTGGTTCGCTGCCGTCTGTTGTGTAGACAACAACCGCATCGCGCGATTCGCAGGACAAGAAAACCGTTCCTAATCTGTTGCGGGATATGCGTACGGGAGCCAATATTTCGGGCGCTCTGTATATGCCTATTCCGTTGAGTACCGGACTTGCAAGCGCATCCTCTATATGTACGCGCAATTTTTGTGTTGTAATCAACGGAAAACGCAAAATTCGCTTGTAACCAATTGTGGTTTGGCGTTTTATGTGTTTCCACTCCGAGCCGTCAAAATACTCAATACTGAATTCTCTAACGCGCTGTCCTAACGGTATGTATTCCATTAGTTCTAATCGATTGAAAGTTTGTGGTTTACGCAGGTCTATTTCTATGGTTGCCGTTAGTTGCCCGTCATCTGTAGCCCAATATTTATGGAAGTTGCTGTTTATAAGGTTTTTTGCAGCAAATCGTTTTGAATCTCCGCGTGTTTGGTTAGCGCTAATTTTTGCTTTTTTAGCAAGATTTTCAGCAAAAGTTTGGTCTATAATTTCCCGCATTTCCATCAAACGTGTTGAATCGTTTGGATGAATAAGTCCGCGATGGTCTGGAGGTATATTAAACAGCAAATTACTGTTGCGTCCTATCGATGTGTAGAAAATATCTACTACGTGTGCCAGCGATTTAACTCTGTTGTCAGTTTGAGGGCTGTAAAACCATCCGGGTCTTATAGATACGTCGGTTTCAGCCGGCACCCATGCCGCGCCGCCTTCTTCTCCCTCGTTTAATATTTGTGTGGGCGGAGCGTATATCCCCGGTGCAAAACCTTCGATATTCATTGTAGACCAATTTGTTTCTCCGGCAACGCCACGCTCATTTCCCATCCAACGACAACCGGGACCTACGTCGCTAAATATGATAGCGTGCGGCTGCAAGTTTAGAACAGTTGAATTGAATAAATCCCAATCATAAACCTGCCTTCTACCATCAGGACCTTCGCCCATAGCTCCGTCAAACCATACTTCGAAGATATGTCCATAGTTAGTTAGCACTTCGGTCAATTGGCTGGCAAATACCTTGTTATACTCGTCTGTTCCGTATGCAGGGTGATTTTGATCCCATGGCGAAAGATATACGCCAAAATGCAATCCAAACTCTTTGCATGCTTCCGACAGGTCTTTTAAAACATCGCCCTTGCCGTCGCGCCATAAGCTTTCACGAACAGTATGGGTGCTGTAATTGCTGGGCCACAAGCAAAAACCATCGTGATGTTTTGCCGTGATGATGATAGCTTTCATTCCGGCATTTTTGGCTGTTGCCGCCCATTGCCGAGCGTCAAAAGCTGTAGGATAAAATACTTTCGGGTCTTCCCTGCCATCGCCCCATTCAACATTAGTGAAGGTGTTGGGACCGAAGTGTATAAACATGTAGTATTCCAATTTTTGCCAGTCTAATTGATACGGCGTTGGCACAGCGCCAAACGGAACAGGCGGCTCCGGAAATGTGCAACGTGTAAAGAAAAGCGCTAAAAGGCAAAGTAAACTTAATTTTAGTTTGTTCATTTTTTTTACGTCTCGTTATTTTGTTATTATTATGCCGCAAATATACAAAAAAAACCTGAATCAAAAACTTTTTTATAAAAATATTATTTGATATTGGCAACTATTTTAATGTAAATGTAGCCTATAAACTGTTTTTGTTTTGTCGGTTATTTTGAAGCGGTCGTCTATTCGATATCCAACAATCCATGCTATTTGTTCGCCTGAAACTAATACAAGACATTTTTCTTTTTCGATGAGCGATAATTTTGAATCGGTAAAAAAATCGCTCAATTTTTTCATATTTTTCATGCCTAATGGGCGAAACTTGTCGCCTTTATGCCAATTTCGCAACAAAAGTGGAAATTGCAGCTTGTCGCTGTCAAAACAGGCAATATTTTGGTCTGTTTCAGGTTTAAAACCGAAATATTTGTCGAATTTATCTATTTTCAACCGAACCGGAACGTCTATTTTTGATGTTTGTTCCTCAATATCATACAAAACTGATATTGACGATTTACATCGCTTTTGCACAATCAAGGTTTGTCTGTCGTGAATTATTCTGTATTTTTCGTTAAAAAACTGTCGTCCTGACGGATGCGCTTGTTCTTCGAGGATGCTTTCGGCGGTTGAGCCTGAAAATCCGAAAGGTTTAAGAATTTCGTACAATAGAGTGGAAGAGGAGGGGCTTTTTGCAAGCTCCTGCAAATCAATATAAAATAAGTCGTCCACAGAAGAAATAATTTGACTTTTATAACGTTCTATTGCTTCGCTGTAAATTAATTCGACTGCCGAAAAATGTTCTATACTGCGCTTAATGGATTGTTTTATAGCCGGAAAAAATTGTTCCATACACGGTATAATGTTGTTTCTGATGTAATTTCGGGCGTATTTGTCGGTTGCATTGCTCGAATCTTCACGAAAATCAATGTCGTTTGTTTTTGCGTATGTTTCTATATCGCTACGCGAAGCAAATAGCAACGGTCTTACGATTTTTCCGTTTTTAGGTTTGATGCCTGTCAATCCATTAATACCGGTTCCACGGGCAAGATTGATAAAGAGCGTTTCAATACTGTCGTCTAAATTGTGTGCAACTGCAATTGCATCAAGTCCTTCACTGTCTGCAAGTTCATGAAACCAATTGTAACGTAATTCGCGTGCTGCCATCTGAATAGAAATACAGTTTTGAGAGGCGTAATGTGTTGTGTCAAAACGCTTTGTAAAACATTTGACGCCCATTTTTTCGGTTTTGGTTTTTACGAATGTTTCGTCAAAATCAGCTTCTTCGTCGCGTAGTCCGAAATTGCAATGTGCCGCAACAATTTTGACATCGGCGTTGTAAAGCAGATTAAGCATAACCATCGAATCAATGCCTCCGCTTACTGCGACTAATACCTTGCTATCGGCATTTAGCAATTGGTAACGTTCGACATATTGCAAAATGGCGGATTGTAGAGAGTGACATCTTATTTGAGAAATATTTTTTTTATTCATTTAAAAAAAAATGATTGATTTCAAATTTTTAACTCCGCAAAAATACGCAAAATTTCCGGATTAACAAAAACGCATTTCAAATTAAAATAAAAAAAAACTAAAAAAAATAGTTGTGAAACTAAAAATTATAGTTATCTTTGCGCCCTGAAATATTTTGTTTTTTTCAGAGTAAATATTTTGTTCTTAAAAGTAAAAAAAATGAATACATTAATATTATATGTTGTGCAGTCGGCTTTATATTTGAGCCTGTTCTGTGGTCTGTACCTGCTTTTGCTGCGTCGCGAAGCCTTTTTTGGCTTCAATCGTAGCGTTTTGATTGCCATTATGGCAGCGTCGATGGCGCTTCCTATGTTTCGCGTGCCTATAGCCGAGCCGACATTGATACAGGCGCCTATGATGCAACTTCAGAAAATATTTATGCTCGATGAGCAATTGCAAACAATAGTCCTGTCAGAAACCGCCACATCGGCGATACCGGCAATAGCAATGCCTGAAATATCAGCAATAGCGCCGAAACGACTAACGCCTTTCAACATTATTTCGATTGCGTATTTTGCAGGATTTTTTGTAAGTTTGATGTTTGCTTTGGTTTCTCTGTTCAGCGTGGCGCGTATCATCGCTACGGCGCGTCAGGTAATGTACGGACAACATCGGATAATGGTTTCGCCGCGAAATATCAGTTCGTTTACCTTTGCGGGATGGATAGTTATTTCGGAGATGGACTACGAGCGTTTTGCCGCCGAAATTGTCGCCCACGAAAGCATACATCTGCGTAGCGGTCACTTCGGCGACCTGTGTTTTGCAAACGTTCTCGTTGTTATACAATGGTTTAATCCTTTTATTTGGCTTTTGCGACGCGAGTTGAAATCTCTGCACGAATATGAAGCCGACTGCCAAACTCTCACTCAAGGCATTAATGCAACTCGTTATAAATTATTATTAATCGAAAAAGCCGTTGGCGCAAGTCGTTACTCTGTTGCCAATGGTTTTGCACAAACAAAAATTAAAAATAGAATAGACATGATGAACAAAAAAAATCGTAACCTTAGGGCGCGGTGGAAAATTCTGCTTTTCATACCGCCGGCTGCGTTGATGACGCTTGCTTTTGCCCGTCCCGAAATAAGTCGGGAAAATTTGAATGTCAATGAAATTGACGTTGTGATAAAAGTTGACCCTGAAAGTCAATCGGAAGGAAAACATGCGCTGTTGATAAAAGGCGGTAGTTGGAAAGAGGTTGAAAACGTATGGACAAAAATCAACAACCAGCAGATAGCCTATAATGGTCAGTCGGTAAAGCTTAGCCAATTATTTGATTTGCTTGCTGTAGATACAAAAAAAAATGTGGGTCTATTTTACTTTCAAATGTCCAGCAAGGACGTGGAAGACAGCGAAAGATGGATTTCCATTTTTGCAAAAGAAGTAGACATTGACAATCCGAAGTTTTATTATTCCGTTGACGGGAAGCAGGTAGAAAGGATAAGTCTGCGTATTGACAGTATACAAAGTATTACCGTTTACTCTCCTGTCGATGCAGCAGAACAATTTGGCATGAAAGCAAAAAACGGCGCTATTTCTATTCTCACAACCAATTAGAGATGCAGTATAAATAATTTCGAGCTTACTGCCTTACCTCAGTGTAATCTGGCTCCTATAAGGTGTATAAACTCTTCGCGGGTTCTGTGGTCTTTTAAGAATACTCCTGTAAATGCGGACGTTGTAGTAACAGAGTTCTGTTTTTGTACGCCTCTCATCATCATGCACAAATGTTGTGCTTCGATGACTACCGCTACTCCCATCGGAGCGAGCGCTTGATGTATACAGTCGCGAATTTCCATTGTCATTCGTTCCTGTACTTGCAGCCTACGTGCAAAACAGTCAACCACGCGGGCAATTTTACTCAATCCGGTTATTTTGCCATCGGGAATATACGCTACATGCGCTTTACCAAAAAATGGCAATAGATGATGCTCGCACATCGAATACATTTCAATATCCTTAACTAACACCATTTGGCGATAATCCTCGTGGAGCAACGCCGAACAAAGAATTTCGTGGGGGTTGCTGTAATAACCTTCAGTTAGAAAAGTCAACGACTTGGCAATTCTCAACGGCGTTTTCTGCAAATCTTCGCGGTTTGAATCCGGCGTAATTTGTTGCAAAACGTCTTTGTATAAATCTGTAAGTTTTTCAATTTTTTCCATCTAATTCAATTTTTTATATCTTATATTTCGTATCTCACCGCCGGATGTGTATGTCCAAATAGTAAGACCGGTATTTAGTATTTCGTCTCGCAGATGTATCTTTTTTCCGGCAGTGGCAATGTCAACAACTTCTTCGTAGCCAACATTGGCGCGTATACTGTCGGTAGTAACCCGTAATTGCACTTCGTACCACTCGGCGTTTCTTAGTCCAAAAAACTGGGTAGTTTCGTTTTCAGATGCGTCATAGCCGTCTATGCTTGACAGACCGTTAATCGAACCGCGCCATCCGCTAAACACAAGAGTAGCAAACGTATTGTTGTACGGAAATGTTAAGGCTGCAAAAATATCGTTGCCGACTACCCGCCTTGCTTCGTAATAAATGATATAATTATTTGAAGGGAACGAATCGCCAACCCAGCTTATTCCGGTCATTGTACCATTAATTGCTACCGGCAACACCAAAACACCATTTCTTACGTGAGGTAATTCTTCTTCGTCGACATAATGTACAATCTCCCATCCGGCGAGTGTTTCGCCGTCAAACATCGATATCCATCCTTCAGGAGCAACCTGCCATTCTGTCAAAAAATCGTTATCTTGGTTTTGCTTGTGCTGTCCCCGCAAACTGTTTGAAACAGAAATTGTAAAAATCACGGCAGATACAGTAAAAATCAGCGTTATGGAACTTTTTATTGTCTTCATGCTTGTATAAAAAAAACGCAAAACTAATATTTTTTTTGTTATTATTGAAATTTTGTTTATTTTTGCACTGTAAAAAAACCGAAAAAATTGGATAGTTTAATAATAATTCCAACCTACAACGAAAGCGAAAATATTGAACGCATGTTACGCAGGGTCTTTTCGCTGCCTCACAAATTCAGTGTTTTGGTTGTAGACGATAGTTCGCCAGACGGAACGGCTTCCATAGTGAAAAACATGCAGGAAGAATATTCCGAACAGTTGTTTTTGCTTCAGCGTAGCGGAAAACAGGGTTTAGGCACGGCTTATATTGCGGGCTTTGAGTGGGCTTTAGAGCGTGAGTATGAGTATATTTTTGAAATGGATGCAGATTTTTCACACGCTCCCGAAGACGCTGTAAGACTTTACGATGCGTGCTTAAACTCGGGAGCGGATGTGGCTATTGGCTCGCGGTATATTACCGGAGTAAACGTTGTGAATTGGCCCATGTCGCGCGTTCTGATGTCATACTGCGCATCTATGTACGTGCGATTTATAACCCGTATGAAAGTGCGCGACACTACGGCAGGTTTCAAATGCTATAAACGTAGAGTGTTGGAAACAATACCCTTCGAAAAAATACGTTTCAAAGGCTACGCCTTCCAAATAGAAATGAAATTCACAGCTTGGAAATTTGGATTCAAATTAGTTGAAGTGCCTATCATTTTTCACGACCGCAAAGAAGGCTCATCGAAAATGAGCGGCGGTATTTTTAGCGAAGCGCTCTGGGGGGTAGCAATGATGAAGTGGAAGAGTTTTTTTAGAAAATATTAATGTTACAATCGTCAAAATGAAAATTGAAAAAAACAAAAAAAAGCGTAACGCACCCAAGAAGCCTCAAACGCGCACACAACCGGAAAATATTTCCTTGTTGGAACGATGCGACAACTATTTAAAACAAAAACAAAACCTCTGGTTTCCGGTTATAATGACAATTTCGTTAATTACAGCCGTATTGTTGTATGACCCGCGCGTTAGCGAAGGTGGCGACGACTCGGCTTACATTGTCTTAGCCATTGAATTTTTAAACGAATTTAAATTTGCAAACTATCAAGGACCGCTATATCCCGTTATGTTGAGCTTGATATATGCTATTGTTGGCATGTCGCTCAAAGCGTTTAAACTTTTTTCGATGTTAAGTATGCTCGCGTGCATATATTTAATGTATAGAACTTTCAAAGACCGCATACCTGCTACGCTACTATTTGCTATGTTGCTGCTTACGTCAATTAACTCGCACGTGTTATATTTTGCAAGCCAAACATACAGCGAGGCTTTTTACATGTTAATGCAGTCGCTGCTGATGTTTTTATTTTTTAAGTTCTTCGTTGACAACGAAAAAGACTATGATTTTATGTCAACCGAGGGTCTAAAAAAACATTTACTTATAGCGACAGTTCTTTTAGGAGCAATATTGACCCGAACGGTAGGATATACGCTATTGCTTGCCATAGTAGGATATTTCGCAGTTTATCGACAATGGAAAAATTTGGCTTGGAGTTTGGCAACCTTCATTGTGTGCTTTGCTGCATATCAACTATTGATAAACCTTATATGGAGCGACCTGCAATTACAGGCGAGCGCACAGGCAAACTCACTGATGAATAAGGATTTTTACAGACCCGAACTCGGACGCGAGGACTTGTCAGGTTTTATAGTTAGATTTATTAAAAACTCAGACCAGTATATTTCGCGTTTTTTCATGGTGATGCTGGGATTGAGAACGACCTTTACGTCTGAAGGTTTTTTTGTTGAAACGAAATCCGTAATCACAATTTTTTTATATCTGCTCGGACTCACAGCCTTGTTTTTTTCATACAAAGAAAATAAATTTATGTTTTTTTCGGGCGTCACAACCGGAATATTTCTGATTGTAACCTTCACAGTATTGCAAACACACTGGAATCAATTTCGTTTGATTGTTCCGGTATTTCCTATGATGCTATTACTGTTATTTTCCGGAGTCTATTACATTTTGAAGATTCAAAAACTACAAAAATTACAGTTACTGTTTTTTGCACCGGCAGCATTAATCTTCTTTACTTCTCTGTCAGACAGTTTTGACGCTTTTTCAAAAACCCGAAAACTTAAAGACGAATTTAGCGGACTTTCTCCCGATTGGTTTAATTACGCAAAAGCATCTGAATGGGTGGCTAATAATTTGCCCGAAGACGCATTAGTTGCAAGCCGAAAACCGTCTATTTCAACTATCTACGGCAAAGGAAGAAAATTTCAAGGAATTTTTTCGGTAAGAAGCGGTAATTTTGACGCATTTTTTGAAAGATGGAAAGCCGATAGTGTGGACTATTCGATAATTCCGTTGAGCAGCTTGAGCGAACAATCGTATAACGTGTTGCTGGGTAGGATAGAAGCCCGACTGTTGTTGGATAACCTGTTCTATTTTGCGGTTAAGGATAGAGATTTTTTACAACAATTTTCCGAACATTTTGACAACGTTGAAATAATTGAATCGCCTAAAATATTTGAATCACATATTGCCTTAGCCGGCTCGCAAAGGGCAATATACTATGCAGATTCTTTGCTTGCGCCTCTGCGAAACAGAAACGTAACACATATACTTACTGCCAACTTGCGTCTAAATCCAAACATTAAAGACGGAAATATTATAAACACCGTTGAGCGAACGGTCATTTACATACATGACAAATATCCAAACATTTTCCACCGATTAGTTCAGATTGGCGCACCCGATAACGAGCCGGCTGAAATTTATCTGATAAATTGGGAAATGGCAGAATAAAAAAACTGACAACGTTGTTAATACAGACAAATTCCAGATAATCAACGTTGTCAGCAAAAAATAAATATATTATGCGGGCATATCCGGCAGCGACCAGCCCTGTCTGTAGGTGCGCTTTATTAATTCAGCGGCAACTGTTTTCGCTGGCGCTCTCGAACCGCCTCTGCCTGTAGGACGTTCGGTAGGATGTCCATCAACGACTTCGAATAAACTTTCGAGCTGAAAATTAATCTCATCGTTATCGTTGATATTTGTGAACTCCATTTTTTGTCCGTCCCATGTAAGTTCTCTATGCAAGCCTTGCAAACGAACTGCAAGTACTCCCATAACAACCATTTCGTTAAAAGGTCCGGCTTCTGAGAACGGCGATGCAGTTTCAACACGGTTTGCAGGACTTTCCTTGCATGCGCGTACCCAGTCCATTGTGTGATTTAATGTAACTTCGCGCTGGGTTGCAGGAGATGTGGGCGTTCTGCCGGAAACTAATCTTGGGTCGCGTCCGTAACATCCACAAATTAACGTGTCTTTTGTGCCGTGAAAAATTACGGGACCTTCATCGCCTCTGTCTAACTGACCGCCTGTCCATCCTTTAGGGAATTGCGGTAAAATACCGCCGTCAGTCCAGTAGACTTCCACTTCCGGATATTTTACTTTAGCAGTGTCGTGCTGCGAACGCGCTGGGAATGTCATTCTAACGCTTTGAGCAACCGGTGCGCAGTCGGGCAACAATCTTGTTGAGCTTCCTCTCACGTGCGTTGGGTATCCCAATTTAAGACCCTTGAAAACCGGATGCATAATGTGACATGCCATATCTCCCAATGCGCCAGTACCAAAAGCCCACCAGCCGCGCCAATCCCACGGGTGATATGCGCGATGATACGGTATCATGCGCGCCGGTCCTACAAACAAATCCCAATTCAATGTGTCGGGAACAGGCATTGCTTCGGTAGGGGCTGTCAAACCTTGTGGCCAAATGGGTCGGTTAGTAGCGCACTCTACTTTTGTTACCTCGCCAATGACGCCGTCGGCAATCCAATCGCAAATTTGGCGAACGCCCGCTTGCGAACTGCCTTGATTGCCCATCTGCGTTGCCACTCTGTGCTTTTCTGCCAATTTTGTTAGCAAACGCGATTCGTAGACAGTGTGCGTCAATGGTTTTTCAACGTAAACATGTTTGCCCAACACCATAGCCTGCGCTGCTATAATAGCATGGGTATGGTCGGGTGTACCGATGATTACAGCATCTATTGAATTGTGCATTTCATCGAACATTAGTCGAAAATCCCAATACTTTCGCGCATTAGGATGTTCCGAAAATCGTCGCTCAGCGTGACGCCAGTCAACGTCGCACAGGGCAACAATATTTTCGGTAGGTGCAGCATGACCGAGCATAGATCCACCTCTGCCGCCAAAACCGACAACGGCAATATTCAATTTGTCGCTGGGAGCGCGATGTCCAAGCACACTTCCCATAGCATAGTTGGGAATAACGGTAAACGCAGCAGTTGTAGCCGCCGCAGTACCTAAAAAGTTCCTTCTTGATAGATTATCATTCATTATTGCTTGTTATTAAATTAAAAAAAATAGTGTGTAAAATATAAACGACAAAGATACTTAAAAATTTGTAAAAAAAGTAAAATTATTTTGCATTCTCATAAAATATATTTATATTTGTGCCGTTATTGTTTTTGTATTCGAGGGAAAGGTACATGCAGTTAGTTTCAAAAATATCACCCCAGCCCGAAACCATTGCACAACAAGGAATCGGTGAAAATTGTAGAAAAAATCACAAAAGTTTTTGCAATAATGGAAACTTTTTGGTAGTTTTTTACGAATTTGGCATGATATTTGCAGAGAGAGAGAGAGAGAGAGAGAGAATGACGAACATTCTTTTACAAACCGTTTAATATCAACGTTTTAAAGCGTATTGCAACTGTGCAGGGGTACGATTTAGAGCGCAAACTCCGTCGTAAATTGACTGCTGATGGCTTCAATTTGTCTGCATAAAACTTGGGCGCAAAGATAAAGTGTTTTTTTTATAAAAACAAAAAAAAATGAAAAAAAATTGCATTTGATTAT
>Ga0099364_10000826_pt1 | contig 52397 bp, 43 predicted proteins | sample TergutTh196P3_FD_73070 | JGI IMG/M metagenome (GOLD analysis project Ga0099364, IMG submission 73070) | Microcerotermes parvus P3 segment gut microbial communities from Pointe-Noire, Republic of the Congo - Th196 P3 | ecosystem: Host-associated > Arthropoda: Insects > Digestive system > Gut ... | reverse complement strand
AGTTGTTGATACTATTCCCATTGAAGGAAACGGATTTCTAAGAAGCATGATCAGTAGTAGCGGTACTATGAACATTGTGGATGAAATTACCGGAAATACTATGAATTATACTGTATTTCATATAAATGCCGATGCTCGTTTTTTCGATTTCTTTGGTGTAGAAATCATTGAAGGCGTAGTTTTTCCCAACGAATATGGTTACTGGTTTTTACTCACTGAAACTGCGATGAAAGAGGTAGGAGAACTACGATCTAATTCAAAATATTTCTTAGGCGTCGTGCGTGACTTTTACCTTACTCCCACCGAAAATAAGAAACCCATAGAAATAAGTTATCCATCTCAATCTTTTAACGGTATTGCCTACAAATACGAGGACGGATTGCGGCGTCAGACCGAACAAGCCGTAATTAATTGGATGCGTAAGGAATTTCCAGACCAGGGCGAATTTGAAGTCAGATTCGAATATATGGAAGACATTTTTAAAGAATATTTCAAGTCCGAACGTGCATTACTTACGCTTTTGTCAATTATGACTCTTGTCTGTATACTGATTGCCATTTTTGGAGTTTATTCACTTGCAAGTCTCACCTGCCAGCAACGCCGCAAGGAAATAGCCATTCGAAAGGTAAACGGCGCCGAAGTTTTAGACATTATGAACATTTTTTTCAAGGAATATCTTATGTTGCTTGCTATAGCGGCGTTCGCGGCTTTTCCTGCGGGATACATTATAATGAAACGCTGGCTTGAAGGCTACGTAAAACAAACCACAATGGACGCATGGCTGTATGTGGCTATCTTCCTCGCAGTCTTTGTAGTTATAGTGTTTTCGATATTTTCAACGGTATGGAGAGCAGCAAATAGAAATACGGCAGAGGTGGTGAAAAGTGGGTAATTGAAAATTGAAAGTTAAGAATGAAAAATATGGGAACTTCTAAAAACTATACTTCTTACGCTCGCGTCATTGTGGGCTTGACCCGCAATCTCCTTATTTTCAGGAGATGCTGAAACAAGTTCAGCATGACGGACAGAGTTTTTAGAAGTTCCCAGATGTAAACCTGCGTACAAAAAAATCAAAAAATCGCAAAAAAAATTGTTAATATCAAAAAAATAGTGCAATTTTGCAGTTGAATTGCAAATTTGTACTATTTTAGTTTATAATAATGATATACAGAAAAATAGAGAATGCATTATTTTCCCTAATGCAAAAATATCCGGCAATCAATATTACCGGACCGCGTCAATCGGGCAAAACGACTTTAGTACGTGAGTTGCTGAAAGAGCATCGTTATTTTTCATTGGAAAATCCAGATATTCGGATATTTGCCAAGGAAGACCCGCGTGGATTTATACGTTCGGCAGGCGAACGATTCATCTTTGACGAAGTGCAAAATGTACCATCGCTTTTTTCTTATCTCCAACAGGAAATAGACGATGGCAGACCCAACGGAAGCGTAATTTTGCTCGGCTCGCAAAGTTTCTTAATAAATGAACGTATTTCGCAAAGTTTGGCGGGTAGAGTGGCAAATTTAAAACTTTTACCGCTTTCTTTCAGCGAATTGCAATCAGACAATCTTTTGCCCGACGAACTGAATCGCTTGCTCGTTTCAGGCGGATATCCGCGACTGTACAAGGAACAAATGCTGCCGGTAGAGTTTTATCCGCACTATATCGAAACTTATCTGCAACGCGATGTCAGATTGATAAAAAATATTGGCGATTTGAGCGTTTTCAACCGCTTTATGAAACTTTGCGCAGGCAGAATCGGCAATATTCTCAATTTCTCTACTTTAGCCAATGATACTGATGTTTCGCTCAATACCGTCAAATCGTGGCTTTCTGTTTTGGAGGCAAGTTACATTATTTTTTTAGTTCAGCCCTATTCGCCTAATGTGAATCGCAGATGGGTAAAAATGCCCAAACTGTATTTTTACGATACGGGCTTGGCGTGCGCCCTGCTTAATATCGAAAACGAATCGCAAATAGACAGTTTTTACATGAAAGGAAATCTGTTTGAAAACATGATTTTTTCCGAATTGCTAAAAGAACGTTACAATAACGGGCTACCTGCACAATTCTTTTTCATGTGCGATTCAAAGGGCAATGAAGTAGATTGCGTTATTGAAAAAGCCGGTAAAACAGTTTTTGTCGAAATAAAAATGTCGGAAACACTATCGTCTGCGCATCAGAAAAATATACGGCTATTCCGCAAAGACCAACCTGCGCAATTAACTGATTATGTGATTTATACTGGCGCCGAAGATGTGGTTTATAACAATATACGGCATTGCAACTGGAAAAATTTGGAAGAAATTGTATAAGTATATGCAATTTTAAAAAATATTGTGTATCTTTGCCCAAAAATAAAATTCAATAATCATGTTCACTCACAACTTAAAAATCGCCTTTCGCAACATGCGGAAATATTTCAACCAGACGCTCATTAGCGTTATTGGCTTGGCGATAGGTTTTACTTGTTTTGCCTTGGCAACGCTGTGGATACGTTACGAAATGACTTTCGCCAGTTTTCACAAAGACGCCAAACAGATGTATGTGGTTTACAGTCCGACGGAAAGTATTTTTAACAGTAGCGGTTATAGCAGACTTAACAGAGACCGCTTGGCGTCTTATCTAAACGAAACTTTTCCTGAAATTGCAGATGCTATTACAGTGTTTCGCTAACCTGCGAAGAACGGCGCAAAGAAATCGCTATTCGCAAAATCAACGGCGCAACGGTAGGCGATATACTTGCGATGTTTGCAAAAGAGTATTTTTTGTTGCTATTCATAGGCGCGGCTATTGCTTTTACGGCGGGTTATACTGTTATGCAACGCTGGTTAGAACACTACGCGATACGGACAAATATTCCCGCTTGGCTCTTATTGGCGATAATCTTAGCGTTAGCATTGGTGATTGTGATTTGCGTGGGGTGGCAGGTGTATAGGTCGAGTGTGGAAAATCCGGCGGAAGTGGTGAAGAGCGAGTAGCTTTTAGTCGGTAATATTGGACAGAGTTTTTAGAAGTTACTTAAAATAAATGTCCCCACGTAGAAAAAAAAATTGTATTGCGGATTTTTTTTTGTAATTTTGCGGATTAATATGAATGACAATACTAAAATAGAGATAATTTCAAGCCGGCGAATTCAGAGTGCATTTCTGTTTGTGCGGCTGGCTATGGTTTGTATATGTTTATTGCTTTTTGCAAAATTAGTTGGAAAAAATTTTGTTTTCAAAAAATTTGACGAGCGTCACGCTCAGCGAATACAACGAATATTTACAGAAAAGGAACAAACTTTGGCATCAAAGGTAGAAATATTTGAACAATGTCTAATACATGCGTCTAATGAACTATGTTTGATAGACTTTCATCGAAATTACGCTCAAAAATTGAATAATCGAGGATTGTATATTTTTGCGTACAGAAACGACACACTGTACTATTGGACCAGCAACGATATTGCCATTCCGGAAATATATTCGTCGGAGTTGTTCGAAAAACCCTACGTAAGTCTCGGCGATATAACTTATGCTTCCGGAAAATACGCTTCATTTGTTTCAACAAAAAACAACTATGTGGTTGTTGCTTTGGTTCTTATAAAAAACGTTTACATTCACGAGAACAAATTTTTGAGAACTGCTTTTCAGGCTGATTTTGCGCTTCCGGCAAACGTCAAAATTTTTTCGGCGCAGGTAAATAATTCATACCCAATTACCGACAGCAATGAACAATTTATGTGGTCGCTGATTTTTGACGGAACAAGCCATTATAATTATCAAATTTACGTTCCTGCTCTTGCTTATTTGTTGGTTTTATTCATATTCTTTTGGATGTTGGACAGCGCTCTAAAAATTTTGCGCAAGAACATATATTTGCCGGTTATTGCGGTGGTTTTGACAACTTTGCGAATTGGCATGCAAAATTTGCAAATGCCCAGAGTTTTCTACGAACTTGACCTGTTTACCCCAATCTATTTTGGCTCCAATCTTTTTTCATCTTTAGGAGAACTATGCCTTTGGTGCTTATTTATCTGTTTTTTTGTTGTTGAAGTGTACAGATTCTTAGAGTTTCCAAAAAAATATAAACACAAGTACACCCATATAGCGCTTGTTTGTTTAGCTTTAACCATCTTGATTTTATTCTTTTGGGGCATATGTAATTTGATAAAAGAAATGGTAATAAATTCTTCCGAAATATTTGACAGATGGACTAACCCAACAATTTTAGTTAATGGATTGGGCATTTTGGGGTACTCCATAATATTTATGTTTCTTTTTGCATTTTATCTATTGACAATCAAAACATTACAGCTGTGCAATCAAAATTTGAAATTCAAATATTCACAATACGTGTTCATTGTCTTTGTGTTTGCCATGTTTACAGCGGTTAACTTAAACAAACACAGTTATGTAAAATTTGAACACAAGAAAAAACTATTGATTTCGATACTTGCGTCTCAACACGATTTTACAGCCGAATTTTTGCTTAGAGATATTTCTGAAAGAATTATTTCAGACACGGCTTCGCTTGTTGACGCCGTTTACCGCGATTTTTTCGGAAACTCGGACTTAGCGCCAAATGTAACGAACTACGTTCGTAAACAGTATTTTTCATCTTCCTATTGGAATCGTTATCAATTTCGCAGTTGGGTGTGCAATGAAGCCGGCGAGCTGGAAATTAACGGCGCCTATCAAAACTGTATTTCACATTTCAGAAGCGTTACAGAAAGTATGGGTACAAAGCTATCACGTTCAGAGTTTTGGTATATTTATCGTCCCAACGACATTTCGTGGTACTTGGGATGGTTTAGAGTGGCAAGACCCAACGAGCCGCCGTTGCAGCTATTTATTGAACTGTGGCCCAGCAGCGGATCAGACGAAATAGGATATCCCGAACTTTTGCTTGATGACAGATTAGTTGCGGCAAATAATCTAAAAGGTTTTTCATACGCAAAATATAGAAACAACAATAGAATAGCGCAATGGGGCGAGTATAGATACAATTTGACGGGTGATGTGTTTAAAAATGGCAAAACTCTTTTTTACACCGTATATATAGACAATATGAGGCATTTAGTATATCGTTCCGATGAAAACAATATGATTGTCTTAAGTTCCTTTTCGCCAAAATTAAGGAATTTTGTGTTCAATTTTTCTTTTATCTTCATTCTATTCTCATTTTTTGCATCCGTATTTTTTCTTTTCAGACATTTACCCGATATAAGAAAAAATTTTAACTGGAGTTTTCGCAATAAAATACAATATTCCATGATTGCCGTTATCTTGGTTTCATTTGCAACAATAAGCGGCTTCACGTTCTACTACGTAAACAATCAGTACATGAAAAAAAACAGAGATATTGTAAGCGAAAAAATGAGAGCCATTTATTCGGAATTGCAGAATGAACTGACAGCGTGGGAGACAATTGAAGAAATAAATGAAGCCGATGCGAACGCTCTTTTTGCGTGGCTTACTTATTTTCAACGACTTTTCTTTACAGATATTAATCTTTTCAACGCTCGTGGACAATTAATGTCAACATCATTACCCGATATTTTCAATAGAGGATTGCAGGGAAGACAAATCAACCCGGATGCGTTCATCAAAATGGCATTGGAGAAACGAACATCGGTTATTATCAGAGAAGACATCGGCGGATTTCACTATCTATCAGCCTACGAAGTTATTACAGACGACAAAAACAGAGTTGTCGCTTTCCTGAATATTCCCTATTTTACTCCTCAAGATTCTCTTACTGAGGAGATTGCAAACGTTATTATGGTTTTGATGAATTTTTACATGTTTATAATACTTATCACGGTTTTAGTATCTATTGCTATGAGCAATCAAATTGCGCTCCCGTTGATGATGTTGCAGGAAAAGTTCAAAAATATCAAGCTTGGCGCTAAAAACGAGCCTATTCTTTACAACAAGCGTGATGAATTGAAGGGATTAGTGAACGAGTATAATCGCGCAATAGATGAACTTGCGCTGAGCGCGGCTCGCTTGGCACGTTCGGAACGAGAATCGGCATGGCGAGAAATGGCGCAACAGATAGCGCACGAAATAAATAATCCGCTAACGCCAATGAAGCTGAGTATTCAACATCTAAAACGAGCATTTGACAACAAATCAGAACATTTTGAGCAATACATGGAAAAAATTTCGCATTCTTTGGTGGAGCAGATAAACACACTCTCTGAAATAGCTACCGAGTTTTCCAACTTTGCCAAGATGCCAGCGCCAAACAATGAAAAAATAGATGTGATTGAGCAAATCAACAACGTTGTGCCGCTGTTCGCAATAGACGACAACAAACGGGCTTTTCATACAAATTTTAATGGTTTGGAACGAGCTATTATAATTGCCGACAAAGAGCATATATCGCGTGTTTTTGTGAACTTACTCAAAAATGCCGTTGAAGCGATTCCTGCCGGTAGACAGGCAAAAATTAGTATTGCCGTACAAAAAACACAAGATGAAGTGCATGTGAGTATATGCGACAACGGCATTGGAATACCCGAAAATCTACAAAACAATATTTTCCGTCCCAATCTTTCTACAAAACCAAGCGGAATGGGGTTAGGCTTGTCAATTGTTTATGGCGTTATAGAGAACGCCGGCGGCTCAATAAATTTTTCAACAAACAAAGACGAAGGAACAACCTTTACCATAAAATTGCCGGCTGTTTAAAAATTTTTGTCCGGAAAAATTAGTCGCGAGGGGAGTGAAGGAACCGGATAATTGGAAAATATTATAAAGTATTTTTTTTCGTTTTTTATTGAAAAAAATTTGCTAATGTCAAAAAAAATGCTTTACTTTGCACTTCAAAGATTTTATTAAAAACGCATGATAGCATGAAAAGTAAAAATATCTCATTAAGTGCGTATTTACGCACAGCGTCAATGGTTTTGGCGCTATGGTCAGTTTTTTGTTTTGCGCCTGTATGTTTGCATGCGCAAACGCCAAGTACCCTTTGGTATACTTTACCGGGACCGTCGGCGACTGTCTTTTACATAAACAACGCCGACGATTTGGCAGGATTGGCGCAGCTTGTAAACGACGGGAACGATTTCAGCGGCAAAACAATAATTTTGCCCGACGTTATCAGCGGAATTAACCTTACTGCGTATGGCGAAAACTATAACAATGGTAAGGGCTGGATGCCCATTGGAAAAGACCAGGACAATCCTTTTAACGGAACCTTCAACGGCTCAGGTAAGATAATCACAGGGTTGTATATCAACGACGGCGACCTTGATTATGTGGGGTTGTTCGGTGTTGTTAGAAACGGAACAGTGGAAAATTTAGCGCTTGAAAATGTGAATATCACAGGATTTAACCATGTGGGCAGCGTAGCTGGCAGGTTGGAAAACGTTGGTTCTCGTATTAGAAATTGCCGCTCTGCCGGAATCGTAGGAGGCAACAATTATATTGGAGGAATTGTCGGCTCGGCTCACGGAGTAATTGATGTAAGTTACTCTACCTGTACCGTTAACGGTCAGGATTATGTCGGAGGAATTGTTGGCTATGTAGGCGGCAACGCATATTTTCGAAATTGCTATTCAACAGGTTCTGTTACCGGTAATCGGTATGTAGGCGGGATAGCAGGTCGTCTTGATAGAACTGCCACTAATTGCTACACAACAAGTTTTGTTAGCGGCAATAGAGATGTAGGCGGGGTTGCGGGCAGCGCGGGTCCAAACTGCGATATACAAAATTGCGCTGCGCTAAATACGGGTGTTATCAGGCTTTCGGGACAAAATGAAGATTTTGGAAGAATAGCCGGCTTTGTTTTTGAAGCTAAAATGACAGGCAACGTTGCCTTTGAAGATATGAACAGGGATGAGTATCTTTATTCGGTCGACGATGCAGCCGGACGAGGCGGTGAAAGCAAAACCGCCGAAGAACTGCAAACGGCGTCAGGTTTTCATTCGGGTTTTTTAGCTTCGCCGTGGACATACGAGCCGGGAAAACTACCAGGGTTGGACGCAGCAGTAGAAATGCCATGGTTCCTGAAAACCGAAAATATAGATATTTCAGACGCTTCGGTCAATGTAGAGCCAATAGCATATAATGGCGAATTGCTCGAACCGGCGGTAACGGTCATGTTAGAAGGTATTCAGGCGCTATCGTCAAAATATAACGTGTCTTACGAAGACAACATAGATGCCGGAACAGCGAAAGTAACGATTACCGGTAAAGATAATTACTTTGGCTCTGTTTCGCAGTATTTCACAATTTCACCCAAAGATATTACCATAACAGGATTTAATATTACGAAGGTTTATGATGGTAATACCGACTTTGCGGGCAGTTTAGGCAATTTAACTTTTGTAGGGCTCGTTGAAGGCGAAACCGCTGATGTTAACGCAAATGATGTTATTGCAGAGTATTTGGCGGCATCGATTGGCAGCCATGAAATTATTTTTACAGGAAATTTTGATATTATCGTTGGGACTGCAAATGCCGCAAACTACAATGTTGTTCAGCCAACAAACGTAACAGGCTCTATAACCCGCATGACGCAAGCGCCATTGAGCATCAACTTTCCCGATGACAAGATTTTTGGCGATGCGCCATTTGACCTTTCCATCACAGGCGGTAGTGGCGATGGAGCGGTTAGCTACGCGATAGTTTCCGGACGGGCGACCGTTTCAGGCAATACCCTGACAATCACCGGAGCAGGCGATGTAGTTGTCAGAGCCGTCAAAGCGGCAGACGAAAACTATGAGGAAGCAACCATTGAAGAAAATTTCACTATTGCGCCTAAACCGGTTACTATTACAGGTTTGACGGCTAATAACAAACCTTATAATGGCAACTTGACAGCAACGACAAGCGGTACGGCAATAATCGTCGGCAACATAAGCGGAAATAGCCTCACAGTTAGCGCGGGTACGGCAGAGTTTGCAGACAAAAACGCAGGCGAGAACATCGTTGTAATGTTCAGCGGTTATTCGCTTGCAGGAACTGCCGCAATACATTACATCCTTTCGGAACAACCGGCAAACGTAACCGCAAATATCACAGCCAGAACACTTTCGGGCATTAACGTTACCGCAAACAATAAGGTTTATGACGCAACAACGGAAGCAAGCGTTACTTCAGCCACTGCAAACATAGTTCCGGACGACGATGTGAGCATAATTATTTCAGAAGCTGAATTTGACACAAAAAACGTGGGTAATCTTAAAACGGTAAATATAATAACATGGTCGATAACAGGCGCTGACGCCGGCAATTACGTTTTGCCGGTCTTAAAACCGACGGTCAGGGCAAATATTACCAGACGCCCTATAACCTTCACAGGCATTACCGTTGAAGACAAGGTCTACGATGGCAATACCACAGCCACGATTACGGGCGTTGCAGCGCCAAGCGAAAATTTTGACGATGAGGGAGACCTTACAATTAGTACATTTTTTCCTTCTGCAACTTTTGCCGACAAAGACGCAGCAAACGATATTGATATAACATTCAGCGGTTTTTCGCTCGCGGGCGCAGCAGCAAGCAATTATACGCTAAACATGCCAACAGACATAAAAGCAAATATCACGCCCAAAGAACTGACTATAGCCGGTTTTTCCATTACTAAAAAATTTGACGGCAACAACAGTGTTACGGGCGGTTTTGATTATCTGCGATTCGAAGGGCTTGTCTGGCAGGAATCGGCGACCGTTAACACTACGGGCGTAACAGCAACGTATGCGCAGTCTACTGCTGGCGAACATCTTATAACGTTTAACGGAAATTTTGGTATGACGGCGGTAACGGCTATTCCAAGCAATTACACAATTGTGCAGCCAAGCGGAATAACAGGCGAAATCACGCAGGTTACAAGCAGCGGCGAAATATTTCAAACAAACCCGCTTAACGCATGGGTACGCGAGGGAGTATTGCATGTAACGGGCTTAACGCCGGGTAAGGACTGGAGCGTGTACAATACAAATGGAACGCTTGTACATAGAAGCGTTGCAATTAGCGAAACTGCGAATATCAGGCTTTTTCCGCAGGGAGTATACATCATACAGTCGGAAAATAATACGATAAAAATTGTGTGTCCATAAGGTAGTATTTGGAAATTGGAAGACAAGCGCTACATCAATGTGTTCAATAACTCATACACGCTCTCTAAGCTAATACCGTGGTTTTTGGCTATTGCGGCACAATCGTCGTATTCAGGTTTTGCTTTTATTTTTTTCCCTTGAAAATATGCCTCCTTGATACGCACTGTGCCCCACGGAGTTTCAACGCTAAGGCTACGACGTTCTAGAGCCGTCTTTTTTACGTATTGACAACGAACGCCAAGCGTTGTTGTTTCAGTAAAAATCAAACTTTTTATAATATACTCTTTGTCGGGCGTACAAAGCGCCGAAAGTTTTACCCCCGGTCGCGATTTTTTCATAATAATATTTTGCAAATAAACATCATCAGCGCCAGCTTCGAACAAACGCTCCATTACGTACGAATAGCGTTCGGGATTCATGTCGTCGATATTACATTCAATTAAAACTGCGTCTGTTTCAATTTCCTGAAATTGAGAAGCTTGCAATTCTGTTGCCTGTTTTTTGCATTTGTTTTCCATATCTATGATTCTTCGCTAAAAAATATACGATAAAACTTCATCTCTCGCTCGTCGTCGTAGCCTTTTTCAATAAGCTGACGATTGCCGTGAACGTAGATATGAAAATTTTTGTCTAATTTGATGACGCTTTTGAAAATTTTTGACTGTTTTTTTACTGCCGGCGCTGAAATTTCGAACTGTTCTTCTATAACAATATCGCGGTCGTCCTGAAATTCATCCCGAAAATCTTTAAACGACTGTATTGCTTCAGGTTGTATTATCACCTGATTTGCAAATTCGTCTAACGAAAACTCTGCATTTTCCTTAAAAAAAGCAGCCGACCTGTTCAGCATATCAGCTTGTTCTATCCTGTCAATGTTAAAATTTTCGGGAAGACGCTCTGTAACAAATTGTTTGCACATATCAAGGCAATCTATTGTTTGGTGGAAAATATCTTTTCTGGGCGCGATGTTCAAAAAACTGTCTCGCCAATACATTGCTTCACCCGATTGGCGTACATTGTCTACCACGGCAACCAAATAGCCGTTTTCCTTCTCTGTATTGAAAATAAGACACCCTTTGTCTAACTTGTTGATATTTATGCCATCCTCATAATCAATCTCAAAACTGTCGGATGTAGGATACACTTTCAGGAATGTCTCTTTTGATTCAGACTTAAACAGCCCTATTGCGTCTACTTGCTCGCCGTCGACGTTACAATCCTTAAGGCGCACTACATATAGTTCGCCGGTCTTAATTTTCGGGTGAGTTGATACATTATATAAATGTCGTGCAAGATTTACAGATTGTTCGTAAAAAGTTTCGGGACTTGTAAAAATTTGAGATATGTATGTATATACCTCGTTTAGAGCTAAATCCGACTCGTGTACAAGGTTGTAATATTCTTCCGATTTGAAAGGATATAAAAAATACTGCAACAGCAAGCTCTGCACGGCTTCATCAACAGACATCGGCGATGCAGCGAATCGGATGTCCTCTTCCTGCGATTTATTGCCAACCTTGTGCAGTACTATTGATTCGATACTAATTTCTTCAGTGTGTAACATAGATTTTTTTTTTCGTATAGATTTTTTTTTTCGAAATATTTTGACAAAATTAGTATTTTTTTTAATTTTGCGCAAAATTTTTAAACATGCAATATAACACATCGCAAAAAAAAATGAATATGCCCGAATATGGGCGTCATATTCACCAAATGGTAGAACATGCCGTAGGCATTGAAAACCGTGAAGAGCGCAACAACGCCGCTTATACTATAGTCAGCGTTATGGGAGCCTTGATGCCTCATTTGCGCGATATACCTGATTTTAAACACAAATTGTGGAGTCACCTTTTGTTTATCTCCAATTACAAATTAGACATTGACGCGCCCTATTCGTTACAGGTAAAGTCCGAAATGCTTGATAAGCCTAAAACTGTGGAATATCCACAATCAATGATTAAGCAAAAGCACTACGGAAAAATTATGACCGAAATGCTTCGAGAAGCAGGTAAATTAGAAGATTGTTCGCAAAGAAGTTCGCTATTGTCGATGCTTGTAACCCACATGAGGAAAACAAGCAGTTCGTGGAATCGCAACGAAATAAATAGTATGCAACTAATTCAAGACGTTTTGGATATATCCAACGGTAAAATCAGGCTTAACCCAGAAATGCCGGCACTAACCGAACCCATCCAAATGCCTAAAGAAAGCTATCACAATCAGCCTTCATCGACCCACGGTATGAGCAAAAAGAAGAAAAAAATGATGATGGCTGGAAGAAAATAAAAAAACAGAAAACAGAACATGGCTATATTCGAAATAAAAGGAGGACGTAGGTTATCCGGAGATTTATATCCGCAGGGAGCAAAAAATGAAGCCCTGCAGGTAGTATGCGCCTGTTTGTTGACCCAAGAAAATGTTATTATTCGGAATATTCCGGATATCAAGGACGTCAATGTGCTAATGGAATTGCTGTGCGACTTGGGCGTCTCTATAAAAAAAATTGGGTCTAACGATTTTGAGTTTTCCGCAAAAAACGTTGATGTTGAGCTGCTTAAAGACCCCATAGTGCAAAAAAAGACTACCGCATTGCGTGGCTCGATACTTTTACTTGGTCCGCTTTTAGCGCGCTTTGGCAAAGGGATAATAACCCGTCCCGGAGGCGACAAAATTGGTAGACGGCGTTTAGATACTCACTTTTGCGGTTTCGAAAAATTAGGAGCCTGTTTTACCTACAATGATTCAAAAGGTTGTTTTTACGTAGAATGTCGCCAACTTACCGGCTGTTACATGTTACTCGATGAGGCTTCAGTTACTGGAACAGGTAATATTTTGATGGCTGCCGTGATGGCAAAAGGCGTTACCACTATATATAACGCTGCTTGCGAGCCATACATACAGCAACTTTGCAAAATGTTGAACAAAATGGGAGCAAAAATAAGCGGTATAGGCTCAAATTTGCTTACAATTGTTGGCGTTGACGAACTTGGCGGATGCGAACATACGCTTCTACCCGACATGATAGAAGTTGGCAGTTTTATTGGATTAGCGGCTATGACAGGCTCGGAAGTTACGATACGTAACGTGGGGTACGAACATTTAGGTATAATTCCGCTTTCTTTTCAGCGTTTAGGAATAAAGATGGAACTGCGCAACGATGATATATACATCCCGCCGCACGCCGAATACCAAATAGAAACCTTCATTGACGGTTCAATAATGACTATTGCCGATGCGCCTTGGCCCGGACTGACCCCCGACCTGCTTAGCATTTTCCTTGTTATCGCTACACAAGCAACCGGCAGTGTTCTTATTCATCAAAAAATGTTCGAAAGTAGACTGTTTTTCGTAGACAAACTGATTGATATGGGTGCGCGAATAATACTTTGCGACCCACACAGAGCTTCAGTAATTGGACTGGGAAACAGGCAAAAACTGAAAAGCACTGTGATGATATCGCCCGACATTCGCGCCGGAGTAGCGCTGCTGATTGCTGCGCTTAGCGCCGAAGGCACAAGCATTATTCATAACATCGAACAGATAGACCGCGGCTACGAAAAAATTGATTCAAGACTTAACAAAATAGGAGCCGATATTAAAAGAATTGAAAAAGAATAATAATCTGCAAGTCACACAGTCGTTTTCATTCGCCCAACTTAAAAGCAAATAACAAATCTTGGTCTCTAACGTACATTTTTCCGTTTGCTATCACGGGATGCGCCCAAACCATATCATTTCTGGAACTTATTTTTGTACGCTCAGGTAACTCCAATCTTCCGTATTCCTTCCATCCATCGGGCGAGGCGGCTATTAACGCCAAAACGCCGGAATTTTCTTCGAGCAAAATCAAACGATTGTTCACAGCAATTATTGCTCCCTTGCCAATGTCAGAACGTCTTCCTCTTCCCGAATTCCAAATAGTTTCGCCGGTTAAAAAATCTTGACAAATCCACCCCGAAGTGTCGGAAAAACCATAGATATGCCCGTCTACCAACACAATTCCGCCGTGATGGTTGACCATGTTCTTATTGTTGAAAATAATTTCAGCGTGAAATGTTTCGCCTTGTCGTGAAATTTTTATTCCGGCACAACCCGCATTGTAGCCGGCTGTAACATAAACAATATTGTCTTGATAAATTGGCGTAGGGATTACTGCTACCCTGTAGCCTGGCACTTCAACGTTCCAAAGCAATTTTCCATCGTTTGCCCTTACTCCCGACACTCCATTTTCCGACTGCTGAATGTATTGGCGCACTCCGTCAATTTCTGCAACAATCGGTGATGAATATCCCGCAATATCCATCAATTCATCTGATTTCCATACAGTAGCGCCGGTGTTTTTGTCGAGCGCAACCATTGTTCCCCCTTTTCCTCCGGGCGTACAAATTACAAGTTCGCCATCAACTAACGGAGATTCACTGTAGCCCCACGGACCCATAATTCTTCCGTCAAAATCTGCTACAAAATCTCTTTGCCAAATCAAAGCGCCATCCACTGCCGACAGACAATGAATTTGTCCGGCTCCGCGAATAATGTACAACTTATCGTCGTCTATGGTAATTGTTCCGCGTGGACCATCGCCATAGCTTTGAACAAAATGTTCGCCAAGAATTTGCTGCCACCTCAAATTTCCGGTACGGGAGTCTAATGCAAAGGCAAAATCATATCCCTGTGCAGCTCCGGAGAGATAAAGTGTTGTTCCGGCAACTGCCGGACTGGAAAAACCTGCGCCCGAGTGTCTGAAAGTCCACGCCAACTCCGGCTTTTCCGCATCCCAATTCAAGTTAAGTCCTGCATCCGTTACTATTGCGTCAAAATTTTCGCCTCGCCATCTATGCCAGTCGTGCGGCAGTGTTTTTAGGGCTCCCGTTTCTTCGCAGATAATATCCGCAGGGTCATTATGCCATTCTGTAGCCTTCACGGCTGCATCAGAGGTCGATTTGTAGCTGCCAAATAAAATTTTTACAATTGCTGCAAAAGCGCACAAAACAACCAAAATGCCAATAATGATTGGCTTTTTCTTAAAAATTTTCATTTTTTTCCTGTTTTTTTATGTCCGCAAAATTAAATAAAAAAATCGAAAAAAAAAAATAGTTTTACTTTTTTTTAAGTTTTTTTTACGAAAGTAATATTTTTTTTATAACTTTGCGCCCTGAATTTTAGTGAACATTGGAATTGTATACAATATCGTTAAAGGGCTTATCATTAGGCAGTTACGCGTTTAGCTGGAAAATTGATAACAGTTTCTTCGAGACGTACGAAATGTCGGAAATCAGCGATGCAAGCGTCAATGTGCAATTAACCTTGATAAAACACTCAAGTTACTTCGAACTGAATTTCGATTTTAACGGGTGGGGCGAGGTAGCTTGCAGCAGATGCTTAGACCCACTGAGAATTGATATTTCTTCTCAGGCGCAGATGTTTGTCAAGTACGGAGAAGAGTTCGGCGAGGAATACAGCGATGATAACGATATAGTGGTGCTGTCCTACGATGAAGACCGGCTGAATGTTGCTCAGTATCTGTACGAGTATGCGCATTTGAGCCTGCCGATACGGAGAGTTCATCCTGAGGAAAAACAGTGTAACGCCCAGATGCTCGCTAAATTAGAACAATTTTTGGTTAAAAATAATACATTATAATAATAATATGGCACATCCAAAACGTAGACAATCTAAACAACGACGCGACAAACGCAGGACGCATGATAATGCAGTGATTCCAACGATAGTGAGCTGTTCCAATTGTTCAAGCTCGGTATTATACCACAGGGTATGTCCCGACTGTGGCTATTACAGGGGCAAATTAGCTATCGAAAAAGAAGGCGCAATAGCCTGACATCTACCCGTAACCCTTTTAACTAACCAAAAAAGATGAAAATAGGATTAGATGTTATGGGAGGCGACTTTGCACCTGAAGTGAATGTTTTAGGTGCAATTGAGGCGTTCGTTCACTTGCGAAAAGAGGCTCGATTAGTATTGGTTGGAGATTCGAGCGCGATTGAGAGTATCTGTAAAAAACAGAACTTTGACCCGAGTTTTTTCGACATTGTAGATGCTCCGGAAACTCTGAGTATGAGCGACAATCCTGCTAAAACGTTTATGCAAAAAACGAAATCAAGCGTATATGCAGGATACGAAATGCTGTTGAACGGCACATTAGACGCGTTTGCCAGCGCCGGCGATACAGGAGCGATGATGATAGGCGCAATGTACACTGTCAAATCAATACCGGGCATACTTCGTCCCGGCATTGCGGTGGCAGCGCCGCGCATAGACGGAGGAAACAACATTCTGATAGACGTAGGACTTAACCCTGACTGCAAACCTGACGTGCTGCTTCAATACGGGTTATTGGGCTCATTGTATGCCGAGTTTGTACACAATATCCCGAATCCTCGCGTTGCATTACTCAACATTGGCTCGGAAGCCGAAAAAGGCGATACGCTCACAAAATCGACATATCCTTTGATGGCGGCGTCAACCGACTACAATTTCATAGGAAACGTTGAAGGTCACGAAATTTTTCTCAACAAAGCAGACGTCATAGTTTGCGACGGTTTCGTTGGAAACGTTATACTAAAGGCTGCCGAAGGATTTAAACATATTCTTGAAAAAAGAAATATCTCAGACGATTTTTTTGAAGCTTTCAACCCCCACAACTACGGTGGAACACCCGTGCTGGGAATAAATTCAAACGTAATAATAGGGCATGGAGCCTCGAACAGTTGTGCCATTAAAAACATGATTTTGCTGGCACAAAATGTAATTGAAGCGGATTTACCGTCAAAAATTAAAAAGTTTTTCACTACAACAAACAATGAACAAAATTAAAGCTGCGATAACGGGAATTGAGGTATTTCTGCCGGAGTACCGTCTAACGAATCAAGAATTGAGTACGTTAGTTGATACTTCTGACGAGTGGATAATGCAACGAATCGGAATTCGCGAAAGAAGAATGTTGAAAGGCGAAGGATTAGCAACATCAGACATGATGAGCGAAGCAGCCCGTAAACTCTTGGAAAAAACAAAAACATCGCCTGACGAAATAGAATTAGTAATAGCGGCAACCAATACCCCCGACATGCTGTTTCCGGCAACCGCATGTATAGTATGCGACAAGGTAGGCATTCACAACGCATGGGGCTACGACCTGCTCGCTGCATGTTCGAGTTTTATTTATGCCCTCGAAACAGTAAGCAAATTCGTTGAATCAGGAAAATATAAAAAAGTTTTGTTGTTAGCCGGTGACAAAATGACCTCAATTGTCGACTATACCGACCGTAATACGTGTCCGTTATTTGGCGACGCAGCAACGGCGCTACTGATAGAGCCAACCGAAGAAGAAGACGCGGGAATTATTGACAATATATGCCGTGTTGACGGAGCCGGTAGGGCGCACCTGTACATGAAGGCAGGCGGCTCTCAATATCCGGCTACGCACCAAACAGTTGACGACAGATGGCACTACGCCCATCAAGACGGACAAACCGTGTTCAAATTTGCAGTATCAAGAATGGCAGATGCAGCTATTGAACTTATGGAACGACACAAAATAACGTCGGAAGACATCGCATATTTAGTTCCACATCAAGCCAATTTGCGCATAATAGATGCAGTTGGACGTAGAATGGGACTTAATAGCGAAAAAGTAATGGTAAACATCGAAAAATACGGAAATACAACTTCGGCTACTATTCCGCTGTGTCTGTATGAATGGAAACCAAAACTAAAAAAAGGCGATAAATTGATTTTGGCTGCTTTTGGAGGAGGATTTACATGGGGTGCAATATATTTAAAATGGGCGTATGATAGTTAATTGAAAATTGAAAAGCGGATGTGGCGTAATTGGTAGCCGTGCCAGACTTAGGATCTGGTGCCGAAAGGCGTGGGGGTTCGAGTCCCTTCATCCGCACAAAATGAGTCTAAACAACTCAAAGCCTGAAAGCGGGCTAATTAGCCCGCTTTTGTCCACTTGAACTGTTTCAGGTAGTCAAAATTATTTTTTAACGACCCAAAAATGTTTTCAATTGTTTCCTGTTCAACTGTAAGCACCTGTAATCCACCGGTTCTGCGCAGTTCAAACAATGCCTTGTACGGCACGTCTCCTTTGCCAACGTCAACGTATTGTTGGCTTGTTCGGTCGTAGTCTGATGCGTGCCAGAGTGGTATACGCGTACCGTATTCACGCAAGAGCCGCAAACAATCGGCGCCCCCTCTGACGGCATGTCCCATGTCCAACTGGAAAGAAACTAACCTTCGGTCTGTATTTTTTATCAGATATTCGAGAATAACCTCTCCTTCTATCTCTGAAAATTCCCGATGGTGATTGTGATAAGCGAACTTCAATCCACTTTTTTTGCATACTTCCCCAATACGATTGAAATGCTGTGCAATTTGTTTCAGGTCGTCCACATTTCGGGCGCCCGGAAATCCTGCCTGTACTACCCATTTGCCACCGCCGTCTTTAACGGTTGCAGCAATTGTTTTCCAGTAGTCCCATTCGGGAGCGTTTGTATTTTCGGGTAAAATTCCAGAGCCCGCGTGAGTTGAGGACATGCTCATACCCATGTCTCTGAGAAGTTTACGAAAGTCTTTAATTGCATAATTAAAAAACTTATCGCCGTTCAGTCCGTAGGTTTCTACCTCTGAGTAGCCCATATCCGAAATTTTTTTCAATGTTCCTACAAAATCATTGGGTAAGTCGTTTCGTACACTGTACAACTGAATTCCTATTCTACCCTTGTTGGGTTTTGGAGTTGCAGAAGTTGCAGCCAAAACATCTTTGCCGGCAATAATACTGCCGGCTGCAATTAATGCCGCGCTGCTGTTGATAAATTGACGTCTGTTCATTGTTATATTACATTTAAATTACGTTAATACTGTTGATAAAAATTTTCAGGCAAAAATAATTATTTTTTTGCACACTGACAAATATTTTTTCTTTTTTTTTTCAAATGCTTGGAATTTTCAAAAAAAATAGATAATTTTGCTGCCTCAAAAAATTATATAGTGATGAAATTTAAGATACTTTTTGTAATTGTTTTAGCCGTTTTTATGGAATCTTGCGCTTCGCGCAAGAATGAGGCATATACTTACGTATCGCCTTATACGGCAACGCCTCCTCCCGTCGGACATAGCGCGCTTGTTTACGGTTTGCCGCAGACGAGGCTTTTCTTCGAGGTTGAGCTATCCAGAACTATGATTAAGAAGGGACCATACGCCGAGTATGCTAATCGTATGCTTGGCTTGGTAAATGTGCCTACTAATGATTCTGAAACGTGGCAAATCAAGTCAATGAAAATAAGCAACAGGCAGGAAATAGACAGCAAGCAATTGTATACCTTGTCGTTTGTTGATTATCCGCATAATATTGACAAATTGCTGCGTTTCACAAGAGAAGGGTTGATATTGGACTTAAATGTTGGCAACGTGCTGATAGACAACCACGATGTCAGAAAAAACCATGAAGATTTCCAATTAGCAAACATGCTGGTAAGGAACACTTCCGTTGAAAGATTTGACACGGTGTATCAAACCATCAATTTGGACACTGCATTTATGCAAATCCCCATTGTTAATCGTCGGGTTATCAGCCGCACCACCGAAGAGCTTGCTCGCGACGCCGTAGAGCAAATATTCGAAATTCGCAAATGGCGAACTGAAATTTTGAGAGGCGATGTTGAATATCCTTCCGATGGTGAAGCCTTTAGATATGGTCTTCAAAAGCTGGACATCAAAGAAGAACAGTTGTTGTCGCTATTTATCGGCGCTAAAATTGAAACCAGACAAACGGTAACGTTTTCGGCATTGCCCGAAGCTTCAGGCAATACAGTCGAATTGTTTCATTTTTCAGAACGAGCCGGCATTGTAAACAAAGGCACAACCGGCGCTCAAAGCGTATGGTACGAAACAGCGAAAACGAATTCGCCTCCTTCTATCATTCCTGCATTTCAAGCAAGAGATGTTGTCTATTACAGATTGCCTCAGATTGTAGAAGTGACGGTTGGAATAGATAGAAATATACTTGTTAACGAACAGGTTACTATTTATCAATTCGGAAATATTGTTTCATTCCCTTTAAAATGACATACAGAGACAGTTTTTCGAATAGATTTGGAATTATTGCGGCAGCAGCCGGCTCAGCAATAGGGTTAGGAAATATTTGGCGTTTCCCTTGGCTGTGCGGACAAAACGGCGGCGGCGCTTTCGTGTTGGTATATCTACTTTGCGTAATATTTATAGGATTGCCTATAATGCTGGCTGAATTTGGAATAGGACGCAGCGCACAAAGCAATGCTTACAGAGCGTTCAGAATATTATCCCCTAAAAAACCATGGTATATGATAGGCGTGTTAGGGATTATTGCATCGTTTACAATAATGTCGTTCTACAGCGCTGTGGGCGGGTGGACAATTGAGTACATTGTTCGTTCGACAACAAATACCTTGTCGGGCAACCATGCCGAGCGTTTTAACAGTTTCATATCCCAAAGCTATATGCCTTTGTTCTATCAGTTTACATTTTTGGCAATATCGTTTGGTATAGTAATGATGGGGATAAGAAAGGGCATAGAAAAGAGTTCAAAAATTTTGATGCCTTTGTTATTGATTTTGCTGATAATTTTATGTATACGTTCGGTAACACTGCCGGGCGCTACCGAAGGACTTAAATTTTTACTCAAACCGGATTTTTCAAAACTTACCGGCAATTCTATACTTCTGGCTATGGGACAGGCGTTTTTTTCGCTTAGCATTGGTATGGGGTGTATGATAACATACGGCTCTTATGTTAAGCGCAACGAAGATTTGACATATTCTGCCGGCATGATTGTCGGAGCCGATGTACTCATTGCTATCTTAGCGGGCATAGCAATATTTCCGGCTGCAGCTGCATTCAACATTGCGCCCGGAGCAGGACCGGGACTAATATTTATTACACTGCCCGGAATGTTTGAACAAATGACAGCCGGAATGATTTTTTCAACAATATTTTTCCTGCTATTGTGTATTGCAGCGCTAACTTCTGCTATTTCACTTATAGAAGTAGTAGTAACGTTTTGTGTTGAAGAAATGAAAATCAGGCGTATAATGGCTACGGCATTAGTCGCTACATGTATTTTTTTGTTAGGAGCGTTGTGTTCTCTATCTCTGGGCATTTTGCCCGGAATGAATTTTGGGGGGGTAAGCTTTTTCGATTTGATGGATTTCATATCCTCGAACTTATTCCTGCCCATTGGCGGTTTTTTCATAACAATTTATGTTGGATGGGCGCTCAAAAAACGAATAACAGTAAAGGAATTGACAAGCGATGGCTCAATTAAGTTCACAGGTTTGCGTATTTTCTACTTTCTCATGAGGTATATTGTGCCGGTGGCTATTTTGATGGTCTTTATTTCAGGAGTCTTAAGGAATTAGTGATTATGGATAAAAACAATTAAGTTATTTGATAATGAACAAATTATTCACGACGTTAATATTTGCGATACTTTTGACATCAACGCTTGTGTTGCCAGCTAAAGCAGACGATGTGATAGTCCATGACGTTTCAACCGGAAGGTTGGTAATACCCGGCAACAGTGATTATAATTATGTTATTACCGGCTCAACCAATACCAATTACGTTGTTGTTGAGACCGGCTATCAGGGAATAATAACGTTTCGTAACTTGAATATCACATTGTCTGTAGACGAATTGATTAAAGAACTATGGGAGCAGGAATATCCAACTAATTTGGAAAACACCCGACAGTCGAACGAATATAAAGAAAAACAGGCAGATTTGGCAAGTTTTAATCAAGAATTAATTGACCTTCCCGAACGGGCAGATTTTTTACAAAAATTATTAGAACAGGAAGTTTTTGAAGAACAATTGGATAACCGCATGCAACAACCGGACTATAAAACGCTTGAACAGGAACGGGAAGTGTTAAGAGAAGAATTGACCGCTCTGAGAGCCTCGGCTCCATATTTGCAAAAACAGGAAGAGCTTCGACAAATAAATCAAAGATTGCAGGCATTGCCTCAACGTGCAGATTACAGACAATTGGAGCAGGAAATTCAGGAACTGCAGTCGGCTATCAATAGCCATGTCTTAAATACACAAATAACTAGCAAAAGACAAGAAATAGCCGCCGTGCAGAATCGGGAGGATTACCCCGGCAAACAACAGGACTTGGCAAGGCTAAACAACGAACTTAATTCTCTTATCAGTCAGTTGCAGAACCTGCCGCAAGTAGCTCAAATAACAGCCAAAGAACGTGAAAAAGCACAATTAGAACAGGCTATAAGAGACGAAATGAATGAAAAACAACGTGAAATAACTGAAATGGAGCAGCCTCTGAATGATGCTATCCAAAAAAAATCTGACGATATGTGGGCTATAGTGGAGCCTATTTGGATGGAAATTTGGCGTTTGCAAAACGAACGGGCGCAAATGCAACAAGAAATACAAGACAGAATAGACAACAAACAGGCAGAATTGCAGCAAATGGAGCAGGATGTTCTCGACGCTGCCAATGCAAAAGAGCGAGAACTGCATCAGGTTATGAATAATTCTCCAATTTCGGTTAGGGGGCAAAACGAACGTTCAAATCTTAACCCTATAACTAATGTAGATATCATCCTCGAAGGCGAGAATGTCTTGTGTTATACCGGAACTCGCGGTTACGCGGCATTTCACGTAGAGCAGGGCGCTCAAATAAATATTGGCGCTATCGACCCCGCCAACCACAACAGCGGCAAGTTGAGTTCGACAGTTACAAGCGACCACGGCGGAGCCGGCATAGGAGCAATGAATCACGAGCCATACGGATACGGAGTTTATATAGAAGCCACAGCAACTGCACAAGTATTGGGCGGATGTGTTCCTCAGGCAACTGCCGGCGGAAATATCGTTATCGCATCGGGAACAGTTATAACGCAAGGTGGACACGGAGCCGGTATAGGCGGAGGATGGGGAACATACTACGATGGAATGATTGTTATATATGGCGGAATTGTTGATGCCGTTGCTATCAGACATGCAGCAGGAATAGGAAGCGGATGTCCGACCGGTACAGGTATTTTACCATGTTTTACGCCAAACAGCGCCATTATTGTGTTACCGCCGGCGCAAATTACAGCGGCTGGAGCTGCAAATACAGCCTTCCAACGCGTACCCGATTTAGCACTTGCCGGCTCAAATAACATTGTATACATAGGCGACCCTGAAAAACCCTTAATTACAGTACATACCGAAGACTTTAGAGCTAATGCAAATATTTACGTTGACCTATCAGAAAGCCCGAATATTGCAAACGTTATATACGCAACGGTTGCCCCCGAAAGACTTGACGTCAATAAAGTAAGATTCGGACAAGCCGGCAACGATGGAAATTTCTATTTTCATGGGATTTTAGACGACAATATAACATTCTTTACCGACGCAACAAGCTCAAGCCCGACAACCTTTAGAAGACCATATATCCCTAAAATAACACAACTGCCTGATGGACACGGGGTTGACAGAACTGTTATTTTGGAATTGCTTAAAATAGGTTTATCGGTAGAAACCAACGTTTTATCAATACCAATAACAATTTGCGGATACACAACTACGGACGCATTAGCTCAGGCTTTACGTCTAAATATAATGTATTCTGACGACACGCCTTTAACCGATGTGATTTTTGAATTGGCAAATGGAGACATGTCTGATTTTTCGGCAAAAGATATGAAATTTTACTCAGCCGATGGTATTACTGAAATTCAAAAACCGTCTACACTTAATAAAGGCGACCTGATATTTATAACAATACCTTTAAAAACAGGCAAAACAGAGGGCGATTACAGCGATGTGTTTCGCTTTTCGGGAAATTGGAACAATCAGCCTATCGACTATCTTCGTCAAGTTATCCATCAAGTCGTTTTGGGAGTAGATATTTCTGCAAGTGCAGAGCCGGAAGTAGGTGGAAATGTTGTTGTAAACGGATGTAGAATTGGCGAAATGATAACAGTATCAACAACCCCCGGCGAGGGTTACAATTTTATGGGATGGTCGGTCAACGGAACCGTTGTCTCCAATGATTTGCTATACACATTTTTAGCAACCGAATCAATTAATCTCATAGCAAGTTTTACGCTCGATATCACTCTAACAGCAAACCCGCCCGAAGGAGGAACTGTTTCGGGCGAAGGCACTTATCTCTACGGAGACAACGTCACAGCAATTGCGTCCGTTAATCTATGCTACAGATTCATTAATTGGACACAAAACGGCATTGAAGTCACTTCCGATGAAATATTTAACTTTTCAGCAACACCCCGTAATTTAGTTGCTAATTTTGAAAAAATAATATGCGCACTGAACGTGCAGGCAAGCAATATTGATTATGGCAGCGTTATAGGCTCAGGTACCTTTGAATCGTGCGATGTTGTAAGCGTTGAGGCTTTTGTAAACGACTGTTATCGATTTGCCGGATGGACTACAACAGACGGAAAAACAGTTTCCACCGATAATCCATACGTATTCACTATTATGGAAGATGTTGAATTAGTGGCAAACTTCTATGCGCTTGATTTTGACACATACGCGCCAACACTCTGGGATAACACATTTATGTTAAATCTCAAACTTTTGAGAGAAGAAGGATACGATGTAACAGGTTGCATTTGGGTGAAAAACGGAAATCAAGAAGCGGAAACACTTACAATAAACGAATTTAGTTACTCGGCAGGACCTAACACCACCGACAAATTAGAGCCCGCGCCAACGTATTATATGTTCCATCTGCTTACCGGAAATTACGGCATGTTATGTTCTTCGAAAAAAACTCTCAACTATACGCCTCAAAACGATGCCACTTCTTTGATTGCATACCCTAATCCCTTACCTTTAGGCAGCTATTTAACAATACAAGGCGCCCAAAAAGACAGCAGAATATATGTGTACAATCAAGCCGGCGTGATAATAAGCAGCACTGTAGCTTCAGACAGCACCGTAAATGTAAAGCTTCCAAGTGTAGACGGAGTTTATTTGATACGAAACGGAGATAAAACAATAAAAGTTGTTGTAAGTAATTGACACTGTCCCCCAAAGGGCTTTATTGTTATCAACAAGTGCATATTTCCACTCCTACGTTTTTCAATTCATCCCAAAATTTAGGATATGATTTGCTTACGACATCAGGATTTTCAATTTGTAATTTCGGAAACATCATTGCCGCCGGAGCAAATGCCATTGCCATACGATGGTCGTTGTAGGTTGCTATAGATATCGGTTGTTTTTGCGGAAGTGTTTTTTCGCCGTCCCACGCTATAACGTCATGAGCTGTTTCCTTCAAACAAAAACCTAATTTCAATAATTCGTTTTTCAATGCCGCTATGCGGTTAGTTTCCTTTACTCTTAATGTTTGCGCTCCTGCAAAACGAAAACACGTATTGCTCAAACAACATGTCACAGCCATAGTTTGAATAAGGTCAGGGATATCTATAAAATTATAGTCGAGCATTTTGCATGAGGATTTTTGTTTAGTTAAAATAGCGCCGCCTTGTGATAAATATTCAGTATTTATGCCAAACATTTGTGACAATTGCTCTATTATTGCATCGCCTTGTAACGAATCTTTTGTTAAGCCTTCGAGTAATATTTCGACATTGTTTGCTAAAATAGCCATTTGATACCAGTAGGACGCCGCGCTTCTATCACGCTCTACATCAATATCATTCGACCTATACTCCTGTCTCGGAACGATGATTGTATTATTTGATAACGTATACTCAATGCCTGTTTGCTTCATTAAGTCTAATGTCATTTTTATGTATGGCATTGACACTAAAACATCGCCCTTTATCTGTAATCTCAAACCGTTAGGTAACACAGGCGCAATAAGTAACATTGCCGAAATGAATTGACTGCTTGTGTCTCCGCTGATGTCTATTATGTTTCCTGAAAGTTGTTTGCCGGAAGTTCGTACAGGTGGGCATCCAAATTTTTCGAGGTACTTAATTTCTGCGCCCAACTGATTCAACGCGTCAATCAAATCTCCTATGGGTCTGTTTTTCATGCGTTCGGAGCCGGTTATTGTTTTTGTTTGGTTTGTAGCAGCAAAATAAGCCGTTATGAAACGCATTGCCGTTCCTGCATGTTCAATGTCTACTATTTCTGAAGCGGATTGCATGCCTTGCTGCAAAAATTTTGTATCATCGCTATCTGATAGATTTTCGATATTGAACTTACATGCACTCAATTCCCTGATTATTAACAAGCGGTTTGAAATGCTTTTTGAAGACGGTAGGCAAATTTTTCCCTGCAGTTTTCCTTCGGGAAATTTAAGCGCGTATTTCATAATGTTAGTTGTATCTTAATCTTTGTCCTACCCGCAAAATAGAATTTCTTCTAATATTGTTCAGTTGGCAAAGCCTGTCAATACTAACGCCTACTTTTCGTGATATGCCTGATAACGTATCGCCTCTTCTCACGGTGTAGTATCGTACTTGTTCCAATTCTTTTGCATAGGCAAAGTGTTCGGCGTTAAGGTCAAGTATTCGATAAATAGCTGAATGATTCTCAAAATCAATCAAATCTCTGGGAGAAATAGGTTGTCCTAAATAGCGAATTTCATAATGCAGGTGCGGTCCGGTTGAACGTCCGGTATTACCGCCTAATCCTATAACTTCTCCGGCGCGAACTATTTGATTTATTTTAACAAGCGGTCTGCTCAAATGAGCATAAACGGTTTCAAGTCCGTTAAAATGCCTGATAACAACATAATTACCATAAGCGCGTCCACGTTGGACTATGCGCACCATACCGTCGAACGAACTGTGTATTGAATCGCCAACTTTTAGTCGGGTATCAATACCGTAGTGAAATTGCCATCCGCGTCGGAATCCAAAATCAGATGTAACAACGTTGCGATTTGGCGGCACAAATTGCGTAAAATCAATCACAAGCGTGTCAGGCATGTCAATAACGCGTTGTCGGTACGGGTTGACAGTAGTATTGTTCCACACAAAATCATACAAGCGTGCAGCGGGGATCAATTCCGCATCCAAAGCGCCCAACATAGACAAGTGCATCAACGAATCAATACTTACGGTTTCATCATCATCTAACGAAACACTACTTTCTGAAAGAATGACTGTTGGCGGGAGATTGAGTATAAGGCTCTGACTATAAGAGACATATGCGCCAAACAGAAAACAAAAAAATACTATAAACCTCATAATGAAAATTTTGCGGCAAAAGTAGTATTATTTTTTCAACTAAAACAATTTTTTAACATTTTTTAATAAATTTACGAACAAATTTATGTTAAATGGTCAATTGCAATACTACAAATTTAAAACAAAAGCGCCCGATTTGTCTACTCTGTGAAACTTTACGTCTGCTGCGATACATTCGTTTTCCCAGTTGTTTGCCCGTGTTGTTGAATTTGAGGCGTCGATGATTATGATTTCGGGATTATACGATTCGATAATTTGAATTATGTTGGCGTTCACGTTTTGGGTGAGAATTGCTAAATCAATATTAATTCTCAAGCTATCTGCATATTGAGGAGGCTCATTGCGGGTAAAAACAGCTATGCGCTTGTTGCCAAACTTTATGAAATTACCGTCGCTGAAAATAATCGGCGGAACAAACGTTCGATTTTCTATTCTGAACGCTGAATCCATTGAAAAATAAGTACAATTAGCAAGTTGCATTGCGGTTCGCTGATTTTTAAGAAAACTACCGGCGTTGAACGTGGGGTTTCGAGAAGAATAGACGACAGTGTTTTCGTGTCCGCTAATGAACTGTATCAAGCTGTTACCGTGACAGTTATATATGATAAGTTTTTGTCGCCGCAATTCATGCGATGTTCTGACTGTTGCGCCGGCAGTCCAAAATACGATTGCGACAAGTACAACGAACAAGTAAAATTTGTGTTTGACAAGCATCCATGCCCCCACAGCGGCAATTAAAATATATGCCAAAATTATTTCCCACTGGGCAAAACGTATATTAAGAATAACGCTGCCGGGAAGCTTTTCGATAAAGAAAATCATGAAATTGATTATATACATGAATTTGTCGAACAGCCATCCGAATACTTCAAACAGAACGGTAAATGGCGAAATAATGAACATAAAAATTGCGCCATAAATGATTATTGTGGCAGCCGGAATAACTATAAAGTTTGTAAAAACAAAATATGTCGGAAACTGATGAAAATAGTATATAGCCAACGGTGAGACTCCGGCTTGTGCCGCAATTGACACGCAAGCTAAATTCCAAGTCTTGTCTAATACAATATTTCTGAAATTCAACAATTTGTATATCATTGGATGCAAGTAAACTATTGCTATAACAGCCATGTATGAAAACTGGAATCCCACTTCGAGAAGATTGTAGGGATTGACTAACAAAAGAATAAATGCAGAAGCTGCAATACTGTTGTATATGTAGGCTCGTCTGCGGAGTGCGTCGCCTACGGCAATAAATGAAAACATTGTAGCGGCGCGCATTACCGAAGGCGACAGTCCGGTTATGAGAGCAAACATCCACAGCGCTGTTAGTTGTATTATTGCTCGCAACCATTTAGCACGATTCAGGAATGGAAACAACAACAAAACCGTGTTCAACGCCATGTACACAATTCCTACGTGCAAGCCGGACACAGCAAGTACGTGCATTGCGCCCGATGCCGAATATGCCCGACGTAATTCATCGTCAATGTCGGCTCTATATCCTAATGTGAGCGCAGAAACGACCGCTAATTCATTGCCGCTCAAACCCGAACGTCTGAGTATTTCCAATAAATTATTGCGTATTCGATTTGAAAAATTAAAAAGCGGGCTCTGTGCGTAACTGTCTATATGTTTCCATTGTTCGCTTTCTACAAAGGCGCTTCGTCCAACATTCCTTCGCGCTAAATATTTTTTATAATCAAACTCGTGGGGATTTCCAGCGTTTGTAACAGGACTTATATTGGCGTTAATTAACAACATATCGCCCTGCTTGATAGAACTTGACAGACTGTCTTTACGAAAATATGTCATAATTCGCTCATTCCGCGCCTTTTCATTTTCATCTATCCTAACGTTGACTATTGCCCGTATTGAATTAGTTCGTTCAATTGGCGGCTCTTCCACAACAATCAACCAAATTCCATGCTCTTGTTCCAAAATGGACGTATACGCGCGTAAAGAAATCGAAGCAACGCCTACAGAAAATAAAAATAAATTTAGAACAACCCCGTGCATCCACTCGGGTTTTCTGAGCTTCTTCCACAAAATAGCGCCGAGCGTTGTGATGCAAAGTCCGCAAAACAAAATACAGTAACCAGCCGGAACTGCAAAACGAAATCCGAACATAATGCCCGCAATAAAAGGGAGCAACAGTCTGAAGAACGGAGTTTGATGAAAAAAAGGAGGCAACATCTTCGGTTTTCAAATTATTTATTTTACCATCCCTGTCTTGAAAAGTCTCTTGAACTTTTTCTTCTTTCGTATTTTAGGTCTTTCAATGTAGAAGATTTTACGTTTATTTTGAATAAATAAAATCTGTGTACGCCAAAAGGCGAAAAGCTCAAGCTCATTTCCCAGCAACACAAATCTCTGGTAATGCTCGCCGAAGTGTATGCAATTTCTTTAGCTTCGAAGTCGTATGAAGAAGAAAAGTTTAGCGACCAGTTTTCAGTGAAATTAATATTTCCGGAAAAAGATAAGGTTTGTGTAAATATTCCTTCAAAACGGGGTTTTGAATAGCTAAGTCCGTAACTGAAACTAACGTTCCATGGCACGTCAAAATATGAATATGGTTCGTTGGGGTCTGTTTCTCTTTCTTTTTTGTTCAGAGGCAGTGAAATACCGGTGTTGAAGTTCATATTTGTAAGTCGTGGTCCGTATTTGTCAATTCTGGTACCTTCCGGCGTAAGCATGTACGGGTCAACCGTTCCACTTGCCGTCAAGTTCAATCCTAACAAAGTAGTGTTTGCCGACAGGCTTATATTGCTAAAGTGCATTGAATCTGCAAATATGTTGTATCTTGTCGACGCGCTTACATTATTAAGTAATTTTACTTTTCTTGACTGTGCAAGGCTGTCAGTAGAACGAACTTTCATTTCTACATTTCCGTTTACGCCAAGACTCACCGAGCCGCTTTGCCCCGGCGCAGTTGGCGTACCAAAAACTCCCTGACCCTCAAATATTGAATATCTGTGTTCTCTATCGTTGTGCACATGTATTGTACGGTAATAATCAAAAAATCTACTAACATCGGGAACATAGCTAACCCCCACGTTGGGCGAAATGACAGTACGAATAGCCTCTACTTTCGAATTGGGTCCGTATGTATTCATCACGAAAAATTTCGGCGTCATGGAAACTGAAATGCTTGGAGCTAAAGAGTGTGCATAAGCTAATCCGCGTATGGTATCTACTGCTATGACCCCCATTCTGTTGTTAATATCGACCGAATCTGCCAAAAATTCCTTTCTTATTTGGCTGCCATATAAAACACCGTTATAGTTGATAGATGGCGTAATATTGAAGAACCTGAGCGCTTTAAAGTTTATTGAGAACGGTATTCTGTGTTGAAAACCGTTTTTCATATCTCTTATATTTTCGTCGCTAAAAAGGTCGTCTTCGTGACCCGAAAGCGTATTTTGAAAATTGGCGTCGTACTGCAACGCAATATCTTCGTACCATCTTGATTTACCTACCGCTTCCTTTTTTCTAAAGGGAAAAATTCTGTCCATCCGGAATGTAAAATTAGGGAAGTCAATAACAGTATTACCGGTTGTTGACACCTGATTGGCTCTGGCGTTTGTCGAAAAATGAAACGGAGTATTGGGCCATCTTCTCGAAAATGATATACTCGAATTTTTTGTGTTGTTATACAGTAAATTTGAATTTGTGTAGTTAAATTCGCTGTCGTAAGAGCTACTGCTGTAGTTTACGCTTGCCTGAAAACTGTTAAAAGGGTTTGCTTTGGGGTCTTGCCTGTGCGACCACTGCGTTGAATATTGCATAGTTCTCATATAATCGAGTCCGCGTTCGCCCGAAACCGTTACCCCGTAGCTCATGTTCAGATTGCCCGAGTACTTGTAACGAGTCATGTATCGCGAGGTTAGCGTCGAGCGCCATGTTCCCGTCGAGTATATGTCAGCCATTATCTGCGCGTCTACATGGTCACTGAACGCAAAATAATATCCACCGTTGGTGAGGCTCAATCCTCTACTTATCTCCATTCCTACCGTAGGCGGGATAACACCGGATACCGCATCCTGATCGTTCTGTGGAAAAAGTCCGAAAGGAAGATACAACAAGTACAATGGCACGTCGAGCAGCACCAGAAAGGCATGCCTGAAAACCACAAGTTCGCTGGGCACTACTTTAGCCTCCTTCAGTCTTAGATAAAAATGCGGGTGGTCTGCCGGACAAGTTGTGTATTTCCCATCTCCAATGTATAGATAGCCTTCCGAAAAACGCTTTGACTTGTCTGCATGAAGAATACCCTCGCCTTGCTGTGTCTTTATTCGGTGGATTATTCCTCTTCCGGAATCAAAATTATACGACATCGAATCGGCAACAAATTCGTTTCCACCTTGTTTAAATTCAGGCGCTCCTATCCGGTTGTCCAAACTATCAGTACCGCCGCTGGCATAAACTATTTTGGTAATCATGTCGAACTCAGTGTTATACGCCTTAAGCTCAATGTCTTCGTAATTTACCTGTGTTTCATTGAACAGAAAAGCTCTGTTTATTGCCATATCAAAAGTAACAGAATCCTTAGCGCTGTATGAGATACGTGTTCTAAACGGCGGCTCTCTTTGAGTTGATACTTCAACTGAATCCACACCAAAAGCTTCGCCAGCAACAACGATAGTATCGGAAGGCGATAACACAGTAGTGTCGCCTAAAAGCGTAATATCGGGCGTATAATCACCCTGCTGCGCAAAAACCGTGCTGCTGCAAATTGACACAAACAGCACAAATACAGATAAATACAACCTCAACAACAAGCTTTGTGGTCTATTATGAAATAAACCGCAAAGTTAATCATTCTTTACATTTTTTTGCAGATTTTTTTTTGAATTTTTTTGCATAAGTATAAAAAAAGTCGTATTTTTGTTCTTTTTTATCAAAATTATAAACAATGTCAGAGGATAAGAAAATCATTTTTTCGATGGTCGGGGTAAACAAGGTCTTCCCGCCTCACAAGCAAGTGTTGAAGAACATTTATTTGTCTTTTTTTTATGGCGCTAAAATTGGCATCATCGGTTTGAACGGCTCGGGGAAGTCTACATTGCTTAAAATAATCGCAGGCGTCGAAAAATCGTTTCAAGGCGAAGTGGTATTTTCGCCGGGCTACACTGTAGGTATGTTAGAACAGGAGCCAAAGTTAGACGATGCAAAAACCGTGAAGGAAATTGTACAGGAAGGCGTTCAGGAAACAATGGACTTACTTCGGGAATACGAAGAAATTAACAATCGTTTCATGGAGCAAATGAGCGACAGTGAAATGGACAAGCTGATGCAAAGGCAGGGCGAGTTGACAGACAAAATAGAGCAGATTGGAGGATGGGATATAGACAGCAAACTTGAACGCGCTATGGACGCTCTACGATGCCCGGATGCAGACATGCCGGTCGCAAATCTTTCGGGAGGAGAACGAAGAAGAGTTGCGCTGTGCCGTCTATTGCTAAAAGAGCCGGATGTGCTGCTGCTCGATGAGCCTACGAACCACTTAGACGCTGAATCGGTACAATGGCTAGAAATACACCTGCAACAGTACAAAGGAACAGTTATTGCCATTACTCACGACCGCTATTTCTTAGACAACGTTGCCGGATGGATACTCGAACTCGACCGCGGCGAAGGAATCCCGTGGAAAGGCAACTATTCTTCGTGGCTCGAACAAAAAAGCAAACGATTGGCGCAGGAAGAGAAACAGGAAAGCAAAAGACGCAAAACGCTCGAACGCGAATTAGAATGGGTAAGAATGGCTCCTAAGGCGCGTCACGCTAAACAAAAGGCGCGGCTCTCAGCATACGACAAAATGATGAACGAAGACGCTAAACAAAAGGAAGAACATTTGGAAATATTTATTCCCAACGGTCCACGACTTGGAAACAAGGTGATAGAAGCGCAAGGAGTTTCGAAAAGTTACGGAGAACGATTATTGTTCGACAAACTCGAATTTAAACTTCCTCCGGCAGGAATAGTAGGTGTGATAGGACCTAACGGAGCCGGAAAAACGACTCTTTTCAGGCTTATTATGGACATGGAAAAACCCAACGGAGGCTCCTTTGAAGTGGGCGACACTGTCAAATTATCCTATGTAGATCAAAGTCACAAAGACATAGACCCTGAAAAAACTGTATATCAGGTTATTTCTCAAGGCAATGAGTTCGTTTCGCTTGGCGGAAAGCAGGTTAATGCACGAGCATACGTGTCGAGATTCAATTTTAGCGGAGCCGATCAAGAAAAAAAATGCGGCGTTTTATCGGGCGGCGAACGTAATAGATTGCATTTAGCCCTTGCGCTAAAAGATGACGGTAACGTTCTGCTATTAGACGAACCTACTAATGACATAGACGTCAATACTTTGCGTGCACTCGAAGAAGGTTTGGAAGGTTTTGCCGGTTGCGCCGTAGTAATTTCGCACGACCGCTGGTTTCTCGACCGTATAGCAACGCATATACTCGCTTTTGAAGGCGATTCAAACGTTTATTTTTTCGAAGGAACATATTCCGAGTACGAAGAAAATAGAAAGAAAAGACTCGGAGACGAAGGCCCTAAGCGTATTAAATACAGAAAATTAATGTAGACCTCAAAAAACAAAAATGAAGTACCAATATAAAACAGTATGTCGCCAATTGCTGGGCGACTTGCACACACCGGTGAGTTTGTATTTGAAGTTAAGAGACATGTACCCAGAGTCGGTACTGCTCGAAAGTTCAGATTATCACGGCGATGAAGACAGCCTTTCGTATCTTGCGCTGTGTCCGTTGGCGAGATTTTCAGTCAATAAACACGAAGTTACAAATGATTATCCCAACGAAACAAACGCTGTAAAGCCATTGTCGGAAACATACAACGTGGCTGAGGCTCTGAATTGTTTTCTGAAAAAATTTGAAATAGAAGGCGAGTTCAAAAATTATTGCGGACTGTTTGGCTATACTGCTTTCGATGCTGTCAGATATATGAAGAAAATTCAAGTAATGGAGCGTCATCACGACATTTCAGATGCGCCCGACATACTTTACATACTTTACAAGTATATTATTGTTTTCGACCATTTTAAAAACAGACTGACCATTATTGAGTTAACACAAGCAAACGAAGAGAGCAAAATAGATTTGATTGAAACGATGATTGAAAACAGAAATTTTCCATCGTATAATTTTGCAACTGTTGGCGAGCGTTCATCTACTATGACCGACGAAGAATACAAGGCTATAGTTCGCACAGGCATTGAATTGTGCAATAATGGAGAAGTTCGGCAAATCGTTTTGTCGCGCAAATTTGAACAGCGATTTCAAGGCGATGATTTTAAGGTTTATCGCAGCCTTCGAAGTATTAATCCATCTCCATATCTTTTCTATTTCGACTTCGGAGGATTTCGGATTTTTGGCTCATCGCCCGAAACGCATTGCAAAGTGAAGGGACGCCATGCAATTATTGACCCAATTGCCGGCACAACCTTACGTACAGGAAACGTAGAAGAAGACAAAAAGCGAGTAGAAGCGCTGATGGACGACCCGAAAGAAAACGATGAACACGATATGCTCGTTGAACTTGCAATGGACGATTTGAGCCGTAACGCACACAACATTAAAGTGCAATTCAATAAGGAAGGACACTATTACAGCCACGTTATACATTTAGTATCCCGTGTATGCGGCGAAATAAATGCAGACAGCAACTCCGTGAAAACTTTTATAGATACTTTTCCGGCGGGCACTGTAAGCGGCGCTCCCAAGCTTAAGGCAATGGAATTAATCACATCGCTTGAAAAACACAACAGAGGCGGCTACGGTGGATGTATAGGCTTTATAGGATTCAATGGCGACTTAAATCAGGCAATAATGATACGCACGTTCATTAGTCGCGATAATACGCTTCACTTTCAGGCAGGTGCAGGAATAGTATCTAAAAGTCTCGACGAACGCGAACTGCAGGAAGTAAACAATAAACTGAACGCCTTAGACAAAGCTATCAAAGAAGCAGAAGTGTTGATAAATTAGATCTATTCATAGCAAAAAGTAGTCATTTTTTTTCAATCTGCATTTTTTTTTTATTTTTTGCAATTTTATTATTATTTTTGCCGTTGTTTTTGAAATTGAAAATTGAAAATTGAAAATGAGTTGAATAACAAGAGATTAAAGTTGCCGACGGGTCTCTCCACATTCGAAGAGATACGTTCACAAGGCTATATATACGTGGATAAGACTAAACATCTTGTCAACATGATAGATACAGGAAAAGTATATTTTCTTGCTCGTCCGCGTCGGTTTGGCAAATCGCTGACTGTCTCTACCTTTCAGTCCTTATTTTCGGGCAGAAAAGATTTGTTTCAGGGGCTCTACGCAGAAGAATTTTTGAACAGACCGGAGTTTAAACCAAGTCCGGTTATATGGCTGGATATGAGCGGAGTAGTTACAAGCGGCGACCTCAAAACCATAGAAGAATCAATAAAGTTTAGAACTTTAATGGCTGCAGATGAATTAAAGGTTGAGGTTGAAAAAACATTAACATCTGGCGATATGTTAGCTAAATTGATAGCAAAAACTTCCGAAAAATACGATTCAAAAGTCGTTTTCCTGCTCGACGAATACGACAAGCCCTACACCGATTTAGTGGCAAAACACATGGGCAAAATTTGGGTGATGGAGCTAAAAGTAGCCTGTTCGGGCGATAACCCTGCGAAAAAAGCAGACGATGCATTCCAGCAAATGATAGATAAAAATTATGCACTGCCCTATCCCGACGCTGTTTGCATTGCGATGGTTATAGATGATGCGGTTAGACAAATAACAGAATACAGGATTTAAAATAAAATTTGTTATTATAAAAAAATTTATTCAATTTTGCAAAAATTATCAAACAAAAAAAAATGAAAATGACTTTTTCTTCTCGTCACATAGGACCTCGTGAAAATGATACGGCACACATGCTGGAAGTCACGGGTGTATCGTCTTTTGACGAATTAATTAACAAGGCTTTGCCTGATGATATTCTCGCCACAACGCCTTTGAAATTGCCGGCTGGAATCAGCGAAGCAGCCTATCTTGACAAATTAGCGGCAATGGCAGCAAAAAACAAGATTTATCGCAGCTACATAGGTATGGGATATTACGGAACTCATACGCCGTCTGTCATTAAGCGAAATATTCTCGAAAATCCGGCATGGTACACATCCTACACGCCCTATCAACCTGAAATATCACAGGGACGCTTGGAGGCATTGCTTAATTTTCAAACTCTTGTAGTTGAACTTACAGCAATGGAAATTGCTAACGCTTCGTTGTTAGACGAAGCTACTGCAGCCGCCGAAGCCATGTTACTGATGTATAACGTACGTTCGCGCGAGGCAATGAAAGCGGGTGTAAATCGGTTTTTTATTGATGAAAGAATATTTCCACAAACATTGGAAGTTATGCAAGGACGTTCAGCGCCGTTAGGTATAGAAATAGTAACAGGCAACTTCAAAACGTTGACAAATGCAACCGGTTTCTTTGGCGCTATGGTGCAATATCCCGATGGTTATGGCGATCTTCGTGATTATAGCGCATTTGCAGAAATTTTACATGCAAGCGACGCAAAACTTGGCGTAATAGCCGATTTATTGAGCCTTGCCTTGCTTAATCCACCAGGGAAATGGGGAGCCGATGTGGTTGTAGGTTCAACACAACGATTTGGAATACCTATGGGCTACGGCGGACCCCACGCAGCTTATTTTGCTACCAAAAATGAGTACAAGCGCAATTTACCGGGCAGAATTATTGGCGTAAGCGTGGATGTACACGGAAAACGAGCGCTGCGTATGGCTTTGCAAACACGCGAACAACACATCAAACGCGAAAAAGCTACATCAAATATTTGCACAGCCCAAGCTCTGTTGGCTACTATGGCTGGAATGTATGCAGTGTATCACGGACCGATTGGAATAATTGATATAGCCTCGCAAATTCACTTCAAAACGCATACATTGGCAGATAAATTGACTTCAATGGGCTACGAATTGATAAATAAACGATTTTTTGATACATTAACTATCAAGGTTTCAGACGAACAAGCAAAAAAAATAAAAAATACGGCTGAAAAAGAAATGATAAATTTCAGATATGGCGACGGTTTTATAGGCGTCAGTTTAGACGAAACTGTTACAGACGAAGATGTGTATGACATAGTTGATGTATTCTACAAACACCGCGATGCGCTTTCAGAAACTACGACAGAATTCGAAACGCTGACAAAATTTATACGTAAAGACGCCTATCTACAACTACCGGTTTTCTTCCGTCATCGTTCGGAAACAGAGATGATGCGCTACATAAAAAAACTTGAACGTAAAGATATTTCGCTGACACACTCAATGATACCGTTGGGCTCATGTACGATGAAACTAAATTCAGCAACATCAATGTTAGCTCTCAGTTGGGCTGAATTTGGAAACATTCATCCGTTCGTTCCAAAAGAACAGGCAGCCGGCTATCACCAACTGTTTAGTGAGTTGTCACATCAATTAGCCGTTATCACGGGTTTGGATGCAGTTTCACTACAACCTAATTCAGGCGCTGCGGGAGAATATGCCGGCTTGATGGTTATTAGCGCATATAATACCGATAACGGAATGGAACATCGAAAAACAGTGTTAATACCTTCATCTGCGCATGGAACTAATCCGGCAACGGCAGCAGTAGCCGGAATGAACATAGTGATTGCGCCTTGCGATGAGCGAGGAAATATTGATATCCATAAATTAGAGGAATTGGCAGAAACACACAAAGATACGCTTGCGGCGTTGATGATTACATACCCATCAACACACGGCGTGTTTGAAAAAGATGTAAAAAAAATAACTGAAATAATTCATCGCTGCGGTGGACAGGTGTACATGGACGGCGCTAACATGAACGCTCAGGTTGGACTTACAAATCCCGGATTGTTAGGTGCAGATGTATGTCATCTTAATCTGCACAAAACATTCGGTATACCGCACGGTGGCGGCGGACCCGGCGTTGGACCTATCTGCGTTGCAAAACATCTTGCGCCATATTTGCCAAATCATAAAGTTGTCAATTGTCAAATATCATCTGATAGTGACGATAGTTCTGAAAACAAAAAAACTAAACACATCAATGCTATTGCTGCTGCGCCATGGGGAAGTGCAAGCGTTTTAACTATTTCGCATGCCTTTATTACGATGATGGGCGGTGATGGGTTAACTCAGGCAACCCGAATGGCTATTCTGAATGCAAACTACCTGCTTGTCAGACTGCGTCCGTATTTTGATACGCTTTTTACCAACGAAAACGGTATGGTAGCTCACGAATTAATATTGTCGTGCGCAGCCTTCAAAAATACCGGCATTATGGCTGCGGACATTGCAAAAAGGCTAATGGATTATGGCTTTCATGCGCCAACACTATCGTTTCCGGTTGCCAATACGCTAATGGTAGAACCCACCGAAAGCGAATCCGTGCGGGAATTAGACCGCTTTGTATTCGCAATGGAAAATATTTATTACGAAATTCAGGAAATAGCGACAGGCAACGCCGATGCAACAAATAATATATTGAAAAATGCGCCTCATGCCGAACAAGTCGTTATGTCAAGTGAATGGAATTATCCATATATTCGCGAAAAAGCGGCATATCCGGTGAATTGGGTTCGCGTAAATAAATTTTGGCCCTCGTGCAGCCGCGTGGATGAAGCATTTGGAGATAGAAATTTAGTATGTATTAACGACGAATAAAACGAATAATCAATAAAAAAATGACATTAATAAAATCAATTTCAGGAATTAGAGGCACAATAGGCGGAAAACCGGGCAAGGGATTGACGCCGCTGGATGTTGTAAAATATACGGCAGCCTACGCAACATGGGCAAAACAACAAGCCGGTATAGAACGAATAAAAATTGTTGTAGGACGCGATGCACGCATATCAGGGCAGATGGTTCAACAAATAGTTACCGGTACATTAGTCGGCATGGGCGTCGACGTTGTTGATACATGGTTAGCTACCACACCCACAGTAGAGATGGCTGTTGTTGCCGAAAATGCACACGGAGGAATTATTCTTACGGCAAGTCATAATCCCAAGCAATGGAACGCATTGAAATTGCTCGACTGCAAAGGCGAGTTTCTTGATGACATAAACGGTAAAAAAATATTGTCTATTGCCGAAAATGAAGATTTTTCATTTGCTCAGATTGATGAACTCGGAAAAATTTGCGAAAAAGATTATACACAATTTCATATCGAGAAAATACTTGAACTGCCGTTAGTTGATGTTGAAGCAATCCGAAAAAGAAACTTCAAAATAGCTGTTGACTGTGTAAATTCAGTTGGCGGTATTGTTATTCCTCATCTTTTGCAAGCATTGGGAGTGACTAACGTATTGGAAATTTATTGCAAGCCGGATGGTAATTTTCCGCATAATCCGGAGCCTTTACCCGAAAATTTGTTCGAAATATCAGAATTAGTAAAGAAAAGCGAAGCCGATGCAGGTTTTGTTGTCGACCCCGATGTAGACCGACTTGCAATTGTAAACGAAGACGGAAGTATGTTTGGCGAAGAATATACACTGGTAGCTATTGCCGATTATGTATTGTGTAACAAAAAGGGAAATACAGCTTCAAATCTATCATCAACACGTGCATTGCGCGATGTAACATTATCGCATGGCGGCAATCATTTTTCATCCGCTGTAGGCGAAGTAAACGTAGTGGCTGCCATGAAAGCAAATAATGCAGTAATAGGCGGCGAAGGCAACGGAGGCGTGATTTATCCCGACTTGCACTACGGACGCGACGCCTTAGTGGGCATTGCTCTTTTTCTGTCGCATCTCGCAAAGTCCGGAAAAACATGCTCACAATTAAGAGTTCAATATCCTGAATATTTCATATCGAAGAATAAAATAGAATTAGGCGAAGATGAAAATGTAGACGCTATTCTTGAAATGTTGAAAAAACGCTATGCAAACGAGAATATAAATGAAACAGACGGCGTAAAAATTGATTTTGCAGATGAATGGGTGCATCTGCGAAAATCAAACACAGAGCCAATTATCCGAATCATCGCTGAAAGCAAAACAAAAGACGGCGCTGAGGCGTTGGCAAGGAGAATTATTGAATCCGTTAAATCAGATATTTCAAATATATAAGTAACTTACGGCAATAAAAAAAACCGGAAGAATTTATTCCGGTTTTTTTATTGTCTGTTATATTCACACTTTTGACATGTGTGCAATAAGATCAAGAACTTTTACAGAATAACCCCATTCGTTGTCGTACCATGCAACTAACTTCACGAAATTGTTGTTCAATGAAATACCTGCTTTGGCATCGAAAACTGAAGTATGTGCATCGCCAATAAAATCGCTTGAAACTACCTCGTCTTCGGTATATTCTAAAATACCTTTGAGGTCTGTTTGCGCTGCTTTTTTTACTGCTGCTTTAATTTCATCGTACGAAGCGCCTTTTTCAAGACGGCATGTAAGGTCGACAACTGAAACGTTTAGCGTTGGTACGCGGAACGCCATTCCTGTTAGTTTACCGTTTAGCGAAGGGATGACTTTTCCCACAGCTTTTGCAGCTCCTGTAGACGATGGTATTATATTGCCGGCAGCAGCGCGTCCGCCACGCCAATCTTTTGCCGAAGGAGCATCAACAGTTTTTTGCGTGTTGGTGGTAGCGTGAACTGTTGTCATCAAGCCTTCCAATATACCAAAATTGTCATGAATAACCTTTGCTAATGGAGCAAGGCAGTTTGTGGTACACGAGGCATTCGATACAAAGGTTTCGCCCTTGTACGTCGTATGGTTAACACCCATAACGAACATAGGAGTATCATCTTTTGAAGGCGCAGACATAACTACGCGTTTTGCTCCGGCGTTGATGTGTCCCTGACAGCTATCTTTCGTCAGAAACAATCCGGTTGATTCAACAACGTATTCAGCGCCTACATCGCCCCATTTCAAGTCTGCGGGATTTTTTTCTGCTGTAACACGGATAGTTTGTCCATTTACAACTAATTTTCCGTTTTCTACACTCACAGTACCGTTAAATCTGCCGTGAATTGTATCGTAGCGAAGCATGTAAGACATATATTCAACGTCTATTAAATCGTTGATTGCTACTATTTGTACATCGTTTCGTTCCATAGCGGCACGAAAAACCAAGCGTCCGATACGCCCAAAACCGTTAATACCTACTTTTATTTTTGTCATTTTTTAAAATTAAATTGATTTGTTATTACTAAAAATTTATATTGTTGATAATTGTTTACTAAAAATTTTAACTTTTTTGTTCCTTTGCCTCTGCCTTAATCTGTTGTACGGTTTCGGCTTTTCTAACTTTGGTTTTTGTTCCTTTTTTCTTGCCAAATCCTACTCTTTCCTGTTTACCCCAGCTTCTTACGCCGCGTATGAAATCGAAGTTACCGCGTACTGACCACCAAACAGTACGAGGATGGTAGAATAGCGGCTCAAGCCAAGCAGAAGCCAATAAAAGTAAAACTTCTTTTCGAGACTTGTACTTGTGAAAAGTTTTCTCTTCGAAAAGAACTGCCCAAGTGCTGAGCATTACAGCAAATGTATACACGAAAGCTAATAATAGCAAGAAGAATGGCCAGTTTACATTGCCGGTCACAAGAAGGAAAATGAAGTAGCAATATCCGATAAATTCAAGTATAGGCGCTAACCATTCGAATAGCAACCAATACGGATATCCGAACAGACCAAATTTTTTGTATTTGGGATTCAGGCACACCGCTCTGTGTGCAATCAATGTTTCTAATGTACCGCGTGTCCATCTGTTTCGTTGGCGTCCGAGCACTTTTCCGGATGAAGGTACTTCTGTCCAAACCAACGGGTCGGGGATGTAAACTACCTTGTACGGCAATTTGTTCTCTACCATGTACCGCCTCATTCGTACTACCAATTCCATATCTTCTCCTACTGTTTTTGTGCTGTATCCCCCAGATTTTATAACGGTTTCCTTGTCGAACAGTCCTAAAGCTCCTGATATAAGCAACAATCCGTCTAATCTGCCCCACGCCATTCTTGCAAGCAAAAACGCGCGAGTGTACTCTAACACTTGCATACGCGGAAGGAAGCCGGAAGGAAGCCTAACCTCTTGTATTTGACCGTCTTCGATGATGCACGAGTTGGCGATACGAATCACTCCGCCCGCTCCAATGATTTTATCTTCGGTCTCTTCCATGAAAGGTTTAACCATTTTCAGTAATGCGTCTGGCTCCATTATCGAATCCACGTCTATACAGCAAATCAAGTCTTTTTTGGAAATATTGATACCTGCATTTAATGCGTCTGATTTGCCGCCGTTTACCTTGTCAATTACGGTTAATTTTCTGAAGGCTCCGTTTTTCGACTTGTAAACGCCTCTGATACGTTCGCAAGGGATTCGGTAGTCGAAATAATAGTTTACGCGTTCAAGTTCGTACGCGTTAAACATTTGTTGCAGGGTATTGTCCTTACTTCCATCGTTTATCACAATCACCTCATAGTTATTGTAATAGAGGGATAAAAGTGCGCGTATGTTTTCTACAATTGTAACTTCTTCGTTGTATGCCGGAGCTATCACTGATATTGACGGCGTTAGCGGCGCCAAAAGTATAGAGGTGTAATCAACGTAGCTGTTTTTCCGAAGATAATCGCGCAGAGCAATCGCTGATATTGCTGTCAATGTAAGGTATACGCCAAATATAAAGCATGTCAGCAAAAATATGACGTTGTTTATAAAAAACAAGAATATGTTTGTTACTATATTTTCCATTTTTAAAATATCCTTTTGTCAAGTACGTGACGTATTATAATTTGATAGTTTTTATATTCTGATTTCATCAATTTAACCAAAGCCGAAACGCCTATTTCTCCCATTCTGCTGATTGCTTTTGCAGCTTCAATTTGCAGTAGCACATCGTCTTCTTTATCCAAGACTAATTTTAGGAAATTGAGCATCGATTCGTCGGGCATTTTGCCTAAAGCAAGAACAATGGCTAAACAGTTGTCATAATCTTCGTTTTTGTACATGTGTTTGAGATATACAAACGTTTCGCGCAATTGTATTTCGCCGCAAACAAAAATTGCCGTGCTGCGTACATCCTTGTCGGGATGTTCCAAACACTCAACTACCTGAGCAACTGCTTGTCTTTGCTTAAAGACTTGAATCATTCGCAGTGCAAATATGACAACCGTTTTGTTGGACGAGCCTGTCCAGCGCGAAAATTGCGGAACAGGGAGATTATGTATAGCTATTAACTCATATATATTGAGTTGTTCCCAAAGGGTAAAAGGAAACGTTAAATGGTCTAAGAATCCAAACGGGTCGTCTTTATTTAGTCTAACCAACGCTAATTGCGCTTCCATGCGAAGTATGTTGTTATTACTTGTCAAAGCTTTGCGTATCTTATTGTTTGCATCGGTTATGTCCATAAACGCAAGTTCTCTGAATCCTTTAACCTGTATGTGCCATTTGGGACTATATAGTTTTCTCATTGAATCTTGGTCTAAATGCAGATGGTGAGTGTAAAGGTACCTCAGTTGTTCGCGGGCTTTTTCGTTCACACCTGCGCTCATAGTCATACTTTTGCTCAATTCGCGAATTTGATTGATAAGAATTTCGCGATTTGAATCAGACAAGGCAGTTCGGGCTATTTTTTTGTAAACCGGTTCCGGACGGTCAGATGTAAGATAATCGAAAAGCAAGCCTTCGAATTCTTCTGTTAAGCGTTGGGTCTCAATCTCACGAGCTTTCATACGCTTGCGATTTACTAATATCCATATCAACAGTATGACCATACATACAATAGATAGAAGAATGACAACAATTAACACCCTTATAACTCTGACGTATTCGTTGTCTTCAAATATAGCCCACCATTTTTGGAGAACAGTCTTCGACTGTGGAGCTCTTGGAACTTCAACCGGTTGAATCTGTTCAATACTTTCTTGCTGCTGATGCGACCGCACTGTCGGTAAAAAATTCAGCAGCATTAAAATCAATACTAATTTACGAGCATATTTCATTCTATTAAAACAATTTAAAGTAATACCTTATACCAGCCTGCGCCATCCAGCGGTCTTGTTGTCCACTATCGTGAGTTGCTCCTGCCGCAGCAAGAAAAAACCAACGTGGTGAAATAAATTTGTGAATCCCGACTTGCCACAAGAACGTCATACTGGGGTTTCTATCAAAATACAAAAATTCATCGCTATAGCTGCCATAACCCGCTAATGCGTAGAAATATTCAGGACGGTGGTCGCTAAAATAGCGACGATATGTAAAAATATGTGTCAAGCCCCAATCAGTGAAGCCTATGAAAGCTCTGTATGCGAAATAGTTGCGGTTGGGCACCCACGAGATTGAAAGTGTGCCCACCCATGACCATAATGAACTGTTAATGTCTGGAACTTCTTCTCCATCTTCATTTCTTACACTATCCCCATTTTCATCTTTCAATACGCCTTCCCAAACCATGTATCGACAGCCTATCGAGCCTTCAAAATTTTCGGGTATACGTTGAAATAGTTCAATACCTCCCCTATGTCTCGGAAAAAATCTGCTATTTTGCATAGGAACGCGAAAAGCGTGATTTAGCCACAGATAGGCGGTAGACCACAGGTTTTGATAGGCTTCAAGCTCTATTTGGTAGGCAGGAAGCGGATTTTTATCAGCTTTCGCACGGGTGGCGTTTACCAAATTTCTATGGTTTTTGTCCCAGTCGTGTCCAACATTTAATTTTCCTATGTAAGTGCCATGTTTTGTCCATTTTGCAAGCCCGGCAGAGGCTATCCATTTGCGGGTGTAATAGCCGCTTGGGGGACGATTTTTAGCATATTCAAAATAATGTTCGTGTAAAACATAATCCCTGTAGCGATAGTTTTGCAGAATCAAATCTCGCAAGGCTATGGCTTCGGCATGCGTGGGGTCGATGTCGTCGAGCAAATGGTTGAGTGTGTCCAACGCGTCATCGTAATCTTTTTGAAGAAACTGAATAAGAGCTTTTTTGTAAAGAAAGTCGGGGTCGTCAGGGTAAGCCGCAAGCGCTGTATTTACCCGCGTCATTGCAGTTTTGTATTCTTTGTCCCAAATTTCTATATTTATCATCAGTTCTAATAAATCATAGTTTTCAGGCTCGGCGCGGTGCAATTCTCTTGTAACATGCCTTGCCGAGTCGAATTTATTTTCAAATGCGTATGTTTGCGCCATCAGCAATGAAGCTGCAAAGTGGTCGGGCTCTTCGGCGAGCAACTGTCGCAGATGTTTTTGCGCTTCGCCGTAATTTCGAGCTCTTGTAGCTGCCTCGGCAAGGTCGTAGGCTTCCGACTGCCTTTCTGCGATGCGTGGCGCCTGTATTTGCCTTATAAGTTCTTGAGCGCCGACATGGTTAGGATTAACTTCCAACACGGTTTGCGCCGCAATTTCGGCATCGTGCATGAATCCGTTTAAATAGAAGGCATTTGCGCGTTTGAATAGAAAATCTTCATCTCTTGGATAGAATAAAAGCGCTCTGTCTATCATTCTGATTGCAGCGTCATAATTTTCGCTCCATATTTCATTGTCGGTGAGCAGCATAAGAACATCGTAGCTGTCGGGCTCAACTTCAAGTAGCGGCATTACGGTCATTCGCGCCGAATCGGCTTTGTGTTCCCAAGCATAGGTGCGCCCTATAAGCATTGTTGCATCGTAATAGTCCGGATAGTGCGACAAAAGTTCTCGACTCATTTGCCGAGCTTCAGCCCACCTATCACTAAAGGCCGCCTCACGTGCCTTCAAAAACAATGAATCGGCATTGGGGGGCTTCTGTTGTGCGTCTATTGATACTACAGAGAAACAGCAAAAAACTAAAAAAACAAGAGAAAGTTTAATCATTCATTAGGCTTTTCGGTTAATAATTTTTTTACTTTTTCAGACAATTCCTCCAAATTTATGGGTTTTGTCGCATACGCGTTCGCGCCAAGCTCTAAAGCTTGTTCTATTTGATCTTCGAGATTTACCCGAGACACGACAACGATTGGAAAAATTCGTTGCAAAATTTTTCGAGCGTGCGTGACAATCTCTAAACCATTGACGTATGGCATATACACATCCGTAATCATAATATCAATGTCATCGTTTGTCTGTAGAATTTTTAACGCATCTCTTCCATCAAACGCTTTGATTATCTGAAAACCCTCCCGTTTGAATTGAAATTCAAGCGCCCTGATTGTCATGTGGTCATCGTCGCAAATAAACATTTTCATACTTCAACTGATTTTGATAAAAAACTAAAATCTTCTTTCAGTTTTTCAATTAACACGATACTTTCTTTGCACAACTTGTCAGCCTTTTCGTCAATACCAGTTAAGTTATTGTCAATCTGTATGGAATTTTCAACGTCAATCGATAATTCCTGTAACTCCGAAGCGTTCAGGTATGCAAATCTGGAAACTAATTTGTGTGCAATAGAAGCTATAGACGCCCAATCCTTTACGCGAAGAAACGTCTGCATTTTGCCCACATCGTCAGCCACATTGCTCACAAAGGTCTCAAGCATATCACGAACGAATGCCTCATCGCCTTGTGCAATCTCTTGTAGCTTACTTAAATCGTAAAGTTTATGTCTCAAATCTATCACAATAAAATCTTTTCTTAAAAAAACGCCCAAAATTACAAAAAATACTAATAAGTCGTATATTTTTTTTAATTATTTAACAATTTTTAACACTTTTATTAAAAAAAAAATTAAAAAAAATTGCCATGTAAAAAAAAAGTATTATCTTTGCAGCCGTTTTTTGATAAAAAATAGAAGTAAAATATACATTATATAATATAGATAAAATAAGGAAATGTTACAACCCAAGAAAACAAGATTCAGGCGTCGTCAAAAAGGGCGTATGAAGGGCAATTCGCAGCGAGGACACCAGCTTGCCTTCGGCTCGTTTGGCATAAAAACCCTCGAAAACGCTTGGATAACGGGAAGACAGATTGAAGCTGCCCGTCAGGCTATCACGCGATACATGAAACGCGAAGGTCAGTTGTGGATTAGAATTTTCCCTGACAAGCCCATAACCAAAAAACCTGCGGAAGTGCGGATGGGTAAAGGGAAAGGAGCTCCTGAAGGATTTGTTGCTCCAATTACTCCCGGTAGGATAATGTTTGAAATAGAAGGCGTATCCTACGAAATAGCGAAGGAAGCTCTTCGCTTAGGCGCGCAAAAAATGCCCGTACAGACAAAAATGGTTGTACGTAGAGATTTCATTTTTGATAACTAATTTTAAAAAATAGGACAAGATAATGAAAATGTCAGAAATAAAGGAGTTTTCAACCAAAGAGTTGATAGAACGCCTCGAAGTAGATAAGGGCACGTTAGTGCGTATGAAAATGAATCATGCAGTATCGCCGTTGGACAACCCCATGAAATTAAAATTCATGCGTAAAGACGTAGCACGGATGATGACAGAATTGAATAGTAGAAAACCTTCATAATCAGACCGATGGACAAAAGAAATTTAAGAAAAGAACGTATCGGCGAGGTGGTGAGCAACAAGATGAACAAAACCATCGTAATTGCGGTAAAAATCAAGATGAAGCACCCGATGTACGGAAAATTTGTAAATAAAACTTCCAAATTTTACGCTCACGACGAGGAAAACTCATGCGGAATAGGCGACACCGTCCGCATAATGGAAACCCGTCCACTAAGCAAAAGCAAAAGATGGAGGTTGGTTGAAATCATTGAAAGAGCAAAATAACCATGATACAACAGGAAAGTAGATTAAGCGTAGCCGATAACAGCGGAGCCAAAGAAGTTTTGTGTATACGCGTTTTGGGCGGAACGCGCCGCAAATATGCGAGCGTAGGAGACACAATAGTAGTGTCAGTTAAGAGTGCAATACCAGCCGGCGACGTCAAAAAAGGCACGGTAACCAGAGCAGTTGTAGTTCGCACAAAAAAAGAAATACGACGCGCAGATGGCTCGTACATTCGTTTTGACGACAATGCAGTAGTGTTGCTCAACAACTCGGGCGAAATTAGAGGTACCCGTATCTTCGGTCCGGTAGCCCGTGAATTGCGTGATGGATACATGAAAATAGTTTCATTAGCGCCAGAAGTATTGTAATCACATAAAAATGAATTGAAATGGACAAGAAATTGCATATAAGAAAAGGAGATACAGTGGTGGTGAACGCCGGCAACGACAAAGGAAAACAGGGACGCGTACTTGAAATAATCTTCGAAAAAGATAAAGGGCGCGCCCGTGCAATAGTTGAAGGCGTAAACATTATGACCAAACACACTAAGCCAAATGCAAAAAATACTCAAGGCGGATTTGTAAAAAAAGAAGCCCCGGTTCAGGTTTCAAACCTAAACCCGTTAGACCCAAAAACCAAAAAACCTACGCGCATAGGACGCAGGTTAGTTGATGGTAAATTAGTACGTTACTCTAAAAAATCAGGGGAGGAAATCAAGGTATGAAAAAGTATATTCCTACATACAAAACCAAATATCAGGAAGAAATAATTCCCGCTCTGAAAAAAGAATTTGGCTACGTTAGCGTAATGCAAGTTCCAAATATCAAAAAAATAATAATAAATCAGGGCATAGGTCGTCACTCAGTGGCTGACAAAAAAATAGTGGAGACCTCAATCAACGAATTGAGCGCAATAGCCGGACAAAAAGCCGTTGCTACAGTCTCGCGTAAAGATATCTCGAACTTTAAGCTGCGGCGAGGCGTTCCGGTAGGCGTTTGTGTTACGCTGCGTGGAGAACGAATGTATGAGTTTCTAGAACGACTAATAGCGGTATCCCTGCCACGTATCAGAGACTTCAAAGGCGTGACCGGCAAATTGGACGGACACGGAAATTACAGTATGGGGGTTTCAGAACAAATAATCTTCCCCGAAATTGACATCGACAAGGTGACAAAAATTTTAGGCGTACAAATAACAATTGTGACCTCCGCTAACACCGACCAAGAGGCATATGCGCTTCTACGCGAATACGGGTTACCTTTCAAAAAGCAAAACAAATAGAATAAGATATGGCAAAAGAATCAATGAAAGCGCGCGAAGTAAAGCGTGCAAAGATGATAGCAAAGTATGCCGAAAAACGCGAAAAGCTTAAAGCAGAAGGCGAATTTCAAAAATTAGCCACTTTGCCGCGAAATTCGTGCAAGGTTAGACTACACAACAGATGTATGCTAACAGGACGTCCAAAAGGATACATGAGACAATTTGGCGTTAGCCGCATTGTATTCCGTGAAATGGCTTCAAAAGGATTGATACCGGGAGTCAAAAAAGCAAGCTGGTAAAGAAAATTGAAAATTGAAAATGTTTTGCTTGTTTTTCAAAAAAAGTTCGTACCTTTGCAGCCCGTTTCAAAAAGGTGGCGAGTTCATGAGGCATGATGAAATCCACCTGAATAGTAATAATTTAATAAAAAAAATGATATGCCAGGAATGATTGGAAAAAAAATAGGGATGACATCTATTTTTACGCCGGAAGGCAAAAGCATGGCTTGCACAGTAATAGAAGCAGGTCCATGCGTGGTAACACAAATCAAAACAGTAGCGACAGACGGTTATGATGCGCTACAGTTAGGCTTTGGAGAGAAAAAAGAAAAAAACACTCCCAAAGCAGAGAAAAAACATTTCGAAAAAGCCGGAACACCGCCGAAACGCTTAGTTGTAGAATTCAGAAACAAAGAAGAAAACGTTGAAAACTACAAACTCGGTCAGGTAATCACATTAGCAGATATGGACGGCAAAATTCAAGTCAACGACTACGTCGACGTTGCCGGTATATCAAAAGGTAAAGGCTTTCAAGGCGTCGTAAAACGACATAACTTTAGCGGTTGCGGCGAATCAACACACGGACAGCACAACAGACTGAGAGCGCCCGGTTCGCTTGGCGCAGGTTCCTTTCCGGGACGCGTCTTCAAAGGTCATAAAATGGCGGGACGAACCGGTGGCGAACGCGTAAAAGTACAAAATCTGACCGTTTTACAAGTTGAAGCCGACAAAAATTTGTTGTTAGTTAAAGGCTCAGTACCGGGAGCTATTGGTTCATTTTTAATTATTGAATACTAATGGAATTAGCAGTATATAACAAAGAAGGAGTAGATACCGGAAGAAAGGTATCATTAGATGGTGCAATATTCGGCATAGAGCCAAACGACCACGCTATATATTTAGATGTAAAGCAATATTTGGCAAATCAACGTCAAGGTACGCATAAAGCCAAAGAACGTGGAGAAATAAGAGCCAGCACCCGAAAAATTAAACGCCAAAAAGGAACGGGAACTGCCCGTGCAGGAAGTATCAAATCGCCTTTATTTGTGGGCGGAGGACGTATTTTTGGACCAAAACCCAGAGATTATTCTTTCAAGCTCAACAAAAAAGTAAAGCAATTGGCACGATTTTCGGCGCTTAGCCACAAGGCAAAAACTCAGGACATCATTGTCTTAGAAGACTTTGTCATGGAATCACCCAAAACAAAAGACTTTTTGCAGATGCAAAAAAATCTTCAATTAGACGGAAAAAAATTGCTTTTTGTGTTTGATGAACGCAACAAGAACGTATATTTATCATCCCGAAATTTACAAAAAACGAAAATTGTCACATTGTCCGGTTTAAACACCTACAATATAATAGACGCTTCAAAAATTGTTTTTTCGGAAAGTTCAATCTCTAAAATCACTACCACTAAAGATGAAAATATTATTTGAAATACTTTTGAAGCCCATTCTCACAGAGAAACTCACATCGCAGGAAGAACCCCTAAACAGATATGGTTTTTTGGTTGAACGTTCTGCAAATAAAGTACAGATAAAAAAAGCCGTTGAAGAGATGTACGGCGTAACAGTAGATTCTGTTAACACTATGCGCTACGCGGGAAAAAACAAATCCCGTTTTACCCGTGCAGGTCTTATTGCAGGACGTGGTAATCACTTCAAGAAAGCAATGGTAACCCTAAGAAAAGGCGAGAAAATAGATTTTTACAGCAGTATTTAAATAAGTCATGGCACTCAAGAAATATAAACCAACCACACCGGGTCAAAGACATAAAATCGTCACCACTTTTGACGACATTACATGCAGCAAACCCGAAAAATCGTTGCTTTTTCCCCTGCATAGAACAGGAGGACGCAACAACTCAGGTAAAATGACAATGCGCTATATTGGCGGCGGACACAAACGTAGGCTTCGTATCATTGATTTTTACCGCGATAAGGATAATATTCCTGCAACCGTAAAAACAATCGAATATGACCCTAACCGTAGCGCACGGATAGCATTAGTGGCATACGCTGATGGTGAAAAACGCTATATCATAGCTCCATCCGGATTGCAAGTAGGACAAAAAATAGCATCCGGTAAAGGCGTAGCTCCGGAGATAGGCAATACCCTATTCTTGTCGGACATACCATTGGGTACAATTGTACACAATATTGAATTGCGACCCGGCGAGGGCGCATCTATGGCTCGTAGCGCCGGAACCTACGCACAACTGCTTTCGCGCTCAGGGAAATATGCAAATCTTAAGCTACCCTCAGGAGAAGTAAGAATGGTACTTATTACCTGCAAAGCAACCGTTGGCTCTGTTTCAAACCCCGACCATTCAAACGAACAGTCGGGAAAAGCAGGAAGAAGCCGATGGTTAGGACGTAGACCACGAACAAGAGGCGTGGCTATGAACCCGGTTGACCACCCAATGGGTGGAGGAGAAGGACGAGCCTCCGGAGGACATCCGCGCTCGCGCAAAGGAGTACTTGCTAAGGGATACAAAACCCGTAACAAGAAAAAAGCATCAAGCCAATACATTGTTGAACGTAGAAAAAAATAAAATAATATGAGTCGTTCTTTAAAAAAAGGTCCATTTATTGATTACAAATTGGAAAAACGCGTTCTCGAAATGAACGAAACCAACAAAAAGTCGGTTATTAAAACGTGGTCGCGCCGCTCGATGATTTCCCCTGATTTTGTGGGACACACAATAGCTGTGCACAACGGCAACAAGTTTATACCGGTATATGTAACCGAAAATATGATAGGACATCGTCTTGGCGAGTTTGCGCCTACCAGAATATTCAGAGGACACGCCGGAAATAAAAAATAAAGCATTATTAAAATGAG
>Ga0099364_10000825_pt1 | contig 52447 bp, 30 predicted proteins | sample TergutTh196P3_FD_73070 | JGI IMG/M metagenome (GOLD analysis project Ga0099364, IMG submission 73070) | Microcerotermes parvus P3 segment gut microbial communities from Pointe-Noire, Republic of the Congo - Th196 P3 | ecosystem: Host-associated > Arthropoda: Insects > Digestive system > Gut ... | reverse complement strand
TATGAAAAAATATATGATAGGGAATAGGGGATAGGGGATAGGGGATAGGGGATAGGGGATAGGGGATAGGGAATAGGGGATAGGGGATAGGGGATAGGGAATAGGGGATAGGGAATAGGGGATAGGGGATAGGGAATAACTACTCCCTACTCCCTACTGCCTATTGCCTACTCCCTACTCCCTATTGCCTACTCCCTACTCCCTACCCCCTAATCGAGGTCTTTATGAATGACAATTTTATTTGGTATTTTATTTTATTGAGTATTATGCTCTTTATCAGTAGTTTTTTACTGTTGAAGCAGTATATAAAATATGCACATCTCCATAAAATAAAGGCTATACCAAATGAGCGGTCACTTCACAAAAAGGAAATTCCTACAGGGGGTGGTATAGTTTTTGCTCTTTTACATATCATTTTTATGCTGCTTGCTACCTTCGGTATGGATGATGAAAATATCAGAGATGCTGTTCTAAAGCTTTGTTATGGTGGATTTTTGATAGTATTATTAGGATTTATAGATGATAAATACAATTTAAAGGCAAAACACAAATTATTATTTCAAGTCTTGATTGCTACCTTGATGGTTTTCTTTGGTTTCAAAATCACTATCTTTACCAATCCTTTTGGTGATGCTTTTATGTTAAATTATCTTTCAATCCCTATAACAATTTTATGGTATCTACTCGTAATGAACGCAATCAATCTAATCGATGGTCTTGATGGTCTCGCTACGGGAATTACTATTATTACTTGCTTTGTGCTTATGGTATTTTCTTATTTACACACAAATTTTCTTGTTTTTTTAAATTGCACTTTCCTTGTTTGTGCCTTACTTGGATTTTTGAAATACAATTTTCCCTCAGCCAAGCTCTTTATGGGCGATACAGGTAGTCTTTTCATCGGATTTTTGATAGCAAGCCTCGCTATTGCAGGAAATGAAACCCAGTTCAAAGGTCTGACTACTTTTACTCTACTTGTTCCTTTGACTGTAATTTCAATTCCTCTTGGTGATATTGTGATAACAGTCATCAGAAGGTTAAAAAACAAGCAATATATATTTGCTGCCGACAAAAAGCATTTACATCATAAACTACTCGATAAAGGTTTTTCTGCAAGGTCTGTAGCTCTTATCTGCTGGTTTATTACTTTAATTTTTGGTTTGATAGCACTCGGGTATCTATTTATAGGGAAGCAAACAATGTTATTTATTTTGGCATTTATAAGCATCATAACGGTGTCTTTATTTATATATATCTACAAAAAGGAGTTTTTTAAATGAAAAATCAATTTTTTCTTTTGATTTTTGTGTTTCTTTGTTGCACTTTATGGGGTCAAAGGAACTGGTCATTATACACAAATACTACGCACATGCGTGATTTGGTAGTATATGATGGCAATATTGTCATTGCGACATGGGGTGGATTAGAGTTTTTTGACACTAGGACAAATTCCTTTGTCAATACTATTACCACTTTTGACGGAATGAGTGGAAACAATGCCAGAACACTCTCTACTTTTGGGAGTAGAGAATTGCTGATAGGTATAAACGGTCAGGGTATTGATAGGATTATCAACAATCGCTTTGATGTAGCTCTGACCGAAAGCTCTGGACTTCCGTCTGTGAGGTTCAATGCGATTTATACTCATGATAACACAATTTATATAGGTTCAGAAAGCGGTCTGACACTTTTTGAAAACGAAGAAAACTTCCCATTTCCTCTTTTCAAAAACAATTTTAGTATCATTAATGGTTTACCTTTTAGAGTAGTTTATGATATAGTCGCTGATGCTTCAAATTATCTTTTTCTCGGCACAAATGTAGGTTTTTCGAGAGTTCATGTAGATTCTCTATCTATAAGAAACAGCTGGAAGCATTTTCCTTTAAATCAAGATGAAAGCGTTCACTCAATTGATACAAAAGGTATAATCACTGCTCTTGCCACTAGCCAAAGATTGATATATTTTGGTAAAAATGATTTAGAAAATAGGGAAAATTGGAATATCCTATATCCTGACACACTTTCATTTTCAAAGGTCTTGATAGATGAAGCGGATTATACCATATTTGCCATTTTTGGAAGTTGGGAAGAGCAAGGAAACCACTATGAACCTGATGCCCAGTCAAGAAGTGTCGCTATCATACCTACCCCCTATACCCTATCCCCTACCCCCTATCCCCTATCAGAAGATATCATCCTGCATTTTGGAGCAGAAGCTGTTTTTCATAGAGCTGTATCCAATATACTTTTGCATGAAAACAAAATCTTTGTTACTACCTGGGGTGGTGGAATATATTTTTATGACAAAAATATTTCATCAAATATATCAGATCCTGTAAACTGGCACAATTTCACTCCAAATAGTATCCACACAAATACTATTGTCGATATAGCAGTGGAAAACTATAAAATCTGGATTATTGACGGTATTACACATAGAACAGGCTCATCTACAGCAGCTACAGGAGTTTCCTTTCTCGATAAACAGACTGATACCTGGACACATTACAATGTCCACAATTCACAGCTGGTTTCTGACAATATCACTGCTATTGGTATAGATGCTCAAAATAGAAAATGGTTTGGTGCTTGGTGGACTTCACCACCAGGAACAGGTGGCTCATGGAACGGTATTACCGTCCTTGACGATTCAAATCCTCAAAACCCTATCTGGCACAGGATTACTACTGCAACCCATCCCACTCTCATAAATCCTACTATTTCCTCTATACTCAGAGTCGGTGATACAATGTGGCTTAGTTCTGCTGCAAATAACCCCAATAATGACCCAGGCGGAGTTAATATTTTCAACAGCGATGTTCAAGTATCAGGTAGATTTCAACCACCGAGAATGACACCTTTTTTTAATATCACTGCTATGCATCAGGTTGGTAATCTTTCATATTTTGGCTCTGAAAATAGTGGTCTCAGAATCTGGACAAGCAATAGTATCCCAGAATCGGAGGGGAATTTTTGGCAAACTCCACCTGCATTAAATAGTGGTCGTGTTTTCAAGATAGCTACTTATGTAGGTGCAAATTTTACTCAAACTTGGTTTGCACATCCATCTTCACCACCTGGTGTCATCTGGAACGAGGTCAGAAACAATCAAACTACCTGGTATAAATCAACATCCGCAAGCAGAAAAGAAAGATATGAGAATGGTAGTTGGAATCCATCTCATGAGAGATATTTTGAAGGTGAAGAAAGAATATTTGGTGCAGAAGCTGCTACCCCAAGCTCTGTAGTCGTAGACCCATTAGGAAGGGTCTGGATAGGATCTTCTGACAAAGGTATTACTATGTATGATATTTATAGAAATACCTTTACCAATTTTAATGATAGAAATTCACCTTTGACCACAAATAATATACTTTCTCTTGCCTATCAGCAATCTACTGGTTTGCTACTTATCGGCACAAGCGAGGGACTGCTGACTACACAGATTAGTCGTAGTGAAAAAATAGAAGAAGAGCTTGGAAATGTATCTGTCTTCCCAAATCCTTTTAGACCAGAGACAGGTGAAACACTCTCAATTCAAATAATTAACACCAACTCACTGCCGAGAGGTAGAACTGAAGCAAGGATATTTGATGTCAATGGGCAGCTCATCACTGTTTTAGAAGAAAGCCTTTATTTCAACGGCTTTTTATGGGACGGAAATAATAGCAATCGTGAGAAAGTATCCTCAGGCATTTATTTTTACTTGATTCACTCTGATATTGGCGATTCTGAAAGGGGTAGGATTGTATTGATAAGGTAATTAAGAATGCGGAGTTAAGAATTGAGTTCCTCCATGCACCTCTGGGAAGGCAGGCATCTTGACTGCAAGAATTGATTATTCTTGTTTTTTTTGCAGGCAAGATGCCTGCGTTCCCAGTTGAAGTTATAGACAATCTTCACAAACCTAAAGGGATTGGTATTGGAAACAATTTTCATTTTGTTTATGATAATGGTGATGGTTGAGAAGAAGGGGCAAATGCTAAATTTTGGGATAGGATATATATCTGGGATGGTATGCGGATAGATATAAATCAGAGTATTATTAAAATGATGAATTTGAAGCAAAGAGGAGCAAATATATGCCTTATGTGGGTATTACTAAAGAAACTTGCTCGATATACCCAGAGAAAATAATAAATCAAAATGTTTTGCTAATAGATGATATTTATACAAAAGGCGTAAATATAGATGAGGACTGCATACAAGCCCTGTATGATAATGGTGCAGCCAATGTTGTATTTTATTCAATCGGAAAATCAAAAAGGAGATGAAATGAAATATTCAGAAAAAGCACTTGACATACTTATAGCAAAAGAAAGTGGCATAATTACCACAAGTCATAAATTCTGGAAAGAATTTTCACAAAGCAATAAGATAGATTTTGAAAAACTGAAAAATTATCTGAAAAAAGAAAGTAAATATGACACCTTAAAAAAAGGAATTATAAATGAACTTGAAACTCCATTGAATAAAGTTCAATTAGTCTGTAGTGAAGATGAGCAGTTTCCAATGATAAATAGAAATGTAATAAAAAATAGTCAAAAACCCTATTTGTTTTTTTATGAGGGTGATATCTCTTTGTTACACAATTTAAGTAATAATGTAGCAGTGATAGGAGTGCTAAACCCAGATGAGCAAATCAAAAAAAGAGAAATTGAAATTGTCTCAAGACTTGTAGAAATGAATCTTGTCATTGTCAGTGGTTTAGCAAAAGGTTGTGATACAATAGCCCATGAGGTTTGTGTTAATATGAAAGGTAAAACCATAGCTGTCTTGCCCTCACCTATAAACAAAGTTTATCCTCATGAGAATGCTGATTTGGCTAGAAGAATTGTAGAAAATGGTGGGTTGCTTATCTCGGAATATTATTCTGAATCTAAAAACAAATTTGATAGTGTAAATCGTTTAGTCAGTCGTGATAGACTACAGGCTATGTTTTCTAAGGCAATCATATTAATTGCGAGCTATAGAGAAGGTGCTGGTGATAGTGGTTCTCGTCATGCTATGACCTCTGCAAAAGAGTATGAAATATCAAGATACATAATGTATAATGAATACACAGATTCCCAAAATAGCCAAATGGGACTAAACATTGATTGGCTCAATGAAGATAAAGCAGCAAAAATTTTGAGAAAAGAATCTATAAAGGATTTGGCAACCTTTCAAACTAACTATATAAAGACCAATCCAATACAGCCTTCTCTCTTTTAATAATTTTACTTTACAATTTTTCCCTTTAAAATAAATTGGCACTATCAAATTTTAAAATTTGAGAATAAGAAGTAAGAATTGTAAAATATAAATTATTTATTATTAATTGTAAGGAGTATATAGCAATGATTTATGGATTAAACTTTCCAGAGACACCGCGACGAACTGCATTATATGAGGCAGAGGAATGGTATCAGAAGTTACTTTCTGAAAGGCTTGGCGTTCCATTAGCTCCTATCCAGAGGAGCAATTTTGGTCAGTATGATATGGCGGTGCATTATCTGACTTCTGTTTTAGAGGAAGCAAAGTCTATAGAAAAGGTATCTGTCTTTAATATCGACCACATGGGACAGATACAGTTTTCTGGTATGGATGCTGCTAATTTATTGAATAGAGTATTACCAGCAGATGTAATAAATATGAAAGTAGGACAATGCAAATATACTTTATTGCTCAATGAAAATGGCACAGTAAGGGACGACATGGTCATCATGAAGAGAGCTGACGATTGCTTTATACTAGTCATAAATGCTGGTTTTGACATCACAGAGACTGGGTTTGCAGTGGGCTATGAAGTAGATTTTGTCAGTGATGCTGATTTTATTATGCAGTATAAACAAGAAGAAGAGGAAGTAATTGTCGAAAACATATCAGAGCAGCTGGTCAAAGTCGATGTTCAGGGACCTTTATCATATAAAGTCATCACTGAAATATTTGGAAGTGAAGTCCTAAAAAATAGAGGAAATCCTGAAAAAAACATGGGCTTTTTTACCTTTAATGAGATAGAGATTGATGGTGAGATATATTTCTTCAGTCGGACAGGATATACAAATCGATGGGGCTGGGAGATTTATATCCCTGTCTCTCAAGCAGTAGAAAAATTTAAGGAAATAATGCTTAAAACCCTTGATTATGGTGGCTTGCTGGTAGGTCTTGGAGGACGGGACGACAATAGGATTTCAGCAGGGAATGTAGGTTTACCTCTAATGGGGTCAGAGTATGACGAATTTCACACTCCGACAAATGCACCCCTGTTTGACTCTGCAATCGATTTAACTAAGACAGAATTTGTAGGCAGAGAAGCACTTTTGAAAGATAAAGAAAACAATCTCGACAAAAGGTTGGTCGTTATCATTGCAGAGGGGAATGTGGTCAATAGTGGAGTATATCTTGACGGTAAAAGATTGGGTTCTGTAACATCCTGTATCATATCACCAAATGTCCCGCTGGAAAAAAGACTTTTTATAGGTTCATCACGAAAAAATGTCAATGAAGAGAATGGAACTGCCGCTATTGGTCTTGCTTGGCTTTATGAAAGTCCTTATAAAAAAGATGAAAATGGACAGGATATTATAGTCGAAAATGGAGTGCCGGTTAGAATAAAGGTGGAGCTTTTTAGGGAAAAAGAAACCGTTGAGTTACAAGTCCCCCCCCCTACCCCCCCCATAAATGTGGGGGAAAACTCCACAGATCCCGACCAGCTCCAGCTGACTACTCAATACCAGACTTTATCAGGTAACAGCGGCGATGCTGTTGAAACTGAACAAGTGAAAAAGGTAAAAGTTCCCACTGGTAAAGCAATTTTAGGCTATATAAGCTCAGATGGTGTAAATCCAGCGACCTCAGCGAAAGCATTGAAGTCGATAATGTAAATGGAAAATTAGTAATTAGTAATTACTAATCGAATAGGGGGTAGAAAAATGATAATATCACTTTTATCTATAATTGGATTTTGCGTTATTTGTTATATAGTAGTTTCTGTTTTGAGATACTTGGATAGAAAACAAACGACTGATAATGGATAATGAGGATTAGTAATTACTATCCCCTATCCCCTATCCCCTAAAACATTATGAGCAAATGGTATCAACCTCACCCAAAGATAGTTCCACGACTAAAAAGTCAGCGGATAGAATATAGAAAAACGAAGAATAAAGGAGATAAAATGCAACCTCAACAACAAAAAATCAACATCAAGCTTGATGAAAAAGTAGGCGAAGGAGTTTATACAAACTTCTTTATGATATCGAATAACCCTTCAGAGTATATCATCGACTGCGGTCGTATGACACCAGGTATGCCCGATATAAAGATTTTGAGCCGTATCATCACGACACCTCAGCATGCCAAACAGCTTTTGATGATACTCCAGCAAAATGTCGAGCAGTTTGAAAAACAATTTGGAGAGATAAAACTGCCTCAAATGCCCCAGATGGAAAATAAGAATATTGGGTTTCAGAGCAATCCTTAGCTATGAGTTCTGGGTACGGAGTAAATAATGTTTCGACGGAATATATTCTGTCGCAACAAATCTTATTATGCAATTTGAGGTTGTCAAAACAGAATTGATATGATAGGCACATTGACAGAGAACAGAAGTATTTGAAAGCAATATGACACCATATAAAATCCCTGCCTTGCCTCTTACAGAAGACATAGAAACAAAGATAGTCTTAAAGAAATGTAGTGAGGCAAATAGATATCTTGGAGAGCTGAAAGGTATAGCTAAGACCATACCAAATGAAGAAATTTTGATAAATACTCTTACATTAAGGGAAGCTAAGGATAGCTCTGAAGTAGAAGGTATAATTACAACTCATGATGATTTATATAGAGCAGTTATCGATAAGAAATTTATCAATAAATCAAAGAATTCCAAGGAAGTAATCAATTATAGAAAAGCTCTACAACAAGGATTTTATCTTGTAAGAAAAGATGGTTTATTAACAGCTAATAGAATAAAAGAAATCCAAAATATACTTGAACCCAATTATCCCGATTTTCGCAAAATAAAACTAAATCTAATAAAAGAAAATACAGGAGATGTGATTTATATCCCACCTATAATACCAAGTGATATAGAAGAATATATGTCAAATCTTGAAAAATTTATCAATGATGATAGCGTTTCCGACCTTGACTATTTGATAAAAATGGCAATTATACATCATCAATTTGAAAGTATACATCCTTTTCTTGATGGTAATGGGCGAACTGGTAGAATGATAAATATTCTGTATTTAGTTTTAAAAGGCTTACTTGATATTCCTATTCTTTATCTTAGTAGATATTTCATTAAACATAGAGAAGAATATTATGAATTACTAAAAAAAGTTCAGGATTTTAATGCCTGGGAAGAATGGATTATCTTTGTTTTAAACGGAATAGAAGAAACAGCCGAAAATACGATAAAATTTGTCAAAGATATATCTTTTCTAATAAATGATTCCAAACCCAAAATTCGTTCTGCACTCGGCATGAAGTATAGCCATGAGCTTTTAAATGCTATATTTTCTCATCCATTTACAACAGTGGATTTTTTAAAAGATAGCTTGAAAATATCAAGACCAACATCCACTAAATATCTAAATATATTATCTAGTGAAAATTTTTTAGAAAAAGGGAAAATAGGAAAATTCAATTACTATGTAAATAAACCTTTGTATAATCTGTTATTAGAACATACTTTGTAGGGATTAGGGGTAGGAATTAAGCAATGATTAAAATTTACAAAAAGTATAATTTTCATTTTCCAATATGTAAAGAAAATCGAGATTTCTTTATATAAAAAAAATTTCATGTAAAGAAAATCGAGATTTCTTTACATGAAAAAAATTTCATGTAAAGAAAATCGAGATTTCTTTACATGAAAAAAATTTCATGTAAAGAAAATTGAGATTTCTTTATATGAAAAAAATTTCATGTAAAGAAAATTGAGATTTCTTTATATGAAAAAAATTTCATGTAAAGAAAATCGAGATTTCTTTATACGAAAAAAATAATTAAATTTTGGAGGCACAATGTATACAAAAATCAAAGAAGACCTACAAAAGCTATTTGTAGAAATGAAAGAGCAGGGGATTTATAAGACAGAGAGGATAATCACTTCGAGTCAGTCGGCGCATATAGAGGTGGCTATCGATACTTCCCCCACATTTAAAGATGGAGTAATTTCCTCCACATTTATGGGGGGGGCAGGGGGGGGTAATCAAGTCCTAAATTTTTGTGCAAACAACTATCTCGGACTTGCCAATCACCCATCTGTCATCAAGGCTTCACAAGACATCATGAACGAATGGGGCTATGGTTTATCTTCTGTGAGATTTATCTGTGGGACGCAACAGATACATAAGGAACTCGAAAAAAGGATGTCCGAATTTCTCGGCACAGAAGATACTATCCTCTATGTAGCTTGTTTTGATGCTAATACAGGACTTTTTGAGACTTTATTGAGCGATTTAGATGCTATTATTTCTGACGAATTAAATCACGCTTCAATCATTGATGGAGTCCGTCTATGTAAAGCAAAGAGACTTAAATATGCTCATTCAAACATGGAAGAGCTGGAACAAAGGCTAATAGAGGCAAAAGACTGCCGTTATAGATTGATAATCACCGATGGAGTCTTTTCAATGGACGGAGACATAGCTAGGCTCGACCAGATAGTAGATTTAGCCGACAAATACGATGCTCTGGTGGCAGTAGATGACTCGCATTCTACAGGCTATATCGGAGAAACTGGACGGGGAACTGCCGAATACTACGGTATCACAGACAGAGTAGACATCATCACTACAACCTTTGGTAAAGCACTCGGAGGAGCAAATGGTGGCTGCACATCAGGAAAAAAAGAGATTATTGAGCTTTTGAGACAACGGTCTAGACCTTATCTTTTCTCTAACACAGTTTCTCCTGCTGTAGTAGGTGGCACTCTTGAAGTTTTGAATATACTTGAGAAATCACAAGTTCTCATCTCCAAAGTAAAAGAAAATGCCAAGTATTTCAGAGAAAACATGGCAAAAGCAGGGTTTGATTTGGTAAAGGGAAACACCGCAATAGTTCCTGTCATGATTTATGATGAACCTCTCGCAATCAAAATGGCGGATATGCTTTTGAAAGAGGGTATCTATGTGATAGGTTTTACCTATCCCGTTGTAGCAAGGGGTAGAGCAAGGATACGGGTTCAGCTATCTGCAGCGCACTCAAAAGAGGATATAGACAAGGCAGTTGCAGCGTTTATCAAGGTGGGGAAAGAGCTGGGGGTGGTGTAATTTTTTAACACAGAGAATTTAAGAGAAGACACAAAGCACACAGAGAGTAACGAGTTATTTAGTTACAAGTTACAAGTGGCTACTAAAGAAAAGAAGAAAGGGATTAAGAAATCATGCAGTCTGACTCAAATATTTCCCTCAAAATCGCAGTAACAGTCTTAGAGATAGTCGAAAACAACATCGAGCAAAATTATCAAACTATGCTTGAATACATAGATAGAGCTAATGAAGAAGGTGTAGGTTTGATATTATTTCCAGAGGCTATTTTAACAGGTATCGACATTTCAGATGATTATCAAATAGATAAAGAAATTGCTATAACAATCGATTCTGACTACATAAATCAAGTCAAGGTCAAAGCAAAGGAATGTGAAATATGGGTGTCCTTTGGTTTTATTGAAATAGACAAGGGAACTATTTTTGACAGTGCAGTCTTGATAAATGCAAACGGTGAAATAGCTTTACATCATAGAAGGATAAGCAAAGGTTGGCGACATCCAGATGCCAATCCACTCGAATATGGCTGTGGAGATAGCTTTCCTACAGCAATGTCGCCTTGGGGTAAAATCGGTTTTTTGATTTGTGGAGATTTGTTTGATGTGCCTGAGCTAGCTATAAAAGAAGAGCTTGATGTCTTATTATTTCCCTTTGCACGATGTTTTACTGCTGATATTGTGTCACCTCAAGAGGAATGGGACAAAGTCGAGTGGATAGAGTATTCAAAACAGATAAAGTCAATAAATGCTTATACTCTTATGACAAATTATATCCTTAAGCCTGATAACAGTAGATATGGAAATAATTATTTTGGAGGAGGTTTTATTACAGATAGAAAAGGAAGTATCCTTACTAATTTACCTCTGAATAAAGAAGGATTGTTGATTTGGGATGGAAAGGTAATGAGAAAATAGAGATAACGGAGATTTTTAACACAGAGGAAAAGAGAGAAGACACTGAAATAACTAACATTAGTTTCGACAGAATATATTCTATCGCAACAGATTATACTGCTGCAATATTCATATTCGTCCAGTGATAGAGAAAATAAAGGAGCTATTAAATGAAAACAAAAAAAAAACCTACAACTCCCCTACAGCCTAAATGTTATTCACTATCTACTCTCTACCTTGTTCCCACCCCTATCGGCAACCTCGCTGATATGACCTTTCGTGCTGTTGAAGTCCTCAAAGAAGTAGATTTTATTTACTCAGAGGACACCAGAACCTCAGGTATTTTACTCAAGCATTATGGAATCAGCACTCCCCAGAGAAGTTACCATAAATTTAATGAAAAAGAGCGATGTGAAGAGATAATCAATCTCTTAAAAGAGGGAAAAAATATCGCTATAATTTCAGACGCTGGCACACCAGGTATTTCCGACCCCTCTAATATCATTGTCAAAGAGGTAATTAAAAATGACATAAAAGTCTGTCCTCTACCTGGTGCTACAGCTTTGATACCAGCTCTAGTCGCTTCTGGATTTGACACGGAAATGTTTTTTATGGTCGGATTTTTACCTATAAAAAAGAAAGATAGAGAAAGGATTTTAAATACCCTTAAAACGCTCAAGGATACCTTTATTTTTTATGAAGCACCTCATAGGCTAGCAAGGACACTAACCGATATAAAAAACACCTTTTTTGAAGCAGATATTTGTATAGCCCGTGAAATCAGTAAAATCTATGAGAGCTTTTATAGAGGCAGTTTATCTGATATTCTTGAAAATATAGACAAAATAGTCTTGAAAGGTGAATTTGTCATTGTATTATCACCGAAAAAAGATCATCATAATTTTATAGATGTAAAAGAACTTGAAAAAGCTATATTAAAACGCTACAAAGAAGTATATATAAACGAAAAGCAATCAACAGCAAGTAGATATTTAGCAGCAGAATTTAATATGCCAAAAAATGAAATTTATCAGATTATAGTGAGTAGTGAAAAGCTATCCTCACAAAATTCTTAAAGGAAATATAACAAAATTCCAAAACCGCTTGACAAATAAGGTGGATTGAAAAATTTTGTAAAAAAAGTAAAATTTATAGGAGATTTTGTATGAAAATATTTAGATATGTTCTATTTGTTTCAATTTTTATTGTGTTTGTAAATGTTAATGCAGCTTGGCTTGAGGACATCCCTGCAAGGATAACTCAGCCTGATGGGACTGTGATTGAGGTTCTCCGTTCTGGAGACGAATTCCACAATTGGATACACGATGAGAGAGGATTTACGATAGTTCAAGACCATGACACAGGATTTTGGTGTTGGGCAGTAAATGAGGGGCATCGTTTAGTTCCAGAGCAGATTTCAGAGTGGCAGCTGGCAGGGGAGCTGGTTTCTACTGGTTATGCTATACATTTGTATGAGCCTGTGTTACTTGGTATAAGCCCTCGTGAAAATATATCAGATGAGCGATACAAAGAAAAGCGTGATTGGTTTATGTATGAGATTGAGAGAAGTGGTATTCGCTCTCCCTCTGTAGGCATCATAAATAGTATCGTTGTCTTTATCAGATTTCAGGATGATACAGAGTTTGGTCCAGAGGCACTTGTATTAGACGAGATGTTTCATGCTACGGGAGAAAATGTGAACTCCATGTATCAGTATTTTTGGGATGCTTCTTATGGTAAACTGCAAGTTTACTCGCCATTTTTTCCTTTGCCCAATGGTGATTTGATAGTTTCTTACCAATCACCTCATCTGAGGTCGTATTTTCAGCCTTACAATGCTATTACAAATACCAATGGCTATCAAGGTGGTAACAACGGCACACAGAGAATGCAGAGGGAGCATGCTCTATTACAAGCTGCTATTAATTATATCCAAGATCAAGTTCCAACGACTATGGTTTTAGATTCTGACAATGATGGTTATGTCGACAATGTAAATTTTATGATACGCGGTGATTCTGGTGAATGGGCAGATTTATTATGGCCTCATAGATGGTCTCTATACTCTCTGTATGTTTATTTACATGGGAAACGAGTTTACGATTACAATTTTAATATCGAAAATTTTACTTATGTTCGTGGTGTAGGAGTGCTTGCACATGAATTTGCTCATAGTATGTCTTTACCCGACTTTTATCGTTATAATAATACTGATATTACTCCTATCAGTAGATGGTGTCTGATGGCACAGGATAACGAGCCACCGCAGTCAATAAACGGCTATGCTAAAGCAAAATATACAAACTGGACTACCTCTGTAGCAAATATACCTGTGATTACTGCAAATGGCACTTATACTCTCTCTCCTCTTTCTTCTCACGAGACAGGACATATTTACCGAATAAATACACCGAATGCCACAAATCAATTTTATATTGTGGAGTATCGATATGAAAATGCTGCTTATATTGACTCAAATCTCTGGGGGTCTGGACTACTTGTTTATAGGGTCAGAAATGGGACAAACGGAAACTCCAATGGTCCACCAGATGAAATTTATGTCTATCGACCTAATGGAACTTTGACCGTAAGTGGAGATATAGAGCAGGCTTTTTATTCTTTACAATCGGGACGAACTTCTATAAATAGTTTTACTAATCCCATGCCCTTTTTGGAAAATGGACAGTCAGGTGGTCTTAATATCTACAATATCGGCTATGCGGGGGATACTATCACCTTTAGCGTGAATATGGGAAATCTGCCAACACCTGTTTCACCACCTGAAAATCTGTCTGCTGAGGTGTCTTGGAATAATGTCATTTTGAGCTGGGGAGATGCTTTTGGAATGGATAATGGACAATGGATAATGGATAATGGAGATACAAGTTACAGCTCACTACTAACAACTCACAGCACACTATCCCCTACCCCCTATTCCCTATCCCCTACTTTTAAGGTTTATCGCGATGGTAGGCTTATCACTCCTACACCTATCGCCGATTTGACCTTTATCGACCAAAATCTGCCTGTCGGGACATACAATTATTATGTTACAGCAGTGGTAGGGAACAATGAATCCTTGCCAGTATTTGTCGATGCAGAAGTATCAATAATCTCTCCTGATGCTCCACCACCAAAAAATTTGAGCTATGAAATCACAGATAATGAAATAATTTTCACTTGGGATGAGCCAGATGAGGAGTATCTACCATACTATTTAGGGGTCAGTTTTTTTGTCGATGAAATTCTGTTAAATGTGAATCCAATAACAGAGTATAGTTGTGCATTTCCGCTTTCTATTCTACCTCACGGCATGATTACTTTTTCTGTAATAGCTCTTTATGAATACGGAGCTTCAGAACCGCTGGTAATTGAAATATACATTGAGCCACCACTACCACCTCTGAATCCACCAAGAAATTTGGAAGCGGAAGTAGAGGGGCATACTGTGGTGCTGAGCTGGGAAGCACCTGAGGAGGGAGTTACAAGTTACAAGTTACAAGTTACAAGTAATTCCCCCCACTACCCTCCCCACTCACTACTCACAGCTCACCACTTGCCACTCACTACTCACAGCTCATTATCCCTTACTTACAATGTCTACCGCGATGGCGTGCTTTTGACTAGCACTGCAATAATAGAGCTTGAATTTGTCGATGAGTATGTCCTTGCTGGGACTTATATATATGAGGTTACAGCTGTTTATGGAGAGGAGGAGTCAGAACCTGCTATCATAGAAGTCATATCTACTTATGAACCAGAGCTATATCCACCTCAAAACCTAGAGGCTGAAGTAGTAAATGAAAATGAAGTGTATTTGAGCTGGGAAGCACCTTTTGTAGGAGTTTCAAGTTACAAGTTACAAGTTACAAGTAATTCACCCCACTCCGCAAGCTACACGAGCGGGGCAGATAGAATCCTATCCCCTACTCCCTATTCCTTATCCCCTGTTCTTATTGGTTACAATGTCTACCGAGATGGTGAGTATTTGGTTACAACGGAGTTATTACAGTTTTATGAAAAACATGAGGAGTATGGCGGCTGCATAGTAGGTTTCTTTGAGTATGACATCACAGCTGTTTACTATTCAGAGTTATTTGAGGAAGGATATTTGGAATCCGAGCCTATATCTGCGTTAGTAGTGGTAGGTACTGGACTGGACGATAAAGATGATTTAGATTTACCTTTATTGACAGAATTGCTTGGAAATTTTCCAAATCCTTTTAATCCTGAAACCACTATTAATTTCAATATGGCAAAATCAGGAGTTGTTTTACTTGATATATACAATATCCGCGGTCAAAGGGTAAAGACGCTATTAGATAGCTTTCTTGATGCAGGAAATCATAGATTTGTCTGGAATGGAACCGATGATAATGGAAGTCCTGTCAGCAGTGGTATGTATTTTTATCAGATGAGGACAGAGGAGTATACAGCAGTGAGGAGAATGATTTTAATGAAATAATTAGTAATTACTAATTACTAAATTATTATATCGGAGGAAAAAATAAATGTTTTACAACGGAACAAAACTAAAAGAAGTTTTTTTGAAGGCAAAAAAAAATCGCTATGGTATCATAGCGTCAAATGTAGCTTTTGATTTTATCATCAGACCTTTGGTCTGGGGATATGAGAGACAAGATTCAGATGGTCTACTTCAGATGAGTTCTGGAGCTTGCAAATATGCAGCGGGTGATTCTCAGGATATTTTTGCAGGAGCTCGAATAATTTCAGCGATGGCAAAAAGTATCGCAGGAACGACTAAAACATCAGGTGTCGGTTTGCACATCGACCATGCGACACCAAATTATTTTGATTTTATGGTTTTTTGTATAGAAAACGACCTTGTCAGTAGCGTCATGGTAGATGCGAGCAAGGAAAATCTTGAAGAAAACATCAGAATCACAAAAGAAATAGTCGCAATAGCACACAAACATGGTGTCATTGTAGAAGGTGAAATCGGCTATATTAAAGGTTCAGAAGATGAAATTATCTCAGATGATGAACTTTATACACATCCAGAGGAAGCTCTCGAATATGTTACAAAGACAAAAGTTGACCTATTTGCAGCGTCAGTCGGCACAAATCATGGTGTGAGTAAAGGTAAAGCAATCGTATTGAGGTTTGACCTTGTAAAACAAATCGATGATTTACTCATCAAAAACAATGTAGAAACAGGTCTCGTCCTGCATGGAGCTTCTGGATTGACACTCGAACAGCATAGAGAAGCAGTCAAAAATGGTGTCGTCAAAATAAATAAAGACACACAATATCAGATGGATGCAGCAGAGGCAGTGCAAGCCTTTTGGGAAAAAGAAAAATTTGCTATTGTCTGCCCTGAGGGAACTTCCCCTGAAGCTTATATCCCCGATAAAGGTAAGTTTGACCCGCGTAAATGGATGATAAAAGCTGAAAATGCTATCGGAAAATCACTAGAAGAGATGATACAGATGGTGAAAAGCAATGGTCAAGCGATAGGGAAAGGATGATTTATAGTTTGGAGTTAAAATTATAGAATTTACCTTTTTACATTGATGATATAATTGAACGCAGATAGATAAATAAATCTACCTTGCCCATATCAAAGATATGTAACTCTTTATAAAAAAGATGATTATCCACATTCCTCACCTCGCACACCACTTGCGGTGTGTGAGGTGAGTAGAAGAGTGGTGACTGGGGAAACATTGTTTTTTTTCAAACTTCACTTTCTCTACAGGAAATGTATGGAAATACAATTTAGGGGAAGGATAAATGCTTTACATACAAAACAGAATATATTTACTTTATTTACTTGATGTAAAATCTGTAACCCACAATATCAGATTTCCAAAAAAAAATTGACAAAAAACCCTCTTTAAAAATAATGGAGATGTAAAAAACTAGATTGTTGAATATGAAAGGGTAAAAAAGTGGTCGACAATCAAGTAAATTCAAGAAAGGAGATAAATTATGCTAAAAATAGCAATCAATGGTTTCGGACGAATAGGTCGTCTGGTATTTCGGGCAGCTTTTGCAAAAGAAGGGGTAGAGGTCGTAGCTATAAATGACCTGACAGATGCTGCAACACTTGCACATTTATTGAAATACGATTCCATCCACAAGAAGTTTTGTGGCAAGGTAGAATTTGCTGACAAAATTTTGAAAGTAGATGGCAAAGAAGTCAAAATCTTTTCAGAAAGAGACCCAGCAAATCTGCCTTGGAAAGACTTAAATATCGACATCGTGATAGAATCTACGGGAATATTTACTTCTCGTGAGCAGGCGATGAAACATGTTCAAGCAGGAGCAAAGAAAGTAATAATATCTGCTCCGGCAAAGGATAAAGTAGATGCTACAATCGTGATGGGTGTGAATTGTCAGTCACTCAAAAAAGAGGATATTATAGTTTCAAACGCTAGCTGCACAACAAATTGCCTTGCTCCAATAGCCAAAGTTTTGAATGACAATTTCAAGATTAAAAAAGGTTTTATGACTACTATACATTCCTATACAAATGACCAGAATATCCTTGATTTGCCTCATAAAGACCTTCGTAGAGCAAGAGCAGCAGCTATGAGTATGATACCCACTTCTACAGGAGCGGCAAAGGCTATTGGTCTCGTAATACCAGACCTCAATGGCAAGCTCGATGGTATGGCAATCAGAGTTCCTACACCTGATGGCTCACTTGTCGATTTGACAGTCGAAGTAGAAAAGACTCCTACAAAAGAGGAAGTAAATGCCGCAATGAAAAAAGCAGCTGAGACATCATTAAAAGGTATACTTGAATACACAGATGAGCCAATAGTTTCAATGGATATAGTAGGAAATCAATCTTCCTCTATTTTTGACTCGTCCTTGACTATGGTCAAAGAAAATATAGTAAAAATCCAGAGCTGGTATGACAACGAATGGGCGTATTCTGTTCGTGTCGTTGATCTTGCTCTTTTGATGAAGTAAAAAACAAAAGAGTAGCTTGTTTTGGTGCGAGGAGTAAACCAGTAGCATAGGCAGGAATGTCGTTGATAAGAAAACAAACAAGCTATTATAGACCTTATTGATAATGGAGGCTGTTTGGAAAAGTTGAATTTAATTATAAAGGACAATATACGATATACTTTTATTGTTTTTAGTATGTAAACATATTAAACTCCTTATATTTTGATTATTATATTGGATATTTTCTTTAAACAAATTCAGCTATTTCCACAGCCTCTTTAGAGGTAAAATGAAAAAACAGAATAAAAATGTAGGGAACAGATTTATCCTTTTAGCAAATAAATGGAAAGGAATAATCTTTTCCTCAAATATCAGTGGTCTCCTCACTGCTGGTAGAGAAATGCAAAAATCCCCCTCTTTTAAGGCACAGAGGCAAGCTCTGGCACTACATCTGGGGGCAATATCGGTATTATTACTTTTACTGCTGACATTTTTGCTTTTTAGCTGTGCAAAGCCAGAAACGGTATTGCGTTTAGCTGTTAGTAATATGAATGAAAATTTTGACCCTATAAAGATAACAGATGAAAACATCTGTCATATCAAGAAGAATGTGTTTGAGACACTGCTAATCATCGAAAATGGTCATCCAAAGCCAATCCTTGCAGAAAACTGGTTTTGGTATGGGGATAGCTTGTTTGTAGTGAATATCAAGGAAAATATTAGATTTAGCAACAACACTCTTTTGGCTGGTAGCGATGTAGAAAAATCTTTTATCAGAGCCTTAAATCATCCTGAGTCCGTTCACAATGTCTATAAAGAGTATATAGATGAGCTTTTTGTCTCAGGCTATAGCATGCACATCTATTACAACAAGTTTGACCATATATTTGAGATGTTAAGCAAAGTGCCGATATACAACGGTGATTTTATAGACTCCTTTGATGACACTATTTTGAGGGTAAATCCTCTGTCAACTGGCAAATATTTCCTTTTTTCGCGAACAGAGGATAAAATTGTCTTGAAAAAAAACCCTTATCATGCAAGTCATAAAAAAGGTTGTCAAAACTTTGATGTCATAGAAATAATTCACGAACCAAATGTTTATCGACAATATCAGATGCTTTTGGACAATGAATTAGATTTTATCTTTCAAGTTCCTATCTCTGTTTATGCTCATGCATTTAGCAATCCAAATATCACAATCATCGAGATAGAGAGCAAGGACATCATCCTCATGATGCTTGACAGTGAAAGCATTCAGTCGCCAAGTATCAATACACCTACAAATCCTCTTAGAGACAGCAGAGTAAGAAATGCTATAGCCCATGCTATTGACACCGAAAGTTTTATCAATAGAACCCTGCTAGGTAAGGCAAATATTTTGTCAATACCCTGCTTTATGTATATTCAGGGCTACCCCGTAGACAAGAGAAACTATACTTATGATTTAGAAATGAGTAAGGAGCTGATGGAGGAGGCTGGCTTCAGAAATGGTTTTGATATGGTTTTGAGAGTCTTTGAAAATGAGTATACTATCACACTAGCAGATTTTATCAAAGAAAGTCTGGCAGATATAAACATCGATTTAAAGGTGGAGTTTGTCATGGCAGAAAATCTTGACACTCAAAGAGTTGACCTCACTATGATGTCTGCTATACTCCTTGAAAAAGAGGCAAAAGACGAGATGACACTGGAAGACTTACTTGGAGATATATATTATTTCCCAAAGTCTGAAACAAGAGGCAGATACAATTTTATGAATTATTCAAATTCTGAGATAACAGGGTTGCTCGATACTCTTTATAACTTACCTTTGTATGATACATCTCGGATGCGGATTTATGCTCAACTGTCAGAAAAAGTCTATGAAGAGGCTTATGTCATACCTTTCTTTCAGCCGATAAATGTATATGCTGCAAGTAATAGGGTAGCTTTTAGTTTTAGGGAAAATTTTAACTGCTCGGATTTTAGGATGAAGTAGAAGAGGATTATTAACTCAGAGGTTAATATCGTATATCTGCGAGTTAGCTCTTGAACCGACAGAGAACACATAGAGGAAGTTGATATGAAAAAGTCAAAAAAAGAAAGAATTATCAAATATAAAGGAAATAATTTTTACTTATTGTTTTTTATTTTTATATTTCTGATAGGTTGCGGCAGAAAGGAGACGGTGTTAAGGATGGGATTAACAGATTTGCCGAGTAGTTTTGACCCTATAACTTCAAATATGACAAGCTTTGTAAACAGAAATGTATATGAGCCATTGTTTAGATTAGAAAACAATGCTTATCAGCCTGTGATAGCAAATCATTGGAGTATGCAGCAAAATCTTATCATAATAAATATAAATACAGATATAAGGTTTAGTGATGGCTCATATCTGACTATAGAAGATGTCAGTAATTCCATAAAAAGAGGCATGCGACATCCTCTTGCATCAGGTAGACCACCAGCGGAGATGCTGGATTCTTTGGTGATAAAGAATAAAAACGAGCTTTATTTATATTACTCTCATGCCTCAAATTTACTGACATACTTATCATATTTGCCTATTTATAAAATAGGAAATGATTATTTAGATTTAGAAAACTTATACGAGCGTCAACCATTGGGGACAGGAGAATATGTTTTGTTTGAGCAACATGCAGATAAGATGATATTTAAAAAAAATAGATACCATAGAAATAATAAAAATAATAGCCAATGTCCAGACATAATCGAGGTATTTATAGAACCAGACATCGATAAACAATACGAAATGGTTTTAAATAATGAGCTTGATTTTTTATCCCAAATCCCAATATCAGCCTATCAAGAAATCGATTATCTTGAAGGTATAAATGTGGAAATGCAGCCGAGCTTAGTAATCTTTATAATGTTTTTTAATTTTAAAGATGATGCTTTGTTTCCACCTCTTCCACTATCTAGAGGAAATCCAATACAAAATGTTGATGTTCGCCAGGCTATCGCCTTTGCAATTGATATTGAAAGCTATATAGAGGAAAAACTGAGCGGTAAAGCTTATCCTATTATAATACCAGCAATGAGTAGCCTGCGTGGATATCCAAATCATCTTAAATATGATAGATATGATTTAGAATACAGTAGGTCTTTGATGGAAAAAGCTGGTTTATCAGATGGTTTTGAGCTAAATCTAGTAGTCCGGGATAGACCATATCACATAGAATTTGGTAATTTCATTAAAGAAAGTTTAAAAGAAATAAATATAGAAACAAATGTCCATCCACTCAATCAAGATGACTATACATTATCTTTTACAGAGCATAATACAGCTCACTTGTTTAGTTTCAGTCAAATACATAACACTTCGATAAATGATAGCTATAGAAATTACTATAACTATTTTAGAAGATTAGGAGTCGATCAATCAACTTCAGAAAGTTTTGAAGCTTATGTTGAAATAATAAATTCAGTACATCTGATGAATGAATACGATACAAGACTGCCAGAAATGTATGAGCAGCTCATAAACTTCCATCTTAAAGAGATGTATTGTATACCTTTTTTTGAGCCTTATGAAGTATTTTTATTGAGGGATGACTTTACTTTTAACATAAATAATAGATATAGATTTACAGATTTCAAGGTGGTAAGATGACACTAAAACTCGAAAAGACCCATAAAATAGTTGTTCTTGTTTTTTTACTTTTTGTAATCCTTGTGGCTTATTATCAGTTTTATGTAGTTCAGAGGGAGACTCAGGAGATGTGGAAGACTATTGTGTCAGGTTATACAATGGAAAAGAATACTCATTTAAACAATATCTTCTTTTTTCATGCAAGGGATAAGAGTTCGATAGACAATCTTAACTGGCATTATTTTCGTGTAATGATAGACAACGATTTGACGCTGCGAAATCTACAGCTTGTCCGACTGAATATTTATGACACAGATGAAGTTTTACGACACTCCTATTCCAGAGACCATCTTGACAGGGTCATAGAGGATGATGCTCTGTATGACCTCGTAAATGACAATATTCGTGGAAATGAGACGACAGTGATACTCGAAGAGTATAAAGGTAGGCATCTTGGCGTAGTCATAACTCCACTCATCAGACGGAATAATATGCATTTTCTCACTCTGGTTTATGTTTTTGATATTGCAGAAACCAGCATGGCAAACAAGCATATATTTGACACAATATTAATAGGTTTAGCGACATTTATAGCCTTTATCCTATTATTGAGTTTATGTAGGAAAGTAGTGGAAAAGAATATCGATAATCTGACCAAGAGTATAGATTTTAGTATCACGGAAAATAATAAACCTAATCCTTATCCTCTAAATTATGAAAAACCCTTTAATATCTTGAGCCAAAAGATTTCCTATTTGATTTCTCACAAAAAAGAAATAGAAAAGAAATATCTCGAATACAGCGATAAATTTTATTATTTTATCAATCTGACTGGTGAAGGTCTTGTCATGGAAGATGAAACAGGGTATATCTATTTTTGTAATAAGAAATTTGTCGAGATACTCGGCTATGAGGACGAGTCAGAGCTGCTCGGTGTAAAAATGACGGATTTGTTTTATAGCACAGAGGATGTAGAAAAATATGAAAACAGCATAAATATCACCTATATCAATGTGCAGTCTACTAATAAGGTAGATTTTTTAACTAAGGGAGGTATAAAGAAAGAATGTATTTTGACTAAGAAAGTCATCACAAACAATCAAAACCAGATTAGCGGTTTTTATTGTGCCGTTACAGATATTGTGGGTGTGTCAACCTTTAGTCATAGCCAATCCGAAATCCAGCAGCTACGTTCAAGTGTCTTTGAACAATACAATAATCCTCTGGCTATTCTCGATCAAGATGAAAAAATCATAGATGTCAATGAAGCCTTTATCAATATTGTCAATAAAGGAAGAAATGACCTATTATCGCAGACTTTTATCGAAGCTATAAAAGGTTTTGAACTTGAAAAAGTCTGGCATCCTAGTTTAAAAGATTTTGAACTCTTTGAGCCTGGTGTAAATAGATGGTATCAAATCATAGTGAAAAGTATGCAAATAAACAATGATAACTTTAAGCTTATACATGCCTTTTCTATCGAACAGTTCAAAAAACAAACTAGATACAATAAACTGATACTCAGCGATTTCAGAGGATTTTATTTTATCACTGACAGAGAAAATCAAGTTTTATATGTATCGCAGTCATTTACAAATATTACACATAATACAGAGGAATGGTTTGCTGACTACTATAAAGCACTACTAAATCTTTCCATTACCAAGTCGCAAAATTTGATAGATAATATGACTATTTCATATCAAAAGAAAAAATTTGAGTTCCGCATAGTCCAGCTATTTACTTACAACGAGACGATGATATTGTATCAGGCTGTGTTGAAATAAATACCACTCCTATAACTTGTTTTGTAAGGAACTGATTTATCTCTTCCGATTATTGTCCACCCCATGAAGTATGAGTGGGGGAGGGGGGGGGGTAATTATTTTACTGAACAGATAAATCAGTTCTCTACTAAATCAAGTTACAGTGGTTATATGGAGCATAATGATGAAAAAGAGTTTAATAATAATTTTTATATATTTATTAGTCTTGAGCGTCATACCTGCATTGGCAAGATATAGGTCTGATAAGCAAAAAGAAATAGTGATACAAGGCTTTTACGAGTCCTATTATCATTATTTTGATATGTATGAGTTTTTTTTAAGGCAGTATCTTGGTGGGACAATATCCGAAGAGGCTCTTGAGGAATTCATCGTAGAGAGTATCAGTAGCAATCACGATCTCTTGATACTTAACCCGCAAGGTGCTGTCGTAAATAATATAGACAATATTAGAGGGTATATTTCACCATCAGCACTAGAAAGCATCATCATAACTACTATCCAAAATCCTCTGGTCTACTTTGCTCAGGACTTTTCCCTCGATAATCAGACTTTTATTCTGACAGCTAGAAAAATAACAATATCAGAAAATGAAAGATGGTCGCTAATAGTCATTTCAGACATATCAAATTTTATAGAATCCTGGACAGCCCAAAACAGAGGTATTTTAACCAGCTATATAGCCATTTGGACACTTTTCTTTGCTATTATTATTTATTATTATTTCAAAAAACGCCTTTATATAAATCAAAAAAAAATGTCTTCAGATCTGATGCATTTCGTCCATAATATCATTAAAAACGATGACAATAGTCTTGTTTTATACATTAATGCAGAATCCGAAATACTTGGAATTAGCCGTAAACTTGCGTTATTGCTTGATTATAAAGAAGAATATCTTATAGGTAAAAGCATTAATTATTTGATTAATGATTTCAAACTGTCAAGTATATTAAAGCCTAGTAAAATAGGTGAAGAATTAAACAACGAAATCAATATTCATGATAAAATAGGAAATAAATTTATTTTTTTAATGGCTCCTGTTCCACATTTTGTAAATATAACTGAAATAGAGAGTGTGGTCATCATTTTATTTGACATCACTCCTTTGCGTGATAGTATCAACCGTCTTGATTTTGAAGTAAAGAAAAATGTATCACTCAGCACTATAGCTCAGCTTGTCATGAGTGTAAACGAACATACTTCGATAATGAAACTCATAATAGAAGAGGCAATGAACCTGATAGACTTTGATTATGGAACTATCTACATCATCAGAGACGAATATTTGTATCCATTCTATAGCAACAATCCTCAAATTGCTGACAAGATGGATACTTTTTCTATAAAAATCGGAGATGGTCTTTCTGGTCTTGTAGCAAAAACTGGTATGGCACAGATTGTAAATGATGCCTCAAATAACTCTCTGACATTGCTTGTTCCTGGCACGACAGACATCCCTGAATGTATTATGTGTGCGCCCTTGATAAATAATGAGGGTGAATTGATAGGCGTCATCACTTTCTCAAGGGAAAGTCTAAATGGCTTTTTGGAAACTGATTTGCAGATATTGGAGTTACTTGCAATCCATACTGCTAATATATTTGATAAGACTGCATTATTAAATAAAATCATCGAAGATGAAAAGAGACATAACGCTCTGATAAATGAGTCTGCTCTGGCAATTTTGATACTGTATGAAAAGAATATAATTTTTTGTAATGGAAGATTTTGTGATTTAATAAAATACGAGAAAGAAAACCTGTTAGGTCGCAATATCACTGATTTTATTTCTCAAAAAGACAGCTCTTTCTTTATCTCGCAGCTCACTACTTTTACGATGGTAGGCAAAACAGAGATTTTTGAATACGAATTTCTAACTTCTGATAATAAATCAATCATCCTCGAATTTTCCCTATCCTCAATCACTTGGGACGGAAAAACTTCTATACTCGCTTCTGCAAACGATGTTACCGAAAAAATAGAGCTAAATAAAAGAATGCTGCAAACACAAAAGCTTGAATCAATAGGCACACTGACCTCTGGTATAGCTCATGATTTTAAAAATATACTCTCTGGTATCGTAGGTGCAGTAGAATTGATATTGTTGAGTGCTGAAGAGGGAACACGCATAAAAAATATGGCAAAAACCATAAAGCTTTCAGCTGATAGAGCAGTCAAACTTTCTCAGAGATTACTCGGTTTTAGTAGGATAGTCGAAGATGAATTTGCTATGTTTGAAATTAATAATCTATTGCGTGAAACCCTTGATATCATATCTTATACTTTTGATAAAAACATCGACCTCGAAACAGATTTTACCTCTGACCCACTCTATTTTGAAGGCGATTCAGTCAAGATACAGCAGTGCGTCATGAATATCTGTGTAAATGCAAGAGATGTAATGCCTCAAGGTGGAAAACTGATAATACGAACAAAACTATTAAACAATTTTGAAAAAATAAAGTCATTGTGGCCCCAAGCTGAAAATAGAAATTATACTTGCATCGAGATAGTGGACAGTGGACCTGGCATCCCAGAGCATATCCAAGAATTACTTTTTGAACCATTTTTTACTACAAAAAGTAAGGAGAAAGGAACAGGTCTCGGTCTCTCTATCACAAAGTCGATTATCGACGAATATAAAGGCACAATCACATTGAAATCAAAACTAAATCAAGGGACTACTTTCTTTATCCTTTTGCCTTGGCTTCCAGAAATAAAAAAACATGAGGATTCTGCAAACAGAGAGGGTGAAATCCAATCTCATGTAGTGTTGCTGGTAGATGATGAGGAGATAGTTCTTGATATTGCCAAAGACCTCCTCGAAGAGCTTGGAAGCACTGTCTATGCTTCAAGTAATGGCTTCGAAGCTCTGAAAATGATAGATGACCACCCAGAAATTACTCTTGCTCTTATAGATAGAATGATGCCAAAAATTGACGGACTGACCCTCTTGAAAAAGATGAAAGAAAAAAAGCCTGAAATTAAAGTAATCGTAGCTAGTGGCTTTTTACAGGAAAACATTGTAAAAGAATTTATGGATAATGGAGCTCAAGATTGTATAACAAAGCCTTATCGACTGGAGCAATTGTCGAATATCTTGAGGGATGTGTGAGATACAGAGGGGAATAGGAAATGAATAAAATTACATATTCGGATGCTATAGAGCAGGTTATGCTTAAAAATGGTTATATAGCTCCTTTGAAACTGATATACAAGGAAATATGGAATTTTAAAGATATATCAGCTGTGAAAGGGAAAACACCAGAGGCGACAATTCAGGCTTATGTTCAAAGAGACAAGCGATTTACTAAAATTGGGTTGGGAGTTTATGCTCTGAAAGATAAAATCCATTTACTCCAAAAACAAGAAGTACCAAAAACAAAAACAGAAAAAATTATATCTCGACACGCTGAAATTCAAGGGATGTTGTTAGAAATTGGTAATGCACGATTTGAGGTAAAGGAAACCTACACCAATGATAAAAATTTTATTTTTCAAAATAAGACTTTGGGAAGTTTAGCTACAATTCAAAATGTGCCAATGTTTACTTATGAAAAAATCATCAAAAAAAGTATAATTTATGCCGATGTAATATGGTTTCAAGGGGAGGAAGACCGATTATTCCCATCTCATATTTTTGAGGTAGAAAACTCGACTGATTTTAGAAGTGCTTTTTTGAAATTTTTGGAAATGCAATATTTTGTTATAGATTTTATTTGTGTATCACCTTTTGAAAGAAAAACAAAATTTGATACTGAAATAGATAGGATTGCATTTAGACCTATCCGAGATAGAATTCGTTTTTTATCTTATGAAGAAATAGAGAATGATTATAATGTCTCATTAGCAAAGGTATTTATATAAAAAATAAATAATAAAGGAGATACAAGATGTTTAAAAAGATTTTTATCATCGTCCTGGTAGCTTTCGTGGTGTTTGGGTGTGTAAAGAAAGCTAATGATCAAGAGGGAGCAGTTGTTTATGCTGATTCGAGATTCTTTCCTGTTCCAGAGTTTACAGATTTATTTGCAGCATTGGATTATGTGCAAATGTCTGATTTTGACAGAGTAATACCTGAGAGTTATCTTTCTGATATTACCAATGTCTATGTAGCAGCATTTTATCTAGGTAATCTGACCGCTGATGCAATTGTAGCTACAAAAGCAAGGAACAAAACCAAGCTGACAGCAGTCGCAATCACAATGATTGACTATTCGAGAATGATAGGTATCAATCAAGAGGTTTTGATGCTTGCAGACGAGCTAATGACCTTGCTACAAGAAGATAGATGGGACGAGCTACTTCTCGCTCTCGACATCTACAAAGTTGAAGTCGAGATGGCTCTATATGTTTCTCGACAGATTGATTTGATGACACTTGTTCAAGCAGGTGGTTGGACAGAGGGAGTCTATACCATGACAAGTCTCTTATTGCAAGACTTTGACATCAGATACACTGCGATTTTAAATCAAAAAGGCATCATCGACAATCTTGTAAACAACCTCTCACAGATGGAAAATCATGACTTATACGAGCTTGAATGGTTTCAAAACCTTGTATCAGGGTTTAGCAGAATTCACGCAATTATCAATGTGCCTGGTAAAGAAGTTTTCACGCTTGATGAAGTAAGAGAGCTAAATGAGATTACGGAGTCTATAAAAGAAATAAGCCGCCTCGAACCTAGAGTCGAAACATCAAATCTCTAACTTGATTCAGTAGGGAACTGATTTATCTGTTCTGAAAATAAGGAAAAACAATTGATATTGAAATGATAAATCAGTTCCCTACAAATACAGTTACAAGTAAACTAATAAGACAAAATATTGTATGTGAATAAACCATATCCTACTAAATCTTATCTCATCTATTTTAATATATGTTATAAAAGTTTCTTATTCCCTTCCTAAAGCCCTCCTGTAGGTAACCTATTTAACTTACGCAAAAATAATGGAGTTACAATAGGTAGGCTTTATGGTAGATAAGTGTTTTTTTTATTAGATAAATTTGTAGTAGAAATCTTGGATTGTATAAAAAAAATATCACAATAGCCCTCTAAAGAATTTTGAGTTGAAAGGGGTAAGTTACAACCGAGTCCCCTCGACCCAAAAGTCGAATCATTAAAAAGGTAACTTCAAGTTGTAGATAATAAATTAAAAATTGTAACTTGTAAATTGTAAAAGAGTTAATCTTAATAAGAGGGAATAACATGCGAAAGTCAAAAAAGCAAGAAACCATAGAAGAAAGTATACTATCTCTGCTTGTAGGAAAGGCTCAAAGAGCAGCAGAGTTAGTATTTATTAATACAGAATTGCAAGCTTTACAGGAGTATTCCAATATAGTTTCGATACGAAGATTAGGCTACAATGATCACGGACCAGTGCACATGAGAAAGGCAGCTTTAAACTCTATCTTGATGTTCAATCTTTTAAATGACGCTGGTATAAAGTTAAATCTTGAGAGTGAAAATATTGCCACAAATGATGATAGTTTAGTCGGTGTAGTGCTTTCAGCTTTGATGCATGATTTAGGAATGAGTGTAGCAAGGGACTCTCATGAGTTAATAGGTCTAATTGTATCTCAAAAATATATAGATGAAATTTTGGACTCTATCTACAAAAAGAGCGAGGAATTTGTAAAAATAGCTGTAAAATCAATAGTTCTTGAGGGAATATTGGGGCATATGACTACACGAAAGATACATACACTCGAAGCAGGTCTTGTTTTGATTGGGGATGGTTGTGATATGGAAGGCGGTAGAGCTCGCATACCTACATTACTCCGAAATGAACCAAAAGCTGGTGATATTCATAGGCATTCGTCTGTTGCAATTGAATTAGTAAACATAATAGCTGGTGATGACAGACCTATACGCATAGAGATAAAGATGAACGAGTCGGTTGGCTTTTTTCAAGTAGAGGAAGTTCTTTATCCCAAAATATCATCAAGTCCCATAAAGCAATACATAGAGTTGTATGCTCAGGTGAGAAATGGAGAAAAATTGAGATATATGTAGTTTTTTTGGGGTGTTATAAGGTTTAAGATATTAGTTACAAGATATACTCCTTTTTCCCTTACTCTGAAATCTTAAAGGTGGGAACATATCGAGTTATCATTATAAAAAATAAAAATAAATCATTGGAGGAACAATGAAAAAATTGGTAATATTATCGGCAATACTGCTCATAAGTGTAACAGGCTTAATGTCTCAAACGCTTCGTATAGCTTATGTCGATAGCTATCGGATTATCTCGGAATCAAATGACACAAGAGAGGCTCAAAGGGTCTTTCAAGTCGATAGAGACAATTGGGTGCGTCAAATCGATGAGATGGAAGATGAGATTTTGAGACTTGAGCGTGAGCTCGAAACTCGTAGATTGACGCTCACAGAATCAGGCAGAAGGGAGGCAGAGGAACGAATAGCTACTAGAATGCGCGAAAGACAACAATTTATCGAAAGGATATTTGGTGAAACAGGTCTCGCAGCTACTCGTAATAATGAATTGATGGCACCTATTATGGAAAAACTGAGAGTAGCAATCGATAAAATAGCTATCGAGGAAAATTATTCAATCATCTTTGATGCTTCATCTGGAGTAGTCTGGGCGCAGGAAAGACTAGACATCACGCAGCAGGTCATTGATGAGCTAAATAGACAATAATGAGCTGTGAGTTGTGAGAAATGAGAACTCCCAGTTCATCATTTTTATATGTTACTACCTTATCGAAAGGAAGATGGCTCGAATATGTCCGACATATTTGAGCCATTATCATATCCATAGACAGCTATTTATGTTTCGACAGAATACATTCTATCGGAACAAAGCACCTGTACTGACATAAGTTTCAACAGAATTATATTCTGTCGGAACAATTTATAGGGGGCAAATTCTTAATACCAATTTCTGATTTCAATTTTTTACTTGACATTTTCAGAGTATTTTAATTTTTTGTATCCTATTATAAAATAAGATAAAAAAAGACATTCAGGAGGATACAGAATGCTTGATGATTTAAGGAAAAACCAGAAAGGAATTATTTGGGCAATAGCCATCGTATTTGTACTTAGTATGGCAGGGGTGGGTTTTTTAGAAGTATTTTCAGAGAGACCTTTTGTAGGTAGAATTTACGGAAAGAAGATTTATCTCGAAGAGTTTGACAATGAGTATAGAGAAAATCTCAGAAACCATTTTAATCAAAATCAAGAAGTAAATTTTGATGAACAAACTCAAAGGCAGATTCTTGACCAGACATGGAGTCAATACACCTATCGCAGGGTGATGGACAGACAGCTAAAACGCTACAGAATACGCGTAACTAATAAGGATATAGAACACGCTGTTTTTGTCGATCCCCCAGAAGGTGTGAGAGTCATTGACGCCTTTCATGTAAACGGCGTATTTGACTTTAATACCTATTTAACCTTTTTAGCAAATGATGAATATTTTGCTGAAAATCTCGAACTCTGGCTCAGACAAACCATCCCTTATGAAAAGCTCGAAAGAAAGATTAAAGACCAAGTAGTCGTTACAGCCGACACCGTAAGAGCAGATTGGATTGAAAATAACGATAGAATCTCCGCAAGAGTCATCTTTTTTGATTGGAACAGCGTAGAAGAGCAAGAAATCAGCGAAGAAGATATAGCAGCTCACTACAATAGAAATCGAAATGATTATCGTATAGAAGCTCGCAGAAGATATCGCTATGTCTCTCTACCCCTCGAACCATCAGAAGATGACAAAATCAGAGTTCTTGAAGACATGAACTATGTCTATGGTTTACTCAGAACTGGTAGCGACTTTGGAGAGCTTGCTGAATTGTATTCACAAGACCCAGGTTCCGCAGCTAATAGAGGTTCATTGGGTTATTTTGGCAGAGGTCGTATGGTTTCAGAGTTTGAAAACATAGCTTTCAATATGGAAATAGGGGAAATTAGTGAGCCTTTTGAATCGCAATTTGGCTATCACATCATCCTTTTGACAGATAGGAGAGAAACAGAGACAGGCGAAATAGAGCTTGAAGCGAGCCATATTTTAATGCGTGTAGAGCCTTCAGACAGGACAAGAAATGACCTCAGAAATAGAGCAGATGACCTTTATGAAAGAGCAGAAGTAATAGGTCTCGAAAGAGCAGCAGAGGAATTTGGTCTGGTTTCTGCTGAAACTTCAGAGTTTTTTAGAGAAACTGAGTTTATACCCGGTATGGGAAGATTTCCTCATTTAGTTGCTGAGGCTTTTTCTCGCAGATTAGGGTTTTTAGTAGAGCCTTTTGATGTGCAAAATGGAGCTGTAATGGTTGCGGAGCTTTCTTTTAGAGAGGCAGCTCATATACAAGATTTGGAGCAGGTTTCTGAAGTGATACGGCGAGAGCTTGATAGAGAAAGAAGGACTGTTATCGCTATAGAGCAAGCAAATAATTTCAAAAATAGCTTTACCGAAGAGGAGTATTTTGAAATGGCTGAAGAGCAAGGTCTCAGAATACTCGAACTAAGTAGCCGACTTATCACTCAAACTATACCCGGTCTGGGAAATGATAGAGCATTGAATGATGAACTCTTTAAATACGAAACCGACCAATGGACAGCTATCATAAATACCGAAAGAGGTAGTTTCTTTGCTCATATCACAGAAAGACAGCACCCAGATATGCAGGATTTTGAAAACAACATTGAAAGACTGACGACAGAATTGAGAGAAAGAAAAGAAAGAGAACATTATGCCGAGTGGGTCAATAGAATCATGGAAGAAGCCAATATAGAAGACCTGAGGTATATGTATTATCACTTTTAATTCTAAATTAAGAATTAAGAATTAAGAATTTTCCCCCCCCTCCCCCATAGCAGTTGACAGTTGATAGTTTACAGTTGACAGTGGAGGGGCAGGGGAGAAATTGAGGTAAAGAATATGATGGAACAATATGAAAATATGACCATAGAAGAGATACAGAAATCAGTTTGGGCAACACTCGATAGAATTGGTGAAAGACTTGATAGAGCAAGTGTAGAAGCTGAAGAGAGACAAGCTAAATGGGATGCAGAACGCAAAGTGCGACAAGCTGAAGCTGAAGAGAGACAAGCTAAATGGGATGCAGAACGCAAAGTGCGACAAGCTGAAGCTGACAAGCGACTAGCCGAAGCAGAAAAGCGACAAGCCGAATTTGAAAGAGATTTAAAGAATTTTAAAGACAAATCGGGAGTTTACTCTCAAAGTGTTGGCTCTTTTGCTGAGGAATACTTTTTCAATTCTTTTAATGCAGGTAAAACAAATTTTTTTGGTGAAAAGTTTGATATAATAGAAAAACATGTCAAAGGTATAAGTATTGAAAACAGAGATGAGTATGATATACTTCTGACCAATAAAGTAGTTGTATGTATAGTTGAGGTAAAGTTTAAGGCACATGAAAATGATATTCCAAAAGTATTAAAAAAAGCAGAAACTTTTCGCTTAAACTTCCCAGAATACAAAAATCATAAAGCATATCTCAGTCTCGCCTCTATTTCCTTTTACAATGAGCTTGAGCAATTGTGCAAGGGAAATGGTATCGCTATCATAAAACAAGTAGGAGATACCGTTGTAATATATGATGAACACCTAAAAGTGTATTAAGATAATTACTGGGAACGCAGGCATCTTGCCTGCGTTCCCAGTCAACAAGGAGAGAAAATTGAGCAATAGTCAGCACTTAAAAAAAGCCTTTATTATCATACTCATCTTGCTTTTCTCAAATATTTTACTAGCTCAAGCAGGCACAACTCAGCCGCTTCCACCATCAAACTACGGCACTGAAAATGCAGGCACAGAATCAAACCCCTACCTCATCAGCAATCTTTCCAATCTCAGATGGCTATCTGAAAGCACTACTCAGATAGGTAGCCCAAACGAAAAAGCCTATTTCAGTCAGACTGCCGACATTGATGCTACAGAAACTATCGATTGGAACGACGGTTGCGGCTTTATCCCCATTGGCAGAAATGGTTTTTGGGGTGAATATGATGGCAATAGGTATAGTATCAGCAATCTGTATTTCAAGGCAGGTCCTGAGACAGTTGACTTAGTCGGTTTCTATTTTGTAGCTATGTTTTATTATATCGAAGATTCTACTCTCAAAAATATAAACCTCGAAAATCTCTCTCTATATGCTGAAGATGATGAAAAAGGATTTTTTAACCCTCTTGTTAATTTTGCTCGTAATAGTGTCATTTCAAATTGTTTTGCATCGGGAAACATTTCACTAATACATGCCTTTTGGGATGGGTTTTCTTTTACAAATGCTTTTACAAGTGGTCTCGTGGGAAGGATTTGGGGTACTACGGTAGAATATTGCTATTCTACTGTCTCAATAAATAGGACGAAATGGCTCGGATACACTGGATCTGGTGTATCTGCTGGATTAGTTGGTGAGATGGAAAATAGTGTTCTCGTTTATTCCTTTTTTTATGGAGAAATACATTATACATTAAATTATGGTGGTGGAACTGTTTATGATAATAATTTTACAGGGACATTAGTTGCTGTCGCAGTAGATTCTCGTATATTTTTCTCTTATGGCACTACAAGAATCCCGCTCCGTAAGTGGTCGATTACAGGTGCATTAGTAGGAGAGCTTGGAGGAACTATCATCACAAATTGCCTTTGGGATACAGAGGCTACTAGTTTTACAGTTTTATTTGGTCAGGAGTTTGGCAATCCAAATAAAATAGAGGACAATTTCGGACTACCTACAGAGCAAATGAAAATAGCTCAAACCTTTATAGACAATGGTTGGGATTTTGAAAATATCTGGACTATCGACCCAGAAATAAACAATGGTTACCCATTTTTAAAGGGTATGCCACCACCTGTTGTCTCTACAAATGACCCCGTGATAGTAATGCCACAGACACAATTGATAGGAAACTACCCAAATCCCTTTAATCCAGAGACGACTATAGTTTTTAATGTAGGGAACAGATTTAACCTATCCGAATCAGTCCATGTCTCGATTGACATTTATAATCTAAGAGGTCAGAAAGTGCGGAGGCTTTTTGATGGCTTTGTCGAAAGAGGAGAGCATACTGTGGTTTGGAACGGTAAAGATGAAAATGGTCAAGATGTCAGCAGTGGCGTGTATCTTTATCAGATGGTTTCAGATGAGGGTGTGTCGACAAAGAGAATGGTCTTGATGAAATAATAATTAGTAATTAGTAATTACTAATTACTAAATTGTTAAAGGAGAAAAGCATGATTTTAAAATCAAATTTTATTGAAAGCATGAGAAAGATATGTTTATACTTTCTCATCGTTCTTGTCTCTATTTCAGGACTAATGTCCTTGGAAATAGATGATTTTTACCCAGGCATATTCACTGTATGTTTCAGTGCAGATATGGTCGGTAACACACGAGGCGATTTTGTCATTACTCACGAAAATGGCATAGTCTCGACCCCTTTTGACTGGTTCAATCAGCTTGCAGAGGAATATCAAATAGTAAACCTCACTCAAAAATACCGTGTCAAAAATCAGGATTGGAATCTTGATGGTCAGTATCCATCAAATGTTTATCGCATTGAAGTGTCATCAAACAAGCGAGGTGATACAGAAGCAATGAATGAGCTACTATCATCTTTGAGAGCAAATAACCAAGTCCTTTTTGCAGAGAGAGAGGCGGTGTATAGGACATATCAAATTACAACTCACAACTCACAACTCACGACTCACAACTCACAACTCACAACTTTCACACCCAACGACCCCCTCATCCCTCAGCAGTGGGCACTCGAAAAAGTGCAAGCTTTTGAGGCTTGGGACATCCAGACAGGCTCACCTGACATAGTCATCGGTGTCGTAGATTCGGGTTTAAAATGGGAGCATGCCGATTTACAAGAAAATATCTGGATAAATGAGGCAGAATTGCCCGGTGTGACTATTGATTGGTATTATGGTTGGATAGAGGGTGGTGACTGCCCTGGTCCAGATACTCATATACCTGGCGAGATATGTCCTGGCGACAATGATGGCAATGGTTTTTGTGATGATGTCATGGGATGGGATTTTTGGTCAACTACTTCTGGTGGTGAGTCAAACAATCCCTTTCAAAATTTCAATGGTCACTGGCATGGAACTCATGTAGGTGGTATCGCTGCTGCTACAGGTAACAATGGCGTTGGTATAGCAGGTCTCGCCTACAATTCAACACTGATTGCCACCAAACATGGTCCCTTTAATGTCTGGTCAACAGCTATAGAAAATCCTTATGCGGGCATTTATTATATGGTAGACACAGGGATTCGTATTATAAACTGCTCCTGGGGTGGCTCTTATCCTGGTGCTGAACAGGAAGCTAATCTCGCAGGTAGTTACGCTTATGAGCATGGCTCTCTCATCATAGCTTCAGCTGGAAATAGTGGTGCAAACTTCCCAAACTATCCAGCAGCAGGCAATCATATCTTTTCAGTGGCATCAACTACCTCAAGCGACCTTAAATCGAGCTTTTCTACTTATGGAGATTGGGTAGATATTTCAGCACCTGGCTCTGAAATACTTTCTACTGTTTTTGATACAGCAGGAAACGACAGATATGAGCCTGCCAGCGGGACTTCTATGGCAGCTCCAATGGTTTCAGGTCTTGCTGCCTTGATTTTGTCCCAAGACCCAGATTTGACAGTAGATGAGATAAAAGAAATCATCATGGAGGGTGCAGACCCTATCGACCATCTAAACCCTCAGTTTGCTGGACAGCTCGGTGCAGGAAGAATAAATGCTTTTAATAGTGTCGAGCTTGCTCAAAGTTTTGAGTATGATTTAAATGCGAGAAGTATCTCTGGTCCCCTTACTTTACTACAAGAAGACTCTTATACTTACAATATCGTAGTCCGAAATAGAGGTAGTTATGTCGCTACAGGCTTTAATATCCGATTGATGCAAGAGGGGTCTAATATACCTCTTAGCACCTTGACCGTTTCCACAAATTTAGAGCCAGGGGTTACACAAGATTTTACTTTAAACTGGGTCCCTGCCGAAGTAGGCGCATTCCGTTTATATGGTCAAATTGTCTGGTCGGCAGACGAAAATCCTCGCAATGATAATACCGCACTACTCGATATAAATGTATTACCCAAAGGATTGACAGCTTATAATATCGGCGACCCAGAAAGCGACTTATTTAACAACTCTGCCTTTGTAAACTATTATTGGGGACACTGCTTGACACAGACTATTTATCTCAAAGAGGAGTTACAGATTGGCATGATATATTCAATGTCAGTATATTTTGATGGTATAGGCGACATCAGAGCTGGTACTATCATTTCTCTTTATATGGCTAATACTACTCAAGCCTCTTTTGAAACTAACTCAAGCTGGATACCTTTTAGCGATTTTACAGAGGTATACACAGGCAATCTACTTGTTTCTAGTGCAGGGTTTTATGAGGTGAGTATTGTGTTGCAAAATCCTTTTGAGTATAAAGGTGAAAATCTTGTTGTAATGGCTCTAAAAGAAACCAGTGCATGGTTTGACGATAAAAATGTATTTCAGTTCACTGAAAATGATGGGGAAATTCGGTCTATGTTTTGGAGGTCGGATTGGGTGCCTATAAATACCAATCCTTACCCAGCAGCAAATGGTAGGCTAAAAGGTATCACGAATGCAAAATTCTTTATCGATACTGGACATAGCTCTGAAATTCCTGACATAGATTTACCATTGACTACAAAACTACACGGAAACTTTCCAAATCCTTTTAATCCAGAGACCAATATCGATTTTTCTCTCGCTACTGAGACAAATGTGAGTATCACGATTTATAATATCAGAGGACAGAGGGTAAGGGTCTTGATAGATGAAATCCGATCCAAAGGCGAGCATAGTGTCGTCTGGAACGGTAAAGACGACAACGGACAAGATGTCAGTAGTGGTGTTTACTTTTATCGCTTAAGCTCTGGTGAGGTAGAGCAGACACGGAGAATGGTCTTGATGAAATAAAAAATCAGAATGCAGAAATATAACTGTGCGTAAACTTCAACTGGTAAGGAGTAGTAAGATGAGTTTAAAAATATTTCTAATAAGACACGCTGAGTCGATGATGAATAGTGGTGAAAACTATACAGTTAAGTTACCAGATCATAAGGTTTATATTACAGAAAATGGAAAAGAACAAGCAAATAATGCTGGTCTTTTTTTAAAACAGTATTTAGTAGAAAAAGAAGTAGATTTAACAAATGCTATACTTTGGGTTTCTCCTTATACTCGTACTAGGCAAACAGCAAATATAATAAACGGTTACTTACAGATTGCTGACAAACGGGAAGACCCAACACTTATTGAACAGCAATATGGATTGTTTAGTTACGATACATGGGACGAATGTAAGATAAAATATCCCAATGAATACCAATTATATGACAAATACTACCAGATGCAAGGAAAATTCTATGCAAAACTACCTCAAGGCGAAAGCCCTTTCGATGTTGCAGTTCGGCTAAAACTATTTTTACATACAATTTTCAGAGATTTAAAACAAGGTAGAGATACTTTGTTTATTGTTTGTCATGGAGCGGTTATGAAAGCCTTTTTATTAAATTGGTTTCATAAATCGCCAGAATGGTATTGCGACGAAATAACGCCACCAAATTGCTCCATAATTGAAATTAACAGAGACAAAAAACAAAAAATGTCTAATTTTCAATATATTTGGAATGCACCTCAAAGCTGCGATTCGTAAACTGGGAACGCAAGTCATCTTACCTGCGTTCTCAGTTTTTTAATAATACTCCAAGACCACTTGTTTTCCCATTTTACTTAGCGATTTGGCAATATCCTCTGTGATTTTAGTCTTGAGACCAAATTCCTGCGGGATACCAGGATTTTGATGTGCAGGGTTTATAGCCTGACCGACCATCAAGGTGATTTCATCGGCACCCAGAAACTCTTTCATCAGGAGGCTGACACCATCGCCACCGCTTTGAGAGACATTAGACTTAGCCGCTGACTGCGTCAAATTATATTCCTTTAAATTTTTTAAGAGCATGCTAAAGGTGATGATGCCTTCAGTTACAAGGTCAATACCCTCTATCTTACCTATTGGAGGTATGCCTGGTTTTATAGACTCGATGATGACATGGACATCTTTTTTCAAAATGCGACCAATGATATTGCTGGTAGTGCCACCGCAGACTATTTTACGAGTCTTTCCTTTCATAAATCTATTTACGACAAAATTGTCAAGCTCGGCATTAGCAGGTGCTCCTATCATGACTTTGACTGTTCTCTTTTCTCTTACCTTTACGACAGCCACTGAGGTGTCATCTCCATGCTTTTTGTCATAAAGCAGGGTAGCGACATCGGTCAGCTCATTTGCAAGCTCTTTTGCCGAAATATCTTTTTTGACATTTGATTCTATAAAGGTTGCTATCCTATCCCAAGACCAGCCAAGGTCCCAGACACCACCTATACCTGCGTGGACTTCACCATCACTCATAAAGACATACCAGTCGCCTATTTCAGCATTCAGAATTGCTTCGTTTATCTTTTTGGCACGAATCTCATGGATTTCGTATTTCACAGGGTAGAGCTTGTTTTTCTTGATGACGATAGCAGGTGGGTTGTCGTATTCAAAGAGGTGAACTTGTCCAGTCTGATAAAATTTTGCCACAGAAAAGGTGCTATAGGCAAGTTTTCGATAGGAACAGGTAGGCAGAGTTTCAATGAGGGTCTCGACTACATCATCAAGCTCGCAACCTTTTTTGAGCATGACAGAGATGATGCGTGAGGTCAGGGTTGCAAGTATATTTGCCTTTACTCCGCTACCGAGACCATCGGACAAAATGACAGTTGAGTCCTTTGCATTCTGTGAGCTAACTATAGAATCCCCGCAAAGCTCCTCACCAAATTTGTTTATCTGTGAAGAGGCTATCTCAAAAAACATATTTTGTGTAGCCATCAATCTACCTCTTTTTTAAAGACATTCATAAGGTCGAGTAGCGTAACTTTGGTTTCAGCGGTAGTTTCTCCCAGCAAAGAGGCAATCTCTTGAGCTACCCTCATTTGCTTATGGATGACTTCTGTCGTCTTTGCTATAGTCTCTTTTTTAAGGTTGTCGAGATTTGTTTTGTTTATGAGCTTTTGAGTAGTATCAATCACGAGTGCTACTTTGATGGTGTCCTCTTCCAGACTATAGTTCGAGATTTCCATCTGTTTATTTAGTTTTTCTGACCTTTCGGGAAAATATTTTTTACCCACTCTATCCTTTCGAAAGATAGGGACATCGATGTAGTCTTTGTAGTCTTTACCTATGATTTCGTTAAAAACAGGAAGCTCAAACATTTCTCTAAAAGTATTGTTGTAGCGGATAATTTCGTCATTGGTGTTTACTTCGAGGACACCATTGGGGCTGAGGTCGATGATTTTGTCTGCTCTGGACTCTGCCTTTTTTTTCATATAAGGTATGCACATGTCGATTTCTGCCATACCATCGAGGACAGCGATTGCCTTGTCGCGACATAAATCGTATCCGCAAGCACCACAGTTTAATTCATCCTCTTTTCTGTATTTTCCTGTAGCACGATAAACCTCTTCTATTTGTTCATCTGTATATTCATTTGGTTTAAAATAGCGATTTTCAAAGGTTTTTGTGAGGTCAAAGTCCAGATTGTCATAGTCAAATAAAACGGGTAAATGCTCATTTGATTTTGAATAGTCAAATATCTTTTTCCGAGCAAGAGGCGGAAAGGTATTACCAGACAAAGGTCCATTTACACAGCCATCCTCACAGACCATCAGTTCTGCTAGCTTTACTGCTTTTGACTCTACATCATATCTTTTGAGAAATTCTGTTACCCTTTCAAAACCTGTAGCAGCTATATATTTCGATGAAAAATGCTCCAGACCTACGCTTTTTATCAAGCCTCCCTCTATGGGATACATTCTCGCTGCATGGTCGGTATAATTTGACTTGATAGGGGTAGCTTCTAGCTCAGCTGGATTGATACCTTCGTCAGCAAACCACTGAATGATATCGAGAAAAGAAAGCACAAAATCAGGGGCATGCTCCGTTCTCCTCGCCTCCTCTATCTTGGCTATACAAGGTCCGACAAAGACGATTTTTATGTCTTTATTGTGAACCTCTTTATACCCTTTCCTTAGCATCTTGGCATGAGCATCCATAGGTGAGTCGATAGGAGCAAGGTATTGCAGTAAATGAGGATAATAAATCTCTATCAGATTGACTACAGCTGGACAATCTGAGGAAATGATAAACTCCTGGTCAAAGGCAAGCTTTTGATAAATCTGAGCTACATAATACGCTGCTATGCTCGTTTCCTCTATATCGGCAAACCCAAGCTCCTTGATAGCACGATAAACCTGAAAGGGTTTCCAATCATCAACTACCACTGGAAAAGAGGGGGCAAGGCTCATCACCACAGTTTCACCAGACTTTATCAGTGCTTTGACATCATCGAGCTGAGAAACTACATTCTTTGCTTTCTGAGGACATATCTGAACGCATTTGCCGTCCATGATACATCGCTCTGGAACTATATAGGCATTGCCATCTTTGACACAGATAGCCTTTACATTGCAGTGTCGGATGCATTTACAGCAGTCCATACAATTTGTTTTTGCTGTCGTGATTAATGGATGTTTCATAGTCCCTGCTTTGCTTCTTCTACCAAGCGGTTTGTAAATAAATTCTGTAAATCTTCTAATCCTGTCAATACGATTCGCTCATCATTGACCTTAATATTGATACCCTCAGAACAATGTCCGAGACAAAAACTTGCCTTCAAGACTATCTGCTTTTCCAATCGATGTGAGGCGATTGCTTTTTGCAAATAATCGATAAAACTATGGGAACCCCTGATATGACAGGAACTTCCAACGCATACTGTTATTTCCAAAATTTCCTCCAATTATTTTTATTTTAATAAACACTTTGACTTGTATGGAACTGATTTATCTGTTCCGCATTGAAGGGAACTGATTTATCCGTTCCGCCTTTTGTAGGGAACTGATTTATCTGTTCCGCCTATTACCCCTCCCATGAAGCTTGCGCAGTGGGGGGGGGAGGGGGGGGCATAATTCAGTTAAATCATTTCCCTACTTAAAAGGAGTTACCTATGAGGATGGTAAGAGTACCTCCGACGTACTCTTACCATCCTCATTTCATACAGATAGCTCCCCTATAACATCCACTGGGAACGAAAGGCTACCGCTGCTTGCGATATATAAGGAATATTCATTGATTGCAGGCAAGATGCCTGCGTTCCCAGTCGAGGTTACCTCCAAGATGACCTACCCGCACAATAATGTCAAAAAAAATAATATAGGTTTTTTGTAAAGAAAAATTTTTTATGGCAATTAGCAATTAAATAATTAGCAATTAGTAATTACTAATTACTAATTTAAAAAAAATAACCCGATTTTAAAAAAAAGCTTGACAAAAAAACTATATTGAATTTTTTTGACATCGTGAGGATAGTTGTAGGATAGTGGGAGCGTTGACACCTTGTCCGTTTTCTCAAGGGTAGAGCAGGCTTTTTGACCTCTCTGCCTTTAATTCTACGGACAAGATGTCTACGCTCCCAAATGCACGGAAGCTCGTCTATACAAAAATCTAACAATTCAATTTTTAATCGGAATTCAATAGAATTCACGAAAGGAGTTAAAATGAACAGAAACAAAAGACTTTTAGACTATCAGTCTTCCGACTTCAATGTTTTTGAGTTTTTCTCTTTAACACAGAGAAAACACAAAGAACACAGAGAACTCTCTATTTTAAATAGAGATTTCGTAACAAGTAAACAATCTCTATCCCGTTGGGACTCAGGCTTTGTAGAAAATGCTTCACACCCACAATCAGCAAGCTTCACAGGCAGTGCTAAATTAACTGTCCTTTTTGTCATCTTGATGATGATTGCCGTGAGTGGATGGGGGCAAAGCTTCAATTCGTTAGATGATGGTATTACAGCTTATGCTACAGCTACTGGGGATGTGATAATTGAACTGTCAGCACCTCAGACTCTTAATGCTCCCTTAACCATCCCAACCCCTTTAAATGACATCTCTCTAACAATTAGAAGTGCAGATATTCCTGTAACTCTCACCCGTGGAGTAGATGAGGATTTATTTACAGTAAATTCAAGTGCTCATCTCATTTTTGATAACATCATTATCGATGGTGCTAATCTATCAGGAAGCGATGCTTTGGTATCAGTAAATACTGGTGGATTTCTTACCATTAAAGAAAATACGATTCTCCAAAACAATACTACATACCAAGATTACTCTGGTGCAGTAAAATTAGTTGGTGGTTCTTTCACGATGAATGGTGGTGAAATCAGGGAAAATGGTATAAACAATAGTGTTGAATTTTCAGCCGGTGCCGTATTTGTCTCTGATGGCTCCACTTTTATTATGACAGGTGGCATTATAAGTGATAATACATCAAATGGTTACTTCACTGCAGCCGTATATATAAAAGAAAGTGCTTTTACCATGTATAATGGTGAAATCAAAGATAATATAGGAGATGCTGAGGGCTCTGGAGGTGTAATTGTTGACGATAGCACTTTCATTATGGAAGGTGGTATTATCAGTGGAAACACAACCATTAGTGAGAATATCAGAGGCGGAGTAAGTGTTTTTAAAGGTACTGGAATATTCTATTTCAATGGTGGTGTTATCAAAAATAATACCGTTGGAGTTACTGTTGGACATAGTAATTATGGTGGATTATCTGGTGTATTTTTCTTAAATGGTGGAACAATATCTGGTAATCTTATCCATGATGTAAGAGGTATTCTAGGTAGCTTTCAAATGAACGGAGGCTCTATCATTAGTGAAAAGGATGTTCTAGAACCTATCGTTTATCTCGAATCTGGCTTCACATTCCATCAAAATGGTGGTGTAATTTACGGACTCGGAGCATCTACAGCTGATGTTATATCAGGGAATTTTTCTCAGAATATGGATGTTCCAGAAAACGGGATAATCATCTTCTGGGACAGACCAAATGACCCCAATCTTCGTGTATATGACATTAAAGATAATGAAGATTTAGATTTTCTGCCATTATCTCTAAACCATGATAATGTTCGCTGGGATTTCAATAATTCAGGTGATAAAGGTATATATTACAATTTCAACTCAAATATTGGTTTTATCACGATTGATGATGTTGTTTTAAGAACTCTTAAAGCCTTTATTGAATATGAACCTGAGGATGAAAAAGATGATGTGCCACTCGATCAAGTTTTAACATGGACACAAGACCCAACAGGGACAGAGCCAGATGGATATAGACTATATTTCGGAGAGGATGAACTACCGACAGATCCAGTAAATTCTCATTTGACCAATCCATCGTGGGACCCTTCTACAGGAGGATTTGACCTTGAACATGGCAAGACATACAAATGGCGAGTAGTCCCTTGGACATACTTGAAGCAAAATCCGCATAATGATTTGGTCAATTTTCCAGTCTGGTCATTTACCACTTTACCACCAGTGCCTCTACCTGCTATATACAAAGAACCAACATATAATGCTCCAAATGTTCCACTTACTCAAGAGCTAAAATGGGATTGGGATGATGCAGGAGAAGAGCCAGATGAATATTCAATATTTTTTGGCTTTGAAGGTGATATGAAACTTATTATCGACCCTAATATAGAGACAGATCCAGAAGGTTTTAAATGGACCCCAATTCCAGCTTTAGAAAATGATAAAACTTATTCATGGAAAATAGTACCTCATAATGTTACTGGACCTGCTGAGGTTGATGATATTCAGTATACTTGGTCTTTTGCTACTATTCCTGAACGACCTCTCCCTGTTAATTATATTTTCCCAGCTACTGATGGAGCTGTAAATATACCTCTCGATATGGAATTTGAATGGGAATATCCCACAGAAGGTGGTGCCCCAACTAAACTCTGGATATACTATACGACAGATGATGATTTTGAAGAAAATATACATGTAATATCTATCGATGATATGACTGAAACAAAAAGAGGACCACACACCAATACTTTAGAAAACGACACAACATATTGGTGGAAAATAGTTCCTGAGAATGCTGCTGGACCAGCATTAGATATCGTGACTTGGTCTTTTACTACAGAGCCTTTATTGCCAGACCCTGTTAACTACCTTACACCTGGGTATAATGAGGAAAATGTATCAACAAATCCGATACTGACTTGGGAGGTTGCCTCTACAGGTGGTGTTCCTACTGACTTTGACATATATTTTGGATTATACAATAACCTTCTTCTTGTAGATACTCCAGAAATAGATTGGAATGATAATCCTGTTATTAAATGGTCGCCCCCTAATGAATTAGAAAACGACAAAATGTATTCATGGAAAATAGTTCCACGAAATCTTGCTGGTGCTAATGATATTGACGAGATATGGCATTTTACCACTGAACCTGCTCGACCTGCGGCTGCTATCAGGATTGGACCTATTGGTGATAATGTTGAAATTGAGCTTATAAAATTAGAGTGGGAAATAGATGATACTGATCCTGCTTATGGTACACCCACTGGAGTTGAGATTTATTTTGGAGAGGGTAACCAATTAAATCTGGTAGCAGAGTATGATGATTTATCATGGACTACATGGGACATGCCAAAATTAGAATATTCAACACCATACTCTTGGCAAATAGTTCCATTCAATGCTGGTGGTGATGCTGTTGGTGTAGTGCCTTGGTTTTTTACTACACGACCATCTCCTGCAAATTTTTCTATCGAGCCTAATACTTCTTTTGATTTCGGAAATGTAGCTTTAGGTAGCAACGAATCAAAGACTTTTACTATAACCAATCAAGGTGGTAGTCCTCTGATTATTAACTCAATAAATATTTCAGGAGACCTAGAATTTACCAGAGATACTACAGGTCTTGATTTTACAATTCAACCTGATGGAGGGGAACTAGAATTTGATGTGGTATTCACGCCGACTGCTAATGGTCCATTCAATGCTGATCTTGAGATAGTATACTTAAGAGAAAGTGTTGAATACCCTGTAACCATCATTTTAACAGGAACAGGTACAGCTCCCTCATTCGAGATAGACCCTACAGGAGACCAATATTTAGGTGAAATCGAGATACTAATAGGTGAGTCTATACCTTTAGTTTTTACTATCACCAACCCAGGGACTGATGTATTGGAAATAGGACCTATTACAATAACTGGGTCAAACTACGAGGAGTTCAATTTAATTTCTGCTGATACTTTCAATGTCTCAGAAGGAGGCACAGGACACATATCTGTAACCTTTGCTCCATTATATGAAGGTAACAGAGAAGCTATTTTGAGTATCCCTCATAATGCCTCCGACTCTCCTTATACTGCCAAATTGACAGGTTTTGGCTTACCAGACCCAAGACCATATTTCTCTATTTTCCCAGCCTCACCATTTGATTTTGAGCTTGTAGTAGTAGGTGAACCAAAAGAGCAAGATTTTGAAATCACAAATACAGGAAATAGTCCCTTAATCATCACAAGTATAGTAAAAACACAAAATAATGCTTTATTTAGCTTTGATGAACCTTCATATCCACTTATTCTTGAGCCAGATGACCCTCCTTATATACTTACAATCACTTTTACACCTGATAGTCAAGGTGGTACAGGTGATTTTATCGAATTCACTCACAATGACCCAGATGGTTTATCCACTCTTCAAGTTTCAGGTGCAGGAGCTTTCCCAGTCTTTGTTATCGGCAAAACAAATCTCACTTTTGGCAGTAGTTTTTTAACGCAACCTACAGATCCAGAATCCTTTACTATCTCAAATACAGGGGCAGTGCCACTTAAAATAGAAAGTATCATTATCGCTGGGGATGTATTGGATTTTATACCTACTTCACCTTTCCCAGACCAACCTTTCTATATTGAGCCTAATGATGAAGAAGAATTTGAAATATACTTCAAACCAAGTGCTGAAGGAATAAGAAACGCAGAAATAAGTATCACTCACAATGGCATCGGGATCACAAGCCCAACTATTGTTACTTTGAGTGGTATAGGCATTACTGCCACTCCAACAATTGAAATCACACAATCTGCTCAATTTGAAGATACTGTAATAGGTGAGTCATCACTTCCAGTAGAATTTACAATCAAAAACGATGGATATGCTGATTTATATGTTACAGTTAATCCCCCCTCTGGTGATGATTTCCAACTCCTACCTCTTGACCCACCTGGACCATGGACTATTGAGCCAGATGATTATAAGACATTTAAAGTCATTTTTACACCTACTTCTATAAATGACAATATAGTTTCAACTATTATTATCAATCATAGTCCTACATCGACTGGCACTCAAACAATTGTGCCTCTTACTGGCAAAGGTCTCCCAATCCCACCAGCAGAACTACATATAGACAAAGATACTGTCGATTTTCATAATGTCTTTGTCGGTAGTCCATCAAATAGTCCTCAGGAAATCGTCTTAACCAATATCGGTGGTCTTGATCTTGAAATAGGTGAAATATTTCTAACTGATGTAGATGACCCTGACACAATAGTAACCGAGTTTTCTTTCACTTTCATAGGCTCATCTACAATCCCTGCTGGTGAAGAAAGAATAATTTCAATATCTTTTACCCCCAATTCAACGGGTTTAAAAGAGGCATATCTTAATATCCCACACAACGCAGTCGATTCCCCTCATCAAGTTCTCTTAAAAGGCACTGGTATCCTCGATGATGGATTTCATATCAACCCATCTAACCATAATTTTGGTAATATCCTTGTAGGATATTCGGATAGCCAAATATTTACTATCACCAATGACGGAGAGATTCCTTTGATAATACATAGTATAGTCAAAGGTGGTGCTAATGCAGTCGATTTTGATATTATTCCAGATCCATCTCTCTATCTACCTATCATAAAGGATAATAATAGAGAATTTACAGTAGACTTTTCTCCCTCATCCGCAGGTGCCAAAACTGCATCTTTGATTATCTCTCACAATGCTGAAAATTCACCCTTTACTTTGATTTTGGATGGTGTAGGGGTTGAACCAGGTATATCTATCTCACCTGAATCTTTAGATTTTGGTCAGGTAATCGTCGGTGCAAATCCTCTTCCCCCCAATGCTTTTAAAAATCTTACTATCCAAAACAATGGAACAAGTCTACTCACGATAAACTCGATTGAGATAATAGGTGAAAATCCTGAAGACTTTGATTGCTCACATCCTCAAATACCTATCGAAATTTATCCTAATAGTAGTGAAATAGTAGCTGTCTGGTTTTCACCCTCAAGTGTTACAGAAAAGTTTGCTATTTTAAAGATAGAGAGCGATGCAAGTGATACTCCTCATGAAATACCTTTGTCTGGAGTGGGTATTCCACCTGTACCTCTACCTGCGATAACTCCCCATCCTAATAATGCTTTCAATATCCCACTCACCCAGATTTTAAGCTGGCAGCCTAATCTTGATGGGAGCATACCTACAGGTTATCATGTATATTTTGGAACAACACTGCCATCTGATCCTACAGATACTCTCGGTAGTTCGACTACATGGACACCTACTCTAAGCTATGATACTGTTTACCTCTGGAAAATAATTCCCTTTAATACTACAGGTTCTGCTGATGAAACAGTTTGCCCTGTCTGGACATTTACTACAGCTCCACCTCCACCAGACCCCGTTACCAACCCATTTCCAAGTAATGAAGCTATTGATGTCCCTCTCAATAATGTAGTTTTGAACTGGACACTATCTACAAGCGGTGGTGCACCAGCGGGTCAAAAGCTCTACTGGGGAGTTACAAATCCTCCACCTACCTCACCTACACATTATCTTGGTGCTGATGTTACCTCCTTTGTTATGCCTACTTTGGCACATGGAACTACCTATTATTGGCAAGTAGTCCCACACAATGATTCGGGGGATGCAGAAAGCGTTGTCTGGTGTTTTACCACTATCCCTACTATCCCCAATCCTGCTATAAATCCTAACCCTTCAAATAATGCTCAAAATGTCCCTCTCATTCAAACCATTAGCTGGGAACCAGGCACTGGTAGCCCCCCAACAAGCTATGATTTAGTATTGGGAACGATACAAAATCCGAATCTATTAGTAGTAAACGGATATACAGAAACGAGTTATCCTGCTCTGGGAATACCTTTGGAGCATAATACTACTTATTATTGGCGAGTAACTCCACGAAATGCCGCAGGACCTGCTCAAAATCCATTTTTATGGACATTTACTACTGCTCACCCTATTCCAAATCCAGCTATAAATCCGATGCCTCAAGATAATTCTATCAATATACCTATCGAGCAGGTTTTTAGCTGGTCTCTTGACCCTGAGGGTAGTTTACCTACAGGTTATAGAATCTATTTAGGCACTCCAAATCTGCCTTCTACTGGGATAGATATTGGCAATGTTACTTCTTGGACACCTGATGAACCCCTTGAATACAACACACCATACAGTTGGCGAATTGTTCCTTATAATGGTTCTGGCAGTGCAGTGGTAGATGATTTCTGGACTTTTACTACTAGTCCAGCTCCACCAAATCCTGCTATGAATCCTACTCCACCCCCAAATGCTACCAATGTAGCTCTTACTCAAGTTCTGAGCTGGAATCCTAACACCGCTGGCAGCACGCCCACAGGATATAGAATACATTATGGCACTACCAATCCACCTCCTCTTGTCCAAAATAACTGGACAGCTACCACCTGGACACCGACACCAGCACTACAGCATGGAATGACATATTACTGGCAGATTGTGCCTTTTAATATTACTGGTGATGCTCTCGAGTGTCCTATTTGGTCGTTTTCCACTATTCCTCCTGTGCCAAATCCTGCAATAAATCCATTACCACCAAATAATGCGACCAATGTAGCTATTAGTCATACTTTGGGCTGGTCTCCTGATAATACAGGTAGCACACCGACTGGTTACAAAATTCGTTTTGGGGAAACAAATCCACCTACTACTGAAATTGTTTTAGGTAATGTTACCATCTGGACACCATCATTGCAAAATGAAAAAACCTATTATTGGCAAGTAATTCCATATAATGCTTCTGGGGATGCTCTAAATTGTCCAGTCTGGAGTTTTTCTACCATACCTCTTGTTCCAGGTATAGCTATAAACCCAACTCCAGCAAACGACCCCGCTACACCAACACAGATACCATTGGAATTGAGCTGGTCTCCAAATACCACAGGAGGCACGCCCACAGGTTACGAAATTTATTTTGGTCATTTATTTCCTCTTGAACTAAAAGAAAGCAACTGGACATCGACTATTTATCCAACACAGAGCTTACAGATAACTCATGGAATCACATATTACTGGCAGATAGTCCCAAAAAATAGTGCAGGTTCTGCTTTAAATCCTACTCTCTGGTCCTTTACTACTTTACCACCTGCTCCCAATCCTGCTATCAATCCGATGCCTGCAAACAATGCTATTTTGATACCTATCAATCAGAGCTTGAGCTGGACACCAAACACCACAGGCACCATACCGACTGGCTACGATATCTATTTTGGGACAACAAATCCACCACCATTGATAGAAAGCAATTGGCTATCTCAGAATTGGACACCACCATCACCATTACTTAATGCTACTACATATTATTGGCAGATTGTTCCTCGTAATGCAAACGGCACAGCTTCAAATTGCCCTGTCTGGACATTTACTACTATACCTCTCGTTCCTGGTATAGCTCTAAATCCAAATCCTGTAGATAATGCGACAATGATACCGCTCACACAGGTTTTGAGCTGGTCGCCAAATAGTGTAGGTGGCACACCTACAGGTTATAAAATCTTTTTTGGCACGACTAATCCACCAACACTAGCTCAAAACAACTGGACATTGACTACTTGGTCTCCCACGACTGCTTTAATTCATGGACAGACCTATTACTGGCAGATTGTGCCTTTTAATGATGCTGGTGATGCTGTAAACTGTCCCATTTGGAATTTTACTACAATACCTACGGCTCCAGGTGTTGCTATCAATCCAAATCCTGTAAATGGTGCTACAAATGTGCTAATTACTCAAATTTTGAGCTGGTCACCCAATCCTACTGGTGGCACTCCGACAAGTTATACAATCCATTTTGGAACGACTAACCCACCACCTCTTGCTCAAAATAACTGGACTTCAACGACATGGACACCGTCGCCTGCACTACAGCAAAGCACTACATATTATTGGCGGATTATTCCTAACAATGCTGCTGGTAATGCCGCAGATTGTCCTGTATGGTCATTTACCACTCTATCACCACCCCCAGACTATGCTATCCTGCCAAACCCAGCACACAACGCAACCAATGTCCCTTTGACACAAATATTAAGCTGGTCACCGAACACCACAGGTAGCACACCCACAGGTTATAGGATTTATTTTGGCACTACAAATCCTCCACCACTTGCTCAAAACAATTGGACATCTATGAATTGGACTCCGATTACACCTCTACAGCATGGCACTCCATATTGGTGGCAGATAGTCCCATTTAATGATTCAGGTGATGCTCTTGGTTGCCCTATTTGGAATTTCTCAACAGCTACAGCACCAAGCTTTAGCATAAATCCCCCCGATCATGATTTCGGTCAAATTGTCCTCGGTGAAACTTCACAAAATCAGACTTTCATTATCACAAACACAGGTGGTAGTCCTCTGGTTGTAAATACTATCACTAAATCAGGGTCGCATCAAAACGATTTCAACCTCTCTGCACCGAATCTACCCTGGACTATACCTGCAGGTGAAAATCATACCTTTAATGTATCCTTCACACCTACACCACCGACAGGAACAAAAACAACCACCCTAAATATTAGCCACAATGCGAGTAGTTCACCCCACACAGTAAATTTAGCTGGAGCAGCTACTACACCTGTCTTTAATCCTGTGAGAAATTTACAAGCTCAGATCCTGCACGGGATTGTAGAGCTGTCTTGGGATGCACCTCTCGATGGTAGCAACGGAGTCTTGAGCAATTATAGAGTTCTCCGTGATGGTGTTACATTAGGCACTATAGCCTCACTGAACTATACAGATGGCACAATAACTATAGACCGACAATATGTGTATAGTGTGATAGCTCTATATTTAAACCAGTCTGGTGAATCTGACCCTGTCTCAGAAACTATCATCGTGCCTGCAAACTATCCACCGCAAAACCTTTTCGCTTCTGCTGGAAATAAGTTCATCAGTCTAAACTGGGACCCTCCTCAATCCCAGCAATACGGAGTTTTGAATACTTACAAAATCTACAGAGATAATGTTGCGATAAACGAGTTACCAGCAGCAGTAAGGAGTTTTACTGACAATGCAGTCGAGAATGGATGTGAGTATGTCTACTATATTACGGCAAATTATATCAATCCTACAGGTGAATCTGTGCCATCAAATAACGAGCGAGCTACTGTATCCGATTTCGATGACCCTGTGCCAGTCTTTATCACAGAATTACACGGAAATCACCCCAATCCTTTCAACCCAGAGACTGTTATCACCTTTACACTTGCAGAGGCTGGAAATGTCTCGATTGAAGTCTTTAATATCCGTGGACAAAGGATAAATAACCTCTTAAACGGCTTTAGAGACAGCGGAGATCACAATGTCGTCTGGAACGGTCGTGATGAAAATGGTGTCGAGGTCGGCAGCGGCGTCTATCTTTATATCATGAGGACAGATGGCTTTGTCGCTATGAAAAGGATGGTGCTACTGAAATAAGAAAGCAGAATGCAGAATGCAGAAATTTTTATAGCTGCCCTCGATCTGCCACCCCAACCGTCATTGCGAGGTTATCCCCCGTCATTGCGAGGTTACTCTGATGAGGTAATTCTGCGAGCAAGCTCTTGAACCGCCCCCGAAGCAATCTACCCGAAGCAATCTCGCAGTGGGGGGATGATATTCCCCCCCCCCCCTTTTATGGGGGGGGCGGGGGGGGGGGATAGTTGCGGGGTCTTTTTTGTACCCC